>UMFD01028959.1_pt1 | contig 10312 bp, 3 predicted proteins | sample 1964901 | NCBI WGS metagenome assembly UMFD01 (sample SAMEA4836035, study PRJEB28245) | human gut metagenome | biome: gut microbiome; material: fecal sample | place: Denmark | collected 2008 | reverse complement strand
GATCATCGTGATGATGTTCTCGAAAACGGCGATAACTGTCGAGAGCGCGGCGAATGACATGAATATGAAGAAAAGCGTGCCCCATGCCCTGCCGTAAGGCATATGGTGGAAAACGTTAGGCAGGGTGATGAAAAGCAGCGAAGGACCTGAGTCGGGCTGGATACCGTAAGCGAAGCAGGCGGGGATTATTATGAGTCCCGCGACTACTGCAACGGCGGTATCGAGGATAATAACGTTGAGCGATTCGCCGATAAGGGTACGGTCTTTTTTGAGATAGCTGCCGAAAATCTCTAGCGAGCCGATACCGATGCTGAGAGTAAAGAAAGCCTGCGTCATAGCGGAGAAAAGCACAGTGGGGAAGCCGATCTCGGAAAATTTGCTGAAATCGGGCACCAGGTAGAATTTCAAGCCCTTCATCGCGCCTTTAAGGGTAAGGGAGTTGACCGCCATCACTACCATAAGCACCATGAGCAGTATCATCATGACCTTAGTGACCTTTTCGATGCCGTTTTGCAGACCCAGCGCGCAGACGCCTATGCAGAGGGCTATGACCACCGCGGAGAATATGAACATCTGCTGCGGCGAGGCGAGCATACTATCGAACGCGGCTGCGGTCTGCTGAGTATCAGCCGCCTGTATGCCGCCCGTGAGGTAGCGAAAAGCGTAGTAAAGCATCCAGCCCGTGACCATAGTATAGAACATCATGAGCAGGTAATTGCCCGCCACGCCGGCGTATTTTGTAAGGTGAAATCTGCTGCCTGGCTTTTCGAGAATATCATAAGCGCGCGAAAGGCTCTTGCGGCTGCCGCGGCCGACGGCGAATTCGCAGAGCAGGATAGGCATACCGAGCAGCGCGAGGCAGAGCAAGTAGAGCAGCAGAAAAGCTCCGCCGCCGTTCTGACCGCAGATATAGGGGAATTTCCAGACATTGCCCAGCCCGATAGCGCAGCCCGCAGACACAAGTATAAACCCGAGCCGCGACTGAAAAGTGGCTCGTTCGTTAGATTTTTCCATAGAGCATCTCCAATTTCAAAAATAATAATATATTTATTGTATATTATGCCCGTGGGTTTGTCAATAAAATTTCAGTTAATTATTTTGAGTGAAAAATTTTTTGAAAAAAATTTTATTTTTTTTGCAACCAAATCCGTTTTAAAACGTCTTATTTATAGAGGGCTTTTTTGTAGGGCCTCGGTAAATTTGACATGATGAATGATAAACGGAAAAAGCGCCATCGACCCCAGCAGCATAGTATACGACGCCAACTTCGTTAAAGAGCAAAAAGCCCTACTTAGTAAAAGCACGCTCGTACAAGACTGTAAACGGCGTAAAATACTTCGGCGCATCGTCTATGGTTTTACCGCCCGGGCGGTCTTTTTTTGTTGCAGTAAATCCCTCACCCCCCTTGCTTTTCAACCGAAAAAATGGTATAATAAGTATAACAATTATTCTCATAACGGTAAAATAGGGTCAAAAAAGCCGCAAATATTATTATCACGGGAGAAAAAAATGATCGATAAAAATAAAATTCTGGAAGCTTGGATAATGTCAGAACATTTATCCGAGGGCAATTTCAACGAAAAGGATACCGCCATACGCACCCTTGAAACGCCGATAGACCTTGACTTTTATTCTATGTTCAAACGCCAGATCTTTAAAAGCAAGATCGGCAAGTATAAGACCGGCGGGGTAGTGCTGTATTTTGATATTTTCGACTTCATGGAAGTTGTTTCGATATTGCGCGAACAGTATAAACTAAAGCCTGCCGAAGAGGAGATTACTTCGGGCAAAAAGTTCGGCTTCGCCCTGTATTTCGACAAAGATCTGAACTATATGCCCGATATGATGTTCTTTACCGAAAGCGCTTACATACGTTATTACAAGAAAGTTCCGCACGAGAGCGAATTCAGAGCTTTTGAGAATGATCTGAAAAATGAGTTTTCCAAAGAATTTTCCGAAACTGCAAATGGCTCGGAAAAATTCAACGAAGCGTTCGTCAGGCTGCTCGAGAAGTTTAATATGAGCACGGATAATTGCAGGATACAGTTTCTAAAAAATGTGGAAACAGGCGCTGTAAACCTCCACTCTTTTTTCATCAACGACCTCGAAAAAGCGAAAAATATCTCTACCCAAAATCTTGAGAAATATCTTTATGGAAACACAAAGAACAGAGTTGACCTTGACAGCAAAAAGGATTCCGCAAAGTTCGCTCCGTCCGTTTTTGAGGATATACTTCAGCCTAAAAATTATCCGTTGGGCAGATTTCCGGGCAGCACAAAATATGCGCTCTCGCTCATGCAGCAAGCAGCGGTAAATCTTTCCATAGGATATGATACCGAAACTATCAGGAGCGTAAACGGCCCTCCCGGCACTGGCAAGACTACCCTGCTGAAAGATATTTTCGCCGAGCTTATAGTAAAGCAGGCGTGCGACATCGCCGCGCTGAAAAAGCACACCATAGAGGGAACGGAAAAAACTGTATATTACAACAGTGCTTCCATCGGCGTGATACCTGAAAACATCGCGGAAAACGGTGTAGTGGTCGCAAGTTCCAACAACGGCGCTGTGCAGAACATCGTGAACGAGCTTCCGCTCATAGAAGGTCAGATAGATGAAAAATTTGCGGACGAGCTGAAAAATGCCGACTATTTCAGCAAGCTAGCCAACTCGAAAGTGACTACTAAATGGGAAAAGGACGAGAACGGCAAAAAATACTTGCAGTATAATATCGAGCATAACGAGGGCGAAGATAAGTTCTGGGGTCTTTTTTCGCTCGAGGGCGGAAAGTCCGCCAATATGGCGAGCATTTTAGCAAATATAAACTGCGTTCTTAAATATCTGAATGAAGAATACGAACCCGACAGCGACGTATATACAGAATTTCTTGAGCAGTACGATGAAGTCAAGGGTATTCGCGACAAAATGCAGAAGCTTTCAAAGACCATTGCATCATACCGCGAAAACTGCGCGAAGCTTGACGAGCTAAAACGGGAATTCGACGCCGAGCTGAAAAACAGGAACATTTTGCTCAACGGAAAGATCTTTGAGATCGAGAACGCGCTGAAAGCAAATGCCGAAGAGCTGGCGCAGAGCGAGCGGCTTATCGAAGAGATCGCCGTTCAGCAGAGAAAGAACCAAGCGGATATGGAAAGCGCATATCAGTACAGCAATATGCTGCTGAAACAAAAGCCGGGATTTTTTGCCCCAAAAAGCAGAAAACTGGAGCACGAGCAGCTAACGGCCGAAGCTTCCGCGCAGCTGAAAGCGCTGAGAGAAAAAGAGCTTCTCCGCAGCCAAAAGGAAAACGATCTGCGCGGTAGGATAAAAAAGCTGGCAAACACTGGCGCGCAGTATTCCAAACAGACAGAAGCCCTGCGGCAAGACCACGCTTCATGGAAAACCTCTGCCGAGGAGAGAATTGCCGGACTGGAAGAAAAAGTCCGCAAACTTAGCCGCGGTTTTGATATTGACAAGGTAAGCCCGCTGAACATGACGCAGGATTATGATAAACTGCATCTATCAAACCCGTGGTTCGGCGAAGAATACAGAGTCGCGCAGTCAAGGCTTTTTATAAAAGCGCTAATGGTGCGCAAGCAGTTTTTGTACGACAACAGAAAGAATGTCAGGGCGGCGGCTTTGATATGGAGTATGCAGGGCAATTACCTCGAAAAGAAACACATCATCGCCGCCGCTTGGAGCTGGATAAACATGACTATACCCGTTATCAGCTCAACATTTGCGAGCTTTTCGCGTATGTGCAAAAACCTGGAGCCAAACACCCTCGGTCATCTTTTTATCGACGAAGCGGGGCAGGCTGTTCCGCAGGCGGGCGTGGGCGCGATATTCAGAAGCCGCCACGTTATGGCAGTAGGCGACCCCTCGCAGATAAAGCCCGTACTCACGCTGGATCCAGGCGTGCTGAGTATGCTGAACGGACATTTCGGGGTAACGGAAAAATACCTCTCTGCCTCTGCCTCGGTGCAGACCTTGACCGACGCGGCGAGCAGATTCGGCTTTTACAGAGAGCAGGACAGGTCGGAAGATTCATGGATAGGCATACCTCTTTGGGTGCACAGAAGGTGCCTTTACCCCATGTTCACTATCTCAAACAAAATTTCCTACAACGGATTCATGGTGCAGGGCAAAGAGGGCTACGGCAAGACCGGCTGGTTCAACGTAAAGGGCAAGGCTGCTGACAAGTATGTGGAAGCGCAGGGCGAGTTCCTTTTGCAAAAGATAAAGAAGATGATGGAGGCTGACCCCGCCATAGGCGATAAGAGCGCCAAGGACGTGATATACGTCATATCGCCTTTCGCAAATGTAGCCTACCAGCTGGCTCAGAAACTGAAAGAGATAGGCTTCACGCGGTTTGACGACAGCGGGAAGCCTACTAACGTTGGAACTATACACACATTCCAAGGAAAAGAAGCGCCGATAGTTTTTATGGTCCTCGGCGCGGATAAGCAGAGCGCGGGCGCGGCAAGGTGGGCGGTAAGCGAGCCTAATATGATGAACGTAGCGGCTACCCGCGCGAAAGAAGAATTTTATCTGATAGGCGACAAGCAGCTGTACCTCGAAAACGGCGGCGAAGTAGTATCAAAGACTTACGAAGTCATCACCAAATACGGCAGACAGCACCCCGAGCTTTCAGATAACGCCGTTAAGACCGTTGTGACCGTAAAAGCCCCCGCGGACAACTCAGACAAGCGCATAAGAGGAAAGATCGACCGAGTGGGACAGGGCAAGACCAGCAAGTACGCGTATATCATAGGCGATGACAACAAGCGCTACACCATAAACGAAAACATCTACCTAAACACCGCCGAGGCTGACGAGATAATCAAGCGGGGAAACTACGTTTCGTTTATCCCCGAAAAGCGCACTGAAAAAACCACATTGGCTACGCAGATAAAGCAAGCGTAAGCGTTTTTTTGCCGCCGCAATTCTTAATAACAAACAGAAAACCTGCCGCGAGCCGCCTTTTGCAGCACCACGTCGGGGCTGCCGGTAACTATCTCGTGTCGCATTTCGGCGGCGGGATATGTTTTTTCAGTGTAGTCTGACATTCAGTGCGCCTCCTTTCATCCCCTTAAAGCCGCGCTTATTTGGTCTTAACTTTCCGAGTATCCGACCACGAGCCGTAATATTTGCTGTTGCCTACCTTTTTATAAGAGCGTACCTTTACATAATACGTCTTTTTAGCTTTCAGACCGGTAACTGTCTTTTTGCCCGATGTATTTTTAGTGACGTAAGCGCTCTTGCCGTCAAAAAAGTCTGACTTCGTGCCGTACATCACCTGATAGCCCGTAACGCCGCTGTCCTTTGTCCAAGTTACGGCGAAAGAATTCGCAAGCGGGGTTACCGCCTTTATCTTCTGTTTAGCGGGCAGTATCTTGAAGTATTTTACAACAGTGCCCTTATAGCCGCCCTTGCCCGTGATGGTCACCTTAGCCTGACCCGCGGCGATGTTATTGCTGTACTTTACGGTATAATCAGTATTCGCCTTGAGTTTTTTGCCGCTAAAGATAACTGTAATCGCGGGCTTTTTCGCCTTGCCGGTATATGTGTATTTGGTGTGCGAAAGCGTGATCGCTGCGGAAGAAATATCGTATCTTATCTTCGGTATGACCTCTATATCTAGATAGCCGCAGCGTGTGCACTCGCGGCTGCGCAGACCTGTTTTGGAAGTGGTAGGCTGCTTTTTGAGCCTCCAGCTGCCGTAAGAGTGCGCCAGTTTAGGGATAACCTTGCCTTCATCTATGACTTCATTGCATACAGAGCAGTGCTTTTTGCCCTTTAAGCCATCTTTCGTGCAGGTAGGCTGTATATTCCTTTCAGTTACCGGAGTATGGTCTGCTTCGAGAAGTTCTACCTCTTCGACCATGCCGCAGCGCTTACACTCGTGGATACCATTGCCGCCAGAGGTGCAGGTAGGTTTTTTTACAATGGTCATTTCGGTGAAGTCGTGGCCTAGGGCGGGGATCAATTCTGCACTCTCACTATGACAGCGAGAGCACACAACATGATAATAACCTGATTCTGTACAGGTAGCCTCTTGTGAATCTATTGCTTTGATGTAATCGTGTCCGTAAGCCGGAATATCAAAGCTTTCTCTCTTGTAACACATTCTGCAAAATTTCGTGCCAAAGCCCTTTCTCTCGCAAGTCGGTTCATCAAAAATCGTCTCTACCCATTCGTGGCTAAATGTCTTGTGCTCTGTCTTTTTGCATACTCTGCATTCACGCTCCAGTTCGCACTCTTCCTCTTGATTTTCAAATTGTTTGTTTGAATACCAGTCGGAGAATTGATGTCCTTGGGCTGTCAGCTCTTCTTTTATCACATCTCCGCATCCAGAACAAGTCTTGGTGCGGTAGCTGTCTGCCTCGCAGCGTTTTTCTATATCGGGTTCGCTGTACTCCCAATCCGAATAGCTATGACCGGTAGCTTTGACTACAGCTTTGTCAATTTTGCCGCAGTTTTTGCAGATCCTCTGCTTCTCGCCATCTTCCGTGCAGGTGGGCTTTGTTGTTATCTCCCAATCTCCATAATCACAAGGTATCGCATAAATTATAGAAGTTTCAAGCCTTCCGCCGCATACTGTGCAGTACCTGCTTTTTTTGCCAAATTCCTGACAAGTAGGCTCTTGCTCAATTACCCACTAGCCGGACGTGTGACCTGTTGCAAATTCTCCGCTGGGACGGGTATTTTTACTGGTGCACCTGCTGCAGGAAGAAATATAATAGCCGTCTTGGGTACAGGTAGGCGCTACTTTGACTCTTTCCCCGTAATCATGCCCCAAAGCGCTGGGGTAAACTTTTGTAGTATTTCCGCATACTTTGCATACGCCGTTACTTGTTCCGTATCGGTCGCAGGTAGGCTCTTTTACTACTTCCCATTCATAATCGTGCTCAGGGCCGTATTTAGCTTTTTCTGCATATCCGCAGTCCAGGCAGGTGCGCTCTCTTGTGCCCATCGCGGTGCAGGTGGCTTCTTCTATCACGTTCCACTCGCCGTAATTATGCGCTTTAGGCGGGGCGGTCTGCTCTACAACTCTTCCGCACACACGGCAGGTGCGGCGCTCTACGCCCTCGCTCGTACAGCTCTGATCGCCTATCGGCTCTACTATATCGGGGTGTTGTTCGTATTTTATACGATATAGTCTGCGCAGCTCACTGACCGACAGATCATAAGACGGGCGAGATATGCTGTTGAATTCTTCTTCCGTACCCGAATAGTATATCACCGAACTATACACAAGAGCGTCATTAGCCATTTCGGTAACGCCGCCGTGGATATATATATCCCCGCCATTCAGCTTAGTTTCGCTGCCTACCGCTGCTTCGCCGATATAGGTGACATTCTGCGGCACATAAAATTCTTTCAGCTTGCTGCAGCCGTAAAATGTATAGTCTTTTATTTGCGTTATATTCTGCGAGAGGGTAAGATCCTGCATACCGCAGCAGTAGTAAAACGCGTACTCGCCTATCTCGGTAACGCTCTGCGGCATATATACGCTCACAATATTTTGGCTGTTGTAAAAAGCGCCTTCGCGTATCTCCTCCAGCCCCTCGGGCAGCGTTACTTCCTCAAGGTAATAGCAATTCTCAAAGCTGTTTCTGCCGATGAATTTTAGCCCCTCGGGGAACTGTACTGATAACAGATCTCTGCTGTTTTTAAAAAAACCATCGCTTATTCCAACAACGCCATCGGGTATCACGATGTTTCCCTTGCTGTTTTTCATGTAAAGCAGTACAGAATTCAGCGTTACATAGTCGGAATCTTTTTTCTGAGCGTCCATCCAAGGCGTAGCACCAAAGCACCAGTATCCAAACTCATCGAGAGTTTCGGGAACTGAGATATTGCTGAGCTTTTTGCACATGTTAAAAGCCAGATCTCCTATGCGCTCTACGCTCTGCGGAACAGTAAGGCTCTTTATATTGGTGTTTCCTTTAAACGCATTGTCCGCTATCATTACTATGCCGTCGGGAATGGCAAGATCTGCTTCGGCATAATTTTTGCCGTCGATCAGCACCGAACCTGCCGTAACCAGCGGGCTTTCCTGCTTTTTCGCGGCGAGCCATGCGGTATCGGTGAAAACGTCAGTTCCCAGCTCTTTCAGCGAGTCAAGGCCCGATATTTCCGAAAGCTCTTTACAGCCTGTAAAAGCGTTTTTGTCTATCCGCTCTACGCAGTTTGCCGCAAAATTCACGCTTTTCAGCGCCGAACAGCCGCTGAATGTTTCTTCTTTCACCCTGCTGACATTGCCGTTTACCGTCACGTCTGTCAGCGCGGAGCAGTTATAAAAAGCACCTTCTCCTATGTGCTCAAGGTTTTGCGGCAAGGTGATCTCTTCAAGCGCATAGCAGCTGTTAAATGCTCTTCTTCCTATGTATCCAACGCTTTGCGGCAAAGTTATCTCTTTAAGCGATGTGCAGCCGCCAAAAGCATAGTAGCCAAGGCCCTTTACATTTTCGCCGATCTGCACGCTTTCCAAATTAGAGCAGCCGCCAAATGCCGAATCCCCTATCGCCTCAACGCTTTCGGGTATCGTAACGCTTTTGATATTCTTGTTCGCGCAAAACGTTTCCTCCAAAAACGTAACGCGGTAACCGTTTATCTCGCTAGGCACGATAACGTCGGTATCGCTGCCGTAGTACCTTGTCAGCATTACGCAGTTGTCGTCAAGCTCACTGTAAGAAAAGTCATACGACTCAGCGTGGGCGACTATTCCTGTTTCGATATGCGTATGAGCGCCGTTATTCATTACGGGCATCACGGGCAGCCCGACCGACGTAAACGTCATTGCCGCGGCAAGCAGTCCTGATACTATTTTTTTCATATTCTTTCTCCCTCCAAATATTTACCTTTTAATACAAATAAGTTCAAGCCTTTGTCTTTACTTTTATCACCTTTGAATATGCGCCTTCGTATCCACTGTAGCCTATGCCCGGCAGGTTTGACTTATGCTCTTTCCATGCGAACATTCTTATATAGTAGGTGGTGTCGGGCTCAAGACCCGTTATAGTCTTTTTGCCGGTGTTTCCTTTCTTTATGCTTTTAAAAGAAATATCGTTGCTTTTAGAAAACGGCTCTTTTGAATATTCCAGATAATATCCGTCTGCCTGCGTGTCTTTCTTGAAATACACGGCTATCGACTTGCTGCCTGCAACAGCCTTGGTTATAGTGCTCTTTTTCGGGTATATATTGAATTTCGGGCTTATCTTTCCCGTATATTTGCCCTTGCCCGTAATTACCATCTTAGCCGTGCCGACATTGACGTTATTGACATACTTTACGGTGTAATCTCTGTTTTTCACGAGCCTTTTGCCGTACAGCCAAACTACCTCTCTCGGCTTTTTCGCCTTGCCGTCGTAGTCCTGCGAATAGTAGTCTATCTTTACCTCTGCAAAAGCGAGGTTGGTCTTGCTGTTTTTGTAATTATAGTGTTTCTTTGCGCCTGCGAAGTTGTCCTCGTATTCGTAGTCGTCATTACCGCGCTTTATCTTTTTCCACTGCTCTTTTGTACCTTTATAATATACGTTCTTTATACTCTGCTCGCCCTCCAGCGGTATAGTTTTAAAAGCGCCGTAATGGATAAATACCAAGCTTTCGGGTATTACCACCCTTTTTAGGTCGTTGCATATCCAAAAAGCAGCGCCCTGACCGGGGCCGCCCGCGCCCGCTATCTTCATATCGGCGTTTGGGTCTATGTATCTTCCCTCTTGTATGTATTGCAGCGTATCTGGCAGGTTCACGGTCTCTACCCTGCTGTCTATCAGCACGCCCTCCATTATGCCGAGCTTTTTGGGCAGGGTTATGCTTGGGATAGCCGTATAGCATAGCGTGCCTTCATACAAGATCTGTATATTGTTTGAAAGGCGTATGTAGGTAAGTCTGGGACAGTTAGCAAAGGTATAGCCGCCGAGATATGTTACGTTATCCGTCATAGTAACGTATTGCAGCATACGGCAGTACGAGAAAGCGTTCTCGCCTATCGAGGTTATGTTGGCGGGGATAGAGATCTTCACGATAGTTTCGTTATCCTTGAACACGCCCTCGCCGATAGCCGTTACCTTTTTGCCGAGTATCTTGGCGGGTATCTTCGGCGCGCGCGAAGTGCCCTCGTAGCCAGTAAGAGTGACGGTATCACCTTTTTCCTCAAACAGCCATACGTCTTTGCCGTCGGTATATCTGCCGCTTCTACCGAAATACATACCCGCCATTTTTGCTTCGTCGGTATCTGCCGACTCCTCAGACGGTACAGGCGTTTCAGAAACCTGTTCATCGGAAGACGTATCGTCTGCTATGCTCT
>UMFD01003534.1_pt1 | contig 10523 bp, 8 predicted proteins | sample 1964901 | NCBI WGS metagenome assembly UMFD01 (sample SAMEA4836035, study PRJEB28245) | human gut metagenome | biome: gut microbiome; material: fecal sample | place: Denmark | collected 2008 | reverse complement strand
TTACTCATATGTTTCCTTTCTTTTCTGTGCGCTCCTTTTGCGCACATTTTTTCTATCGAAGGGTACGAAAAAAACCCCTCGCGCCGTGCGCGGGAGCCTCTCTGCATCTTTCGATGGTATAATTCTACCACACTTTTGTAGTGTGTGCATCCGCGTTTTTAGACATGGCTTGTCTTTCTTCTCTATCCGTCACGAATTCATGTAATCCCCATCGGGTATAATTTTACCTTCCTTATTGACTTTCGCCCCGATTGGGTATAAAATATAGTGATGATTTAAGCCTTTGGAGGTGTTTATCGTGAACAAGATTGCCCTGTTTGTCCGCGAAAGCCGCAAGGCTGCAGGACTCACGCAAGAAGAATTTGCTGTTCGTTCTGGTCTTGGACTTCGCTTTGTCCGTGAATTAGAGCAGGGAAAACCTACTGTCCGCATGGACAAAGTAAATATAGCACTTGCTATGTTTGGCATGGAAGCCGTCCCCGGCAGAAAGGAAACAGACTGATGGACGCATTTAGAGCAGGATTTGTTTATGTCGAAGATTGCTATGCTGGCACACTTTCTGAGACAGAAGATGGCTACCGCTTTGCCTATGATGCAGATTATCTAAGCAGCGAGAATCCGAGAGCAGTTTCGCTGACTCTTCCGCTGCGTGATGAGCCTTATGACTCCAGCACACTATTTTCTTTCTTCGACGGTCTCATTCCAGAAGGGTGGCTGCTAAATGTTGTCACGCGCAACTGGAAACTTAATCGAAAAGACCGTTTTGGTTTGCTGCTTGTCGCATGTCGTGATACGATTGGCAATGTAACCATTCAGGAGGTGCGCAAATGATCTGCCTTTGCTGTGGAAAGCCCATCAAGAATGAAGAAGCTGCCTCCTGCGGCTGGCATCACTCCTGCATCAAACATTTCTTTGGAACTACCAGATTACCTGAAATCACCATTTCAAACGAAGCATTAGAATGGATTGCAAATGAAACAATCAGTAAGGGCTACACTGTACCGGGTGTGCAAAAAAAATTGTCGCTGCACCTGTCCAAAGAAGAGAAAGCTCGCCTAACTTTAGTTGGTTATCCATCCGGATATATTCTAAAGCCGCAGACAAATGAGTATCGTGCCTTGCCAGAAGCAGAGCAAATGATTATGTGTATGGCCGATGCAGCAGGCATCACCACAGTACCGCATGGACTCATCCAATCAGATGGTACATATGCTTATATTACGAAGCGTGTTGACCGCATGGTGCTGCCAGATCAATCAATTCGACTGTTAGCTATGGAGGATTTCTGTCAATTAACCTATCGGTTGACAAATGACAAGTATCAAAGTTCCTATGAACGATGTGCCAAAGTCATTGACCGATGGTCTTCACAAAAGGGGTTAGATATGGCAGAATTCTTTATTCGCATTGTTTTTTCTTTTCTGGTGGGAAATTCCGATATGCATTTGAAAAACTTTTCATTGCTTGAAACTGCCCCCGGCTCACAGGAATTTATGTTGTCTCCCGCGTATGATATGCTTCCTGTAAACATCGTATCAAATGACACAGAGGAAACCGCTTTGGCGTTGAACGGCAAAAAGAGTAACTTGCGCAAGAAGGATTTCTTTGCGTTAGCAGCAGCCTGCCACTTGTCGTCCGCTGCTGCTGAAAAGATGATTGGAAATTTGATTAAAAAGGTTGACGTGCTGATTTCTATTGCCGAACATGCTGAAATTCCCGATGATATTCGGCAAGCCTGCATTGCACTGCTGATAGAGCGTGCCGCTGTATTTGCATAAAGGAAAAGAGCCCTATCGGGTATAATCCTGCATTCGGCATGCATTTTATCCCCGATAGGGTATATTCATGATGTCAGCTATCTTTTCCAAGAAGCCAGTCTGTAAGGTTCTTTACGCGAATGCCATTATAGTTTCCTACTGTCAGGCGTTCTGATGTAAGGACTACTTTTTCGTAATTATCGCGGATTTGTGTCAATGGACGCATTTCGCGGTCAAACGTCTCCTGTGCCATCATATCAGCTGTTACCTGATAGTAGCTGTATTCGCCATGCTTCTCCGCCACAAAATCAACTTCCGTGCTTCCGAGCTTGCCAATCATCACCTGATAGCCCCGTCGCAAAAGCTCAAAATAGACTACATTTTCAAGCGTGAAGCCGAAATCGTAATTTCTGCGGGGGAAAATGTGGTTTCTCAAGCCGAGATCAACAATGTAGAACTTTTTGTTGACCTTCAGAAGCTGTTTTCCCACAATGTCGAAGCGCTCAGCAGGATAAAATATGAATGATTCTGTCAGCGCATCCACATAATCATCCACCGTATTCGGAGAAACTTTTCTGCCGGAAGAAATCAGGTAGTCGGTAATGCTGCGAATGGAAACAGGGCTGCCCACCACGCTTGCAAGGTATTTGGCAATTGATTTCAGCAGGGCAATGTCTGTGATTTTCCGCTTGCTCGGCTCGCTTTCGCGCCGCACCTGCCTATCTTCGATGTCTTTCACGATAACGGTATTGTAGATGCCCTCCAAATAGGTTTCCACTTTTGCTGTGGTGCACCCCATCCGAGCGACGTAAGGCAGCCCGCCGCATTTCAAGTACTCCGCAAATCCGCGCTCCTCGTCCATCCCTGTAATCGTCAGAAATTCTTTCAGCGAAAGCGGGAGCATCTTAATCTCCACATAGCGCCCTGTCAGAAGCGTGGCAAGGTCGCCAGAAAGCATGTACGCATTAGAGCCGGTGATGTAAATATCCACATTGGGCTTCACATACAGACTATCCACGACCTTTTCAAAGTCAGCAACCTTTTGAATTTCATCAAGAAAGATGTAGGTGTTTTTTTCGGGAATCAGCCGTTCTTTCAGATATGCGTACAGCTTTTTGTAATCCAGCAGTTCCTCATACTCCAATTCCTCGAAGTTTATCGAAACAATCTGCGCATCTGCAATGCCATTCTCCTTGAGCCAAGTTTGATACTGCGCCAGCAATGTGGATTTTCCGCAGCGGTGAATGCCGGTCACGGCCTTGATAACTTGTTCGTCCTTCCAGCCAATCAGCTCGTCAAGATACTCTTTTCGCTCTACCACTGAATACACCTCCTGCAAGAAGTATCTCTATTATAGAACAGAATATTCTCGAAGTCAATATAGTATTCCGAAACCGGAATTTTTTTGTGTTTTCATGCAATCATATTCCCAATAGAAATCAGCCGCTACCATTTTCAAATGAGAATGCGCCGCGAATCTTTGTATTCTGACTAACGCAAATGAACCCCAGCATACCGCGCTGCACATAGTATCCACAAACTGTTATTGATTAGCGCTGCAAAGTCGGTCGAATGTTAAAAGTTTTTGCATTGCAGTGCATTTACTTTATTTTTTCGCCGATTTGTGCTATACTAATGATACAGGAGGTGTACCACATGATAGATTCTCATGAACTTAGACGGCGCGACAGCTATTTGAATAAGCTGATTGGCTTTCAGGATACGGAACCAGTCAAGGTTATTACCGGTATTCGCCGCTGCGGTAAGTCCAGTCTGTTAAAGTTGATGGTTCAGCATTTGAAGGATACCGGTGTTCTGCCGGAGCAGATTATCGAGATGAATTTTGAGTCCTTTGATTTTCATAAGATGAGTGCTGACGATGTCTACCGATATGTGAAAGAGCGCATCATCGCCGGAAAGAGGATGTACCTTTTCTTTGACGAGCTGCAGCGAATCAAAGCATGGGAAGATGCAGTAAACGCTTTCCGTGTGGACTTTGATTGCGATATCTATGTTACCGGGTCGAATGCCTATCTTCTTTCTTCGGAGTATGCCACCTATCTCTCCGGACGGTGCGTAGAAATCAAAATGCTGCCGCTCTCTTTCCGCGAATTTCTCGATTTTCATGGTTTTGATGTTCGTGAAACGCAAAGTGCGCTTGGCGGGCTTCGCAAACAGGTATTCGATAAAAACAATGAACGCTATGAGTTGCGAGAGGTTTTCGCTGCCTATATGCGCTTCGGCGGGATGCCCGGCATTGCTGATGTTGGTCTGGAGCAGGAAAAGGTGCTGGCACTTCTTGATGGCATCTATTCCACAGTCGTAATCCGCGATATTCTGGAGCGAGAAACTCGCAGAGGGCAAAAGCAAATCACAGACCCTGCGCTGCTTCGCAAGATTATCCTGTTCCTTGCAGATAATATCGGCTCCAGCGTTTCTATTGCCTCCATCGGTAATACACTGGTAAACGAAGGGCTTTTGGACGATGGTAAACGCAAGGGTACTCCCAGCGCACATACTGTACAAGCCTATGTGAATGCGCTGTTGGAGAGCTACTTCTTCTATGAAATCAAACGCTTTGACATCAAGGGCAAAGCCTACCTCCGCACGCTCGGAAAATACTATATCGTTGACATCGGACTTCGCAATTATTTACTGGGTTTCCGCAATCGCGACAGCGGTCACGCCATCGAGAATGTCGTTTACTTTGAGCTTCTTCGCCGTGGCTATGATGTAGCAATCGGCAAAATCGGCAATGGCGAGGTGGATTTCATCGCAACGACAGCTGACGAAAAAAAGTATATTCAGGTAACGGAGTCCATGATGAGCGAGGACGTGCGCAAGCGTGAACTCGCACCGCTGCAAAGCATTCGTGATAACTACGAAAAAATCGTGTTATCTCTTGAGCCGGGACTTGATACTTCCTATGACGGCATCAAATCCGAGAACCTCATTGATTGGCTTCTCAACGAATAATCACTGCATTTTCAGAGACACGTTCTTTGAGTCCCCGCCGTAGAATGTACCTATTGTAATAGGTAGAAACTCATCCTGAAATGCCAAAGAGCCCGCCAGCACACTGTGTTATTCACAGTATGCTGACGGGCTGAAAATACTCAATCCTTTTTCTTTACGAAGCAGCGTTTTTTATAGAACGCAATGCCATAGCAATGAATGTGGTCACTGTCATATTCATCTTCAAAATCCTTGGCATACATTCTTTGGTCAATTTGCCGCAGCGCCTTGTCACACGCAGATTCCAAATCGCCTAATGTCATCGCGCGTTTCGCTTCAAAAATTGCCACCCGGCCATTGATCGTATCGCAGACAACGACATCACTTCGACCTTCTCCATGTTCCTTGTTTGAATCCACCTGATATCCAGCACCAGCGAAAATACCACTCAGGAATGCGTGATAAAAGTCCTCTCCATAATCATGGTAGCTTATGGTGCGCCTTAATAGTGTGCTCACTTCCCTTGTGATTTTTTCGCAGTCGCCACGCCACACGGCTTCAAAAAGTGTGTTTCTATTCCATTTAGAAGCACTTTCCTCAAACCATTCAGCGACCTCTGTTTCAAAAATCTGTTTAATTTCCAAATTCGGAATTTTCAGTGCCACCATGTTATCCGGAAGAGCTTCATTGATTTCACCATCTCTGACCCGTGTCAAATAGCCCGTCAGGTACATCATGCTCCATAGATTTTCCTCAGAGGAGTGCAAATAGTCATACGTCAGATTTTCATCCACTCTCTGTACGATATATCCGCCGCTCATCAGCGTTTCCATTTTCTTGGTAATGCTTGTGCCGGCATAATCAATGAACGAGCGAATGATTGCGTTATCACTTGTATCTTTCCAATACTCATCTGGTTCTGCATTGGAATTTTTCTGCAAATCATCAATATAGCACATCACATCCCAAGGGCAATAGACATCAGCATCACCGAAATGATAACCATCATACCATTTCTTTATGACTTCTTTCTTCCCCTTGATGCCTGCATCTTCAAGGATTTTATCCACTTCGCTTTGAACAAATCCATAGTATTCGTTAAGGTGAGACGAAGTAATTGTGTTCGAGACGAAATTGTTTGTGCCTGTAAAAATGCTCTCCTTTGCAATTTTCAGGCATCCAGTAACCACGGCAAGTTGAAGATACGGATTATCCTTTAATGCCTGCATAAATCCCTTCATGATTTCAAGCATTTCTTTGTAGTAGCCGTTGCTGGTTGCTTTCGCCATAGGAACATCATACTCATCAATGAGAAGAATTACATTTTTATGATAGTGTCTGTTCAGAAACTCTGAGAGAATTTGAAGTGAACGCATCACTTCAACCTTTCCCGCGTGCTTATACGCAATGTTCCAAAACAGCTTCTTTTCTTCTTCGTTCAGCACCGAGCTTTGCATCAGATATTCATGTTTCTTATAAAGTTCTCCAATTTCATAAACAAACTGCTCATACGCAGTTGAAAAATCGTTTCCCTCAACTGCTTTAAGACTCAAACTCATCACAGGCCACTGGTTCATCCACGCATCGCAAATATCCTTTTGCTTTGAAATTTCCAGTCCTTCAAACAAACTTTTGCTATCTTTTTGAATGTCTAAGAAGCACTCAAGCGTACTCATTCCTAACGTCTTTCCAAAGCGGCGCGGGCGAGTTATTAATGTAACTTGCGTACCGGACGACTTGAGTATTTCACCAATCAGCCCTGTCTTATCGACATAGTATAGACCTTCTCTACGGATCTTTTCAAATTCGGATTTTCCCTTCGGAATGTTCAAAAAAGCCATGCTACCTACTCCCTTCCGAAGCATTACTACCGAGGCTGCTCTTGCGCATAACCCTCAAAAGGATATTGAACCTCAGTGTACTTTGATTTTACCATCTATCTCTGGAAATAGCAAGTCAATCGGACGGAATAGCCGGCGATATTTTTCTCATGCCACTTGTCAAACAACTTCTTCGCTGCAGCCATGATGCACTAATTGGAAAGTTCGACAATGCCACGGTGGATTTCATCACAATCTCACCGATTGCCTGTTCAAGAAATAAGCGCTGCATTTTCAGAGACACGTTCTTTGAGTCCCCACCGCAGAATGTACTTATTATGATAGGTAGAAACTCATCCTGAAATGCCAAAGAGCCCGCCAGCACACCGTGTTATTCACAGTATGCTGACGGGCTGAAAATACTCAATCCTTTTTCTTTACGAAGCAGCGTTTTTTATAGAACGCAATGCCATAGCAATGAATGTGGTCACTGTCATACTCATCTTCAAAATCTTTAGCGTACATTCTTTGGTCAATTTGCCGCAGCGCCTTGTCGCACGCAGATTCCAAATCACCTAATGTCATCGCACGTTTCGCTTCAAAAATAGCCACCCGACCATTGATGGTATCACAGACAACGACATCACTTCGACCTTCTCCATGTTCCTTGTTTGAATCCACCTGATATCCAGCACCAGCGAAAATACCACTCAGGAATGCGTGATAAAAGTCCTCTCCATAATCATGGTAGCTTATGGTGCGCCTTAATAGTGTGCTCACTTCTCCTGTGATTCTTTCGCAGTCGCCACGCCACACGGCTTCAAAAAGTGCATTCTTATTCCATTGGGAAGCATTTTCCTTAAACCATTTTGAAACTTCCGTTACAAAAAGTTCTTGAATTTCGCGATTAGGGATTTTTAATGCCACCGTATCTTCTGGCAATGCTTCCCCAATCTCATCGTCTCTGAGCCGTGTTAAATAGCCCGTCAAATACAACATACTCCATAGATTTTCCTCAGAGGAATGAAGGTAATCATATGTCAGATTCTCATCCACTTTCTGGACAATGTATCCACCATCCATCAAAGTTTCAAATTTCTTCGTAATACTGGCACCCGCATAGTCAATAAAAGAACGAATTACCGCATTATCGCTTGTGTTTTTCCAAAAGTTATCCGGTTGAGCATTAGAATCAGTCATCAGCTTCTGCACATAGCACATCACATCCCATGGACAGTAAACATCAACACTTCCGAAATGATAGCCATCGTACCATTTCTTCATCATCTCTGCCTTACCTTCTATGCCAGCATCCGCAAGAATTTGATTCACTTCGCATTGTACAAAACCAAAACACTCACTAAGACGTGAGGACATAATTGTTTCCGACACAAAATTATTCGTACCCGTAAAAATACTTTCTTTCGCAATTTTAAGACAGCCTGTAACTACTGCAAACTTAAGTGCTTGATTATCCTTTAGTGCCTGCATCAAGCTCTTCATGGTGTCGAGCATTTCTGCATAATATCCATTATTATTCGCTTTTTCCACAGGAACATCATATTCATCAATCAGCAAAATCACAGGCTTTTTATAATAATTCTGCATCATCCCTGTAAGGAGTAAAAAGCTGCTTTTTATTTCTTTTTCAGAGGCACATCCATCAGCGAGGTGCTTAAATGTGCTATTTTCAAAATCTGTCCCCTTTCCATCTTGAATCAAATATAGATGTTTATTGAATAAATCTGCAATTACCATTGTGAGCATATCATACGCTTTTGTGTAATTGAGTCCAAACACCCTGCTAAATGAAACAGAAATTGTAGGGTACTGATTCATCCATTCGTCACACAAAGCCTTGTTTTGGGAAATTTCCAGACCTGCAAAAAGAGTTCTGCTATCCTTTCGGATATCAAAAAAGTTTTCCAGCATACTCATGCCCAGCGATTTGCCGAACCGCCGTGGGCGCGTAATCAATGTCACTTTATTGCTTGCTGTCTTAAGAAGCTCGCTGATTAAGACAGTTTTGTCAACGTAATAGTATCCATTTTGACGAATCTCTGCAAAATCAGATGTGCCAACCGGAATTTCCAGGTTATTCATATCGCCGCTCCTTTCCAAAGCATTACTACCGAGGCCACTCTTGCGCATAGTCCTCAAAAGGATACTGCACCCCCAGTGTACTTTGATTTTATCATTTATCTCTGGAAATATCAAGTCAATCGGACGGAATAGCCGGCTATATTTTTGATTCTTCACGGAACCTTGGGGGCAACCGACAAGAGCTGATACTATTCCCAAATAACCTTGCGCTGACTTACAAAACATCGCTTGACAAGGGCACACAGAGAAAAACAACTGAAAATGAGCTGCCAAGCCTTACACAATGCACCGCCTAACAGGACATAGGCGGTGTTTTTGTATACAGACAGCGTTTTCTCTGTGTGCTGATATGGGCCAGCCGTGCGGCATGGCCTAAATTCTTGTCAAGGAGGTTATTCGTGTCATGGCAGAAGAAAACAAGCATCCCCCTACCACGGAGGAACAGGCTCCGCCTGAAATGCCGGGAAAGGCCCCAAAAATGGAGCAGGCCGAAATCCCTGATGTGGGCGGCGGCCCCGCTCCGTCCGCAAAGGTGATCGACCTTTCCGCGATGCGTTCCACGCCGGAAAAGGACGCTCCGCCGGACATCCCCAAGGAGATGGAGGCCCCGTCCGTTTCCGTCACCGAGTACAGCAAGCGGGAATGGGAAAAGCCCATGCCGGAGCCGGAGCCGGAGAAGCCCAAGCCCAAACGGGGCCGCCCTGCAAAAGCCGAAAAAGCTGCGCCCACCGAGCCGGGGGTCAAGAAAGAGGCAAAGGCGGAAAAGCCCCGCCGTGGCCGCCCGTCCAAGGCGGAAAAAGCGGCCCCGGAGCAGGCCAAGCCGCCCAAGGCTGGCAAGACCCATGCGGCTCCCGTGGAAAAGGCAGCACCCCAGGCCCCGGAAGTGCCGCCTACACCCCGCGACGCTACCAGAGGCGAAAAAGAGGAAATCGTCTATCTTGACCTTTCCGACCTGCACCCGTTCAAGGATCATCCTTTCGGTGTCCGTGACGATGCGGAAATGAAATCTCTGGTGGAGAGCGTCCGCAACGGCGGCGTCAACCAGCCCGCGCTTGTGCGTCCCCGTGAGGGCGGCGGCTATGAGATCATCGCGGGCCACCGCCGCCAGATGGCCAGCCAGCTTGCCGGGTATCGCAATATGCCCTGTATCGTCCGCAATATGACGGATGACGAGGCCATTCTCGCTATGACGGATGACAACCTCCGTCAGCGAGAAACGATTTTGCCCAGCGAAAAGGCTATGTCCCTGAAAATGCAGTATGAGGCCATCAAGCATCAGGGAGCACGCGGCGACAGCGCCGAGGCCGGAAAGCTCTCTCTTGAAAGCGTGGGCCAGCGCAACGGCATGAGTGTGAAAACCGTTCAGCGGTATATCTGGCTCAATGATCTTGTGCCGGAATTGAAGCAGACGATGGATGACGGAAAGCTGTCTTTCACCCCGGCTGTGGAAATTTCCCGTGTGCGGCCCAAGCACCAGAAGTATATCGCCGTGTCCATTGAGGGCCAGCAGGCTTCGCCCTCCAAGGGTCAGGCAAAGCGGCTCCGTGAGCTGGACAAGGAAAACAAGCTCTCCCCGGACGTGATCGACGGTATTTTGTGTGAAGAAAAGAAAAAGGAGGATCGTGACGTGATCATTACTGGCGCTGAACTGGAAAAGTTTTTTGGCAAGGAGGCCACGCCCCGGCAGATGAAAGACCAGATCATGACGCTGCTGGAGGACTGGAAAGAGCGGCAGCCACCCGAGCTTGCCAAGCCCGACAAGAAAATGGATATGGAAAAGTAACGACCTCTGGCCACCATGACCAGAGGCTTTTTGCTGCCCCGATAGGATACGGCCCTTGCGGTTATATCCCCCGTCGCCGCCCGTAATCGAGCACAGGCGGGAGCG
>UMFD01016895.1_pt1 | contig 10551 bp, 7 predicted proteins | sample 1964901 | NCBI WGS metagenome assembly UMFD01 (sample SAMEA4836035, study PRJEB28245) | human gut metagenome | biome: gut microbiome; material: fecal sample | place: Denmark | collected 2008 | reverse complement strand
TTTTCAATCACTTAATTTTCATCGAACTCACGTTATTATAGGTATACAGGCGATGAAACCAATATATTGAAACGAAGAATAAGGGAACGACAAGGCATAACCATAACCAATTGTGGTGCATATACAGCCATAAACCGGATGTCGCCAATGCGACAACAACAAGTAGGCGGAAGATAAAAGAGGCAGTCACTTTTTTCATCATAAACCGAATTTCTTCATTTTATTATATAAGGTCTGACGCGTTATTCCCAGTTGGGCAGCCACGGCCGAAAGGTTTCCGTTACATTTTTCCATGGCTCTTTGAATCATCTGCAACTCCATTTCTTCCAATGTGGAGACGGCAGCTTCGGCAGGAGGCGTGCCGGCTTTACGGGGAAAGTGAAAATGTTCGTTATTCAATATTCCATCTTCGTTAATGATGACAGCCTTCTCAATGGCGTGCTCCAGTTCCCGAATATTCCCATACCAAGGATGCTCGCGCAGCTTGTCCTTTGCGGAAGAGGAAAGAATGATATTTCCTTTGTCATACTGCTTACAGAAACGGTCGATAAACCGTTCGGCAAGGGGGATAATATCTTCTTTTCTGTCACGTAAAGGAGGAATTTCAATATGGATGGTGTTTATTCTGTATAATAAATCCTCCCTAAACCTGCCTTTGAGTACCATCTCTTCCAAATTGCAATTAGTGGCGCAAATCAAACGGATATCTACAGGAATGGGATCATTGCTGCCCACACGCACCACACTACGCTGTTGAATGGCAGTAAGGAGCTTGGATTGCAGGTGATAAGGCAAATTGCCTATTTCGTCCAAAAAGAGAGTACCTTCATGAGCCGCTTCGAATTTTCCTTGCCGGTCGGAATGGGCGTCGGTGAACGAACCTTTTACATGCCCGAACAATTCGCTTTCAAACAAAGATTCAGTAACGGCACCCATATCCACCGTTACCATATTGCGCCGGCATCGTTCGGAAAGCGCATGGATTTCGCGTGCCAGCATTTCCTTCCCGGTACCATTCTCTCCGGTAATCAGGATATTTGCATCTGTTTGGGCTACCTTCTCTATCAGTGTCCTCAACTGTTTCATGGCATTGCTTTCACCCCAATACATTGATGATACCACCCTGCGGAGTTCTGCTTTTTTCTTTCCTTTAGAACTGTTTCGGCATGTAGCTGACAGTGTATCTACCAATCGGGTATTATCCCAAGGTTTCACGATAAAATCCGCGGCTCCTTCTTTTATACCACGTACAGCCAAATCGATATCAGCGTAAGCAGTAAATAGCACGACGGGTAATGACGGTTGCATTTTTTTTATTTCGTGCAACCAGTAAAGCCCTTCATTGCCGGTATTAAGCCCACTGCTGAAGTTCATATCAAGCAATACCACCTGTGCATTCTCTTCACGCAGCACGGCAGGCAGTGTGATAGGTGAGGTGAGGGTAATGATACGCTCAAAGCTATTCTTCAACAGCAGCTTAACGGCAGAAAGCACCCCTTTATTATCGTCTACCACAATTATGGTTCCTTGCATATCTATAATCTTTTGGTTTATTCTTGAAACAAAGATAAGTATTTGGCGCCTAACCTCCTAAGCAGTGTCTAATTATTAGACATAAGCTTTTTGGAACAGCAATAAACCATTGTTGTCTAATTATCATACACTGCTGTCTAATTATTAGACACTATCGGGGCGGAATGAAATAACTAAAGCTCTTATTTATAGAGAACTGTGACTTTGGCACGTTTTCTGCATTATTCTTTAAGAGAACGAATAGAAACAAAAAATAAAATATGAAAGAACTTTATTATGTAATTCAGACATTGATTCATGGGCGTGGGGCTAATCTTATAAAGGTTATCTCGCTGACTCTGGGTTTGACGGTCAGTATCTTGATATTCGCGCGCGAAGCCTTCGAGTTTAATTATGATACTTGCTATGAGGATTCCGAATGTCTGGCTGCAGTGCAGATTGAATGGAATCATAACGGAGAGAAGGACACCGGCTTTATGACAATGGGCCCTATGGCCGGTGCCATAGCCGAAAGTTTTCCCAAAGAAGTGGAAAGTGCCACAACAACGCATTTCTGGTGGGGAGGAACTTCTCTTTATAAGGATGACGTTCGTTTCAGTCCGGGTGTATTGATAGCCGACAGTTGTTTCTTTAAGACAATGAGAACAAAGATACTGCAAGGGCAGGCTTCGGAAATGAATAATCCCGATATACTGTTTATCAGCCGGAGCTTGGCACAAGAAATGTTTGCCGGGACTGATCCTGTCGGCAAGGTTGTGAATTTGAATAAAAGCATGCCGATGACCATAAAAGGTGTTTATGAAGACTATCCTGAGAATTCTACATTTTATGATTTGAGGGTTATCATATCTATGGCTACCACACGAAAATATGGCTGGGACTATTGGGGGTGGAATGGAGGTGACAGTTATTTTGCTTATATTCGCTTACGCCATCCTTCCGACATGGAAACGATAAATAATCGTATAGACCAAATGCTGGAAAAATATATTCCGCAGGAAGATAAGGATAAGAATTATACTTGGTCGCTTCGTCTGATTCCCTTTTCTGATTTAAGACTGGCCAGAAATTATGATGGTATGGGCATTATTTGGGTATTGCTTATCTTAGCAGGTATTCTATTGTTTACTGTTACATTGAACTATGTGCTGATTTCCATTTCTTCACTGAGTCGCCGTGCCAAAATCATTGGTGTGCACAAGTGTAATGGAGCGTCAGATTGGGGAATCATGAAAATGTTTCTGTGGGAAACAGGGATTCTTATTTTCCTCTCTGTCCTATTGATGGCTTTCCTTATGCTTAATTTCCAAGAACCGCTTGAAAGAATGGCAGATGCCAGTCTGGAGGCCATGTTTACTTATGAGAATCTATGGGCACCGGTTTGTGCCGTTTTATTTATCTTCATAGTGGGTGGTGTATTGCCGGGATTACAATTTTCAAGAATACCGGTTACGCAGGTCTTTCGCAGATATACGGAAGGCAAGAAAAGCTGGAAGCGTCCGTTACTTTTCATCCAATTTACCGGTACGGCATTCATCTTTGCATTGTTGGCGCTTGTATTGGTGCAATCCAATCACATGACTAATATAGACCGAGGTTTCACCACAGAACGCATGGCTTTTACCTATTACTATTTCAGTAATCCTGAAAACGCACGCTCTACTTTTCAAAATTTGCCTTATGTAGAAGCTGTTGCAAGTAGCAGTCTGCCTCTATATGAAGGTATGAGTGGTTGCCAGGTTACTACGGAAAGCGGAAATCAATATAGTATGCGAGGCAATGCAATTGACAAAGACTATCTTCCGTTTGTGGGAATAAAACTGAAAGAAGGACGTAACCTGAAGCAACAGGATGAAGTTGTGGTTAACCGGAAGTTCCTGGAAGTTATGCATTGGAAAGAGAATCCTATCGGTCGCCAGGTTCGTAACAATGATGAAATATTGGGTACTATTGTGGGAGTGACGGAAGATTTTCGTTCATCTAATCCTATTTTCGTGCCGGAGGAACCGGTTGTATTCCAATATCGTTCTGATTTTAGTGGCTGTATTCAAGTAAAGCTGAAAGAGCCGTTTGATGAGAACTTAAAGAAACTCAATGAAGATGTGAAGAATATTTGGCCGGATGGAGATTTGAATTTTGTGTCTGAAACACGGGCAACAGAACTACAAATCAGCACTGTGGTCGATTTTCGAAGTGTTGCGCTAATGGCCACCATAACCATCCTTTTTGTCACCTTGATGGGATTGATTGGTTATATTAATGATGAGATGCAACGTCGCAGTAAGGAAATAGCCATTCGTAAGGTAAATGGGGCAGAGGCGTCTTCTATTTTGCTTTTGCTTTCGAAAGATATATTTTGGACTTCAATGCCTGCGGTGTGTATCGGAACATTGGGGGCCTGGTATTTGGGAGCTTTGTGGACGGACCAGTTTTCTGAAACGGCTGAATTTCCGATATACTATTATATCCTGATAGCTTTTGTCTCTTTACTTTTTATCATTGGTTGTGTGGTGATAAAGACATGGAGAATAGCAAATGATAATCCGGTGAACAGTATTAAAAGTGAATAATTAAACAATAAAAACGAATATGATACAGATTGAGAATTTGAGTAAAGTGTTTCGCACTTCAGAAGTGGAGACCATAGCATTGAACCACGTAAGTATGGAAGTCAAAGAAGGAGAATTTGTTGCTATCATGGGACCTTCCGGTTGCGGCAAATCTACTCTGCTGAATATTTTGGGATTACTGGATAACCCAACCGAAGGAAGTTATAAGTTGATAGATAAGGAAGTGGCAGGATTGAAAGAGAAGGAGCGTACACAACTCCGCAAAGGAGTAATAGGTTTTGTCTTTCAGAGCTTCAATCTGATAGATGAGCTGAATGTGTTTGAAAATGTGGAGCTACCTTTGACTTACTTGGGTATTAAGGCGAGTGAACGCAAAGAGCGTGTCCTCGAAATATTGAAACGTATGAATCTCAGTCATCGTGCCAAGCATTTCCCTCAACAGTTATCGGGAGGTCAGCAACAGCGTGTTGCCATTGCACGTGCCGTGATAACTAATCCGAAACTGATTTTGGCGGACGAACCTACCGGTAATTTGGACTCAAAGAACGGAAGCGAAGTTATGAATTTATTGACGGAACTGAATAAAGAGGGTACCAGCATTGTTATGGTGACTCACTCACAACACGATGCAAGTTTTGCGCATCGAATTATCCATTTGTTTGATGGTAGCATTGTAGCAAACGTCAAAGAGTAACAGCCCAAGACAACACAGATGAAACAATTATATTATGCAATCCAGACGATTCTTCACGGGCGTGGAAGTAATGTGACGAAGCTCATCTCTCTTTCACTCGGACTGACTATCGGCATATTGTTATTCTCGCAAATTGCTTTTGAATTAAGCTATGAGAAGTGTTATCCCGATGCAGAACGTCTGGCTTTAGCTCGTGAACTGTTTATTGATTCTAAATCGGGAAAAATAGTGGGGGATGATGGAGATAATTATGATTATACATTATTTGCTCCTGTAGCAGCAGCGCTGGCTGAAAATCTACCCGAACAAATCGAAAGTGCCACTTGCATTTATCCCGATAATGCCTGGAATCTATATAAAGAAGACAAACTGCTGAATAACGTCAAATACTTATTGGCAGACACTTGCTTTTTCCAGACTTTGGGCATTCCGATGCTGAAAGGTAATGTGAAAGATATGGCTGTACCCGGTTCGGGTTATGTGTCCGAACGTTTTGCACGTAAATGCTTTGGCGATGAAGACCCGATAGGGAAAACACTTACATTGGATAAGCAAATCGAAGTGACAATACGGGGAGTATACAAGGAAATTCCGAAAAACACTATCTTTTATTGTGATTTGGTAATCTCTATCCATAACAAAGACGGTTATATAGCAGGTTACGGATGGAAAGGTAATGATGTATTTCTTTCATTATTGCGTTTGCGCAATGCTTCCGATATTGAAGTTGTGAATAAAAGGATTCAGAGTGTGATAGAGAAATATACATCAACCGGCTTTTATAATTTTATCTGTGAGTATAGTGCTATTCCGCTGGTTAACTACCATTTGGAAAGTTTGGATACAGTCAAACGTCTTGTTATATACGGCTTCTTGGGGTTTGCTATTTTCTTTGTTGCTATCATGAACTATATGCTGATTGCTATTGCTGCCATGAGTCGTCGAGCTAAAATGGTTGGTGTACATAAGTGTAGCGGAGCAAGTACCGGTAATGTTTTCGGGATGTTCATGATGGAGACAGGTATCATTGTTCTTCTATCCGTTGTCATCAGTTTATTCATAATAATCAATGCACAAGAGGTTATAGAAGATTTGCTGTCAGTTACTTTGCCTGCCCTTTTTACATGGGAAACTTTATGGGTACCTGCATTAACCATTCTTGTCTTGTTTGTGCTGACAGGAGTATTGCCGGGAAGATTGTTTGCACGCATTCCCGTCACACAGGTGTTCCGACGATATACGAATGCCCAAAAAGGCTGGAAACGTTCTTTGCTATTTGTACAGTTTACAGGAGTCTCTTTTGTATTAGGTTTATTATTGGTAACCTTGTTGCAATATAATCATTTGATGAACCGCGATATGGGAATAAAAGTTCCGGGACTGGTTGCGGCTAATGTCTCTCTTCAACCGGAAGAAGCTGAAAACATAGCCGACAATATCCGTCGTCAGCCTATGGTGGAAAGTGTTGCACGCTCTACTTGCAATGTAATCGGTGAGTATTGGACACGTCCGCTAGTTAGTAACAGTGGAGAACGTATTGGAAACTTGAATTGGAATTCGTGTACTTCCGATTATACGGATGTAATGGGAATAAAGATAATAGAAGGAAGTCCGATGAAGAATCCGGGAGACTTGCTGGTTAATGAGGAAGTGGTGCGTTTGATGAAATGGTCGGATGGAGCCGTTGGAAAGAGATTGAATAATTTTTCTAAAGCAGGAACCATTGTCGGTGTGTTTCGTGATGTGCGTAACTTTACCTTTCTTCATGAACAGTCGCCTATTGCCTTACTTTGTGTCAAAGATGCGAGCAACACCTTCAACGTCCGCCTGAAACAACCGTATGTGGAGAATAAGAAAAAACTGGATGAATTTGTAGCCAAGACCTATCCGAATGTTTCCTTGCAGTTTCAATTGGTAAGCAATATGTTGGATACGGTTTATAAAGATGTCTATCGTTTCCGTAATTCTGTGTGGATTACTTCGGGATTCATTCTTCTTATTGTTATTATGGGTGTGATAGGTTATGTGAATGACGAAACTCAACGCCGTTCCAAAGAAATTGCCATTCGCAAAGTGAATGGTGCGGAAGCTACCGGTATTCTTCGCTTGTTGATTCGTGACATATTGAATGTATCGATACCTTCTGTATGTATAGGAACTTTAATAGCTTATTCTACCGGACGAGTATGGCTTGAACAATTTCCGGAACAGATAAATTTGAATGTTTTATATTTTATTGGAGTTGCTTTGTTCGTAATGTTGCTTGTCGTGACCTGTGTGGTAATCAGAGCGTGGCGCATTGCTAATGAAAATCCGGTAAAGAGTATCAAATCAGAATAAATTAGTAATTAGTATTGAGTAGTCATAAATAAAACACCATAATGCAATGAAACAATTGAAATATGCTATCCAAAATGTCATTCGTGGAAAAGGTTCAAATATAGTCAAAGTGGTATCCATTACTTTAGGTTTGCTTGTCTCCGTTATTTTGATTGCTAAAGTAGCATACGAATTGAGCTATGATAATTTTTACCGGGACAACGAACAGCTGTATGTGGTAAAAACAGGGTGGGATGGTGGAAAGCCGCTTCATGGCAATAACATTTATCCTACTGCTGCTGCGATTGCCCGGCACTTTTCCGCTCAAGTGGAAAGTTTTACGACAGTAACAGAGGCTTATGGGAAGATGTCTCATGGAAATAAAGCTTATAGGGAAACGGTTCTTATGGTCGATTCTGCTTTTTTTCAAACAATGGGGCTTCCTTTATACAAAGGCAATGCGCTTGATTTAGCTAACCCGGATATGATATTCTTGTCCGAATCCTTTGCCAAAGAGGTTTTCGGAAGTGATGGTGCGGTAGGAAAAACATTGTTATACAATATTGGTGGAGATTATCAGCCTTTTATAGTCAAAGGTATTTATGCCGATATCCCTCTGAATACCACATTATATCGCCCGAAAGCCGTTATCTCTATTGCCAATCGCACGAAATATTACAAAGGCGGATTGGGATGGAACACCGGTGGCAATTATCAGGCTTTTGTCCGCCTGAAGCATTCAAAAGCAGATGCGGAAATTATCAATAAAGGTATAACGTCTATCATCATGAGCCAATATATGCCCATGGATCACTATGGAAAGTTTGGAGTAAAAGGTATTGAGGTAATGGTTTCTCCATTGCGCAGACTGCATCTCGACAATTGGAATACAGTGAAAATGCTTTATATTATGGGTATACTTGCAATAGCATTACTGTTCACCGCGACATTGAATTACGTGCTTATTTCTCTCTCTTCGCTGGCTTACCGTGCCAAAGCCATTGGCGTACACAAATGCAATGGGGCAGGTACAGGAGGCATATTCGGAATGTTTTTGTGGGAAACAGCCATAATCGTATGTATATCTTTAGCTTTGATTGCTTTTATCATTCTCAATTTCAATGAAAAAATAGAAGAACTGATTCAGACACCTGTCGGAGAACTGTTTAGCTTGCAAAACATTTGGGCTCCTGCTTTGGTGGTGCTGTTTCTGTTCTTCATAGGAGGTATCATGCCGGGACGGTTCTTTTCTTCAATTCCTGTTACCCAGGTTTTCCGCCAATACACTGAAAACAAGAAACGCTGGAAGTATCCGTTGCTTTTTGTGCAATTTGCAGGTACGGCATTCTTAGTCGGGATGACGTGTGTAGTCTTTTCTCAATATCATTATACGATGTCAAAAGATTTAGGCTACAATATGGAACGGTTGGCGTCTGTTTATGATTCGTATGAGCATGTGGACAACACACTCAGTTTGCTTCATAACCTGCCATACGTGGAAGGGGCTGCTACGGCAGAAGCCGGAATGTTAGGATTTCCGTCTCCTTATCCGGTGAATGACAATAGTGGCAATATGATTTTTTCTCCGCGCCTGACTTTCTTTGACAGGGAGTTCTTTAATTTTATAGGGATGAGGTTGAAAACGGGAAAAGCACCGACAGCCGAAGGGGAAATACTGGTCAACGAAGAATTTGTGCGTGCCATGAAGTGGGACAATAACGGAGTAGGTGAGTATGTACCCGAACATGGTACGGTGACAGGTATATTGGATGGGTTCAGATTTATTGATGCGGCGCAAATGGAGCCGGTCGAGATTCGTTGGAGCAGCGGACGTGGCAATGTAATGCATGTGAGGCTGAAAGAACCGTTTGATGATAACCTCAAACGCTTGAACGAAGAAATGAAGAAACTTTATCCGCAAGATAATGTACAGTTTACCTCTTATGCAAAACAGATGGAACGTTCTTTCCATTCAGAACGCGTTTTTCGGGATTCTATCATTTTGGCAACCATTGCTATCTTAGCCATCACACTGATGGGATTGGTAGGTTATATTAATGATGAGATACGGCGTCGGAGTAAGGAAATTGCCATCCGCAAGATTAATGGGGCGGAAGTGAAAGGCATTTTGCTGATGTTGTCAACAGATGTCATCCGTATCGCTGTACCGGCCATATTGATAGGCGTTGTTCTTTCGCACTATACAGGAATGGTATGGAAGTCGCAGTTTCGGGATGTAATGACTACCGATTGGCTGTTTTATACAGGTGTATTCATCGTTGTATTGGCGTTCATCGTGGGCTGTGTGATTATCAAGTCATGGCGGATAGCCAACGAAAACCCCATTCTCAGTCTGAAGAACGAATAACTTTATCTACATTATCAAAGAAAGTACTGATATGGAAACGAGGCGACTGCCTTTTGACAGCCACCTCGTTCTTTTTTCCTAATACCTTCCTTTAAAATAAACTTCTGTACCGTCAAGCAAACCACTTAGTGTATTGTCGCTCATCCAGATGCGTTCAAAATAAGAGACGTCATCCGGTCCGTATTTCATACGGATACATGTTTGTGTATTGTTATCCCAATTCCAATCAAAGTAATATATGTCTTCAGTTACGCAGCCATCTCGATACTCCACTCGTATATAGTCTTTTCCGGTCCGATTTTCATAAAAGTCCAATCGCTGGGTGTAATATTTTCCATCTTGCTCCCAACTTTCCTGCCATGTACGGCTGCACAGTTCATGTGTCTTTCTATAATATACCTCACTATAATCATCATTATCATACCAACTATCTATTTCTACTTCGCATGAAGTCAAACTAAGCATGGTTAGGACAAATACCAATAGACCGAAGCATTCTCTTATCTTTGTTTTCATAATCCATTTGATTTTAGTTTACTGTTTTTTTCTTATACTGCAAAAATAGGTGGGGAAAATGATACTATAAAGAGAATATTACTATTTATATAGGGAATTTCCCTATTTGCAAGAGGGATTTACGAATTTTAGATAAGAGGAAAGAAGAATCCGTAATCGAGGTTATTTTATCTGTAAATTATCTACAGAAATTATTGGCGGATAGTTTATCTTTGCCGTTGGAAAAGAAACAAAAATAACTCTTAAAATACGAATTATGGCAAAGAAAGTGCTGATATTATCTTCCAGTCCGCGTCGTGGCGGAAATTCTGATACATTGTGTGACGAATAGTTGATGAGGATTTTCATCTCTCTCAAAAAGACTTAGGACTTTCTGAAAGACTTTGGGAAGTATATCGTTCTACATAACAAACATACTAAAAAAAGGTCAGGCGATAATACCTTGTGATAAAGGTTAACCGCCTGACCTTTTTAATATTTAGCTATTTTTTAAGCTTCTTCTACCGCTGCTTGAGCCGCTCTAAAACGCTTTTGATTTTCAGCAAATTCAA
>UMFD01029782.1_pt1 | contig 10603 bp, 9 predicted proteins | sample 1964901 | NCBI WGS metagenome assembly UMFD01 (sample SAMEA4836035, study PRJEB28245) | human gut metagenome | biome: gut microbiome; material: fecal sample | place: Denmark | collected 2008 | reverse complement strand
TATTAATGATTAAATACAAATGAAAACAATCAGACGGCTTTATGAACCGTCTGCAGTCAGTTACCAAATAAAGACAAAGGAGGGGAAACTACATGAAGTCATATTCAAAAACGGACGTCGGCATTAAGCGGACCATGAATCAGGATAGCTTGTTTTGCAGCGACAGCCCAGTGGGTAGTTTCCGGAATCTGTTTATCGTTGCCGATGGAATGGGTGGTCACAAGGCAGGCGACCGTGCATCGAGATTATGTATTGAGAATATGGTAGCACAGGTTCGAGAGAGTGCCAGCAAGACGCCGGTTACAATCTTTGAGGAGGCAATCACATATGCTAACCGCGCTGTTTATGAGTCGGCGAAGGAAGATATTGAATTTGAAGGCATGGGAACCACGATGGTGGCATGTACATTACAGGAGGATACTCTTTATGTTGCCAACATTGGCGATTCCCGTTTATATTTATTGAGAGATGAATTGCAGCAGATTACCACGGATCATTCTCTGGTGGAGGAGATGGTCAAGATAGGAAATATCACCGAGAGCGAGGCGAGAGTCCATCCGCAGAAGAACATTATCACGCGGGCACTCGGTATTGATGAGATGGTGCAGGCAGACTATTTTGAGCTTCAGGTCAGAGAGGGAGATGTGATCCTTCTTTGCAGCGACGGATTGACAAATATGGTGGAGGATGAGGAGATTGAATATATCATCCATCATGCAGGATCTCTGGAGGAAGCAGGAGATCGGCTGATTGATCAGGCAAATTATAACGGCGGCAGCGATAACATTACAGCCGTACTCGTTCAGGTATAGATTGGAGGAAAAGCATGATAGGTCCAGGTATGATGATAAGTGATCGTTATGAGATTATAGATAAAGTAGGATCCGGCGGAATGGCAGATGTGTATAAGGCGAAGGATCATCGTCTTAACCGTTTTGTTGCGATCAAGGTACTTCGTCAGGAATACAGCAGTGATGCAAAATTTGTGGCAAAGTTCCGTGCGGAAGCACAGTCGGTAGCAGGATTATCTCATCCGAATATTGTGAATGTATATGATGTTGACGAGGATGAGAATTACAATTATATCGTGATGGAGTTAGTTGAGGGAATCACGCTCAAGAAGTTCATCGAGAAAAAGGGCAAGCTGGAGGTCAACGAAGCTGTCGGTATCGCTGTGCAGATCGCACAGGGGATGGAGGCTGCACATGACAATCATATTATCCACCGTGATATCAAACCGCAGAATATCATTATTTCCAAGGAAGGCAAGGTGAAGGTGACAGACTTTGGAATCGCCAAGGCAGCCACCTCCAATACGATCACCTCAAATGCAATGGGATCTGTGCATTATATCAGCCCGGAGCAGGCAAGAGGCGGCTACAGTGACGAGAAGAGCGATATCTATTCATTGGGCGTTACAATGTATGAGATGCTCTCCGGCAATGTTCCTTTCGAGGGGGACAGCACGGTAGCAGTGGCATTGTCACACATTCAGGAGGAGGCAGCGCCTCTTCATGAACTGGATCCGGAGATCCCGATGAGCTTATCCAAGATTGTTCGCAAGTGTATGCAGAAGAAGCCGGAGCTGCGTTATCTGAATGCAGCAGCCCTGATCGCTGATCTGAAGCGTGCGGTCAGCGAGCCGGATGGAGAATATGTCAAGCTGGAATCTATGGTTGTAGATCCTTCTCCGACCAAGAAGATTTCTGATATCGAGTTAAATGCGATTAAGGAAGCATCCCGGGCAGTGGATCCGGTTACAGATGATAATTTTGAGGAAGAACCGTATTATGAGGATGATGCGATCGATCCGAAGTTGGAGAAGATCTTAAAAATCTGCAGTGCCGTCGTGGCAGTGATCATCATTATCGGTGTTGTTCTGATCATCGGCAAGTTCGCAGGCTGGTGGGGACATTCCGGCAAGGATAAGGATGTGGCAAGTGCGACAGCGACACCGACAGCAACGGCAGTTGTTGCGGAGGATGGTCAGGTTGTTGTGCCGGGCATCATTGGTAAGAGCCTGGAGGATGCGGAGCAGATGCTCACCGACAAGAATCTTCACTGGCAGCTTAAGCCGATCGAGGCAGATGAAGATCCGAACATCGTTACGGATCAGGAGCCTGCTGAGGGGGAGATAGTAGACGAGGGTGCCCGTGTGACTATTTACTACAGTCAGGGTGATTCCGGTGTGACGATTCCGGATGTATCCAATAAGACAGAGGCAGATGCCCGTACTATGATCGAGAATGCAAAGCTCAAGGTAGGATCTGTTTCCGAGGAATATAACAACACCGTTGCAAAGGGCAACGTGATCAGCACGGATCCGGTAATCGGCTCCAGTGTAGATGAGGGAACCAGTGTCAATCTCGTACTCAGTATGGGGGCAGAGGGCAATCAGGCAGTTGTACCAAACCTGGTCGGCAAGAAGGAGTCTGTAGCGCAGGAGCGTCTGACTTCCGCCGGCTTAAAGTCAAAAGTAACTTATATTTATTCCGATAAAACAAAAGGAACCGTAATCAGTCAGACACAGAAGTCGGGTTCAAAGGTAGAGAAGGGCAGCGTGGTCGAATATTCCGTCAGTCTTGGAACGAAGGCTGTTGAGCCGACCTCGACACCGAAGAGTGACAGCACCTCCTACAGCTATGAGGGAAGTGTTACCGTAGCGGATAATCCGTTCAGTAGTCCGGACGATGATCCGGCGATGATCAAGATAGTACTGACACAGGATGGCAAGTCACAGCCGGTATGGAGCGGAACGTTAAGCTACGACGATTTCCCGAAGGAGTTTCCTGTTAAGGGCTGGAGTGAGAACAGCGGAACGATTACTGTAACAAAAGACGGACAGACGATCGGTACCTATACTGTGGACTTCCAGAAGACGGCGAAATGATGAGAGGAAAGATTATACGAGGGGTCGGAGGCTTTTATTATATCCATCCAGAGTCTGCAGCAGCCGATGTACTGATCGAATGCAAGGCAAAGGGGATATTCCGCAACCGCAATATCAAACCGCTGGTCGGGGACAATGTGGAGTTTGAGATGTTGGATGAGCAGGCAGGAACCGGCAATATCACCGAGATACTGCCGCGCAGGAACGCATTGATCCGTCCGGCATCTGCCAATGTGGATCAGGCGGTCGTTGTGTTTGCACTGTCTTTTCCGAAGCCGAACTTAAATCTTCTTGACCGGTTTCTGCTGATGATGCAGACGCAGGATATTCCGGTGATCATCTGCTTTAATAAATCAGATGACCAGGAGGAAGAGGAGACGAAAAGAATTGTTTCCCAGTACAGGGCCTGTGGTGCAAGAGTGCTTGTGACGAGTACCATAAATGGGACAGGTATGGAGGAGCTTCGAGAGCTTCTGGAGGGCAGGACAACCGTGATGGCGGGTCCTTCCGGAGTGGGGAAATCCTCCGTGATGAATATATTATTTCCGAAGGCTCAGATGGAGACCGGAGAGATCAGCCGCAAGATCAAACGCGGACGCCATACGACGCGTCATACAGAGTTGTTTTGTATTGGCGGTCAGACCTATATTATGGACACGCCGGGTTTTACCTCGCTGCGTCTTCCGGAAATTGAGAAGGAAGAGCTGCGAAATTATTATCCGGAATTTGCGGAGCCGTCTCAAGAGTGTCGTTTTCTGGGATGCGTTCATATCAATGAACCGGACTGCGGTGTCAAGAATGCACTGGAACGGCAGAAGATATCCAGGGATCGTTACGACAATTACAAGCAGTTTTATGAGGAACTGCGCCAGCAGAAAAAATATTAGGGTATAATCAAAGAAAGGCATGGTATCACTATATGAGCGAATTAGCACCGTCAATTTTATCGGCTGATTTTATGCGCTTGGGGGAGCAGTTGCATACTCTCGAGGAAAGCGGTTTGAAGGTTCTTCATGTGGATGTGATGGATGGAGTGTTTGTGCCATCGATTTCCTTTGGTATGCCCGTGATCAAATCAATCCGCACAGGTTGTCAGATGATGTTTGATGTGCATTTGATGATTAAAGAGCCGGCAAGATATATAAAGGAATTTGTCGAGGCGGGAGCGGACAGCATTACGGTTCATGTCGAGGCGTGCAGTGACATTGGTGAGACTATTACTGTTATGAAGCAGTATCCGGTCAAAAGAGCGCTCAGCGTGAATCCGGGAACGGATGTTAACGTGCTGATGCCGTATTTAGATCAGATCGATATGGTTCTTGTTATGGGGGTAGAACCGGGATTTGGCGGGCAGAAGCTGATACCGGAGACATTGGAGAAGGTAAAGAAACTGGATCAGATTCGTCGTGAGAATGGTTATGACTATCTGATCGAGTTTGATGGAGGAGTGACACGCGATAATCTGTGCGAGATCATACAGAACGGAACTGATCTTGCCGTAGCCGGGACGGCTGTTTTTCGCGGTAACATAAGAGAAAATGTATGGGATTTACAGGAGGTGATCGCCGGTGCTTCTTGAGAATATTGCACTTGGCAAAACGCTGGAGGTCTATGTGGATCGTGACGGATACCGTTATCGACTTGTCAGCAAGGTGGAAAAGACAGGGGTCAAGAGAGTGTGTCTGACCGCAATCATGGCGGGGGGAAGAGCGTTTAAATTTCGCCCGGAGGATAACATACGTCTGGTTTACCGCAGTGAGGATCAGATGTGGGAATGGCTGAATGTCAAGGCTGGTCTTGGTAAACTGGACGATGAACCGGTTCATTATTTTGAAATCGTCAACAAAGGTCAGTCGTTTAATCGTCGTCAGGCGTACCGGGTAGCCATTGATGCGGATGTGGATATCGTTTTTTATCAGGTGCCGGGCAACAGACAGCGTCTGTCGTATGCTCCGTTGGTGAAGGAAGAGTACGAAGCACTTGTGGACGTGAACGGTGTGGAGCTGGAGCGGGAAGAGGATTCCAGATCCGGCAAGATATTCATCGAAAAGCGTCTCAGAATGGTTCCGATGAAGGAAGCCGTTGAGAAGAAGGCGCGCGGCTTTGTGCATGATATCAGTGAGACGGGGATGGGATTTTACAGCAACGAGCTTTTGGAAAAGGATAACCGCTTCTACACAAGGATTCCGTCGGATTACGGTCCGCTGCTGGTTCGATGTGTTGTCGTGCGGGTGGACGACCAAGTCAAAGGAAACCGCAAGTACCGCTATTATTACGGCTGCATTTATGAGGAGTCTGATCAGAAGCTGATCCGTTATATTTATGATATTCAGCGTAAGCAAATTCAGAAACAGCGCGACCGCAGAGAGTTTGAGTCATCAGTAAGAGAGATTATGAAAGAACGGAAGAAGTAATATGCTTGGAAAAGTTTTATTGATAACAGGTGGAAAAGTAAATATGGATTTTGCGGAGGAGTACACAGCTTCCCAAGAATATGATACGGTTGTCTGTGCGGACTCCGGTTTAAACACGGCATACCGGCTTGGTATGCCGGTTCATTATTTTATGGGAGATTTTGACAGTGTATCCCCTGAAATCCTCGAGGCATACCGTGAGGGAAAGGTGGAAGGCTCCGAGCAGTGCGAATGGGTTCGTTATCCCAAGGAGAAGGATTATGTGGATACGCAGCTTGTTCTTGAGTGGATCCTTGAAAAGGGAGCGGATGAGATCACTTTTCTGGGAGCAACCGGAGGAAGACTGGATCATTTTCTGGCAAATATTAATATATTAATGCTTGCATTGAAGCAGAAGGTTCCGGCATATATCGTGGACAGCCGTAACAGGATACGTTTGACCGACAGCGCGCTTTCAATCGAAAGACAGGATATGTATGGAAAATATCTGTCCTTACTGCCGTTGACAAGTACCGTGACAGGAGTGACACTGCGAGGGCTGAAATACCTGATCGAGGACTATACGCTTGAAGTAGGGATTGCCAGAGCAATCAGCAATGAGATGGATGAGACATCGGATAAGGCAGAAATTCTTCTTCGCACCGGTGTTTTGATCGTTGTAGAATCAAAGGATTGATGAACGTGTCTGGATCGTTTAGGCCTCTGGGTGTATCCAGTTATTTCGGTCGGCACGCTTGCGCTACAATGCGCTACGCAGCACTACATAACGCCTTACAAAACAAGGCGTAAGTAGTGGCGAGCGCAAGTGCCTTTCGAAACACCTGGATACACCCAGAGGCAAATACGGGAAGGCACGTTCATCCAACCGTTAGTGACAAGTCAATTTCCAGATCATAGTCTTCTGGGTATTTTAAGTTTTTACAAAGTAAAATCATATATCAGCCGATACCACCCAGTGCGATGCCAAGGATCAGAACAAGAATACAGATCGGGCAGTAGATGTATTTGCAGATCGGAAGAAACTTATTGGTGAACGGTTTCTCGCGCCCGGTATTTACCTGTGTTTCTACATATTTCTTACCACAAACCCAGAAGAACATAACGCCTGCAAGTCCGGCACCAAGCGGGCAGATATAGATAGAGAGAATATCCATCCAGTCGGATACGATTCCCTGAATACAGATGGAGATTGCGAGTGCGATAACAGCGATAATCCCGCAGGATATTTTACGATTCAGATGAAACAGCTCCTGTATTGTTGCGATCGGTGCTTCGTACAGATTGATCAGTGAGGACAGACCGGCAAAAAAGACAGCAACGAAAAAGATAATCGCGATCAGATATCCGCCCGGCATTGATTTAAATAACGCAGGAAGATAAATAAACATCAGTCCCGGTCCACCCTGATTTAATCTGGCACCGGTTGTCGCCATTGCCGGGATGATTACCATTGCAGCAAGAAGGGCAGCAAGTGTATCAAACAGGGCAACTCTGCCTGCAGCAGCCGGAATATCCTCAGAATCGGAGAGATAAGATCCGTAGATCAGAGTGCCGTTTCCAGCAACCGACAGGGAGAAAAACGCCTGTCCCAATGCGAAGATCCATGTTGTCGGATCAGCGAAAGCTTTTGGGTCGATCCGGAAGATGTATTTATAGCCGTCCACAGCACCGGGCTGAAATGCCACATAAATACTGAGGATCACGAAAAGACAGAAAAAAACAGGCATCATGATCTTGTTTGCCATTTCGATACCAAGGCTGACGCCAAACATTAGAATGCACATTCCTGCAGCCAGTGCGAGGAGCTGCCAGAAATTGTTACCAAAGGCGGTTGCCATGCTGCCGAATTCTGTGCCAAAGCCCTCTGCGTCAGCCGGGGCAAGTGTCGTTCCGGTAAATGAACCGATCATATACTTGAGAATCCATCCCATCACAACGGTGTAACCGATCGCCATGGCAAGAGAACCGAGGACCGGAATGTATCCGAGGATACGTCCGATACATTTGTGACCACGCATTTCGCAGGCTGTGCCGAATGCATCGACAGGTCCGGATTTGGTGGCACGTCCAAAGCTCATTTCCCCAATCACTCCGGTGGAGCCGATCAGCGCAACGAAAATGAAATAAGGTACGAGATAGGAACCGCCTCCGTACATGGAGACTCGGGTTGGAAACATCCAAAGATTGCCCATGCCCACTGCTGAGCCGATACAGGCAAGAATAAACCCCCATCTATTCTTAAATGAATCTCTATTGTTCATGATAAAATCCCCCATAACATAAATTATGTGGCAAAAGCCACATATTATATACTACACCATTCTGCAGATAAAGTAAAATAGTAAATGAGAATGTGTCGGATTTCTAAATGAGAATACATTTAGTTGACATTAAATGATAATGCAGATATCATATATAATAAATGAAATAAGTAGAAAATGGTATACAGAAGGGCTGGAAGGAGAAGAGAAAGCGATGGAAAAGGAAAACGGGGGATTTTTCAATCCTACAATAAAGAAGTTTTGGAACTGTCTTTATCAGGAGGCGGTGGACTTAAAGCAGTGCGAGAAGTATATTGTGGATGCAATCGCTCTGGTGTCAGATGAGTTTGGGTTGATCAAGGTAGAAATGGAACTTACGATCCCGCCGAACCGTTATCAGCTTCACGGAGAGCAGCGCAGTGTCATGCTGGCAGCAAAGGAGGGCTTCGGAGAAAGCACGGACTTTTCGTTTGCCTTTACAACCGGAGGAAATGTGGTGTTTCATGTTGTATGGGACGAGGAACAGACAGATTACGGACGTGACGAGTTGGAAATCCTTCTTCGGGACGTATTTTTCTGGTATGACAGAAATATGAGACAGAATTTTCTGGAGCAGATCCTAAATACCGATATGGAGACCGGGGCTGCCAATCCATATGCATTTACCGGCTTTGCAGGGATGCTGATGGCACGCGGCATACTGGAACGATATTGTGTGGTATTTTTTAATATACATAATTTTAAATATGTCAATAAAGTCTTTAGCTACGCGGAGGGAGACCTGATCCTGCGTCAGTACACTTCGCAGATCCAGGCTCTTTTGCAGGAGGAGGAAAAACTTGCCAGACTGGGAGGTGATAATTTTGTTGCTCTGGTCCGGACAGAGAATACGGATGCGTTTATTCGGGAGCTGCAGGAAATGAAGGTGTTCTTCAGCAATAAACTAAAATCCCAAACCTTTATCTTCGGTGCGACGATCGGTGTCAGCCGTCTTGAAAAGGTTCTTACTGTAAGAGAGGTTATGTCGAGAGGAAGCATTGCCTATCAGGAGGCAAGAAGTTGTGGTGTGGGCGGCGTTGTCTGGTATTCCGATCAGATCTATCAGGAAATGATGGAACGCCAGAATGTGATCTCCAATTTTGCTTCTATTATGGAGCAGGGCGGCTTTGTTGTATATTATCAGCCCAAGGTAGACAGCCGTACCGACAGAATCTGTGGCGCGGAAGCACTTGTCCGCTGGGTGCAGGACGGAAAGCTGGTGCCGCCGGTTAAGTTCATTCCGCAATTAGAGCAGGAGGGAAGCATCTGCAGGCTGGATTATTATGTGCTTGAGCAGGTCTGCCGCCTGATCAAGTCAAGAGAAGAACGAGGGGAAGAGAATGTATGCATCTCTGTCAATTTCTCGCGGAAGCATCTGGAAGAGGTGGATTTTGTAGAGCATGTTATCCGGGTGATTGACCATTTTGGCATTTCGCATCATTATATTGAGGTGGAACTCACAGAGAGTGAGGATTTCCAGCAGTATGGGATCATGTCGGGGATTGTGGAAGGCTTTAAAAAATATGGGATCCATACCGCTATTGATGATTTCGGAACCGGATTTTCTTCATTGAATATGTTGAAGAAGGTAGACTTAGATATTGTAAAGATTGATAAGTCCTTTATTCCGTTGGAGGAGGAGTATGCCGGCAAAGACAAAGATATGATGATGCTGTGGAGCATTGTCGAGCTTTTGCACCAGCTTGGAAAGGAAATGGTTGCAGAGGGCGTAGAGACAAAGCAGCAGCTCGACTATCTTGAAAAGGTGGGGTGCCATATCATTCAGGGATATGTCTTTGACAAGCCTCTGCCGCAGAAGGACTTTGAAGAACGTCTTTTGCGGCAATACCAATAGAAAAGAGATAATATCCGCGGAATGAGACAAACAACAAAAAGTCTTGTAACTATAACATATTTGGAAAAAGCATGGTTACCGGGCTGGATGCTGGCGTCCTTCCGTATCGATTTCGGTGCTGTCCGGATAGATCAGTTGCGAGATAGGGACAAACTCATAGCCCTTTTCCTGCAATGTTGTGATCAGTGTGTCCAGTGCGTCTGCTGTATACTTTGCACCGTTATGGCACAGAATGATGGAACCGTTGCCAAGATGCTTGTGCTCACAGACCGTTTTAATGATGGAATCGATTCCGTAATCCTTCCAGTCCAAGCTGTCTACATCCCATTGGATCGCGTGATAGCCGCATTCCTCCGTGGCGGTGATCAGCGTATCATTATAATCACCATAAGGCGGACGGAAAAGTATCATTTCTTTACCGGTAATCTCCTTTACCTTGTCATGGACGGACTGGATCTCCTGCTTACATTCTTCCAGAGAAAGCTTTGACATCTGCTTATGATTCTGGCTATGATTACCGAGGTCATGCCCGTGTCCGGCAATCATTTTGACGTCATCCGGGTAAGACTCCACCCAGCCGCCTGTCATAAAGAAGGTGACATGAACCTTATGCTTATCCAAAATATCCATGATCTTTTTCGTGTCTTCGTTCCCCCATGCGGCATCAAATGAGAGCGCAATCTTCTTATCAGAAGTGTCTACGCAATATATAGGAAGTTTTTTGTTGCTTTTACTGTAAGTGGCAGAAGGAGCCGGTGAAGCGGAGATGTTCTGCGAGGTTGTCATAGCTTCTTTTTTTAATTTAGTCTGTCCATATGCAATTGAGATTCCGGAGATCAGGATCACAGACAATACGAAAAGACTACATTGAAGAAGCGATCCCTGTTCCAAAGATGAAATAAACTGTTTCATGGCAGTATCCTTTCACATCATATAAGGAGCGATGCAATATGCTTACTTACAGAGTATGCGTGGTGACTTTGTCCTATGATATCAGGGCAGAAAACAGAAGAAAAACAAAAAAAAAAAAAATTCAAAAAAGGTGTTGACAAAAGTCGAAACGCGTGGTAAATTATATATCGTTGTCGCGCAAGACAAGCGAACAACAAACAAGCGGGAACGCTTGAGAGAAGCTTGATAATTG
>UMFD01041292.1_pt1 | contig 10658 bp, 10 predicted proteins | sample 1964901 | NCBI WGS metagenome assembly UMFD01 (sample SAMEA4836035, study PRJEB28245) | human gut metagenome | biome: gut microbiome; material: fecal sample | place: Denmark | collected 2008 | reverse complement strand
TCAAGCGTCACGGAAGACTTGCCACGGCTCTGTAACGTCTTTTGATCTACCTGCGTGCCGTTCAAATCATAAATGTATAGGAATGCAGACTTTACACTTTCCGGCAACGTATAGCGCACCACTGTCGTTTGCGTAAACGGATTCGGGTCGTTTTGCTCCAATATCGGGACATCCAATGCGTTGCCACCGACACCTGTTTCGCTTCCGTTCCGGGCACGCACATTATAGGTCTGCGCCCCCTGCAACGATACCACCTGTGCACGGAGTTCATTGACAGACTGCACTAAAAGTGGAATCATCTCCGTATAGTTGATACAAAGGTCGCCTTCCTGACTTTCATAGACCAAGTCCGGATAGACTTCTTTCAGCACCTCGGCATCCAGTCCGTAATGTGTTTTTTCCAATGCTTGTATGTCCGTCACGGAACGGGAAGCGGCAGCCACGGTATCGCCCGACGCAGCAAAAGCCTGCGACGCTTGTGGTTCGGACAGGTTATACTGCACGGCGGTCAACTGAGAAAGTTTCTCGCCCACCGACATGCTGTTTTCACCATCACTTTCTGCCGACAGGGGCATCACCGCCGAACGCCCCATCAAAGTAGAACGGGAAGCAGAAGGTGTCAGCACCGTACCATAGAAATTTCCTGTAGTACGGACATCGCCTTGAAAATAACCGGCATAACGTCCGGGAACTTTGACATCCATTGAATTCACAGCCCCCACTACCGCAGCACCGTTTTGTGTACTAAGCAAATTACCATATATCCCGTAATTATAGCCTGATGTGGTATAACCGGCTGCGCCATATACACCGAAAGCACGACCTTTATTCAATGTGGTATAATCTACAGTCCGCACCAGCGAGCTTATACCCATTGCCATCCGAGTATCACACACAGCATTCGCAGCATCAATAGCATACGACCAAACCCCACTTGTTGTCGCAGTACCATTCCTGTCTACCCGTACCGGAATGTTATTAGATTTTACAAATAAAGACTGGGTAGTTTCTCCCGCTCCACCTATTGCCAAAGATGCCTTAGGAGTTTCCGTAGTTTTAATACTTACATTCCCATTGGAATGTACTTTTAACTGTGCAGACATATTGGTAAAAGCGAAAACAACGCTTACCAATGCAATTAACTTTTTCATAAGCATTCTTTTTTAAGATTAATACTCGAATCAAATGTACAAATATTAACATTAGAATCCAAGTAAAATTCCATTTTTTTGCAAGATATATTCAAAAAAGTACATTTTCTAAATAAAAAGCATTCAAAACCATCATAAAAACAAAATATTTTATATTTTTGCCCCAAACAAATAAGCCCTATGGGAAAAAAGACAGTATCAGTCGTAATGTGTACATACAACGGAGAAAAATACCTGCGCGAACAAATGGACTCCATCCTCGCGCAAACCTACCCTATCCATGAAATCATCGTTTGCGACGATTGTTCCACAGACGGTACAATGAACATTTTACAAGAATACGCTACAAAGTTTCCATTCATCAAAGTACACCGAAATACACGAAACAAAGGATGCAATCAAAACTTTCATGATATATTCTATCAAGTATCTAAAAAAGTAGACTATATAGCAATATCCGACCAAGATGATATTTGGTTCCCAGAGAAAATAGGAAAATTAGTACAATTAATAGAAAAGGAAGAAGGATACAACCTGTGCTTCTCAGACATCATCTCTTCCCCAACCTACTCTCGTCAGCAAACCAAAGACTACCTCCCATTGCCCTTTACCGCAGAGTCCCTGTTTTTTAGAGACAATATACCGGGGCATGCCATGCTTATAAAAAGGACTTTTATCGAAAATCTGAAGCCCTGGAGCGGCATGACGTTCTATTATGATTGGTGGTTGGCCATGAACGCAGCCCTGACTGACAGCATCATAAAGTGCAAAGAACCGCTATCGTGGCATAGAGTACACTCGGCATCTGTGATAACTACCGTAGGAAGAAAATTGTCCAAGCATAAGCCACATTCCCCTATAGCTCCTTACGTATATGGAACATATAACTTCTTCAAACTTAGAAACACGGAAAGTTTTAAATGTTTTTACAACAATATTTATGAAAAAACATCTCCAACACACCATCCCATCTTACACCAAATAACCAAGCTATTCAATAGCCACAACCCTTTGGAGCTTTTACGGCTTTGTTTCGTTTGTATGAAACATCGCAAACAAATATATCCCCATCCTCACAAGGGTAAAGGGTCTATTTTTGCGCTTCGTGGCTTTTTCTCTCCATTCATTTGTACTTATTATAATATACAATTCTACAATACGAAAACTGAGCACAACTCCCAGTTTAATAAAAAACAGAAATGAAACCTTAGGTTCGTTTCTTACAAAAACGTATATCATATAAAAAAGATACTCCAAAAAGTTGGGAAGACAAAAAAGTTTCCATATTTTTGCAAAAGAATGAATCCTAATAACAAAAGGACAAAACATAAAATGGAACAAAGTATTATCCGTTTTTTCTAATAATTTCACAAATGGACAATATGCAAAAAATACCTGTGTTCTTTACTTTTGACGCTAATTACTTGTTAGCAGCAAAGGTTGCCATTCACTCCATGATGAAACATGCCTCACGGCAATATTGGTATGAATTATATGTATTCCATACAACTTTGTCCCCAAAAGCCCAGCAATCTTTACGGAACAGCCTAAAAGAATTTACACATACCGAATTACATTTCATCGATGTCACACAATACAATGAAAAAATCAAAAATTTCGGGACTAAAGCACATTACTCCAAAGAAATTTTCTATAAACTTATTGCAACAGACGTCCTTCCGCAATATGACAGGATTATATGTTCGGACGTAGACGTAGTTTTTACCGGCGATTTCTCTCCCGTATTTTTCATGTTCCCGAACGAAAAATTTTATTATGCCGGTGTCGGACCTGTGGAAAACAGTCGTATGCCTTACTACCGGAAAGACTTCAGTACGACGGAAATGGAAATACTTGAACATGAAATTGCTGCAGGATTCTTACTCATCAACCTTAAAGAATTGCGCAACGACCATAAGCAAGAAGAAATTATCAACTTTTATGTCAACAACTATCCACGACTACGTTTGCCGGAACAAGACTGCATTATTTTAACCTGTTGGCCCTACATCAAATATTTACCGATTGATTATAGCTTGCCTATCTCCTTCTATCGGTTAAACATGAACCAAAGAGATTTTTATCAAGGCAATACCGAATTTGCAGGAGACAAAGCCACTGCACTCGCAAAGTTTAATAAAGGATTGGCACATCCCGTACAAATTCATTATGCAGGTTTCGACAAACCGTGGAATTGTTTCCGGCTCACCCGACGGCAAGACTGGATAAAGGCTATGAAATCCACCCCGGGAGGAATGGTATTATACCTCAAATCGTTACCGCGGAATTTATTGATGCGAACTAAGCGATATAGCCTGAAACGATTCTTACGAAAAACTTATAAAAGAATAACCAACAGATGAATTTCGTCTCAAAAATCCCTGTATTACGAAGTTTTGCCCGAGCCTATGCACTTACTAAATTCAAAAAAGAATGGTGCAAACGCAATAAGCAAAACCAAACCGTACCAATGAATACCTTTCCCATGGAATGTGTTGAAATAGGCAACGGTACATACGGAGAGTTGCATATCTTGAGCTATTTTCCTCCAATAGAGAAATTGACAATAGGAAACTATGTATCATTAGCTTCAAACGTACATTTCATTTTAAGCGGTAACCATCAGACCGAAACGCTATTCACTTATCCCATACGCTCAACCCTTGAAGGCAAACACTGCCAGACAGACAGCCGTAGTAAAGGTCCTATCATAGTTGAGGATGAAGTTTGGATTGGCTACGGAGCAACAATACTATCCGGTGTTACGATTGGCAAAGGAAGTATCATAGCAGCCGGAGCCATTGTGACATCCGACATTCCTCCCTATGCAATTGCTGGAGGCAACCCAGCCCGAATCATCCGTTACCGAGTGCCCGAAGAAATAATTCCAATTATCAAGGATGTCTATTTAAATGATTTGCACCCAACGCAAATAACAACGCTTTTAGATGAGTTATATCGTCCGCTAAAGACCACAGAGGACGCATTACGTATCATAAAATTACTTCAACATGAAACCTAACAATAATCAAAAAGTAAGGGTTATCGCCTTTTATCTGCCGCAGTTCCATCCCACCCCGGAAAACGACAGATGGTGGGGCAAAGGATTCACGGAATGGACCAACGTGGGCAAAGCCAAACCTTTGTTCAAAGGACATTACCAGCCACGTGTGCCGGCAGATTTAGGCTACTATGACCTTCGTTTGCCGGAAACACGTCAAGCCCAAGCCGATATGGCACGTGAATATGGCATAGAAGGTTTCTGTTACTGGCATTATTGGTTTGGAAATGGCAAGCAACTATTACAAAGACCATTCAATGAAGTACTAAATAGCGGGAAACCGGATTTTCCCTTTTGTTTGGCATGGGCCAATCACAGTTGGGAGGACAAACAATTCAACAAAGATGGGGGACATAAAATGTTAATGGAACAACTCTATCCCGGGGATGAAGACTACATTGCACATTTCAATGCTGTGTTACCTGCTTTTCAAGACCCAAGATATATTCGCATACACGGAAATCCAATATTTGTAGTCTACTCTCCTAAAGAAATCCCCAATCCTCCCCACTTTATCGAACTGTGGCAAAAGCTTGCCTCCCAACACGGTTTCCGCATTCACTTTGTAGGACATACCTCTAAAATTGAAGATTTGGCTCTGTTTCGCCAATGGGGATTTGATGCCAACGTTTTAATAAGGCTATTTGATGTATTCAAAAAGGATTTTTCTTTGTGGGAGCGCATAAATGCCAAATTCCAACGTATTGCATTAAAAAAAGGACGTCGTATTGAATATAGCCGTGCCTCTCAATACTTTCAAGGACCTGAGGAACAAGCTAACGACTGTTACCCTACTCTCATTCCTAATTGGGATCACTCTCCCCGATCGGGCCGATCCGGACATATCCTCATCAACTCAACCCCTGAAAAATTTAAAAAACACATTATAAAATCATTCAACAACATATCACATAAAACAAGAGAAGATCGTATTGTATTCCTCAAATCCTGGAATGAATGGGCTGAAGGGAACTATATGGAACCTGATCTGAAATTCGGAAGAGGATATCTTGAAGCATTAAAAGACGCTATTCAAGATGTATTTTATCTATTGAAAGACAAATGAAAACGGTTTATCTACCATTTCTGTCACAACCTATAAAATTCATCCAAAGCCCCTATATCAATACTTATCGTTTCTATCGGAACAGATCAGGACTCCACCTGAAACCGTACGACACAGACACAATATCCACAGTTGACAGGCCCCAAAGACTCCCAAAAACACTACAACAACTACAGCCGAACGATTTTCCGTTTGGCTGTAAACGATTTCTCATTTTGCGGCAAACGAGAAAAAGAACAGAGGAAGGGCGGATAACACTTCCCTGCCCACCCTTCAAGAAGTTTTTTCAGAAAAGGGTTCGCATCCTTCATATTATTTGTGTATCAACAAATTACGGTGAACTTTCTTCTATAACTTCCTTCACCAAGGCTTCACCTCTCCTTCACTCAAAGAGGCATTGTGCACAACCGAATAAACTATAAAACAAATCATTAAGGTGAACCCTATTATTTTTGTGCAAAAAAAATGAGCGCAAACCATTTTGAAACGGTATATCCATCAACCGACCAACCACATTCACGTCATGAAAACGGAATTAGCTCATCCTATCACAACCCGGCAATCTCGTCCAAGGACAAGCCCGTGCAAAGGCTTATCGTCTCTACCGGAATCGACATCGCTTTCATCCTCCGGGCCACGTCCAACGTTCCTTCCACACGCCCCTCCGCACGACCTTCCGCACGACCTTTCTGCTTCGCGAAATCCAACGTGGCCAACTGGTCACGGTACACCTTGATGCTTTCGTCGTATTTCATACGCTCTTCTTTCGACAAAGACGCGATGTCCACTATCTGCTCCAACTTCTCGAACACAGACTTACGAGCCTTGAAAGGCAACCTCTGCAATGTCTCCATATTTTTCAATACATATATCCAACGTTCAAAGTCATTCTCACACTCCGATTCCTCCTTCTTAAAACAAGGCAACTGCAGGAACACGAAACGGAGCTTATCGGAAAACGGCACGTGCGTGTCACGATCCGACAGCACCACGTCCGTACGGAAATTGCCCTCGGAATCTTTCATCTCGAAATTCAGGAAAAAAATACCGTAAACGGCTTTCAAATTGAATTTCCAATTCGCACCGCGTTCGCCCTGCCGCGACATCGCACGGCACAAATAATAAATCGCACGCTCACGGATGGTTGTTCTGGAAGTCTATCAACAAGTCTTTATGGACGGGCTGACCGAAAATCCGCTTGAAGCCCACATCTGTGAAAGGATTGATGAACCTGCCCATAACACCATGTTTTAACTTTCACAAAGATAAAGAAATATCCTATCTTCCAAGCATAAAAACGGAAAACGAACACATAATTTTTGTTAAGTGTATGAGGCAAAGCATCAACATCCCGAGGCTTTTTTCGTATTTTTGCTATATAATATATTAGGACAGCATGAAAGACAAACCTAAAATCGCACTGCTCAAACAAGAAGTCTACCAAGACTTATACGTATGCCCCGTAACCGAAAAAGACCCGGAAGCGATTCTCCTCTCTTCCATGGGGCGTGTAGGTCCCATAGGACTGATGGCAGAATTGGACGCAGATTTTTATATTATAAAGGAAGAACGAGAATGGGAAACACAAATATACCGTAAAGTAATCCCACACATCGCCAAAGACCTTCATTTGCTCAAAACACAAACCTTGGACAAACTGCCGGGACAAGGATTCAAACGCCCCGGAAGCCCGTTGCCCAACGGGAAATTTGCCGTAGACGGACGGGCAATCGATTGGAACGCGTATGACATCGTGATTTCTATCAATGTAGCTTTGCCGACGAACGTTGTACGGCAATATCCCCGGACTTTATTCGCCTACATGATCGGAGAAGCCAATTTGGCCACAGGCAGCGTACATTTCGGTTACGATGTGACACTCAACCAAATGGCGCGGGGCATCGTGGCCGAACGTCGTGGTAAAATGGATTTTCCTTATACATTCGTAGGAGCACATACATTGGAACGCATTATGCAACGGCATCTGAAACGCCCTTCCCTGCGGAGAGGTATCTTTATGGAAATCAATTCCACCACGGAAAGGCCGGTCACCCGGGTACCCGACCATTTCAAGCCCTTGGAGACCACAGGAGAGCCCATCATCCTTCACCAACAACGGATTGGTGACAATCTGACAAGCATTTACGATGCAAAATATTTCATCAAATGGGGAGGACGATCCATCAGAGGTAATTCCGTAGCCGAAGCCATCTCCCTCGGCGCATTGGCTATCATGAACCGGAATGAAGTAATACACAAGGAACTTATCATCGACGAATGCCACGTAACCACTATGGAAAGTCTGTTAAATCTCATCAACCGTTTGAATCAGGCTCCCGAACTCTACGAAAAGCTAAAAGCCAAACAGCAAGCCGTACTGCAAGACTTGTTTTTCGACAAACCATTGCTTTCGTTAGAAAACTGCCTTCGAGAGAAAAGGAATACCGGAACACTGCTACGGTACACATGGTGGCACAAATTATCCGACCGCCTTTGTTTCCTGCCTCCCAAGTTGCCATGGTAGGCAACAGCAAACGACAGTCCGCCACTTTACCACAAAAACGAAGGCTCACGATCGGTAAAAATCCGGCCTCCGCACGGCATGAAATCGAAAATAAAACCTTATCTTTGTTTTCAGACTAATACAAGGAGGATTAAGTCATGGACACAGCACCGATATTATTATTCGTCTACAACCGCCCCGCACACACCCGGCAAGCCTTAGAGGCCTTGTCGCGCAACACGTTGGCCGCTGCCAGCGACTTGTTCGTCTACTCCGATGCCGCACGTTCGGAAGCCGACTGCGCAGCCGTGGAAGAAGTGAGGCACATCGTAAGGAAAGCCAAAGGTTTCCGGCAAGTACACGTCACGGAACGTGAACAGAATTGGGGACTGGCAAGAAACATCATAGACGGTGTCACCACAATGGTAAACCGGTACGGACGGGTCATCGTATTGGAAGACGACTTGGTCGTGGCTCCGCATTTCCTCCGGTTCATGAACGACGCACTGGATATTTACGCTGACGTCCCCCAAGTAGGACACATACAAGCCTGCGACTTTACCAATGACCCGAGTTTGCCTGACACGTTCCTTATCAAATGGACCGGAAGTTGGGGGTGGGGCACTTGGAAACGCGCCTGGCAGTTCTTTAATCCCGACGGGAAAGCCTTATTGGAAGAGCTCAAACGGAAGAAACTGACCTACACATTCGACTTTAACGGAAAATATGGATATACACGCATGCTCCGCCGACAAACCGAAGGAAAGAATAATTCTTGGGCCATCAGATGGAATGCCTCTCTTTTTCTCAATGACATCCTGTCGCTCAATGTGGGAAAATCACTTGTACAAAACATCGGGTTCGACGGTAGCGGAACGAATTGCGGAGGCGGGAACCTATACCGGTCAGGGCTTTATATGGAGCCATTACCGGTGGTAAGAATAGAACCGATAGAAGAATGCGCCGAGGCAAGAAAAGCCTACTCACGTTATTATGCCAAGACCAATTCATTCATGGCCAAAGCCATAAGACGAATAAAACGGACATTAAAGGGAGATTTCGGTGCATAAGTCCATGCCTCGAAAAGAAACAAATTGAAAAACGTATGAGAGTCCTCATTATCAATACATCCGAAAACATAGGAGGGGCGGCCATCGCAGCCAACCGTCTCATGGAAGCCCTGAAAAACAACGGGGTCAAAGCCAAAATGCTGGTGCGCGACAAACGGACGGACCAAATCACGGTGGCCAGCTTGCCCCAGTCTCCCCTGCTGAAAGCCAAATTCGTATGGGAACGCGTCTGTATCTGGAAAGCCAACCGGTTCAAGAAACACAACCTGTTTCAAGTGGACCTGGCCAACACCGGTACGGACGTCACCTCATTACCGGAATTCAAAGAAGCCGATGTCATCCACCTGCATTGGGTAAACCAAGGCTTCCTTTCCCTGAAAGACATACGCCGCATCATAGACAGCGGCAAACCGATCGTGTGGACGATGCACGACCAATGGCCGTTTACCGGCATCTGCCACTACAGTGGGGAGTGCACGAAATACCAAACCGAGTGCCACCACTGCCCCCTGCTTCTGCACGGAGGCGGCACGCATGACCTGTCGGCCAAGGTGTTCCGGCGAAAACAGCAAATGTTGCGTGGGGCACATATCATTTTCGTGGCTTGCAGCCGATGGTTGGAAGGCCTGGCACGCCAAAGTGCGCTTCTGGTCGGGCAGGAGGTGACCTCTATCCCCAATACCATCAACGCCAACATTTTCCATCCGGCCGAACAGGTCAAGGTGCGCCTACAATGCAACCTGCCCATCGACAAGAAGCTGCTGCTTTTCGGTTCGCTCAAGGCCACCGACCCGCGCAAAGGCATAGATTATCTGATGGAAGCCTGCCGCATATTGAAAGAAAAGCATCCCGATTTGGCCACACGCATCGGCATCGTGGTAGTCGGCAACCGTGCCGACCAGATTCGTGCGCTCTTCCCATTCCCGGTCTATGCCATCGACTACGTAAGCGACGAAAAACAAATGGCACGCCTATATAATGCGGTGGACGCATACGTCACGCCTTCGTTGGAGGACAACCTGCCCAATACCATCGTGGAGGCCCTGTCCTGCGGGGTTCCTTGCGTAGGATTCAACGTCGGAGGCATACCGGAAATGATAGACCACCGTAAAAACGGTTATCTGGCCGAAGCACGGAACGCCGAAGACCTGGCCGAAGGCATACGTTTCATACTGGAAACCGCCTCGCGGGAGGAATTGTCCGCCCACGCCGTACACTCGGCCTTGGCGAACTACGGCGAGACCAACGTGGCCTCCAAATATATAGCCGTTTACAAACGTGCATCCGAGAAAAGATAAACCCAGCTCACACAAAAGACATGAACAAAGTTCCTTTCCCTACCGTCACCATTGCCACAGTCACCTACAATGCGGAAAAGACACTGCCATGCACCTTGGAAAGCGTGGCATCCCAGACTTTCCCCCATATCGAACATCTGATTATCGACGGATGTTCCAAAGACCAGACCATGGAACTGATTCACCGGTATGTGGATGCCAATACGGGTAAAACATGCCCACATGACATCCGGGTCGTCCGCGAACCGGACAAAGGACTTTACGACGCGATGAACAAGGCTCTGGAACATGCCACCGGAGACTATATCGTCTTCCTGAATGCCGGCGACCGGTTGCACAGCCCTGACACCTTACAACAGGTTTTCGGCCATATAGACATGAACGCTTCTCTCCCCGCCATCCTCTACGGCGAAACGGATTGGGTGGACGGACAAGGACGCTTCATCCGCCACCGCCGTCTGCAAGCACCGAAACAACTGACCTGGAAAAAGTTCCGACACGGCATGTTA
>UMFD01040107.1_pt1 | contig 10714 bp, 9 predicted proteins | sample 1964901 | NCBI WGS metagenome assembly UMFD01 (sample SAMEA4836035, study PRJEB28245) | human gut metagenome | biome: gut microbiome; material: fecal sample | place: Denmark | collected 2008 | reverse complement strand
AGTGCTCTGTGTGATTTTTCTTTTCTCTAAAATATCAATATATATTTCCAGCAAAATGTATAGTCCTACAAACCACCATTCACCGCAATAAGTGTAATAGAATCCAGATAAATTAAGTAGCAATTCCCCTATATGAAATTCTAATTTTTCAAGACCAAAAGCTAGTGGAAAAAAAACAATTGCCACAATCCAAATTTTTTTATAAAGTAATCCAATTTTTTTCATCAACGGTTTGGGATTAGCCTGTTTTATTGCCGCGCCATAACCAGCTATAAAAATAAAAATGGGAACACATATATGAAATAGTGTGAGAAGTAACTTCGTTACCCCCCCCATAATTCTGTATAGTAATTACCGTTTTGAATAAGGCTATCGTGTCCATACAGGTGTAGCCAAAACATAAATAGTATTGCTACCCCCTTGAGCTGTATGCTTTTCTCTTTATTAAACCTATCCATTATCACTTTGTCTCCATCTGCTGTGCGATATCAGCATCAACGATTTCCTCGCCAGTCTTATGCTTCAGCTGCTCCTTAGAGGCTTCGCTCAAACCGTTGTTAATCACGCAGTTCATATCGCAGGTGCTACACTTGTCCAATTCCTCTTTGGTAACTTTACCATCACGGTAATCACGGCAGATCTTCAACTCATACATGCTGTACGGCTGCTTGGTAAAGAAGGCCTTGAGCTTATGAACCAGAACCCAAGTAGCAGGCTTCCAAATGTACTTATGCATTGCCGGAGAAACACTACCGATCATCCAGCAGTCACGGTCGCAACAACGAACCTTCTTGCGGACTTCTTCTGCCTGCGGACTGTTCCACAGTTCATCCCAACTCTGGGTGTTCAGATTGCCCATGACTTCTTTGTCCTTGGTGCCGTTGCAAGGCATGACATCGCCATATGGATCGATGAAGAAGGTGTCGAAGCTCATATCACACGGAAGCAGACGCTTCTGTCCGTAGATGTAGTTGATTAGACCGTGATTAAAATAAGCACGGAACCACTTTTTCGGGCTATTGCTCCGCAGCAGTTCGTTGACCAGATTTTCAAAATTTTTGGCAACCATCGGACGGTCGTGGATGATGTTCTTTGCCTCAACAAAGTAGAAGCTGTTGTGCAGAGAAGCCGTAGCAAATTCCATGCCCATCTCATCAGAGATCTTGTACAGAGGAACCAGGTCAGGTGCGTTCTTATCCTGAACGGTCATGCCGAAACCGACATCCTTCATGCCCATCTCACGCAGCTTCTTCAGCGTGCCGTAGCCGCGCTGATAACCATTCTGTAGACCACGGATCTCATTGTTGGTCTGCTCCAGACCCTCGATGGAAATACGTATACCAATCTGCGGGAACTCCTTGCACAGATCAACAATACGATCGGTGAAGAAACCATTTGTGGAAATAACAATACGGTCAGACTTCTTGTATAGTTCGCGCACGATATCCTTCAGGTCAGTACGGATGAACGGCTCACCGCCGGTAATATTGGTGAAATACATCTTCGGCAACTTCTTGATGGTTTCGATGCTGATTTCCTCTTCCGGCTTGGAAGGTGCTTTATAACGGTTGCACATGGAGCAACGGGCATTGCAACGGTAAGTAACGATAACCGTACCATTTAACTTTTTTTCTTCAGACATGATTAGCTCTCCTATTGTTTACTCTCTCTTTTAAGAATGTTTCGATTTTATTTAAGAACCACCTGGCACACACCGAGAACACAGCCGAACCACAGATAACTGCAACTGCTGTGAAGATATATGCCGGCAGACCATTTCCAAACAGATGAACCAAGTGTAGCTTTTCAAGCACACGATAAATTACCATGTGACACAAGTAAATCTCGAAGCAGATACCACCGAGGAATTTGGCGACTGGATTGACCAGTACCCCCCTCCGATTGCATCCGAGGGTATAGACCAATGCTGCCACACAGAAGAACAGCATCGTGAGCGTAGAGCTTCCTACTGCAAAATAAGCAACTGTGGCAATCAGCAAAATTGCTCCCGCGATCACCTTGTACTTCGCTACAAACTCGGCCAGTTCCTTTCGATAGAGGAAAATCAGGCCGCCTGCAATGAAATATACAGCATCGTAGACAATGTTTTTTCTTCCCACATTGAAATAAGAAGAACACAGCCAATTAAACACCATCGCTGCACCCACTACTCCCCACGCTCTCTTCTTGTTTCCAATCAGAAAGCAGAAAAATGGGAACAGCATATAAAACACGAAAATGACTGCCAGCGTCCAACTCACGCCGATGACTGAAATATCTGCTTGTGGGAGAAGTCCCTGACACAAGGTCAAATTTGCGAATACTTCAAACAAGGATTCCTTGCTCGGTGAAATCACAAAGTCTAATGCACAAAGCAGTGCAAAGTACGGCCAGATTTTGATGTACCGCTTCTTGTAGAAATCCTCTACACTGATTTTCTGGTCAACAATTTTATAATAATAGCCACAGCACATACCAAAGGCACTGACCATCATAAAAAGGAATACGAGATGTGCAAATGATGGAATCAGTTTCTTAAAAAGAAATCCTTCCATAATAAATTCACCATTTGACCGAACATGCATTAGAGTAATTCCAATAATGGCATATGCCTTTAACCCATCTATCCCTTCATATCGTTCTTTTTGCATATCCACCTCTTAATCGCGCTGGAAAATATCGCGTGTATAAACTTTCTCTTTCACATCATCAAGGCATTTGTCATAGCGGTTCGCAATGATGGCGTGGCTCATTTCCTTGAACTTAGCTAGATCATTGACCACCAGACTACCAAAGAAAGTATCGCCGTCTTTCAGGGTCGGCTCATAGATAATCACAGTCGCACCCTTGGCCTTAATGCGCTTCATGATGCCCTGAATAGAACTCTGTCGGAAGTTATCGCTGTTGCTCTTCATCGTCAGGCGGTACACGCCGATGGTTACAGACTTTTCCTGCTTCTCATCATATTCGTTGTCCTCATCATAACCGTAGTAACCAGCCAGCTTCAAAACACGGTCAGCGATGAAGTCTTTACGAGTTCTGTTGCTCTCTACGATAGCCTCGATCAGGTTCTCCGGGACATCGGCATAGTTTGCCAGCAGCTGCTTGGTATCCTTGGGCAGGCAGTAACCACCGTAACCAAAAGACGGGTTATTGTAGTGGCTGCCGATTCGAGGATCAAGACAGACACCATCAATGATTTGCTGGGTATTCAGCTCCTTGCTCTCTGCATAAGTGTCCAGCTCATTGAAGTAGGCTACACGCAGGGCCAGATAGGTATTAGCAAACAGCTTAACGGCCTCTGCCTCGGTAAATCCCATGAACAGGGTGTTGATGTTCTCCTTGATAGCACCTTCCTGCAACAGACCAGCAAACTCGTGTGCTGCTTCTACCAATCTCTCATCACTTAAATCAGTGCCGACAATGATACGAGAAGGATAAAGATTGTCATAAAGAGCCTTGCTCTCTCTCAAAAATTCCGGGCTGAAGATGATGTTCTTGCTGCCGAACTTCTCACGCACACTTGCGGTGTAACCCACAGGAATTGTGGACTTGATGACCATGATGGCGTTCGGGTTATATTCCATGACCAGCTTGATTACAGCTTCGACCGCAGATGTGTCAAAGTGCTGAGTGTGGCTATCGTAGTTGGTAGGAGCTGCAATGACAACAAAATCAGCATCGGCGTATGCGGTCTTAGCATCCAGCGTTGCAGTCAAATTCAGCTTTTTCTCTGCGAGATACTTCTCGATATAGTCATCCTGAATCGGAGGCTTACGGTTGTTGATCATCTCAACCTTCTCCGGAACAATATCAACTGCGGTTACCTGATGGTGCTGACTCAGCAAAGTTGCAATCGAAAGCCCCACATAGCCTGTGCCAGCCACAGCAATTTTATAATTTTTCATCTTTATCCTCCGTCACAAAGGTCATTTGTTAATTAGCCTTGATACACCTTCATAATTTTCTCGTAATACTCATCGATGGTATCCAAGCTGATATCCTTGCAGTTATTGCTATACTGCTCACACAGCTTCTTATCCCCCCAGATTTTTTCTATTTTTTCTTTCAAATCTTTCTCGTTGCCACTCTCAAACAGCTCGCCAGTCTTACCAACCTGAATCAGTTCCGGGATACCACCGATGTTCGCACCGAGAACTGGCGTGCCGTACATCTGGGACTCCATCACAGAGAACGGACAGTTCTCGTACCACTCAGACGGGTATATGGAGAACCGTGCCTCACGGATGAGTTTTTCCAGTGCCTCTCCCTTTTGGAAACCAACATCTTTAATGTTGCTTACGCCCTTGATGGTATCTTCCAGCGGACCAGTACCAGCAAAGGTGAACTGTACATCCGGCAGTTGCTTGCAGACCTTGATGAGTGTACCGATACCCTTTTCCTCGGAGAATCGTCCGAAGTAAAGGACATAATCCTTCTTCGGAGTTTCTTTCCACTCCACCTTATCGATGAAGTTGTGCATCGCCACAGTCTTAGTAGCGAACAGTGGATTGCTGTCCATCTTGCTCTTCATGAACTCAGAGCAGCAGATCATGGTGTCAATGTACTTGTAGGTACCCTTCCACTTCCAGAGCTCCGCTTCCATCATGCCGATGGCAGATTTCGTCGTGGAACCGTGGATGCACTTACCTTTCATGCAGTTCACGAAATGGCCGCCGAGGCATTTCTCACAGTTTTGATGCGTGTTCGGATTGTTCAGCATGTGGTTCGGGCAGACCAGCTGGTAATCATGTGCTGTGAAGATGATCTTACAATTTCTTCCGGTCTCCTTACGCCACTTCACGATTTCCAGAATGATGGAAGGTGTCAGTTGATAGTTGAAGTTGTTCAGGTGACAGACATCCGGCTGGAAGTCGTCTAAAACTTTTCTCAGCTGCACTCTTGCTTCCTTGCTGTAGATAGTCTTGATCGGATAGGTCAGCCTGCACAGTTTGCTGCCATCGTGGAAATCCATATCAGATGTATAAGCATTGACCCGGTTGCCCACGCAGCGACCTTCATGCTCCATACCGAAGTACTGAACCTCATGTCCATGCTGCTCCAGTGCCTCACCCAATTTAAACATGTACGTCTCTGATCCGCCGTTTCGGTGTAGAAATTTATTTATCTCGATAATACGCATATTACTCTCTTTTCCTTGTTGTAGATTTTCTTTAATTCACTGTCTGCCTCTATCACACATTTTGATAATTTCTTATCTTCACAAATTTATTCGGATACAGGAAGAACTCCAACCACTTCGTTTTCTTCATAATCCAAGCCGCAATAATCGGACCAGCAAAGCTAATTCCAAGTCCCAGTACTACATGAATCACATCGTTTTCGATGCCAATCTTCATCAGGATAGATCTCATCGGTGCTGCAAACAATGTGTGCATCAGGAAAATCGGCATCGTATATTTTGCAAGGAAGTCCATACATCTACCGAACTTTTCCTCAGAATCCACCACCAAAAAAATTACAGCTATACATGCGAGCAATCCCAGTGCAAAGGAAACCACTTTGTTTGGGTTTTCCATCATATACACCACCACACTCATAATCATAAATAGCAATCCGCATATTGCTCCTTGTACTCTTTTTCCCTTCAGCTGCACATTAAATGCACAAATACTCATACCGTACACAAACCAGATTTCGTTCGAGAGAACTGTTGATACTGCGTAAACGCCGTACCCCCCCCCCGATCAAAAATAGGCCTTTTGCAGCTAATGCAACTACCAATCCAACTGCGGCTGCTTTCACACTCTTAAAAGTTGGTGTAACAAGAAAAATAAAGAACAATGCATACAGATACCAGTACGGTGCTGTTGGGTGAAGGAAAAATGTATCTCCTAGACCACCGATTTGGTCGTTGACACTACTTGAGAACACTTTTTTCAGTACCCATGTAGCAGTCGTAAAAGTCGCATATGGTACGCCGAGTGCTAACAATTTTTTTGCTACATTTCTGCACCAACTTTCCAAACTGTTTACCCTGCTGTACTTCTGATAAAGGTATCCGCTACAGATAAAGAACAGCGGCACATGGAAGTAATAAATTGTTGTGTTGAACCATTTGTACAAATCACTTTCAGGCATGATACTTGCCTTCGTCATGCTTTGGAAAAAATGACCTAGCACAACCAATATACAGGCAATTACTTTTACATCATCCACCCATTTTTCTCTTGTTCTTGCTGCAATTTGCTTACTCATGTTATTTTTCCTTATGTGCTCTACTTTATTTCACTACCTCTGTTCACATGAAGCACTTCCAATGTATTGTTCATAAACTAGAGTACTCTATACAAACGCAGGTAGTGATACTGAAAGTTCTTATGATAATTTCATCTACTGTTGATGAACCTATGTGGCGAGATAAAAACTGCTCTCGCAGCTCCAAGTCTCTTTCAAAAAGTGCCGTAAATACGTTATTTTTTCCGGTATTTCACTATATACATCTCACTACCTGCGTTCAGTTAGAGGTGATTATTTATCATTAATACTCTCATGGATTATTTTCTCCTGTATAGCTCCATCGTCTCATCTACAACATCATCCCAGTTGTATTTCTCACATATAAAACCAACCGCCTGTTCTTTATACTCCTCCACCTTTTTTGGGGTGTCACAAGCATCCTGCAACTTTGTACTAAGATCCTCCACATCTGATGTTTTAAAGATCAGTGCTTTTTCTTCCACAACCTCCACGCACTCTGGGATATCGGAAACCAGACAACAATTTCCATAACTCATAGCTTCCAACAAACTCAACGGCATTCCTTCCAAATCGGAGGGCAATGTGTAAATGTAGGCATTACTGTACAGTTCATCCAGTATCTGCCCCTGTACAAAACCAGTAAAGAGGATTCGTTCATCCTCCTTTGCCAGTGCTTTCAGCTCCTGCATAAAGGCATCAGTATCGCTGGAACCGCCGGCAATCACCAGTTTTTTGTTCGTCCTGACCTTTTTGAACGCTTCCACTAGATATCGGATGCCTTTTTCCGGCACAAGCCTGCCAAGGAATAATATGTAGGAATCCTTTTTTAAACCAAACTTTTCCGTTATCAGATTTGCCTCTCTGATTTCTGGTCGATTCACACCATTTGGAATGAAGTGCGTCTTTCTGCCATAAGCATTCCTGAAATAATCCTCTACTCTCTTGCTCAACACAATGATTTCATCCGCATATTTTATAGCATTCTTTTCGCCCTGCCGGATGAATTTTGCACCGAAACCTGCTTTCCACTTTTCGCGTTGCCAATCAATGCCATGGATCGTGACCACTACTTTTTTGCCGAACAGTTTGGGCAGCCAACAGAAAAAAGCCGGTCCTTCAGCATGGATATGCACCACATCATATTTCCCAAACGCACTATATATGGCAGCAAAAAAAGAAGAACTTACTGCTGCCAATCCCCTTTTTTCAATGGTAGGAACTGATATCTGACGAATTCCTTCATACCTTATTTCACTTCCATCATATTCCGCACCGCTTACATGATGTCCTGATCTGTTATAACAAGTTACCTCATTACCATTTTTGACCATTCTAGTAGATAATTCTTTTACAACAATTTCAACTCCACCTTCTCGAGATAGACGTTTTTGTCCAAACATGGCGATTTTCATTTGTTTTTACACCATTCTATCCTTACAATTCCTATTTTCACTTAACTACAAAAAAGCCTGTATCCAGCACTCTCACCACATACAGACTTTTCACTTTCCTTTACACTGCTCCGTCCTTCTTGAGCACCGCTCCTACAGTCTTCCACAGTATCTTCAGATCCTTTCCAAAGTTCCAGTTCTCGATATATTCCCGGTCCAGCTTCACGACTTCGTCGAAATCCGTGATACTGCTCCGCCCGCTGATCTGCCACATTCCGGTGATGCCCGGTTTCATGGCGAGTCTGGTACAGTGTCTGAGCTCGTACTGTTCTACCTCGGAGACGAGGGGCGGTCTGGTGCCTACGAGGGAGATATCACCTTTGAGTACATTGAAGAACTGCGGGAATTCGTCAATGCTCCAGTCACGGATGAAGTTACCGATCCCCTTTTTATAGGTACCATCCGGCAGGATCCTGCTGCCAATGATACGGGGATCATTATCCATCTTGAACATCTTGCCATCAGACATTTTATTCTGTTTCATGAGCTCTGCCTTACGTTCCTCCGCATCCATATACATGCTGCGGAATTTATAGAGGCGGAACTGTTTGCCATTCTTACCCACCCTGATCTGGGAGAAAAAAATCGGTCCCGGAGACTGGATATAGATTGCCGGTGCCAGGAAAATGCACAGGATACCGGTCAGGATACATCCGATCAGACCTCCTGTGATATCCAGGCATCGCTTCATGAACAATTGTCTGGGAGAAGCATAATTCATCGTAGCCGTTATTACCGGCATATCTCCCAGCTTTTCCATGATAATTTTTCTTCTGGATTGTGTCAAAATATCGGGGACCCGCACATGCGTTACAGTACCCATTTCCAGGAATTGTCTGATCAGTGATTCAGCAGACACATCTCCCGGTTCCAGATCGATATAGATCTCATCCACCCAGCCGGTACGGGTATATTCAATGACACTATCAGCATTCGCTATCACCGTATAGTTTCCGATCTGCTGTCCCATCATATCCGCATCTACGACTGTGATGCCCAGGATCTCATAAGAGGCATAGGTCTCTCCCTGCAACTGCTCTGTCAGAATAGGCAGACGGTCTGCTTTGGTCACGATGATCAGGGAGCGCTTTGGCGCATACTTGTTATGATGCTTCAGGTATGTCTTCCAGAGGATTCTTCCCGCATAACCTAACACCCAGTAGAATCCCATGGTGAGATATAATACAGTACGTGAGAACTGTTCTGCACTCTGTACAGTGACCAGATAGATGGCAAACAGTGCGAATACCTCCAGCACCTGCTTCGATGTCTGGATGGCCTCATTCCAGAAGCCACGCTTCATGACATTATGTAAATTTTCGAAAATGATTCCAATGACAACATCTATCAATAGAAGAACGATTGCCATACCGGCATACAGCTGATTCTCATACATATTATCGATCCCATGACGGATGCAATATGCAATATAAAAGGAGAGCTGGAGAGAAATGATATCCAGTATCAGAAAGTCTGCATGTTTCAGCCAGCCACTGTACTTTTTTTTGTACATGTTTCTACCCCCCCCGATTTTTTTCGGTTTATCGCAATTGTTTTATCGTTTTTTAGTTCCTAGTTTCCTCCATGTTGTCTTACCCTTAATACTACTCCCTGTAACAACGGACAGACGAAGCAGGCTTCCCCTCCTGTTTTATCTCCGTTTACTCTTCCGTTCCGTAGTTACCGTAATATTTGCCGTAATACTTCCCGTAGTACTTGCCATAATATTTGCCGTAGTATCCCTTGCCGCTCATCTCTACCTTATTCAGTACGCAGCCGAGGATCTTGCATCCGGTCATTGCCAGCTGGTCCTTGACCCTCTTGGCGAAGCGGTAGCTGATCTCACCACAGGCGAGGATGATCACCGCACCGTCACAGAACTTGGACACGACTGCAGTGTCGATGACGCTTCCGAGCGGTGGTGTATCGATAATGACCATGTCGTACTTCATCCGGCATACCTCTACCATCTTCTGAAACCGGGTGTTGCCCAGCAGTTCACTGGGGTTGGGCGGTACCGGTCCTGCGAAGAGGAGATGGAAGTTCGGAATATCCGTCTCGCAGATTGCCGTATCGAGATCTACCTTTCCTACTAAGTAATTGGTCAATCCAAAGCGAACTTTACCCTTTTTATGTCTGCCCCTCATGACGCTCTTACGCAGGTCGGCGTCAATGAGGATTGTTTTCTTACCATTCTGTGCAAAGGATTTGGCGAGCTCATAGGACACGCTGCTCTTGCCTTCGTTTGGCGTACAGCTGGTCACACAGATAACTCTGATATTTTCTCCGGAGAATTCGATGTTCGTACGGAGCGTTTTAAATGCTTCTTTGGTACGGAAATCCTGTTTTTCCAGTTTTAATTCAATGCTTTGCATCTTCCTGCTCCTTTTCTATATCTACAACTTCAATAGCCTCATCCACTTCCATCCGGGGCTCATGGATCTCTTCTTCCTCCTTTGATCTGCGGGATTTCTTTTTCTTCTCCACGGTATCAAAGTTGGGGATCAGTCCCAGGGTAGACAGCTCCAGATATTTCTCGATGTCCTCGGAAGACTTGATCGTATCATCCAGCAGATACTGCACAATGATAATACCGGCTGACAGGATCACGCCGAGCATTGCTGCGATCAGTGTCCACTTCGGGACAGAAGGCTCACAGGGTTTATCCGGCAGGTTTGCCTCATCTGCTACGTTTACTGCCTCCACATCTGTCACATCCTTGATATGGATCGCCGCTGCATCGCGGATGCTGTTGGCTATGATCTGCGCATTGGCAGGGTTCGGATCCTTAACCGTGATCGTGATGATACGGGTATTGGAAGTATTGGCTACCGTCACTCTGCTCTTCAAGCTTTCATAGCTCTCATCCAGCTTGTACACTGAGATGACTTTCTCCAGTACGGTGCGTCCAAGGATCAGCTCTTCATAGTCCTTGGTCAGCTGGCTGGCCAGCTGCGCATCGCTGTAGGTCATACTGTTCTCATTTCCTTTGCTGGTGGAGATATAGATGCTGGTGGTGGATTCATATTGCGGTGTGATCA
>UMFD01077050.1_pt1 | contig 10722 bp, 6 predicted proteins | sample 1964901 | NCBI WGS metagenome assembly UMFD01 (sample SAMEA4836035, study PRJEB28245) | human gut metagenome | biome: gut microbiome; material: fecal sample | place: Denmark | collected 2008 | reverse complement strand
CTGCTCTGGATGGGCGCGCTCGCGACCTACGTTTTCACCGATAATTACATTGTTCTGCTCTTCGCGATAATGTTCTCGCTCGGCGCTTCGACAATGCTTTCGACTACCGTGAACCTTATAACCCCCGCGCTTTTTGCCGCCCCCGCCTTCTTTGTCAATATTTTCAACTTCATTCAGGGCATAGGCATTACCGGTTCGCAGAATATCGGAGGCAGATTTTCCTCGAAAATGTCCTCGTGGCACGCCGCAAACGCGATAATTCTCGTCTGCGCGGCGGTCTGCTTGATACTGCTCTTCACCCTCAAGCTGCCCGACCCCGAACCGCAGAGCCGCGGCGTTATTGAGAGCTACAAAATGGTGCTCAAAAACCCCGCCTGCAAATACCTCGTGCTGATCTGCGGCTGTTATTTCATCGCCGAGCACGGCCTGCAAAACTGGCTCACCTCCTACGGCAGTCAGTACCTAGGTTTCACAGTTTCCCGCTCGGCGATGTTCCTTTCGATCTTCTTTGGCGCTATGACGGTCGGCAGACTTATCCTCGCCCAGCCTGTCGAGAAAATGGGCGTTCTGCGCAGCCTTATCGTCTGCGGCGTGGTCGCCTCCGTGCTGTATACGGTCGGCATGGCGATGGAGCGCAAGGGTATCTACCTCATCTGCGCAGCCGGCTTCGCGTTCTCGATACTTTACCCCACGATCGTTCTGCTTATCTGCGAGTTCTATGATTCTTCGCTCGCAGGCGCGGCTACGGGCTTCATGATCGCCGTTTCCACCCTTTTCGACATCGGGTTCAACGCCTTCTTCGGCTCGTTCGTGAGCGCCGTAGGCTACCGTATAGCGATGTTTGTCCTCCCCATCGCGACGATCGTTATGACCGCGATGCTGATAACTCTGCACATCAAATTCAGAGCGAAAAAAGCATAAATAACAAAGACCCCGATCAAAAGTCGGGGTCTTATTTTTGTGCATTCGCAGCATATCATACAGGGCATATAAAAAGGGCTTTCCATTTCGGAAAGCCCCTTGATGTTTTATTTAATCAGCAATTAGTAGCTGATACCCTGCCACATCATTGCGTCAGCAACCTTCAGGAAGCCTGCGATGTTAGCGCCTGCAACCAGGTCGCCTTCCTTGCCGTATTCCTTAGCAGCATTGTAAGAGTTGTGGAAGATGTTCTCCATGATGCCCTTCAGCTTGCCGTCAACTTCTTCAAATGTCCAGCTAAGTCTTTCGCTGTTCTGGCTCATTTCAAGAGCGGAGGTAGCTACGCCGCCTGCGTTTGCAGCCTTTGCAGGTCCAAAGAGGATTCCCGCAGCCTGCAGCTTTTCGATAGCCTCAGGAGTAGAAGGCATGTTAGCGCCCTCTGCAACTGCCATAACGCCGTTAGCGATAAGAGCGTCAGCAGATTCGCCGTCCAGCTCGTTCTGAGTAGCGCAGGGAAGAGCGATGTCGCACTTGATGGTCCAAATTCCGTGGCAGCCCTCAGTGTAAGTTGCGGTAGGAACAGCGTCAACGTATTCCTTGATTCTGCCGCGTCTAACTTCCTTGATCTCCTTAACTACGTCGAGCTTGATTCCGTCGGGATCGTAAACATAGCCGTTAGAGTCGGAAAGTGCAACTACCTTGGCGCCAAGCTGAGTAGCCTTTTCGGTAGCGTAGATAGCAACGTTGCCCGAACCAGAGATAACTACGGTCTTGCCCTCGAAGCTGTCGTTCTTCATGCACTTGAGCATCTCAGCGGTGTAGTAGCAAAGACCATAACCGGTAGCCTCAGTTCTTGCGAGCGAACCGCCGTAAGAAAGACCCTTACCGGTAAGTACGCCAACGAACTCGTTGCGAAGTCTCTTATACTGACCAAACATATAGCCGATCTCTCTTGCACCGGTACCGATGTCGCCTGCGGGAACGTCGGTGTCAGCGCCAATGTGCTTGGAAAGCTCAGTCATGAAGCTCTGGCAGAAGCGCATTACTTCTCCGTCAGACTTGCCCTTAGGGTCGAAGTCAGAACCGCCCTTGCCGCCGCCGATAGGAAGACCGGTAAGGCTGTTCTTGAAGATCTGCTCAAAGCCCAGGAACTTGATTACGGAAGCGCAAACAGAGGGGTGAAGTCTGATACCGCCCTTGTAAGGTCCGATAGCAGAGTTGAACTGTACTCTGAAACCGCGGTTTACCTGTACTTTGCCGTTGTCGTCTACCCAAGGCACGCGGAAAATGATCTGGCGCTCAGGCTCTACTATTCTGTCGATAACTCCTGCCTCTACGAGGTCAGGTCTGCGCTCTACAACGGGCTCGAGGGTCTCGAGAACCTCTTTTACAGCCTGAAGAAACTCGGATTCGCCGGGATTTCTCTTCTCGACCTTAGCGTACACGCCGGCAAGATATTCGTTCTTGAATTCCATTTTAAAATTCCTCCAACTTATAGATTATAGTAATTTTCGGGGCTGTTTCCTAAGCTTCAGCCCGACTCACTGCAATTATTATAGCACATTCAAAAAAATTTGTCAACGCTTTTTGAAAATTTTTTTTATAAAAATGCAAAAAAGCCGTCAAAAGGGGCAAAAAGACGGCTCTTTCTGCAAGTTATACAGATTGAGCCGTCATTTTTTTCTGGGGGCAATACCGCGCAACTACCGCCTAGCGGCTTTGTGTACGCCTTGCTTGCGTTTTTGTGAAGCCAAAACAATTTTCCGTCATATCACCCAAAACCTCCTAGCTTAACGCGAGTTAAGCGTCGTCGGCTTTAGGTAATCTGACAAAAAATCTGACGGTTCAATTATAAATTGAACCACGCAATCTCGCACACAATAGTTGTGCGGTATTGCCCCTGGTTTCTATAAAAAGTAATTTTACTTGTCAGCGTTTTCCTCAGTGCAGACCGAAAGATATAGAAAGCGCGGAATCTATTTTCGACATTGCACCCTCGTCCAGCTTGCCCATGCGCTCTTTCAGGCGGCGCTTATCCAGCGTGCGTATCTGCTCCAGCAATACTATCGAGTCTTTCGCCAAGCCGCACTCTCCGCCGCCTACGGCTATGTGCGTCGGCAGCTTTGCCTTATCGTGGCGGCTGGTTATCGCGGCGGCTATCACCGTCGGCGAGTGGCGGTTGCCCACGTCGTTTTGAACTATAAGTACGGGGCGTATGCCGCCCTGCTCTGAGCCGACTACGGGGCTGAGGTCGGCGTAATATATCTCTCCTCTGTGTACGCTCATTTTTCGGCACTCCTTTTTTCGATGTACTGTTCGCGTGTAAAGTCCAAGCTTCTTTACCTATATTTTTCCCGCCGCTTTGCCATCTATGCAGTAGGCGCGGGTAAAATTTCAGCTTTGATACATTATATGAAAAGCACGAAAAATGTGTCGAAAAAGGCACAAAAAAACAGACGGCGCATTTTTGGTCTGCACCGTCTGAAAAAAATATCTTGTTTATTTGCTTATTCGATGGCCTGTTTCTGCTCTTCTCCGTTCTCGCTGATCTCTACCGTGCCGTATACCAGCTCTTTGAAAAGCTGTGCGTTCGCGTTAAAGTCTACTGAGAGCACGTCCATGCCGCTTATTACCTGATTTGTAAATGTGTTGTCAGCGGGCACGCGCATTTCCTGAAGCTCGTAGTTGCGGTAATCGAGCATATCTAAAAGCAGCTGAGCAAGCTCGGTCTTTGTGACATTCGTTTTTATCTGTGGGAATATCTTGTTCGCAAGCTTATCCATCTCTACCAGCGAGAGGCTGCGTGATTTCTTTATCATCTGCTTGATGACCTTGCGCTGGCGCTCGGTGCGCTCGTAATCGGCGTTTCCGACGTGGCGCAGGCGCGCGTATGCAAGAGACTGATTTCCGTTGAGGTGCAGCTTTCCGCCCTTTTTGATATAGTCAGTGCCCTTTTTGTTGCCGAGGAATTTGTTCTGCTCGTCGAGGGGGTTCTGCATACCTCTCGTGTTGTCGCCGTTCGGGTCAGCGTCGGGATAGCCGTTCGCTTCCTCGTCGGTAACTTTAAGGTCAAGACCGCCCAGCGTGTCAACTATGTCGATAAATACCTTGAAGTTTACAAGAACGTATCTGTCGATCTGTATGCCCAAGTAATCCTCGATGGTCTTTTGCGTAAGCTCTACGCCGCCGTGCCAGTACGCCGCGTTGATACGGGTCGAGTACCACCAGCCGTTTGCGTCCTGAAAGTTTACATAGCAGTCGCGCATTATAGATGTCATGGTGATGGTCTTGTCCTTAGTGTTTACGGAAATTATCATCATTACGTCGGTGTTGCCCGCCGTTTCATTCTGAGTGTCGCGCAGGTCTTCGCCGATGAGCAGTATGTTCATTACTTCTGAGTTCGAGATCTTCTCGCCTTTTTCCGCGAGCTGCTTGCGCATCTTCTCGTCCTCAGCTTCTTTGTCGATGGTGTCCGCGCGGGAAAGGTCTACGTCTGAGTAGGTCATTGGTTTTGAATTGTTCACCTTAACTGCGTCGGTGTCCAGCAGGCTGTAATAGTGGTTGAAAAGCAGCACTACTATCAGTACTATGACGAGCAGCAGGGAAGCGATAAGCCCTATTACAGTAGCTACCTGCTTTTTGGTGAACTTGCCCTTTGCGGCGGGCTTGTCCGCCTTGCCGCTCTTGTCAGGTTTGTCAGATTTGTCCGACTTAGCCGCTTCTGTTTTGGCAGCGGGCTTGCTTTTAGACTTGTCCGCTTCGTGCCTATCGCTATTCGGCGGCTTGGCAGGCGGATTTTTGGCTTCCTGTTTTGGCTTTGCCGCAGGTTTCTGCTCCGCATTAGGCTTATCGGGCTTATCTGTCGGCGGAATTTTCGTGGGGGGAGGCGCTTGCTTCTTTGGCGCTTCCGCAGGCTTTTTCTCAGCCTGAGTATTTTTATCTTTATCTTTATTTTCGCTCTTGGCATTGCTTTGAGCGCTCTTTGTGTTCTGAGTGTCTTGATCTTTGCTGTTCTGAATGTCTTGCTGTTCCTTAGGCTTGGCAGTTTCGGCGGGCTTTTCCTCCGCAGACTTTCGCTTGCCGAAATCAATATCGGGCATACCCGAATTATCGGTCTTGCGCTTCATTTTGTCCATAGCTTTTGAGAGGTTCGGCGCTACTATCGTCTTTTCCTCCTCCGGCTCGGGCGGCTTTTCTGCGGCGTTTTTCTCTATGTTTCTTTTTGCCGAAGATATTAGGTCTGAAAGAGGCGGATCTTTTCGGTACGGCTTATCAGCGCCGCTTTCGTTCGCGGCTGTGCCCTCTGCCTTTTCGCTGAATTTGTTTTCCGACATTCTTTAATACTCACCTCGCGTCTTTACAAAAAATTCGTTTCATCAAAACGCGCCCCGAAGTTTCAGTGGTTTACCCCGTGAAAGCAAATAAGGGCTGCATTTAGGCAATACTAATATTATATAACAAAAATAATAAAAATACAACTTGCATTTTTGACAAAATTCTTACGAGGCTGATACATCTTTTTAGAAATATAATAAATTTAATTTAAATTTGCTTTAAAAAACGCTTTTTCCAAAAAAAATTTGCCGAAATTTTCTCAAACCCCTTGCCTTTTGTAAAAAAATTTGTTATGATATATAATGAATGATTTTATTTTGAATAATATTTCGGAGGTCAAAAAAATTATGCCTACAAAGTATGTATTTGTTACCGGCGGCGTTGTTTCCGGACTTGGAAAAGGTATCACCGCTGCTTCTCTGGGCCGCCTGCTAAAGTGCCGCGGTTACAGCGTTACCATCCAGAAATTTGATCCTTATATCAATGTAGACCCGGGCACTATGTCGCCCTACCAGCACGGCGAAGTTTTCGTTACCGACGACGGCGCAGAGACCGACCTCGACCTTGGTCACTACGAGCGTTTTATAGACGAGAACCTTTCCATCGACTCTAACGTCACTACCGGTAAGATATACTGGAACGTGCTTAATAAGGAAAGACGCGGAGATTACCTCGGCTCTACCGTTCAGATAATCCCCCACATCACCAACGAGATAAAAGATAAGCTTTACCGCGTGGGCAAGCAGAGCAATACCGACGTAGTTATCACCGAGATCGGCGGCACTGTCGGCGATATTGAGTCTACCCCCTTCCTCGAGGCTATAAGACAGGCTTCTAAGGAAATGGGCAGGGGCAACAGTGTGTTTATCCACGTCTGCCTCGTACCTTACATCTCCGGCTCTAAAGAGCTGAAATCAAAGCCCACCCAGCACTCGGTAAAAGAGCTGCTCTCTATGGGCATACAGCCGAATATCCTCGTTCTGCGCTCGGAAATGCCTATCCCCGAAGATATGACCGAAAAGATAGCCCTTTTCTGCAACGTGCACAAAGAGGACGTTATACAGAACCTCACCGCTCCCTCGCTTTACGAAGTGCCGATATGGCTGGAAAAAGAGGGTCTGGCGGACGTGGTCTGCGAGCACCTCGGTCTTGAAAAGCGCAAGCCCGACCTTACCAACTGGCTCGAGATGATCGACCGCGTAAACGGCTGCACTAAGGACGTTACCATAGGTCTGGTAGGCAAGTACGTTGAGCTTGAGGACGCTTACCTTTCCGTAGCCGAAGCTCTGCGTCACGGCGGCTTTGAGAACAGCGCAAACGTTCATATAAACTGGATACAGTCTGAGGACATAACCGCAGATAACGTGGCTGTAAAGCTCGTTGGCTGCGACGGAATAATCGTTCCCGGCGGCTTTGGCGACAGAGGTATCGAGGGCATGATCGAGGCTATACGCTACGCGCGTGAGAACAAGATACCTATGTTCGGCATTTGCCTTGGTATGCAGATGTCTGTTATCGAGTACGCACGTCATGCGGCAGGTCTTGCGGGCGCTAACTCCACCGAGTTCGGCGAAACGCCTTACCCCGTTATCGACATCATGGACGATCAGAAGGACGTTACGGAAAAGGGCGGCACTATGCGCCTTGGTCTGTACCCCTGCAAGCTTACTCCCGGCAGCATTTCCGCTGAGGTCTACGGCGAGCCGCTTATCTACGAGCGCCACCGTCACCGCTGGGAATTCAACAACGCTTTCCGCAAGCAGCTTACTGAGAGCGGTCTGGTGCTGGCAGGTCTTTCGCCCGATGAAAAGCTGGTAGAGATAGTAGAGCTTCCGCGCGAGGTTCACCCTTGGTTCGTGGGCGTACAGTTCCACCCCGAGTTCAAGTCGCGTCCGAATAAGGCTCACAAGCTCTTTAAGGACTTCATCCGCGCTTCTGTTGCAAGCAAAGAGGACAAGGAAAAGTAATCAAAATAATTCAAGGCGGGGAGAGTTCGCGAGGACTTTCCCGCTTTTTTTAAGAAAGGTGGAGTTTGTATGCTGGGTGCGCTTGTCGGCGACGTTGCAGGCTCGTATTTTGCCGAGCACAAAACTTTCAGCCGCCGCGTAGAGCTTATACACGATGAAGCCGCTTTTACGCAAAATACTCTGCTCGCCGCCGCGCTCTGCGAGCTTTATTACTATACCGATAAGCCCGCGCAGACGCGTATAGAGCGCTTTTTTCGCGCGCGAGAGGTGGCGGGCGAGTACAAAAAATACGCCCTGCGCTTTACCGAAAAGCTGGGCGGCGTTGAGCTGGCATGGGCGAAACAGGCGGGCATGACGCGTGAGGTGAACATCACCGCTGCGGCGGCTGTTGCGGCTCTGCCCTGCGCCTACGCCTTTGACGAGCCGGATGTTATCTTCGCGCAGGCGCAGCTTGCCTGCAAGTATCTTTTTAATTCCGACACCGCGCGCAATTGCGCTAAGGCGGCAGCGGCGGGCGTTTATCTGCTTAGGCACGGCTGCGAGAAAGAAGACCTCGCTGCGGCGGCTTCCGAGCTGAGCGGCTTTGCGCTTGAGGGCGACCTCGGCGAACTGGCGGACAAAATGACGACCGAATGCACCCCGCAGGACGTTATAAGCGCGGGCTTTGCGGCTTTCGCTTCGGCGGATAGTTTTGAGCTTGCGGTAAAGCGCGCCTGCACTCTCGGCACATATCCGCACATCAGCGCGGCGCTGGCGGGGGCTTTTGGCGAGATATATTACGGCGGCGTGCCCGAAAAGCTTTTGCATTTCGCCCGCGAAAAGACCGACCCTACTGTCCTTCGCCCGATAGAGCGCTTTTCGGAAAAATATGCGGCGCGGCGCATCGCGGAATAATTTTTACATCACTACAAATAATAAAAGCCTGCGGCTCATCGAGTACCGCAGGCTTTGTTGCTTTATGCGAAATTATTTGGTTTTAACGCTCTTTGCCGTGCTGAATGTTCCCTTGTAGCTTCTGCCCGCCTTGTCGGTAACGTAAGCTCTTACCTTTACCTTGTAGGTGGTCTTGGACTTCAGTCCCGTGATCTTGAAGCTTGTGTCTGAAGCGGAGGCTGTACCGGCAAGGGTGTATTTGCCGTTTTTGAGGATATATACTTCGTAGCCGTCGCACTTTGTGCTCTTCCATATGGGTCTGATCGAGGTCTTGCTCGCGGAAACGCTCTTTATGCTGACCTTAGCGGGCTTTGTAGCCGCGTAGATCTTTACAGCGCCGCTCCAGTAGGTCTTGCCGTCGCTCTTGGCGAAAGCTTTTACCTTGTAAGCGTACTTTTCGCCCGCTTTCAGCTTGCTGTCAACGTAGTCTGAAACAGTGCCGCTGCGCAGGGTAGCCGCAGTATTCCACTTCTTGGTTTTGCTGTTATATCTGTAAACCTTGTAGCCGTCAGCGCCCGGTACTGCTTCCCAGTAAATGTGGGTCTTAGCGGTGGTGGCGCTTACCTTGTTTACAGCCGCAGGGGTCTTTAGCGTGATGTTGAAATTCGCGCTGATCTGACCCTTGTAATTGCCCTTGAACTTAACGGTAGCTGTTGCCGTGCCGACCTTATTGTTGTCGGTGTAAGTGAGGTCGTAATTTGAAGAGCCAATGACCTTAGCGCCCTGCTTTACAGTTACCTTAGGCTTTACAGCCGAGCCGCCGTATACCTGATCTGCAATAGGCTGGATAACGGCGCTTGTGAGCTGCTGTGCGTTTACCTTTACGGTAACTTCCATAGTCGCGCTCTTGTAAGCAGCGTTTTCGCTTGCGGTAACGGTTATCTTAGCCGTGCCCGCGCCCTTTACGGTGACGTTGCCCTTGCCGTCTACGGTAACCACTTTCTCGTTAGAGGACTTGTAGCTTAGCGCGCCGCCGCCCGAAATGGTCTTTGCGTTTAGCGCGAAAGCTTTGTCGCCGTAGGTCTTGGTGTAGGTCTTTGTGCCGCTGATGGTCTGAGTTTTCTTCTCTACTACGTCATCGTCGGCGGGTATGGAAACGTTTGTAACGCCCATAGCGTTCATTATAGCCTGAATAACGTTCGGGTCGCCCCACTTGCAGTTCTTGCGGTTTAAATGCCAGTGATTCTCGCTCTTCAGCGAGCCGTTCTTTGCGTTATTGTCCCAAAGCACGCAGGGTATGGTATACTTCTTGGAAAGTCCGTAGTAGTACGAAGCCCACTGCTCGCGCGCCTCGTTGTTGTTCTTGTAAGAAATGCCCATCTCGCCGATGACTACGCCTATGCCCTTAGACATATACTTGTTGTTCAGCGTGCTGAAAATATTATCAAGCTCTTTCTTGCCGCTGTCGTCAAACTGGGTGTAGGTCGGGCTTGTGATGTTGCTGTTGTCGCCCAAACAGAGGTTGTAAGGATTGTAAGCGTGCACCGAAACGAGCAGCTTGTTGTCAGCCGTATCGTCAGGCAGCTTGTAGCCCACAGCGACAGCGCCGTTGAGCGAAGCCGAGTAGCCGGGGCACATGATGTAGCGCTGCGAGTTGTTTCCGCCCGAAGCGCGGATAGTGTCAACTATCTCCTGATTGAAAGTATTGATAGTAGCTATCGAGTCGGCGGCCGCAGCGTTTGGATTATTAGGGTCGATCCACCATTCGTCGTTTGTGCCGACAAGGCGCGGCTCATTGAGCGTTTCAAAAATAAGGTGGTCGTTGTAGTCCTTGAATTCTTCCGAGATCTGCGACCATACTGATGTTAAGAATTTCAGCGAAGCTTCCTTGTGCTTGCTGTCGGGGTAATAATAAATGGTCTTGTCGTTAGCGTTAGAGTTGTCGTGGTGGATATTGAGGATAACGTACATACCGTCCTCGTAGGCGTAGTTTACAACTTCCTTTACGCGCGCCATCCACGCCGAGTCGATGGTGTAATCGCTGCCCGAAGTATGCTTGCCCCACGAAACGGGTATTCTTATAGTATTAAAGCCCGCGTCGTGCACCGCGTCGATCATTTCCTTAGTGGTCTTGGGGTTGCCCCAGCTTGTTTCAGAGCCTAAGCCCGTGCCGGTAGCGTCGAGCGAGTTGCCGAGAATCCAGCCTGCACCCATGTTTTGGAGAAAAGTTTTGGTATCTCCGCTTACCTCAGCCGAAGCGGTAACGGGCAGCGCCGTCGATAAGCTTGCGGTAACAGCCGCCGCCAGCAGAGCGCTCGCGCCGCGCTTTACGAAATTGCTTTTCATTTTGATTTGAACATTCCTTTCATAACTGATATTTTGAACTTTTGCGGGAAAGAATAACCCCGCATAATTATTTGAACATCTTTATTATAGCACAATGTAATCGTTTTTGCAATAGCCCGAAAGCCGCCTAAAACGTTTTCGCACTGAAAAAATTTTGTTAAGATTTGAAAAAGTGTGAGTATATTTTCGTTAGCCGAGCGCTACGTCAAGTATCATCATTATCAAAAAGCCCGCCATAGCGCCGAAAGTTCCCGCATGCGAGCCTTTCAGCTTCGCTTCG
>UMFD01038199.1_pt1 | contig 10787 bp, 9 predicted proteins | sample 1964901 | NCBI WGS metagenome assembly UMFD01 (sample SAMEA4836035, study PRJEB28245) | human gut metagenome | biome: gut microbiome; material: fecal sample | place: Denmark | collected 2008 | reverse complement strand
GGCGTAGCGCTCCTCCTCGCCGGCGGGTACGGCAAGAATTATTTCCCCGGCCTGCGCCGAATTTTCGAACGCCAGGGCGCTCCGGATAACTACGGGGATACCGTTCAGGAGCGCGAGCTGCTTGTTTATCCCGTTCATGCGGGAGGCGCTCCCTCCGGCGAGTATCACAGCGGAAAACATCGCCATGTCAGTTCACCGCGAGGAAGTTTCCGTGGAAACGGAAGTAGCTGTACTCGGTCTGGAAGTTGTTCAGCAGGCGGAGCACCACCGGCTGACCGATGTTTCCGGAGAACTCGAGGTAGAACATGAACTCGTCCTCCTCGGTGCGGAATTCCAGCGGGAGCGGCTTGCTCTGTATCTTGGTGAGGTCAAGTTCGTTGACCGCGAATTTTGTCAGCATTCTGTAAAGGGAGCCCGAAATATGCGGCAGGGAAACAGACACTGCGATAGTGTCCGCGCCGTCGTAGACCTCGGTCTCTTTTGAGATGCAGAAGAATCTTGTCGCGTTGTTGGGGTCGGCGGCTATCGCGGGGTTCACGATGTCCAGGCCGTGCATTTCGGCGCACTCCCGGGAGCAGATACAGCCAAGCTCGCTGCTGCGGTTCTCCGCGACCATCTGCGCCGCCATCGCGTTGTTTGCGTAGGGGATAATGGTAAGCTCCGGGCGGGAGGAGGCGTACTCGCTGCACTGGCGTATAGCCTGCTCGTGGCCGAACAGTATGCGGATATCCTGCTCCTTCACGCCGTGCTTTGCCGCGAGGACATGGGTGCAGGGTACGGTAACGGTGCGGTTCACGAAAACGTGGTGCTTTTCCAGCAGCTCCATGTTAACGCTGACCTCCCCGGCGGTGCTGTTTTCCACCGGGATAACGCCGTAATCGGCGCTTCCGTTTTCAACTGCCTCGAACACCTCCGCAAAGCTTGCGCGGAAGTTCATGCGGCCGTCCGGGAACAGCTTCTGCGCCGCCGCGTGGCCGTATGCGCCTTCGATCCCCTGCACTGCGACGTCGGGGGTATGCTTTATCTGCGTGCCGTGGGGAATGCTCACAGCGGGGGTTATCGCGTTGTTCTGGCCGCACTTCGATATGTCCATGATGTTGGTGAACAGGAACTCTGCGGAGCTTTTCAGCTCCTCCGGGGAGCGGTCCCTCACAGAACGGATTATCGCCTTTTCGCGCTCGCTCTGGAACACCACCATGTTGTGCGCCGCCTTGTACTCAGCGACCTTGCGGGTCAGCCCCATTCTCTGCTTGAACAGCTCAAGGAGCTGGTCGTCTATCGCGTCTATATTCTTTCTGATCTCGCCTAAATCAAGCTCCATGCTTAGTTTTCCTCAACTTCCTGTGTTTCGTCGCCGATTACCGGGATACCTTCGCTGGTGAACCACGGCTCTGATGTGCCGTCCATGGTCGCTTCCACTGTGGGCGGGTAGTTCTCGGCGCAGTATACTGTTACTTCCTGACCGTTTTCAACGTCCACGAGGTCGCCTATCTCAACGCTGCACTTGAACACGTATCCGTCCTTGGCTTCGTTGGAGCGCTCCGTCGTTACTGAATACTTGATGTTGAGCTTGCTCAGCTCAGCTATATACTTGTCGGGGGTCTGACTGGTGTAGTCCGGCAGGGCTACCCTGCTGGGCCCCTTGCTGACCTTTACTACCACAGTTATCCCGGCGGTGACTTCCTTGCCGGCTTCAATGCTCTGGTCGTACATCAGTCCGTTTGCGTAGGTGTCGGAATACTCGTACTTCGGCACGAACGTGAAGGTGCTTCCGTAGCGCTCGGTCTCGTAATCGTAGCTTCTTCCGGAGAAGTCCGGCATTTTTATCGTATCCGACGTGATGATCTGATCCGGCTCCGGCTGGGAGGACGTGGTTTCCGCCTGGCTGGTTTCCGGCTCACGGGTCTCTGCGGTGGCTTCCACGGTGGAAGTGCTTTCCGGCGGGGTGCTGTTTCCGCCGGTGAGAGTTCCGTTTAGGGTCAGCACGAACACCACGATGAACGCTGCAAAAACGATCCCTGCGATGACCATTACCGCGATGGTCTTGTTGCGCTCGCGGCGCTGCTTCTGCTCCCTGCGGGTGAGCTTCGCCTTCTCGGCGGGAGCCGGCTCGGCTGCCTTCGGCTGGGTGAACAGGCGGTCGACAAACTCGGTTATGGTGCGGACGCGGTCCTCCGGCGAGATGTTAAGGCCTGCCATTATCACGGAGGAAATGTTTGCCGGAATGTTCCGGTTTATCATCATCGGCTCCATAAGGCTGGTGCCGTTTCTGGCTATTGCCTCGGTGGGAATGCAGCCGGTCAGGCAGCGGTAAAGCACCGCGGATATGCCGTAGACGTCTGTCCAGGTGCCGTTTATCTCGTTGGTGTACTGCTCTGGGGCTGCGAATCCCGCGAACATCTCGCAGGGGATCTCGGTTCCGGTGGTGCGCGCCGCGCATATCGCGAATCCGGTGAGCTTCAGCTCCAGCTTATCGGTGACGAAAATCGTGGAGGGGGATATCCCGCGGTGGATTATACCGGCGGAATGGATAAGGCTCAGCGTTGTGAAGAACGGTGAGAAAAGCTCCTTCGCCTGCTCCCAGGTTATCACACCGGAGGAGTTCGCAAGGTATGTCTTGAGGGAAATTCCGTTGATGTACTCGAATACCACGTAGGCGGTGTTGTTCTCGCAGAACACGTCGAGGACGGTCTGAACGTGGGACATTCCGCGCAGCTTCATCAGCGTGCGGTTGAGGTCGATGAATTCCGACAGGTAGGTCTTGTAGAGCGCCGCCGCGGACGGATCGACCGTTATGTCGGTCTCGCCCTTTCTGCGGGAGCAGAGGGTGTCCGGCATGAATTCCTTTATTGTGACCTTCGCGCCCGCCGCCGTGTCGTAGCCGATATATACTGCGCCCTCTCCGTTGTAGCTTATCACCTTACCGACGATGTAGCGGTCGGCAAGGAAGGTCTTGGGCGCCAGGTATGTGGGGATATTCGGCGTGTTGTCGCTGTATCCGCACAGCTTGCAGGGACCGTCATAGGTTTTGTCGTTCATGCAGCCCATGCAAAGTGAAGTTTCCTTGATCATTAGCTGTTCTCCTGTATCTGAATTTTATCTTTCGGATATTATTATCGTGTGATACACAAACTACCACTATAATAATATACTCCAAACGGCGGTGATTGTCAACAGTTTTGCGCGTTTTGTAACTGCAAGGAAACAAATTGTAGCCAAATTGTAATAATTTGATGGCAAATCGACGGACGGCGGCGGTTATTATGACGGAAATATGTGCAGAATTTTCGTACCGCCGTTGCATTTTCCAGCGAGTTGTGATATACTAGATACAAAAGATACATTATATCCGAGAAAGGAATAGTTATGTTCAGAAGCAAAAGACAGCAGGAGATACTGGAATCAACAGAATCGAAGCTCGCGAAGATGTTCGAGGAGATGAACACTGAAAATCGCCCGGACAACGGCAGGACCGTATGCGAGACGGAATGCACCATGGCGCGTATCCGCTCGTTTTCCGACTTTATGTACCTGATGAAGGTGCGCCCGCTTCAGACTGCGTGCTACTATGCGGCGGCGGTGCTTTTCCTGCTTATGCTGGCGGCGTTCTGGTGCACGGAGTGGCTTCTGGGCGCGGTATTCGCGGTGCTTTTCCTTGTCTGCGCAACGCTTCCGCATAACATGCGGATACAGTATTTCAACAAGCGCGCCGACAAGCTGGAGAACAGCTTCGGCAAGGTCGTCAGCGTGGATCTTTCCGAGGAGGATAATCTCACGCTGACTATCAGCGCGCCCGATCAGGCGGAGTCCGACGGCGCCGCCGTCCCGGAACGTGCGGAGGCTTCCGCGAGGGTTTCCGAGGCGCTACGCGACAAGAACGCCCGCGTTGTAGAGATACCATATAAAAATATCTACAGGGCTTACGAGTGCAGCCACAGCTTCTATCTCTTCCCAGTGATGGAAAACAAGGACGAGCAGCTCGACGCCATTATCTGCGATAAGACGCAGTTCATCTGCGGAACCCCCATGCAGGCCAGGGACAGGCTCGCAAGAGGCTGCGGCAAGCGGTTCAAGATAAAGGTCAAAAAAGCCTGAGGCGTTTTTACACAATGTGGTATGAAACGGCATAGCAGTGTTTTGTTATGTTTGCCAAAAATCACAAAAAAATTTGTTCAATTATTAGAAAATCAACATTATGCCTTGATTTATTAGGAATGTTTATTGTATAATGTAAACAAGAGTATTCTGACAAATAGCGTGCTTTCATGGTTCGTTTGATGGTATCTAAGGGTCCGGGCGCTGTTCTGCGTGCGGGCGGGATTGCTCTGTTTACTATTTTTATTGTAAGAGGATTGATGCGGTTGTTATTTGGAACTAAAATAGTTAAGACAGAAATTCTTGCCCAGAACGGTACCCTGCTTGCTTCGGCAGAGCGCAATTTCGTTTTCCCGAAAAACCTGGAATCCAGTGAGGAAAGTATCCTTATCATCAAGGGAAAGGATCTCCCGGAGCTTGAGCGCGGCACGAGAGTGGACGTTATCGCTTACTCCAAGGCGGGCGACCGAATAAAATACGCCGGGGATATCTCAATGTCGCACGACAGGCAGATGAATATTTCCCTGCTCAAATCCAACAGCACCAAGGTGCTCGAGGAGCGCAGGCGATACTTCAAGATAAAGGTCGAGCTGCCCGGCAGGGCGCTTTTCGTGGTTCGCGACGAGAACACCATTCGCTTTGAAGAACCGGTTGCTGTAGTGATCCACGACATTAACGTCGGCGGTATTTTCCTGACCAGCGCGTACGAGTTCCACAAGGACGACAGCGCATGCGTCGATATCGAGCTGGTGGACGGTTATCACCTCAACACCATGGCTACCATACTCAGAGTGCAGACCGACAGCGACGGCGTGATCATCGGCTACGGCTGCGCGTTCGAGGCGCTCACCGCCGCACAGGAGGACGCTATCGGCAGATACATAAACTATGTGCAGCTCCTTATGCGCGCAAAGCAGGGCGAGCAGGACTAACGCATTTTCACACAGCGCGGCGATACCGCGTCAGGTGACAGATAAAATATTTTCAGGGGGATAAGATAATGGGCAATTTGAAGCTGAAGATCGTGCTTACCGCTGTCATGCTGGTATTCGCGATAGTTCCGGCGGTGATCGTCGGAGCAATAGGCACATTTTCCGTTATGGGATACGAAAGGTCTGCCAAGGATAACACCCTCCAGCAGGTGGGTGAGTCCAAATCTGCCGGAATAAAGCAGGCGTTCAAAAGCTATTCCTCCATCGTGGGGGCTATCGCAAAAAGCGAGGCGGCTGTTGACGTCGCACACGGAATGGGCAGCGCTGACGCCGAGCTTGAAGCCGCAGTCGCTGCGGATCCGGATATCCTCGATATGATGATCCTCGACGACAGCGGTACCGTCATCGAAGCTGTCAACGGAAGCGAGGGCGGAGTATTTGAGAACCTCCCGATGAACGATCAGGGCGTTATCAACATGCCTTCCGTTTCTGAAATGCTCAACTGGACCAGCTACGGCGACGCCATCTTCGTTGCTGACCCTATCCCTTCCGACAATGCTTCCGGCGAGGCAGGGTACGTTGTTGCCATCGTTTCCGCTGGCCCTGACAGCGCTGTTATGAAGGCGCTTTCCGGTCAGTTCGTTAACCTGAGCGGCGCAAGCTTCATGATCGTTGACAAGAACGGCGTTGCAGTCAACTACAAGCAGAGCGGCTCCATCAACAAGGAATTCGCAGGTTCCGCGCTCCAGAGCGATATTGCCCAGTTCTTCGATACCTCCAACTCTGGTTACAGCGACCTCAAGAACAGCAAGGACATCAAGTCCATCAAGGGTTCCGCGGGCGGCTCTACATACTTCGTAGGCCTTGCAGGCACCGACGTTATGAACTGGCGCTGGGTGGCTTCCGCTGACAATGCGGCGTTCAGCCAGTTCTCCACTACTACGAACCTCCTCGGCTGGGTCGTTGTTGTGGCTTCCGCTGTTGTATTCTCCATTGCTTCCCTTCTCGTTATCGGCAGGTTCCTCGGCAACATGAACGGCATGCTCAAGACCATGACCAAGATCTCCGAGGCAGATGGCTCTACCGATATCCGCTTCAAGGTCACAAACAGAAGTAGCGAGCTTGGCGAGATCCAGACATCCTTCAACGAATTGCTCGACGAGGTGTTCCTCAGCGAGGAGCGTCACCGCACTATCGCAGAGCTGTCTGACAACATGCTGTTCGAGTGGGATTTCCACAAGGAGAGAATGTACGCTTCCAAGAACATGCTCGCGAAGTTTGACATCGACACCGACAGCGCTACGCTTTCTAACGGCAAGTTCATCGACTCCCTCATGAGCCAGGACGACGCTGAAAAGTACAAGCGCGATATGAACGGCCTGCTCAAGAACAAGAGCGGCTACAGCGCTGAATATCAGCTCAAGACAAAGAGCGGCGCGGTGATCTGGGTATCCCTCCGCGCGGTTTGCATCACAGACCGCCTCGGCGAACCGCTGAGAGTTATCGGCGTCATGACCGATATCGACAACGAGAAGAAGCTCGAGCTTCAGCTCTCCGAGCGTGCAAGCTACGACTTCCTGTCACAGCTTTATAACAGAAACACATTTATCAGGAACCTCACGTCTGAGATCGAGCGCCGCGGCACAAAGCGCGTTGCTGTTTCCTTCATTGACGTCGACGACTTCAAGTTCATCAACGACCGCTACGGTCACACCATCGGCGACGAGGTCATCAGATTCGTGGCTGACACGATCCGCACCAAGGTCGACGACAGGGGCGGTTTCGCAGGCAGATTCGGCGGCGATGAGTTCGTGCTCTGCTTCACAAATCAAGATGATATCGCAAATATCGAGAATATCTCCATGGATATCATCAACGAGCTGTACGAAGGCTACACCACCGCTGACGGCGCAATGCACATCGACGTTAAGGCAAGTATCGGCGTGGCGTTCTGCCCTGAGCACACTGAAGATGTGAACGAGCTGCTCTCCTTTGCGGATACCGCGATGTACTTCGTAAAGAAGAACGGTAAGACCAACTACCACATCTACATTCCCGAGGACAGCGCAACGGACGAGTACATAGATCCGGAGGGCTTCTGATCCTTTGATTAATAATCAGCGAGGGCGGACAGTTACTGTGCGCCCTTGTGATGTCTGAATAGTGCCGGGTTCCGGCATAATGCTACAGTTTCCGGGGGAGTTTTATGGCAAAGATAATTGCACTCACAAATCAGAAGGGCGGCGTCGGAAAGACTACCACCTGCTGTGCGATATGCGGAGGACTTGCACAGATGGGGAAGAAGGTCCTCGCGATAGACCTTGACCCGCAGGGAAACCTCAGCTTTTCGCTCGGAATAGACGACGAGGACGCATACACCATCTATGATGTTTTCAAGGGGAACTGCGATATTTCCGACGCTGTCCAGAAAGGCGGAATCTGCGACGTTATCGCTTCGAATATCCTGCTTTCCGGCGTGGAGCTTGAACTTACCGGCGTTGGGCGCGAGTATATCCTCCGGGAACAGATGGAGACTATCCGCGACGAGTACGACTACATAATACTGGATACGCCGCCGGCGCTGTCGGTGCTCACCATAAACGCGTACACCGCTTCCGATGAGCTTGTTATTCCCATGCTGTGCGAGATACTCAGTTTACAGGGAATTGCTCAGCTAAAGCAGACCATTTTCGCAGTACAGCGTTATTACAACAAGGAACTCAAGGTGGCGGGCATTCTGCTGAATAAGTACAATCCGCGGCTTACGCTGACGAAAGATGTCGAGGATCTGGCGAACGTTATCGCCATGCAGCTCGATACAAAGATATTCAAGAGCCGGATAAGCGCGAGCGTCAGCATTGCGGAGGCTCCCGCGCATGGCGAGAGCGTCATAACATACTCGCCGAAGTCAAAGGCGGCGCAGGAATACTTCGCATTCATCTGCGAGCTTACCGGGGAAAAAGCCGGGGATAAGTCATGACCGACAGAATAACCGAGCATTATCAGGAGAATCCCGAGGGCGCAAGGCTCGTCAGTGACGAGGATATCCGGGGCGGTCAGAACAGGCAGGCTCCCGGGAAGAAGTCTGCGGGCTCTGCGGCGGGAAAACCGGATAAATCCGCTAATCCCTCTAAGACAGATAAGTCCACTAAATCCACTAAGACAGCTAAGTCTGCTAAGTCTGCTAAGCCTGTTAAGTCTGGTAAAGCTGACGGCGCCGAGAAGGCGGGGGCTTCCAAACAGGCAAAGCCGGGGAAGTCCGCAGGGTCGGTTAAATCGGGCAAGCCCGCGAAAAAAGCCGAAAATCCAGCGGAATACGATGAGAGCGGGGAGCAGTCCCAGAGCGTGAAAACCCCGAGCGTTATGCGGCTGGTGGAGGAACGCGCGTTCTCGGAAAACCAGGTTGTCGCCGCAGGGAAGAGCCTTATTCCAAGGCAGCTTCGCGGAATCGAGCCGCTTTCTAAGGTCATGCGCAGGGAAGCCGAGCTTCAGCGCAGCGAACAGCCCGACGATGAGGTGAGCCGTTCTCCGTTGGTAATGCGGGAGCTTACTGAGATGGTAATTGCCGAGAATGTTCCCGGGATAATCAGGAGGTTCAACGCCTGCGACTGCGAGAAGTGCATGTCAGAACTGGCAAGGCTCACCGCTGAGGAGATCCCGGCGCGGTACATGAAAATGCCGGAGCTGGCAGACCTCAACTGGAGCGGTTTCAGCAGCGATGAGAGAATGCTCATTGATTCGCTGAAAAAGAACGCCGTAACGGTCATGATAAGGCTCATGATCGCGAATAAAAAGAGAAATTTCCATTGATCACAAAGCCGGTGGGATATCCCGCCGGCTTTTTTGCGCGATATGTGTAATATGCTACCGGAGTTGAAAATCGACAACAAATCTTAAAAAATTGTTGAATTATCCGGAGGTTTATGCTATAATAAATTATAAGTAACTGTATAGTAACAGGGGGTGTCTCGGTTGGATTGCTGTTTATGGCTCAACAGGAAAAAAATCAGCAGTGCGGCTGAGATCATCGATAATTTCGACCTGGCTGCCGTTCGTGGATATTTCCTCGGGGGAAGACTTTCGGAGTGGCTCCGGGAGCACGGCGGCACGGTCTACGCCGATCGGCTCGACAAGCTCAGGACGCTCGATCCGCAGGATCCTCAGCTTAACGACAGGCTCGCGGAGGTGTTCGGAGTAAGCGCCGGAGCTGTAACGGAGGTCTTTTGCGGGAACGCTCCGGATAACGGCGGGTCACGGTGCGGCTCTTTCGGGAGTTTCTCGGGCGGCTTCCGGGGTGGCTCCGGAAGCTTCAATTTCGGAAGCTACGGCGTTTTTCAAGGTTCCGGCTTGGGAATCGGTTCCGGCGGACTTACCGCGCTTGGGAGCTACAGATTCAGCCTCTGGGAATGGGAGTGGGAATGGCGCTTCGTTGGGCGTGGGTCGTTCCGGGGCTCGTTTGGTTCTTTAGGTTCGTTAGGTTCGTTTGGCTCGTATCGGTTCGGTTCTGGGAGCTATCTTCTCGGCTCTTTCGGGAGCTTTCCGTGGGGGAGCTTTTCCGGCTCGTTCGGCGCGGGAAGATTTGGAGGGTTCGGCTCCGGCGGATTCATCACCGCTGACGAGTACGACCGTATAATGTACGAGTGCCTGAGAAAATGCCCGCTGAACTGCTATGGATACGGTATACACATAGTCTGACATGAGGTAAGAGTTTGAACGCGTTTCATATTATTTCTACGGCTCCGTTTTTCGCGAAAAATAACGTGGCTTTTGCTTTAGAGGATTTCGACCTGTTCACAGCGGTCATCTCCGCGCTGGAATGGCGGAGGGACGGAAGCAGGATCTTTCTGTACTGCGACGCTCCCGCTGCGGATTATATCCGCAATGCCGGGCTTGAAAAGGTCTGGGACGGGGTGCGGGACACTGTTCCCGACGATCTTGACGGTATAGACCCGGAGATGTTCTGGGCTGCCGGAAAGCTCCTTGCACTGCGGCAGATGGACGCACCCTGCGTGATGATAGACACCGATCTTATCGTATGGAGCAAGCCGGAATTCGGGAGGGACATCATCGCGGCTCACCGTGAGGATCTCAACCCGGACGTTTACCCGCCGCTGGAGTACTTTTCGGCTGCGGGGCATATCCTGCCTGGGTTCAGCAGGGAGGTACTGCCGCTTAATACGGCGTTTTTCTACGTTCCGGACAATGATTTCAAGGAGTTCTACACATCGCAGGCTGTCGCGTTCATGAAGTCGGCGGAACGGTGCGGGGAGCGCCTGCGCTACATGGTTTTCGCGGAACAGCGCATGGCGGCTATGTGCGCGGATTACACCGGCACCGGCGTGCCGGCCCTTCTCGACAAGGACGCGCTGTTTTTCCCGCAGGACAAGTACACGCATCTGTGGGGAGCGAAACAGCAGATGAGGGAACGCCCGCTGCTGCGCGAGGAATTCATCTGGCGGTGTATCGCGAGGATCCTGCGGGATTTCCCGGAATATGAATGGACCATCGACAGGATAAAGGGGGCGGCGAGATGATATATTTCGACAACGCGGCGAGCGCACCGGTGCTGGAATGCGCCCGGAAAGCCGCAGAGCCGTTCCTGTGGGAATGCTGCGGGAATCCCTCGTCGATACATTCCGAGGGACGGCGGGCGGCTCTGGCGCTGATAGAAGCGCGGGAGAAGTGCGCGGCGGCTGTCGGCGCGGACCCTGACGAGATAGTGTTCACTTCCGGCGGCACCGAATCCGACAACACGGCGGT
>UMFD01033054.1_pt1 | contig 10836 bp, 9 predicted proteins | sample 1964901 | NCBI WGS metagenome assembly UMFD01 (sample SAMEA4836035, study PRJEB28245) | human gut metagenome | biome: gut microbiome; material: fecal sample | place: Denmark | collected 2008 | reverse complement strand
AAACGACGCTCTGGATGTCCTCCACGGCTATGGGGTCCACGCCCGCGAAGGGCTCGTCGAGCATGATGAACTTCGGGTCGATGGCCAGGCAGCGTGCTATCTCCGTGCGTCGCCGCTCGCCTCCCGAGAGTCGGTCTCCCAGGTTCTTGCGCACCTTCTGCAGTCGAAACTCCTTGATGAGGCTCTCCATCTTTGCTATCTGCTCGTCGTGGGAGAGCTTGGTGCGCTCCAGCACGGCCATGATGTTGTCCTCGACGCTCATCTTGCGAAACACGCTTGCCTCCTGCGGCAGGTAGCCGATGCCAGCATGGGCGTGCTTATAGACCGGGTAGTCCGTGATTTCCGTGTCGCCGAGATAGACATGGCCGTCGTTGGGCACTACCAGTCCTGTCGTCATGTAGAAAGACGTGGTCTTGCCGGCTCCGTTGGGTCCCAGCAGTCCTACAATCTCTCCTTGGCGGACGTTGAAGTTGACGTCGCTCACCACGGTTCGCTTGCCATACCGCTTCACCAAACCCTTGGCGTGGAGCATGGCCCGCTGCTCGGTTGCACCTTCGCCCTCGGTCTCCTCGCTGCCGATAGGTGTCGCCACCAGTCGCTCGCTATCGTTGTCGCTCATATCCGTTGTATTCATTTTTGGATTGCAAAAGTAAGAAAAAAGATGCTAATATCGCCCGTCAAGGACAAAAACTATCCCTGCGGATGCAGTTTTTAAGGGGATTTTGGTTACTTTTGCACCAAAGTTTCATATAAACCCATCGCATGTTAATACATAAGTGGCTCACCACCTTCGGCAAATACCTCATTCTGATGGGGCGTGCCTTCTCTCGTCCCGAGCGTATGCGGATGTTTCTCAAGCAGTATGTCAAGGAGATGTCGCAGCTCGGCATCGACTCCATTGGCATCGTCCTGCTCATCTCCTTCTTCATCGGAGCCGTCATCTGCATCCAGATGAAGGTCAATATCCAAAGTCCGTGGATGCCCCATTGGGTGGCAGGCTACGCCACGCGCGAGATCATGCTCCTGGAGTTTTCTTCCTCCATCATGTGTTTGATCCTGGCGGGCAAGGTGGGGTCCAATATCGCCTCTGAGCTGGGCACGATGCGCGTCACGCAGCAGATCGACGCCCTGGAGATCATGGGCGTCAATTCGGCCAACTACCTCATCCTGCCGAAGATACTCGGCTTGGTGACGATCATGCCCTTCCTCGTGATCTTCTCTTCCGCGCTGGGCGTGGTGGGAGCCTACTCCACGGCCTATGTCGGCCATATCATCACCCCTGAGGACCTCACGGCCGGACTGCAGCACGATTTCGTGCCCTGGTTTTTGTGGACGAGTATCATCAAGAGCCTTGTCTATGCCTATATCATCACCAGCGTCAGCTCCTATTTCGGCTATACCGTCGGTGGCGGATCCGTAGAAGTGGGCAAGGCCAGCACGGCAGCCGTGGTCAATAGTTCGGTGCTGATCCTTTTCTGTGATGTGTTCCTCACCCAGTTGCTCAGTTAGTCAAAACAGTAGAAAGCCATGATAGAAGTCAAGCATATAGACAAGTCCTTTGGCGATAAAGCCGTCCTGCGCGACATCAACGCCGTCTTCGACGACGGCAAGACCAACCTCATTATCGGTCAGTCGGGCGCGGGCAAGACTGTGCTGATGAAGATCCTTGTGGGCCTCCTCGATCCGACGGGTGGCGAGGTGCTCTACGACGGGCGCGACTTTGTGCGCATGTCGAAGCGCGAGCGCGTGCAGATGCGCCGCGAGATGGGTATGATCTTCCAGAGTGCGGCCCTCTTCGACTCCCTCTCCGTGCTGGAGAATGTGCGCTTTCCTCTTGATATGTTCTCCAATATGACTGCCGCCGAGCGCGACCGAAGGGCGCAGGAGTGTCTCGACCGCGTCAACCTCAACGGGACGGGAAGCAAGTTTCCAGGCGAGATTTCTGGAGGTATGCAGAAGCGTGTCGCCATCGCCCGCGCCATCGTCATGAATCCGAAGTATCTCTTCTGCGACGAGCCCAACTCCGGCCTCGACCCGAAGACCTCGCTCGTCATCGACGAGCTCCTCTCCGGCATCACCAAGGAGTATGGCATCACGACAATCATCAATACCCACGACATGAACTCCGTCATGGGTATTGGCGAGAACATCGTCTTCATAGCCGACGGCAGAAAGGAGTGGCAGGGCGACAAAGACTCCGTCATCTCCTCGCGCAACAAGAAGCTTAACGACCTGGTCTTCGCCTCCGACCTCTTCAAGAAAGTCAGAGAGGTGGAGCGGGAGGAGAAATAAGAACCTTTTCGTTAAGCCAAATGAGCAGAACCGAGCTTGCTCGAGTTATGCCATGGCGAGAAAAGGTGCCATGTAATGGAACCTTTTCGTTAAGCCAAATGAGCAGAACCGAGCTTGCTCGAGTTATGCCATGGCGAGAAAAGGTGCCATGTAATGGAACGTTTCCTATCGCATATACCACAGACTGTCGCGCCTCACCATCGGCACGACCACCTGCTCCTGTGTCTTGTCGCCATAGACGAGCGTGAGAAACACGTTGGCCGTCTGCGTCTTCTCAGCATACTGGTAGGTGCTGATGCGGACGCTGTCGATGCCCTTGTGGCGCTTCTGTTCGTTGTCGGCAAACTGCTTTAGGATGGCTTTCATCTGCTGTCGGTAAGTCTCGGGCACGGTATCGGCCTTCAACTTCCCCTCATAGAAACTGTCGAAGCGGCCTGCCGCCAAGCTGTCGTAGTAGATCTTGGCCGTTCGGGCCGCCAGTTCGCCTTGGTTGACCGTCTCCTGCGGCTTGTCGGAGCACGACCCCAGGAGCAGCGACAGGGCGAGAGCCCCCGTCCCCAGCAGCGAGCCGAGGAAGGGGCGTAGAGAGAATGCGTGCATCATTTCTGGCGGATGAAGATGTTGATCGGGGTGCCGATGAGCGACCAATGCTCTCGCATCTTGTTCTCCAGGAAGCGACGGTAGGGCTCCTTGATGTATTGCGGCAGGTTGGCGTAGTAGACAAACGAGGGGATCTGCGTGTTGGGCAGCTGCGAGCAATACTTGATCTTGATATACTTGCCCTTGGTCGAGGGGGGCGGCGTGTTCTCGATGATGGGCAGCATCACCTCGTTGAGCTTGTTGGTGCCGATGTGGATCTTGCGGCTGTCGAAGACTGCCTTGGCCAGTTCGAGCACCTTGAAGATGCGCTGCTTGGTCAGGGCCGAGGTGAAGATGATGGGGAAGTCGGTGAAGGGTGCCATGCGGTTGCGGATGGCGTTGGTGAAGGTGTCGATGTGCTTCTGGGTCTTCTCCTCCACCAGGTCCCATTTGTTGACCACCACGACGAGCGACTTCTTGTTTCTCTGAATGATCTGGAAGATGTTCATGTCCTGTCCCTCGATGCCACGCGTGGCGTCGATCATCAGGATGCAGACGTCGCTGTTCTCGATGGCGCGGATGGATCGCATGACGCTATAGAACTCCAGGTCCTCGCTCACCTTGTTTTTGCGTCGGATGCCTGCCGTATCGACGAGGTAGAAGTCGAAGCCAAACTTGTTGTAGCGCGTGTAGATGCTGTCGCGTGTGGTTCCTGCTATCTCGGTGACGATGTTGCGGTCCTCGCCGATGAAGGCGTTGATGATGCTCGACTTGCCGACATTGGGGCGTCCCACGACGGCGAAGCGCGGCAGGTTGTCGTCGACCTCCTCCTCGGGCACGTCCTCCAGTTTCTCCAGGATGATGTCGAGCAGGTCGCCCGTGCCGCCACCCGTGATTGCGCTCACGCAGATCGGGTCGCCCAGTCCCAGCTTGTAAAACTCGGCAGCCTCGTACGATCGTCCGCTATTGTCTATCTTGTTGGCCACGAGCAGGATGGGTACGCTTGCGCGGCGCAAGATCTGTGCCACGTCCTCGTCCCAGTCCGTGATGCCCGTCTCGTTGTCCACCACGAAGAGCACCAGGTCGGCCTCGTCCGTGGCTACGCGCACCTGCTTGCGGATGGCGTCCTCGAAGATGTCGTCCGACTTGACGACCCAGCCTCCTGTATCGACAAGCGAAAACTCGCGCCCGTTCCAGAGACATTTGCCATACTGGCGGTCGCGGGTGGTGCCTGCCGTCTCGCTCACGATGGCGCGGCGGCTATTGGTGAGACGGTTGAAAAGCGTTGATTTGCCCACGTTCGGGCGGCCAACGATAGCTACTAAATTTGCCATGATGTCTGTTTAATTACTGAAGTTTAACATTCTTCGGCCCTCGCCATCCGATGGCGAGAGTATGCCCTGCATACAGTTAGGGCCGTTTTTTTTCTTGTCATTTGTCCCGTCCGTCGCTTGGCGGGCGGGGTAGGGGTGAGCGTTTTTTGGGGATGCTGCCTCTCCCAGGGGATGTGGCTCACGAGAGCGCGCGCCCTTATTGTGGGTCGTAGCCGAAAAGGCGCAGCTCGCGCTTGGAGCTTCGCCAGTCCTTATCGACCTTGACGTAGGTCTCCAGGAAGATCTTCTTGCCGAAGAACTGCTCGAGCGACTTGCGTGCCTCTGCCGATACTTTCTTGAGGGCCTGTCCCTGGTGCCCGATGATGATGCCTTTCTGGCTGTCGCGCTCCACGTAGATGACGGCGTTGATGCGGATCAGCCGGTCGTCCTCCTTGAATCGCTCCACGGCCACCTCCACGGAGTAGGGTATCTCCTTGTCGTAGTAGCGGAGGATCTTCTCGCGGATGATCTCGGAGACGAAAAACTTGGCGGGTTTGTCCGTGAGCTGGTCCTTGTCGAAGTAGGCCGGGCTCTCGGGCAGGAGTTCCAGGATGCGCTTCATCAGGATCTCCGTGCCAAACTTGTTCTTGGCCGAGATGGGCAGTATCTCGGCTTTCGGGAGCAGCTTGTGCCATGTCTCCACGAGGTCGCCGAGCTGGTTTTGCTCGCTCTCGTCGATCTTGTTTATCAGGAGGATGACGGGTTTCTCCATCTTCGAGACTTTCTCCAGGAAGTCCATGTTCTTGGTTGGCGTCTCGCGCACGTCCGTCACGTAGAGCAAGATGTCGGCGTCGGCGAGTGCGCTCTCCGAGAATGCCAGCATCATCTCCTGCATCTTGTAGTTGGGCTTCAGCACGCCCGGGGTGTCGGAGAATACTACCTGTGCCTCTGGCGTGTTGACGATGCCCATGATGCGATGGCGTGTGGTCTGGGCCTTGAAGGTCGCTATACTGATCTGTTCGCCCACGAGTTGGTTCATGAGCGTGCTCTTGCCCACATTCGGGTTGCCCACGATGTTGACGAATCCTGCTTTGTGCTGCATAATGATGTTGTTGTGGAGTAAACCAATTTGGCGGATTGAGAAGAAGGACGGGTGTGGAGTCCGTCTCCTGCCCAAAGCGAAAAAAGCTCAGAGCGTCAGGCCACGGGGAAGCGTCGCCGCTCCCTTGCGCCTCACGTTCTGAGCCCCATACTTATTTGTTGTGAAGCCGTCCGCGCTACTTCGCCGCTCCTACCGCGTCGCCGTCGTAGGCCCACTTGCAGTAGGATGCTCCATGGGCAAATCCGGCTGCGAAGGCCGTGAAGATGACGTTGTCGCCCTTCTTGAGCAGCTTCTCGTTGTCCCACATGGCCAGCGGAATCGTTGCTGCCGACGTGTTGCCGTAGCGGTCGATGTTGATGATGACCTTTTCGAGCGGTATCTCCGCGCGCTTGGCCACGGCCTCGATGATGCGGCGGTTGGCCTCGTGGGGTATCACCCAGTTGATGGTATCGGGAGTCAGTCCGAATCGGCTCATCATCATCCCAACGTCGTTGCTCATCTCCGTGACGGCATAGCGGAAGACCGTGCGCCCCTCCTGATAGATATAGTGGAGCTTGTGCGACACCGTGAACTGTGACGGGGGACATACCGATCCGCCCGCTTTCAGGTGAAGGAACGGCAGTCCCTTGCCATCGGTACGCAGGTAGGATCCCTGCATGCCGACACCCTCCTCCGTCGTTCCCTCTACGAGCACCGCGCCCGCTCCGTCGCCGAAGAGGACGCAGGTGTTGCGGTCGGTGTAGTCGACCATCGACGACATCTTGTCGGCTCCGATGACGATGATGCGCTTGTAGCGTCCGCTCTCTATCATCGAGCAGGCCAGGTCGAGCGTGTAGAGGAATCCGCTGCAGGCCGCCGCCGTGTCCATGGCGAAGGCGTTGTGCATCCCCAGTCGCCCGACGACGATGGAGGCCGTCGAGGGAAACTTGTAGTCGGGAGTAGTCGTGGCGACGATAAGCGCGTCGATGGAGTCGGGATCGGCTCCCGTCTTCTCCAGCAGCTGGCTTGCGGCCTTGCGAGCCATGTAGCTCGTGCCCAGCCCCTCCTCGGTGAGGATGCGCCGCTCCTTGATGCCGACGCGCGTCTGGATCCACTCATCGGTGGTATCGACCATGCGCGACAACTCCTGGTTGGTGAGGATGTAGTCGGGCACGTAGCCGCCGATACCGGTGATGATAGCGTTTATCTTCTCCATTTATGTCAATGAGAAGGTGTTTACTCGGCGGCAGCGACCTCCACGGCCAGCTTGCCGCGGTAGTAGCCGCATGTGGGGCATACGGTGTGATAGACGTAGTAGGCGCCACAGTTGGGGCATACGGCGAGCGTGGGAGCTACTGCCTTGTCATGCGTTCTGCGCTTGAGCGTACGAGTCTTCGATTGTCTTCTTTTAGGATGTGCCATAATTTTTTAATCTGTTTTGTTTTTTAATTCTTTTTCTTGAGTTGTTCGAGTGCTGCCCAGCGCGGGTCTGTGGCTTTCTCGTCTCCCTCTCCGCTTCGGACGGCCGAGTGCTCCTCGAGCACCCGTATCATGGCAGGGTTGCATTTTCCAGGTGCATGCACGTGCCTGACGGGGATGGCGAGCGCCGTCAACTCGTAGATGAGCCATGCGACATCGAGTATTCCTTCGTCCTCGGCCACCGTCACACAAGCGTCATCCTCTGAGCTTTCCTCTCCAAACTTAGCCTCCATGCGCTCCTGGGCCTCGATGGGCAACTCCATGTCGTCCAGGCAGCGGTCGCAGCTGACTGTCACCGTGCCCGTGATGTGGAAGTCGAGGAGAAAGGCGTCCTGCGAGGTGCGATTGATGGCGAGCCTCACGGACAGGTTTCCCCTCCTCACCTCGGGTGCGTCTATCGCCTCGAAGTAAGCGTCGTCCAAGCTCAGCGTCCGCTCCGTGCGGCCATAGTCCAAGCTTTTCAGATCTATGTGGAGGTAGTCTAAGTCCATAATCGGGGTGCAAAGGTACGAACATTTTTCCGATTATCAACAATTTGCAGTTAAAAAATGGTATTTCTTCACCTCGTGGGGGCCATAGTGCGGCTCCTTGGGGCGGCTTGGGGGGCTTGTGGCGCGTCTGTGGGCCTTTTTGCGGCTGCTTCCTACTTCCGCAGCTCGATACGGAAGGTCGTGCCCTTGCCCACCTCCGAGCTGCGCACGTAGATGCGTCCGTGGTGATATTCCTCGACGATGCGCTTGGCCAGGCTCAGTCCCAGTCCCCAGCCGCGCTTCTTGGTCGTGAAGCCGGGCCGGAAGACGTTGCCGATGTCTTTCTTGCGGATGCCCTTGCCCGTGTCCGTGACGTCGAGGATGGCCTTGGTCTCGGTCTCCTCCACGTGGAGCGTGATGGTGCCCTGCCCGCCGCCCATGGCATCGACGGCGTTCTTGCATAGGTTTTCTATCACCCACTCGAAGAGCGATGCGTTGAGGCTGACGACGATGTCCTCCTTGGGCAGCTCCTTGACCATGCTTACCTTGCGCGAGGTCCTTCGGTCCATGTAGTCGATGACGTGGTCGATGACGTCGTTGAGGCTGGAGGGCACGGGCTCGGGGAGCGATCCGATCTTGGAGAATCGGTCGGCGATGAGCTGCAGTCGCTCCACGTCCTTGCCCATCTCGGCCACGAGCGGGTCTTCGGGGTAGCTCTCCTTGAGTATCTCCTGCCAGGCCATGAGCGAGGAGATGGGCGTGCCGAGCTGGTGGGCCGTCTCCTTGGAGAGTCCCACCCACACCTTGTTCTGCTCGGCCCGCTTGGAGGTGAGCAGGGCGAAGATGGCCACGACGACGAAGATCATCACCACGCCCAGCTGGATAAACGGGTACCAGGCCAGGCGCTTGAGCATCAGCGAGTCGTCGTAGCAGACGTTCATGTAGTCGCTCTTCACCTGTTCGCTCAGCGAGATGCGTATGCAGCGCCCCGAGGCCTGCAGCCGCTCGGCCATGTGGGTCAGGTAGCGCAGCGAGTCGGCATAGTCCTTGCCGCTCACGCGTACGTTGCGGAAGTCGGTCACGACGCCGTCGCGGTCCGTCACCACCACGGGGATGGTGTTGTTGTCGTTGAGCACGCGCAGCACGAGGCTCAGGTCCGTGTTCTCGTCGGCCTGCGAGAGCGACTTCATGGCCTGCGCCCACACCTCCATGCGTGCCCGCTCCTCCTTGGAGAGGTCGCGCGTCAGAAAGTGGGACACGATCAGCGAGGCCACGGCTATCAGTACTGCCGCGGCCACGAGGAGAATCTTCACCTGCCGTATCCTGTCCGTCCATTGCATAACATCTTTATAAACGGTCTCAAGGTGGGTTTTATTGCGTCGCAGAAAGGCAAAATGGCTCTCGCAAAGTGGGATCGCGGAAGGCTTCCGTGGTATCGGCAGTCCTTTTTTGAGAGTTTGGCTCCCAAACTCTGCTTCATCTCCCAAGTCGAAAAGCGGGTCGAAGTGTGGGTGACGGGCCTATGAGGAGAGGAAAACGATATTTTTATCAGTCTTTTGGCGAAGAAAAGACTGCGGTAGCGGGCTTTGATACGCTTGTTGGTTTGATGATATTGTTCTTGTAGTTGGTGTAAGTGGTTGGTTATTAGTGTTTTGTGAGATTAGCTTACTCGAAATGTTTCAGTGTTTCAGCGTTTCAATGCAAATATAACCTAGGTGTAGTTTTTCCTTTCCTTTCTCCTATTGTTGTATTGTTTATTATTATATATAATATATAATATATAATATGTAATATATAATATATAATATGTTATAACAATTAGTCTCCGTAATAAGTGTAAATGGTAAAATTAAGGTATGGGCTGATAGGGAGGAGGGAGTAGTGGGGCATGCTTTTTTTTGATTGAAACGCTGAAACACTGAAACGCTTGGCTTTGTGGCTCGCTCCTGTGGCTTTGTCTTTGTCTGGTCCTGCTGCTCTGTGGGACGGTGTCCGCTTTTTCTCTTCAAGGCAGTTAGCAAAGCTTCGGGATGGTTTCGGGATGGTTTCGGGAAACAGGCAAGGGTAGTCAGTCCAAACAACCTTGCTGTCCATGTGGTTTTTCTATATGGCCCTGAGAAATGACGCGGGCCCTTGGCTCTGCGTGTGGGCTTTCAGTCCACGTTTCTGTCATGGCTCCTCAGCGTGGCGTGTGCAATAGAAAAGTCGTGATTGGCGAAAAATTCCCCTCTAAATTTGCAGGTGTCGGAAATAAGGCGTACCTTTGCACCCGCATTTCGGAAGAAGGGCGTTTAGCTCAGTTGGTTTAGAGCATCTGCCTTACAAGCAGAGGGTCGGCGGTTCGAATCCGTCAACGCCCACAGGGGTGGTTCCCGTGGCTTCATTCGTGGGGCTGCGGGAATTTTCTTTTTTCCCCCTGACAGTTTCCCTCAAAAGGCCTCTCTGCAGACGATTTTTTAGGATAACATAGACTGCACAAGCACAAATGAAGAAAGGACTATTTGCCCTTGCCCTGGGCACGTTCACCCTGGGCATCGCCGAATTTATCATCGAGGGCATCATTACCGACATTGCCCACAACATGCGTGTTTCCATCCCAGAAGCAGGCCACCTCATCTCAGTCTATGCGCTCGGCGTTTGTGCCGGAGCCTTCTCGCTGATCCTCATGCACAAGTATCGCCCTAAGCATATACTGATGTTCCTGGCCTCGCTCATCACCTTCGGCGCCATGGCTGCCTCTGTGGCGCCCACCTACTGGATCCTGCTCTGCGCCCGGTTTGTCGCGGGACTGCCCCATGGCGCCTACTTCGGCACGGCCACTATCGTGGCGGTGAAGATAGCACGGGAGGGCAAGGGGACCAATGCCGTGGCGATGATGTGCGCAGGCATGCCGGTAGCCAATTTGCTGGGCGTTCCCCTTGGTACGTTTCTCAGCCATACATTCAGTTGGCGCGTGCCTTTCGCCAGCTGCATCGTCCTCGGACTTCTCACCCTGTATATGATCCACCGATGGGTGCCCGACGTCGAGGCTTTGCCCAACCATGGCATGAAGGCGCAGTTTCGCTTCCTGCGCAACCTGGCGCCCTGGCTCATCATTGCGGCCACCTTCCTGGGCAATGGCGGCATCCTCTGCTGGTTCAGCTACATCTCGCCGCTGCTGCAGACGGAGGGCGGATTCAGCCCTGCCAGCATCTCGCTCCTGATGATTCTTGCGGGTGGCGGTATGGTCGTGGGCAATCAGGTGAGCGCCCTGCTTGCCGACCGCCTCATGCCGGGCCGTTTCACCTGCTACCTCCAGTTTTTGGCGGCGGCAGCCCTCCTGCTCACCTTCTTCCTCGCCCCCATTGGTTGGGTCTCGGTGGTGCTGATGTTCGTCTGCTGCGTCTGTCTTTTCGGCATCGGGTCGCCTGAGCAGTTTCTGATCGTGAAGCATGCCGAGGGTGGCGAAATGCTGGGTGGCTGCTGCATCCAGGCCGCCTTCAACCTGGGCAATGCCGTAGGCGCTTTCCTGGGCGGCATCCCCGTGGCGATGGGGTTGGGATACAACTTTCCTGCCCTTATTGGCGTGCCGATGGCGTTGGCTGGCGCCCTCTGTCTGCTGGTCTTCCATCGGAAGTATGGC
>UMFD01008926.1_pt1 | contig 10838 bp, 9 predicted proteins | sample 1964901 | NCBI WGS metagenome assembly UMFD01 (sample SAMEA4836035, study PRJEB28245) | human gut metagenome | biome: gut microbiome; material: fecal sample | place: Denmark | collected 2008 | reverse complement strand
ACCGCGACGGGCTATATCTACGGCTATGTGCAGGATCCGGAAAGCGGCATGTGGCAATACATCATTCTGGACTTTGAGACCGGCGAGACCGTCTTTACGATGGATGTTTCCAACAAGTTTGGCTACAACAATATGGCCATCGGGATGTACGCCGGAAACAGCGGCAACGCGCTCTACTGCCCGACGGGCTATCTCGAGCTGCTGTGCTTGCAGGACCGCTTTGTGTATCTTCCCGAAATGCCATACCGCAAGATTGATCTCGACAAGTCAGCGCGGAACGTGCTGTCGCAGGCGCAGTTTGAACAGGACGGCGGCGAAGGAGCGGTTGCAAGTTGGCGCAACACCGTGACAGTCGAAAACGTTCACCCTAACACGACGGTCTCGTTCCGAATGAACAATCTTTCCGGAAGCACTGCCGAGCTGAAGCTCTATGCCTACGGTGCGGACGGAACGTTGGCGGAGGTCAGCAACGAACTGTGGTCGATCACGGATGAAGCAGGCAACGCTGTGGATACGCTTTCTGACGGCACATTGTATGAGCTGCGTGTGAGCGTCGCAGACGGCGGCGCGCTTGATCTGAGCGAGACGGAAAAGGAAATCAAAATTTGCGTTGTGTTTGCAAAGTAAATTTCAAGGAAGGCTCCGGTGTCAAAGACGCCGGAGCCTTCCTCAGCCTGTCAAAAAACCACAAAATCACCCCCGTTTCTGATATAATGAATAGGTAATTGCGAAACTATATAATTGACCGCTTTACGATTAACACAACTGTGTAGAAAGCAGATAAATAAAAGGAGTCCCGCGCCGATGATTCACACCATTGCCGGGACTCCCTCGATAAAGCTGTTGATCAGCTTGTTTATTTCTGCAGCTTTGTCAAGCACATCATTCTTTGCAGAGCTTTTCAGCGTATGCAGCTACTCTCTTGAGAAGCTTCTCGTCATCCTTGACATTTTTGACGAGCTCGAATAAAACAGGATTGCTGTCTACAGATACAACATACTCCTTTGCCGACATATCATCTGTCTGTCCATACAGATAGTCTGCAGATGAGCCGAATACCTGAGCTATGTATGTGACAGTCTGAAAAGATGGCTCACGCTCGCCCTTCTCATATCGTCCGTAGCCCATTGCCGACATATTGAGTCGTCTTGCAGCTTCAGCCTTGTTGATACCAAAAGAATTTCTCAAATTAATTAAGCGTTCAGGTACAAAATTCATATTTTTATCTCCGATTCATAATTTTGTAAAAATACTTTTATATATTATAACATGTTTTTGACCGCAATAACAATGCAATATGTAAAAAAATATGTTTTTTTTATTAAAAAAGCTTGCAAATAACCTTTGGATATGATATGTTGTATTGATGTTTGCTTATTATTGTGATAAAATTCACACAGTTACATGTGTTTATAAAATAAAAGAGCCCCCCATTACCCTTGGGCGATTGGTCATTGATTCCAATCTCTTTATAATAGAGCTTGATGGAAGAAAACATCCTGACAGCGGAGCTGTCAGAATCAGGGACACAGGGAAAAAAGAAATATGCAGCGCACACGGATTTGAATTAATAATGGTGGAAAATTCATATGCAGGAAGGTATAATTATATAAAAAATATTTTTATACAATACTTTAAAAGCGTTAGGGCATATTAAATAATATATTATAAGGAGATGTTGCGATGTCGGAGTACATTTTAAGCTGCTGCTCCACAGCTGATTTAAGCAAGGAGCATTTTGAACAGATTGATGTGAAATACATTTGTTTTCACTATGAACTCGACGGGGTCGAGTATCCGGATGATTTGGGACAGACCATAGGTTTTGAGGATTTTTATGCAAGGATGGCAGCAGGAGCCGATACAAGAACCTCACAGGTTAATGCTGATGAATTTGAAGCGTATTTTGAACCTTTTTTAAAGGATGGACATGACATTATGCATGTCTGCCTGTCTTCGGGGATATCAGGGGTAATCAATTCAGCGAATATTGCCAGGGAGGCACTTAAGGAGAAGTATCCGGACAGAAAGATATATATTGTCGATTCACTTGGAGCTTCGTCGGGATACGGTCTGATTATGGACACACTTTCGGCGATGAGAGCGGCTGGAAGCACTATTGATGAGCTTCATGATTGGATTGAGGAGCATAAGCTCAATCTGAATCATTGGTTTTTCTCCACGGATCTTACCTTTTATATCAAGGGAGGAAGAATATCAAAGACGGCGGGAACCATAGGAAAGGTTCTCAATATATGCCCACTGCTCAATATGGACAATCTCGGACATCTTATTCCAAGGTATAAGATTAGAACCAAGAAGAAGGTCATTCAGGCGATTGTTGATAAGATGGAGGAGAATGCACAGAACGGACTTCAATATTGCGGCAAGTGCTATATATCACAGTCGGGATGTGTGGAGGATGCCGAGGAGGTTGCAAGGCTTGTGGAGGAGAGATTTCCGAAGCTCAACGGACATGTTGAGATTAATTATGTCGGAACCACTATAGGAAGCCACACGGGTCCCGGAACAGTGGCATTGTTCTTCTGGGGGAAAAAGAGAACAGAGTGAACTGACAGGCTGAATCATGGCAAATGAAAAGCCGGACTATAAGTCCAGCTTTAAATCATTTTCCTTGATCCAGCCTGTTTTTCTGAATATAAGTCCGAACGCCCATGCCAGGACTCCCGGCAGGATGAAGCTTATGAGGATAAGACCGAGCCAGTCAAAGCCTGTTATTCCGGCTTTATTTCCGGCGGCGATGTCATTGAGCCATCCTGTGTAGACTCCTATCTGACCGACCAGACCGCAGGTTCCCATTCCCGAGGCAACGGCGGCACCATTCATCTGAAGCCTGAATACGCAGGTAGCCAGGGGACCTGTAATTGCGGAGGTGAGTATCGCAGGCAGCCAGATTCGCGGGTTGCGGACGATGTTGCCCATCTGCAGCATGCTTGTTCCGATACCCTGAGCGAAAAGTCCGCCCCATTTGTTCTCACGGAAGCTGAGCACCGCAAAGCCCACCATGTTGGCACAGCAGCCTGCAAGTGCTGCACCTCCGGCAAGCCCGGTCAGGCTCAGGGCAGCACATATCGCTGCACTGCTTATAGGAAGTGTGAGTGCAATTCCGACAATCACCGAGATTATGATTCCCATAAAGAACGGTTGAAGCTCGGTAGCCCACATAATTGCATTGCCGACACTGCTTGCGGCCCTGCCTGTTACAGGGGCAAGGAGCATTGACAAAAGGATTCCGATAACTATTGTGACAAACGGTGTCACCAGAATGTCAATTTTGGTTTCTTTGGATACAGCTTTGCCACATTCGGCAGTAAGTATCGTTATGATGAGAACGGCGAGCGGGCCTCCGGCACCTCCGAGACTGTTAGCTGCCGCACCTACCGCGACGAGTGAAAACAGGACGAGCGGAGGACAGTGCAGTGCATAGCCTATTGCAACTGCCATTGCAGGACCCGTGGCAGCCTTGGCATATCCGCCGATTGTGACAAGGATGGCAATGCCGAGCTGTTCGCCGAGAGTTGCTATTATCGTTCCGATTAACAGTGAGGCAAAAAGACCCTGTGCCATTGCACCGAGGGCATCTATGCCGTATCTTTTGCCTGAGATTTCGATGTCTTTTCTTTTTAAGAATTCTTTGATTTTTTTCATGCTTGTATATTCTCCATTGTAAAAATAATGCTGATGAAATCTATTATAGATATTTGTCAAAGATATGTCAAACTTTACTTCCAAAAATAAAATGATGTTGGGGTCAAAAGGTATTTTGCCCCCAATGATACCGGATTGCTTCGTGCGTTGCACTTTCGCAATCCTCAAAAACATTCATAATTCGCTCATTTTTCTACGAAAAATGGCTGCTTATTCATGTTTTTGGCGGGTCCCAAGGTCAAAAATCCTTTTGCAGGCAAGCTTGCTTCAGATTTCTGACCTTTTGACCCTGATATCATAAAATGGAACAGGTTGACTTTTTGACACATGAATGTTACTATCTAATAGTTTGTTGAGACATCAACAAAATAATAACAATGAACGGCAGAATTGTTCTGCGGAGAGGATGACAATGAAGAAGAAAAAGCTAAAGAAGATTTTGATAGGAATAGCGGTGGCTTTGGTCTCCGTTATCGTGATATTTGCCATTGCAGTCTTTGCAATATGGCATAACGAAATCGCATCGATAGCATCAATTAGGATGCTGGTTCAGGCAAAGGATGAGAACAAGAGCGCTCCTGTGTACATAATGGACGTAAAGGGAAACTATTATTTTGACGATTTCATTGAACAGGGCGGTGTGTCAAGCGATGCGGAGCTTATAGATTTTATTGTAGGCAATATAACAAAGGGACTTGTACCGATGAATATCAAGTCAAAAAATATCGGATGTTCATCATTTACGGCTCAGGATGAACAGGGAAACAGATATTTTGGAAGAAATTATGATTTTTCGACAACTACGGGGATAATTGTGAGAACTAATCCGACGGACGGAAGATATGCTTCCATATCGAGTGCTGACCTGCAGTTCATCGGTATAACAGATGGAGCTGAGCTTGACAGCATAAGCAAAAAGATTCTATGTCTTGCAGCGCCTTTTATACCGCTTGACGGAATCAATGAAAAGGGTGTTGCATGCGGAATATACATGACGTATCAGGGACCGGAAGGCGATGTCGCAGCCACGAATCAGCAGACGGACAAGCCCGACATAACATCTACGACAATGCTCAGAATGATTCTCGATTACGCTGCCAGTGTGGATGAGGCGGTTGCACTTGTTGAAAAATATGACCTTCATGACAGCGCCGATACATCATTTCACTATATGGTGGCAGACAGCACGGGAAAATCTGCCGTGTTAGAGTGGGTTGCGGCAGATGATGAGAATGATACCGACGGAACAAAGAGAGAACTCAAAGTGTACTACAACGACGATGATGCCGCTGTAGGGACAATGGAGGCAGCTGATAATTTCCAGTATCTCACCAACTTTATCATAACACCGGACTATTACGCTTCGGATGCGGATAAGAAGGGACTTGACAGATACGAGGCAATCGAGAATGCTATCAATCCTGACGGAGTAAACACTGATGGTGTTGTGTCGGAACAGGCTTGTATGGATGTTCTGAAGCTTGTGGGCAGACGCAGATGGGATACGGCTCATGGAAAGACGGATTCTAACAGTATAACCGTATGGTCAGCTCTCTATAATCTCACCGATAAGAGTGCAACCTGGGTGAGCAACGAGGAATTTGACAATCCGGATGCTGTCTTTACATTTGACTTTTCAGGAAAAAAACATTAGAAAAAATACCGGATTTATGAGGCTCATTTCCTTTTTTTGACTTGCGTGTAAATAGCGAAGGGATTATAATCGTCGTATAAAAGCTGAAAGGGGATTTTCGCATCAGCATTGAAAAAGTATACGGTAAAACCGAATAAAGAAAAAAGGAGATGTACCTATGAAGAAGGTTAGTAAGAAGCTTGCGGCATTGCTTGCGGGCTGTCTGATGCTTACTGGATGTTCGGCGGGAACACAGATTGATGACTATGCCACCAATCTGACGACAAACAGCAGCGGACAGAATACACAGGGGCAGCAGGTACAGAGTGAGACACAGACATCCTCTAAAGGTATTTCCAAGGATGCCATTAAGGTTGGTGTTATCCATCTATCGGATCCGTCCGAGGGAAGCGGCTACACATACACGCATGACCTTGGTATTCAGGGAATGCAGCAGAACCTTGGCCTGTCCGATGAACAGATAGTGAGGAAGATTAATGTAGCGGATTCGGATGCGGATGCCACCCGCGAGGCGATTAAGGAATGCATCGATGAAGGCTGTAACATCATTTTTGCCACAAGCTGGGGTTATATGGAGACGACGGCTGAGATGGCAGAGGAATATCCCGATATATATTTCTCTCACGGAACAGGTTATCTGAGCAATGGAAAGAACTTCAACAATTATTTCGGGCGTATTTATCAGGCGAGGTATCTCAGCGGAATTGTTGCCGGCATGAATACAACGACCAACAAGATTGGTTATGTGGCAGCTATGGGTTCAGATAATTCCGAGGTTACAGGCGGTATTGATGCTTTTGCACTCGGAATATATTCGGTAAATCCTGACGCACAGGTCTATGTGAAGGTTACGGACAGCTGGTATGACCCTGATGCCGAGAAGGCGGCGGCAGAGCAGCTGCTTGATATGGGGTGTGATGTAATAACTCAGCACTGTGATACCTCATATCCGCAGACATTGGCACAGGAGCGCGGAGTGTACGGAATAGGTTACAACTCGGATATGAGCAAGGAAGCACCGAATGCATGTCTGTGCAGCGTTATATGGAATTGGAGCGCATACTACACCTCAGCGGTTCAGAGCATTATCGACGGAACATGGGACGGAAGCAATTATTACGGAGGAATGAACGAGAATCTTGTCGGCATCACAGAGCTCGCAGACTTCTGCGCGGACGGAACTGCAGAGAAGGTCAAGGAGGCAAAGAAGCAGATACTCTCAGGCGAGATTGGCGTGTTTGACGGTGTTATTGAGACAAACGAGGGAACTACCGTCGGAGAAGAGGGAAAGACACTTGATGATGCGACAATAACCGGAGCTATTAACTGGTATTTTAAGACTGTCAACGTAGTAGAGTAGGGGTGGCACAATGAACATAAAGAAGAAAATTCTTGCAATAACAATCAGCCCGGTACTTATTCTGGGTATAGTTTCAATGCTTTTTATAGTTACCATGGTTAAGAATTCATTGCTTGATGAGATTGAGGATGCACTTAAAGGAACTGCCGCAGCGACCCTTGCGGCGTATGACCAGAATACCGGCGATTATATGCAAAGCACCAACGGTGATGTCTGGAAGGGAAGCTATAACGTGTCGAAGTCGGAGAGCCTTGTCGACAGAATCAAGAGCAACGCGGGAATGGATGTCACCTTCTTTTATGGTGATAAGCGAATAATGACATCCGCGGTGGATACAAACGGTGAACGCATATTAGGTTCCAACGCCGGTGAGAAGGTTGTTGAGAAGGTATTAAAAGGCGGTGAGGAATATTTCAGCCATGCTGTTTCAATCGACGGTACACTCAATTACGGATATTTTATGCCGGTGTATCAGAATGATTCCGACAATCAGATTATAGGAATGGTATTTGTGGGCACCGATAAGCATGCGAAGGACGCCGTAATCAACAAAATTATCGGTTCGATTGCGACGGCGGTTGGTGTAATCATGCTTATATGTATTGCCGTGAGCGTCAAGCTTGCAACGGGTATGAGTAAGAATATCAAGTCGAGCGTTGAACTTGTAGGCAAGATTGCCGAGGGAGACTTAAATGTATGGGTTGACGATAAGCTTTTGAAGAAGAAGGACGAGATTGGAGACCTTTCAAGAGTAACCATAACCTTTAGAGATGCGATGCAGTCGACAATAAAGGATATTACCAGAAATGCCAAGGCACTTCTTGACGCCGCACAGCTTCTCGGAACGGCAGCAGATAACACCAACGGAACGATGGACAATGTCCGGACGGCGGTGAGTCAGGTTGTAGACAATTCGCAGATGCAGGCTGAAAATTCAAGGGATACTTCCGGACATATGCAGGTCATGGGTGAAAACATCACTGAGACATCAAAGGAAGCAGAGCTGCTCAGTGTCAATGCTTCGTCGATGCAGCTGTCCAGTGAGAAGGCATCAAAGACTCTTGGAGACTTGAGAAGCATCAACGAAGATGTAAAGCGCATAATCACCGAGGTGCAGGAGCAGACCAACCGCACCAACGATTCGGTTCAGAAAATCCACACGGCAACGACATTTATCAACTCAATCGCAGAGGATACCAGTCTGTTAAGCCTCAATGCTTCGATTGAAGCGGCAAGAGCAGGTGAGAGCGGACGCGGCTTTGCAGTTGTCGCAGAGCAGATTAAAAATCTGTCTGAGCAGTCTAATACATCCAGCAAGGAGATTGAGGCAACTGCCGATATGCTCAGCATTGATTCGGCAAAAGCTGTACAGGCTATGCAGCAGATGCAGGAAATTATTGCAAGTCAGAGCGAGAGTATGCAGGAGACGCAGAAGGTTGTGGCAGAGGTTATTGACGAGATTGCAAGCTCCATGAGAAGTATAGCACAGATAAAGGAGAGCACGGGAAGGCTTGAAAATGCAAGAAATGAAGTACTTCAGGCTGTGGAACATCTCTCCGACATTGCGCAGGACAACCTTGCCAACACACAAAATACCTATGAGCAGACAGAAGTTGTTGCAGATACCTTCAAACAGGTATACAATAGTGCGGACGAACTCAAGACAATTGCAGATGAGCTTGTTAAGAGTATAGAATACTTCAAAGTGTGACCTGCCCGGTCACATCGGAAAGTTCCGTCGCCATAAAAAATAAGATGGAAGAATTATGTATGAAATTAAATGAATTACAGATTGGAAAAAGCGGTGTTATTAAGTCCGTTGGCGGAGGTGGTGCCTTAAGACAGCACTTCCTTGATATGGGTATGATTCCGGGAGCAGAGGTAACTGTTGTGAAGCTGGCTCCCATGGGGGACCCGATGGAGCTGCAGATTCATGGATACGAACTCACACTGCGCCTTGTGGAGGCGGCACAGATTGAGATTGAGACTATAGCTAAAAGAAGCAGAAGCCACGAACGAACCATTAATGGGAAGGAGTCGGAGCATCCGGGATTGGGTGAGGAAGGAAAATTCCACTCTAAGAAGGATGAGAACCCGCTCCCTGAGGGAACGAAGCTTACCTATGCACTGGTAGGCAATCAGAACTGCGGAAAGACAACACTTTTTAATCAGCTCACAGGCTCTAACCAGCATGTCGGAAACTTTCCGGGTGTAACCGTTGACAGAAAGGATGGCTCGATAAAGGGATATCCCAACACCGACATAACGGATCTGCCGGGAATATATTCAATGTCGCCTTACAGCAGTGAGGAGATTGTGTCGCGTAACTTTGTGCTCAACGACCATCCTAAGGCGATAATTAACATTGTCGATGCGACGAACATAGAGAGAAATCTGTATCTTACAATGCAGCTTCTTGAGATGGATATTCCTATGGTCATTGCAATCAACATGATGGATGAACTCACGGGAAATCATGGTTCAATAGATGTCAATGCGATGGAGGGAATGTTAGGCGTACCTGTCGTTCCTATTTCTGCAGCAAAGAATGAGGGCGTTGATGAGCTTATAAAGCATGCTCTACACATAGCAAAGTATCAGGAGTGCCCGTTGAGACAGGACTTCTGTGACAAACAGGATCATGGCGGTGCGGTTCACCGCTGCATACATGCCGTGGAACATCTTATAGAGGATCATGCAGAGAGTGCAGGGATTCCGGTGAGATTTGCAGCCACCAAGGCTATAGAGGGGGATCACCTCATAATAGATAAGCTCAAACTGGATGAGAACGAGACGGAAATGCTCTCACACATTGTGAAGCAGATGGAGACTGAGCGTGGGCTTGACAGAAGTGCCGCAATCGCCGATATGAGATTCGATTTTATTGAAAGATTATGCGAGCAGACGGTTGTCAAGCCAAAGGAGAGCAAGGAGCGCATACGAAGTGAGAAGATTGACCGTGTTCTCACCGGAAAGTACACGGGAATTCCGTGCTTTATAGCAATAATGATTCTTGTATTTTACCTTACCTTCAATGTCATAGGGGCATGGCTTCAGGGACTTCTTGAGCTTGGCATTGATAAGCTCAGCGCTCTGACGGAAGCAGCGATGACGGCGGCCAATGTAAACAGCACATTGAAAAGCCTGGTAATTGACGGTATATTCACAGGTGTTGGAAGCGTGCTTAGTTTCCTGCCTATTATAGTTACGCTTTTCTTCTTTCTCTCACTCATGGAGGACAGCGGATACATAGCACGAGTTGCATTTATGATGGATAAGCTTCTCCGCAAAATCGGATTGTCAGGAAGAAGTATAGTTCCTATGCTTATTGGCTTCGGCTGTACGGTTCCTGCCGTGATGGCTACAAGAACACTCACAAGCGAGAGAGACAGAAAAATGACAATACTTCTCACACCGTTTATGAGCTGTACTGCTAAGCTTCCGATATATGCATTCTTTGTCAGCGTATTCTTCCCGAAGCAGGGAGGCTTCATAATGGCGGGACTTTATCTTCTCGGAATTATTGTAGGCATTCTTGTGGCGTTTCTCTATAAAGGAACGCTGTTTAAGGGTGAGCCGGTGCCGTTTGTCATGGAGCTTCCGAATTACAGACTTCCAAGTCCTAAGAATGTAGGACAGCTTCTCTGGGAGAAAGCAAAGGATTTCCTCCAGAAAGCATTTTCCGTAATTCTCATAGCAACGATTATCGTATGGCTATTACAGAGTTTTGACCTGCACTTTAACTTAGTCGCGGATTCAGGTGACAGTATACTTGCCGCAATATCCGGATTATTAGTTCCGATATTCAGACCGCTCGGTCTTGGTGACTGGCGTATCTGCACATCGCTCATCAGTGGCTTCATGGCAAAGGAGAGTGTAGTCTCAACGCTTGAGGTGCTCTTCGGCGCAGGAATAAGTACAGTGCTCTCACCTGTTGCAGCAGCGGCACTTCTGACATTCAGTCTGCTCTATACACCTTGTGTAGCTGCAATTGCTGCCATCAAGCGCGAACTCGGCGCAAAGTGGGCGGTAGGTGTAGTGCTCTGGCAGTGTGCCATAGCCTGGCTGGCAGCACTCATTGTCAAACTTATTGTGGGGATTTTTGTGTAGGATTCAGGCATGCTTTGACAGCAAATATATATGATGATATCAGGA
>UMFD01004758.1_pt1 | contig 10960 bp, 13 predicted proteins | sample 1964901 | NCBI WGS metagenome assembly UMFD01 (sample SAMEA4836035, study PRJEB28245) | human gut metagenome | biome: gut microbiome; material: fecal sample | place: Denmark | collected 2008 | reverse complement strand
CCGCCGATGTTTTGTTTTTTACTTAATGCTGCTCTGATAGTGGTTCAGGAGTTCGCCGAATTTAGCATTTTGAGTAAACAGACTAAAGGCCGCTTGTGGAGCGGGTTCACCAGCAATAAAAGGGGCACATTATCACGCAACCTTTGAAAATTCAATAATTGAAATCTCCTGCATCAGCTTCTTAGCGTGGTCAATTATCTCTTCGAGTTTTTGTACCACATCTCCGGAATAAATGATCTCATTACATTCCGAGCATTTATAGCACGGGACATTTCTTACTATAACAAGACAACCGCCTAAATCTGTTACACTTGTGGTAAAACCTTTCTCAGCCTTTGCACCGCAATTAATACAAATCATGCTCATTTCCTCCTTGTCCTGAAATCATTGCTCCACTGCTGCTCATCCGGATAGTATGCGGTTATAAGATAAATTCATCGTCATGGCTAACCACTATGTGCATGAATCTATCATGAACCTCCAAGCCTAATACAAGACAACTTGCCAGTGGTTTGTCATTTTCATACTGTTCAATTATCTCTCCGTTATCAACGCAGCATACAACATCATCTAAAGTTATTCCACGCTCGGTCAGTCGTATTCGTGCGTGTTCAGTTACCGCATAATTGGCAGCCTTATTCAGACTTTGCAGCTTTTCTATTGAAATCATATATTCACTCACTTTGACTTTTGTTTACTACTATTATACCACTTTTGAAAGTACTTTGCAAGCGATTGCTGAATTAATCATCTCTTCCTGAAAGAATAATCGCACATATCCCCTCCCCTGCCTATCTGCTGGGTGTAGATAAACTCCGCACGGGGAAGCTCGCTGTACATCATATCGTCAACCTGACAGAACACGGCGGTGAACTCCGGCATTCCGTACCTGCTGAAAATATCATGGTAGATGCACCTGTGGGTAATCAGTGAGTAGGTGTCCCCGGGGCACTTCGGAAATTCCACTTCCCAGCCGTGCCCGACGGTGTTCTCGAACTTTATCGGCATGGTGATTTTCAGTATCCTCACGAAACACCCTAGGCTTGCAAGCTTCTGCATTTTCGGCACCATCGGCTTCAGGAAGTCGTACATCACATTCGCTACGGTTTCCTGCGCTTCCCTGCGGGGTTTTCCGCTTTCCTCGAGGACCTGCTCCATTGCGAGCGCCGTAATCAGGTTGCACATATGCGAGTAGTTTTTAGAGTCGGCATATTCGCTGTTTTCCTCAAGAAGCTGCGACATTCTGCTTATCAGGTGGAGCCTGTTGTCAGGCTCCCATGTCGCATAATAGTTGCGGAATCTGCTTTTGGCTATCATCTTTTCCGGGACGTATTTCTTACTCATTGTGATACTCCTTTAACCGAGTTAGTGTTAGCTACTTTATTGTATCACCGAAAGAACTGGTTGTCAAGGATATGCGAAAAATTAGTTTGTTTCCGCTGACCCGTGTTGACAAATCTGATAAACGGTGCTATAATTGTTTCTGTTAGATTAAACTAATCGGAGGTATCGCAATGAAAATACTGGTCTGCGGTTCCGGCGTTATCGGAAGTCTGCTGATACACGTCCTGTCGCAAAATGGAAACGAAGTAACCGTCCTCGCCCGAGGAAAGCGTCGTGAGGAGCTTGAAAAATACGGGCTCCGCACGAAATTCCATGGAAAAAAGGTCATCAACACTGATAAGCCGCACGTAGTCGGGGAAATTCCCTCGGAGCATTTCGACCTTGCGTTCTCGGTAATGCAGCACGAACAGCAGTGGAATCTGCTGAAAACCCTCGGCGAAGCGGATTGTTCTGCGGTAGTGTTAGTCGGGAATAACCTCTCCGCTCCTGAAATGAAGCAGCAGATAATCGAAGCTGGTGGCAAGACGGTACTGTTCGGATTCCAGGGCACAGGCGGAAACCGCTACGAGGACTACACCGAGGTGCTTTCGCTCCACAAGCCATCGATGGTTCTGGGTGGGCTTAGCGAAACTATTCCCGCGGAAATAACGCACATAGTAAATGAAACCTTCGCCGGAGCGGATTTCGAGATCAAGTGGATGGACAACATGGACGCATGGTACAAGTGCCACGCCGCGTTTATCGTTCCTATCGCAAGGCTGTGCTATACAGTCGGCTGTGAGCTGCGGAAATGCACCGGGAAACAGCGCAAAACGCTTCTGGACGCTACTTCCAACGCCTTTGAAGCGCTCAAAAAAACCGGCTGTCTGATTAGACCCGAGGGCGAGGACACGTACTACAAGTCCGGCGCAAAGCGCAGTATGATGAACGCCATGCTGTACATCATGTTCAAGACGAAGCTGGGAGAAATGGCGGCTTCCGACCATTGCAGGCATGCGGTTTCTGAGATGGAGGGGCTTGCTGTAAAGATGGACGAAATAGTGTTCAATTCCGGCGTGGAATGCTCGGCTTACAAGGAACTGAAAGAAGCCGCTCCGTACTGGGAGGATCTTCACAGAATATACGACGGAAAGAGGTGATACTACCGCAGTCAGGAACTGGAAGCGAAGAACTACATAGCAAAGGGTATTTTCATGATCGTTGCGGCGCTGAACGGTCTTTTCGTCATGTTGATAGGCTGATTTACGCCGCTCTCATCGAATAATTCATCGAATCCATTCTGCGGATATCCCTCGCCTGTTTGCAGTCGCAGGACTTGACCCTGCACATCGGGCAGGAGCAGTGTATCTTCCCCTTGCTGAGCTGTCCCTCGAATTTGTAGTACCAGATATTTCCCTCTGCAATGATACGTTTCTTGCGGCTGATATGCGCTCTCCTCTGATATCTTGTGAATGATCTGCTTCTGCTCATGGCTTTTCCTTTCTGCATTTGCTGTAAGGTAAGATTACATAATAGCATACTCCGTAAAATTTGTCAAGTGCGAATATGATACAATTTTCTCCTGCCCTTTCCGGCGGGAGTTTTTCATTTTTTCATAGGTCAATTAGCGGATTACCTTTCAGAGAACTTTTTGTTGTATACTAAAATCACGGAAAAAACAGGCATTGTGAAAGGAGTACTTTATGGGATTCACTTACGTTATTTCGGACGTTCACGGTCATCTCGACTGCTTCGAGGCTATTCTCGAAAAGATTAATCTCCAGCCCGATGACAGGCTGTATATCTTCGGCGACGTCATCGACAGAGGATTCCGCGGGATAGAGATTCTGAAGCGCGTTATGGATATGCCGAACGCAGAAATGCTACTCGGCAACCACGAATTCATGATGCTGAACGCCCTCGGCGAGCCTTACGACGGAATCAGACTCAGCACAATCGACAGCATGGAACTATGGTATAACAACGGCGGTCTGCTTACTTTCGCCGCTTTCTAGAGCCAGCCGAAGAAAATCAGGAGCGATATCGTGGACTTCCTGAAATCCCTGCCGCTGAACATTGACGTTGACGTGGATTCAGAGAAATACAGGCTTGTCCACGCAGCTGACCGGGAATTATACGGCAGATATAAGAAGATGTACACCTCAGAGGCAGAGTTTGCCGTGTGGTCGCGGGAGGCGCTCGACTTCATGCGCAGGACCGTCACGAATTACGTTTTCGGTCACACTATGACCGGTATGCTCATGGAGCGTTCTCCCATGAGAATCATTTTCAAGGGAAATCTTATCGGCATCGACTGCGGCTGTGCCGTTATCCCAAATTCGCTGAATCATCAGATACTCGGTGCGCAGGGCGGCAGACTTGCCTGTATCAGGCTTGAAGACAAAAAGTGCTTCTATTCCGACGAAGAAGTTAAGCCAGCGGTCATTCGTTCCAGAAAGCACGGTATTATCACTATGGGGGCGTAATTATGAACAACTCAAACGATTTTGAAGCAATTTTCCCGGAGGAGAATGAAGAAAAGGCGCTTACCGACAGGTACTTTGAACTTTATGAACTGCTCGGCGCCGAGGCTATGATGAAGCTCTACGACCACTACCACGGCGACAAGATAGACTGCCCGATGAAGCTTTACCGCGCGGAATATCTCGCCGACCTTGCCGAGCAGGAAAAAGACCGCAGAAAGCGCGCCGAGATAGTCCGTGCGGGCGGTTATGCGCTGAAATTCATCGAGAGCCTTATACAGAAGCGCAAAAAAGAGTCGGAAAAGTGATTTACAAAACGCGGAACTTGTGTTATACTGTAATTAATTACAAACAAGGAGCGATGTAATATGCCTTTCATTATGATAAGGAACGATATAACTAAGGCCGAAGCTGACGCAGTCGTGAATGCTGCGAACACTTCCCTGCTAGGCGGCAGTGGCGTTGACGGTGCGATACACAAAGCCGCCGGTCCCAAGCTGCTGGAGGAATGTAAGAGAATCGGCGGCTGTCCGGTGGGCGAAGCGCGTGTAACTCACGGATACCAGATGCCGTGCAAGTACATAATCCATACGGTGGGTCCCATCTGGCGCGGGGGCGGTAAAGAGAAGGAAGAACAGCTTTACTCCTGCTATAAGAACTCGCTGAATCTTGCGGAAATAAAGGGGTGCAAGTCAATAGCTTTCCCGCTGATTTCAGCGGGGGCTTACGGCTGTCCGAAAGAAAAGGCGATTTCCATAGCGCAGAAAGCCATCAGGGATTATCTCAGGAATCACGATATGGACGTTTATCTGGTGCTGTTCGACAAAAGCGCTGTCAACGTCAGCCAGAAGCTGAAACTTGACATTCAGAGCTACATTGACGACAAGTATTCCGAGGAGCACTACCCGTCCGAGGAGGAGAAACAGCGTGCAAGGTTCAACGCACCAAGCACCAGACCGTATGAACCAAAAGGAGCTGCCATTTTTGCTGATTTGGCTCCGGCTGTAAACATAACATCAATATTAAAATATATTGAAAAGCCTGATTTTTCCTTTTCGCAGAAGCTGTTTCAGCTTATAGACGAGCGTGGAATGACCGACCCTGAGGTCTACATGAGGGCGAACGTCAGCAAGCAGGTGTTCTCGAAGATACGCAGATCCGGCTATCACCCGAAGAAGAACACCATACTTGCGCTTGCAGTCGCACTGAAGCTGTCGCTGGAGGAGACTAACGACCTGCTTTCCTATGCAGGATATACGCTTTCGCGCTGCGACAAGGGCGACCTTATCGTTTCATATTACATTGAACACAAAATTTTTGACGTTGACGAAATAAACGTCATGCTCCTTGAATTTGACCAGACGCTGCTGGGCTCTGCTCCCGTTCCGGAAGATAAGTAAACTTTCGATTGACCAAAATCCTGATGAAATATGCTATTATAAATTCAGCGGAAATGTCCGCAGGCTACTATTTCAAAAGGAGAAGTCAATATGATAAACGATTTAACTGAACTTGTATTCATTCTGGACAAGAGCGGCTCCATGCACGGGCTGGAAGCGGACACCATCGGCGGGTTCAACTCCCTCATCGAAAAGCAGAAGAAAGAGGACGGCAGAGCGCTTGTCACGACTATTCTGTTCGATGACAAGTCCGAAATGATTCACGACCGGGTCGATCTCCAGTACATTCGCAGCATGACGAACGAGCAGTACGTCACGGGCGGTACTACTGCCCTGCTGGACGCTGTGGGCGGAGCGGTAAACCACATCAGAAAGATACACAAGTACATTCGCCCGGAGGACGTTCCGGCAAAGACGCTGTTCATCATCACCACGGACGGAATGGAGAACGCAAGCCGCCGTTACACCTACGACAGGGTAAAGAAGCTCATCGAGCATCAGAAAGCAAAGTACGGCTGGGAGTTCATTTTCCTCGGTGCGAATATTGACGCCGCGGAAACCGCAGTCAGCATGGGAATCGGCCGCGACCGTGCGGCTGACTTCATCTGCGACAAGCCGGGAACTGCGCTGAATTATGCTGTTCTCAGCGAGGTCACTTCCGCAGTCCGCTCAGGCGTGGGGATCGCCTCCGACTGGAACAGCTCGATAAACGACGACATGAAGCGCAGAAAGCGCTGAACAAAGAGGTGAGATATATGCTCGAAAAGAAAGTCCCCTGCCCCGTCTGTCCCTACAAGCTGGGAATGATCAAGACGTTAGTCAGTCCCTGCCCGCAGTGCAGGCTGACAGGGTATTCGTTCTACTACAAGCATTCTAAGGGGCCGGGCAAGATACTTGACGGCAAATCCGGCAAGTAATGACTGCATATATTCACATATATAACGAGCCACTTCCCGCTTCGGCGGGAGGTGGTTTTTTCTGTTTCCGGAACAAATACAGTCAGAAAAAGGTATAGAAATTGGCACATTTTCTGTGATATTATAGGGCATTGATTTGTGGGTCAAATCTGTGCTATAATCTTGCAAAAGGAGGAATTCTACTTAATGGAAAAGACTTACGACACGAGCATAAATCTCAATCTGCTGGACGAAAAGGGCGTATACGAAGCGTTTCACGTTGACGGGAACGAAGCGGAAGCCCTGACCGACAGCTACTTTGAGCTGTACCGCCTGCTCGGCACGGAGGCTATGCTCAAGCTGTACAAGCACTACCACGGCGACAAGATAGACTGGAATCATTAAGAATACCGGATTCATTTCAAGTTGCTGATGATGTATTGGTTCAACTCAAAAGTGATACTGACCTATCAGAGAGAATATCTGATATTATTCATAACGAAATTGATAATGTAGTATCCAATATTGAGGAATCACGTACTTTTTTATCAAAAGATATCGATAAAATATCTGACAGCGTACATAATCAAATAGTCGAAGTCACCAATGCGCTTGCAAAGACCGAACTCAACCTCAAGGAAATTTGCAAGCTGTTGAAAGGCAGAGATAAAATTACAGATACAATAACCTCCCAATTATCAACTTTAGTTCAAGACCATATCAGCACGGAAAAACTGATTGAAGCCTTAATTAATGAAGTCGAAACCCAGCGTGAAATGATTGAGAAACAAAACGGCGACATATCCACATTGCATAAAATAATCAGACGGTCATATTTACGAACAAGAAGGTAGAATTATTCCAAGAGGAATTGAGAACTTAATATGTTTACCGTAGTAGAACCGCATTTCAATAACTAATGTTGATATATTATTAATTTGTGGAACGAATAGAAAAACTTTAACCATGGTCTATACTCCCCTGAGCCTCACGGCTCGGGGGATATTTTTATTTATGGAGGTAAACAATGCCGAAATTCAACAACCTGCGATACGCTACACGCGGCATCAGTTCAACGCTCCCGCTGATGCTGCAAATAATCCTCTGGGGGCTTATAGATACAATGGAGGTGGTCGAAAAAGACTACCTCCAGATTTTTACCCTGACATCTGAAAACGGCAAGCAGAAAATCGTTCATGAGCAGGAACAGCCAGAATACAGGAAAGAGTATCTCTTCCCTGCCCGTTACCATTTTCTCATAATGGAAGGCTCCGGCGAGGTTGTCAGCGGACTTCCATCCCGTTTGAGGACGCGGCTTAAAAACAGGCTCCATCGCTCAGTTTATCTGGAGCTTGAGCATTACGGGGACGGTCGGGGCGTAGTCAGGCAGTGCTATTACTACGACCGCGCCTATCTCCGGCAGGATATCAGGGTCAGCCCGCCTATGCTTGTAAGCTGCTTCTTCCCCTACACCCGCGAGGAGATACTCGACATGATCAACCACGAAATATGCTGCAATTTCACGCATATTATATTTGTGAGCGGGGCTGACGGGATAGACCTCAGCTCCGACGATACACCGATATGCGGTTCGATATAGGAGGTCGCTATGGCAGAAATGATCACAATGTACACCGACGCAAAGAACAAAGTACATACCGTTCAGCACGTCACTCCGGCGGAATCCCCCGAAAAACAGCAGATGACCGAGGAGCTTTTCCGTTTACTGTCAAAGGATAGCCGCAAGGCAGGCTGAAATTTATTCATCACACAGGAAGGAGGTGCGTCATGGCTATCGTACTTTACGCACGAAAATCAGTGGAGCGTGAGAACAGCATAAGCTGCGACACCCAGCTTGAATACTGCAAGTCCGCTCTGCGTCCTGATGAGCGGAACGACGAAATAATCAGCATAGTGGACAACGGCTTTTCCGGCGGCAACGTCAACCGTAAGGGCTTCCAGAAGATGATGAAACTGGTGGAGCAAGGCAGAATCAGCAAGGTAGTGGTTTACAGGCTTGACCGAATCAGCCGCTCAATGCTGGATTTCGTGAATATCCTCCAGAAATTCAAGGACTACAACGTAAAGTTCCTGTCCTCGCAGGAGGTCTTTGACACATCTACTCCCTATGGTGAGATGGTCGTCAAGATTCTGATGATCTTCGCGGAGTTCGAGCGTACTTCGACCATCACGCGTGTTACGCAGGCTTACGCCCACCGCAGCGAAATGGGATTCTACATGGGAGGCCGCCAGCCCTACGGATTTCAGCTAGTTCCGGCTGTTATCAACAACATCAGGACCAAGAAGCTGGAGGCTGTCCCCGAGGAAGCCGAGCAGATCCGCTACATATTCGAGGTTTACGCGCAGGAAAACGTGTCGCTCCGCAGGCTGCTGGATATTCTTGTTACGGAGGGGCGCAAGCCGCTAAACGGCTCCGACTGGACTACCGCGAAGCTGTCTGCAATTCTGAAAAATCCTATCTACGTCAGGGCTGATTCAGACGTTTACGACTACTTCGAACACCACGGCGTCCACATGGTTACTGACTGCTCCGAGTTCACCGGGGAGTACGGCGCGCAGCTTTACGGCAAGACAAAGCACAAGCGCAACGACCCGGACTGGTCTGATATGAAGCTGGTGCTGCTAACTCATCAGGGACTTGTAAGCTCCGATATCTGGCTGAAATGTCAGCGGAAACTCGAACAGAACAAGCAGATCCACAAGAGCGTTTCCAACCAGACAAGCTGGCTTGCGGGTAAGATATTCTGCGAAAAATGCGGACACTCCATGACTACCATTAAGGGGAAAATAAACCGTAACGGCGAAATGCGAAGGTACTTCAACTGCACCGGGAAATCCCTGAAGCGCAAGTGTTCCGGATCTAAAGCCACGATTTATGCGGAAGATCTGGAGAACATGGTTTACGGCTGTATCACCGAAAAGCTGAACGCGCTGAAAGACACATGGCACGCTCCGGCAAAGGGAGATTCCCCGGAGATAAATGATCTGAAGCTCCGCATAAAGGAAATCGAGAAATCCGAGCAGACGCTTGTTGATACCATGCTTTCCGGCAGGCTGAATGACGCAATGCTTGATATCATGAACGCAAAGGCGGCGGCGCTGAAAAAGTCCAAATCCGAGCTGTACGACCGGATAGATTCGCTCAGGGCTTCCGCGAATGAAGCGGGTGCGGTGATAGACCATGCACGCTCCTGGAAAAATGCGGATTACGACCGCAAAAAAGCGGTGGCTTCGATAATGGTTCAGAAAATCATCATCGGCGAGGACGGGAATGTAAAAATCATCTGGAATATATAAAGACTGCCGGGCGCTTTGTCCGGCAGTTTTCTTTTTCCAGAAAATCAGCCAGAAAAAAGTCCTGTTTCTTCCGAACTTTCTAGTCTGGAATTGTGTGTCGATTATATGGTATAATCATCGTCAGGGAGGTTCGGCGAAGAAAAATATCGGGGAAATTTCAGCTCCCCGAAGTAAAAAATGGAGGTATTTTTATGAGTAAAAAGCAAATCGTCAGAATAGCCGGGATCGCTTCCGCGGTCATTTTTGCAATGGGTGCGCTGTTCCCTTTTGTTTCAATGGAGTTCTTCGGGACTAAAATGAGCAAGTCACTGATCAACACGTTAGACGGTATTTTCTTTATTCTGGACGCAGTTCTGTTTGCAGTAACAATGTTCCTGTCCGAGAAAATTTCGCTTTACATCTGCGCTGCGACTGCCGTTATCCTCACCATTGCTGATACACAGTCGTTCTTTGGCAGCAATACTGCCGAGCTGTCAGACGTAGTTACAAAGGGATTCGGATTCTACTGCGTTAACATCGGCGCTGTACTTATGGTGGCTTCCGCTGTTGCAAACATAGTTGTTCAGCGCTCAAATAACAGCGGACATTCTGAAAATGTTAAGAAATCCGATACCCGCAAGTGCCCGTTCTGCGCTGAAACCATCAAGGCTGACGCGGTTCTGTGCAGATTCTGCGGCTCCAGGCTGGAACCGCTACCTGATTCTGCTCCGGCGCGGGAATCTTCTGCTGAAACGCACAGCACTGCTCCCAGGTCCGGCGACCGGCGTGCGCTTACTGTTATTCTGATCATTATTTCCGCGGTGATTTTCGTTATTTCAACTATTGGTATGATAGTCACGATAAGCGATCAGCCGCAGAAGCCAAACACCAACAGTCCGGCGGCTGAAAGCTACTACTCAGAGCCTGACACCGAGGAAGTCCAGCCTGCTGAAACCGAGGTCACTACAGCTGCGACTACCACAACCCCGGCAACTACTACGACAGCTGCGACTACAACAACTACCGCTGCAACCACGCCTGAGCCGGAAGAAGTCATCGACAATACGCACCCGTATGAAGCATATTTCGTCCAGAATGATAATTTCTCAAGCGGTGCGGTCGATGGCGCGGTTCCGTATATTCAGCTCAATTCTGACGGAACGTTCGAGTTCCAGTGCAATATGTACATGGACGTGCTGAAATACACAGGCACATGGGAATATATGACCTCTCGCTGGGGTATAAATTTCGTACTTAACGTTACCGGCTGCAACCGCGGAAAAGTCAGCACGACCGTTCAGAATACACCGATCATGCTCTCGTATTACGGTGACGATGAGCAGGTTGAATTCTCCTATGATGGCGATTCGCTATTCGGAATGACTTTCCCGAACTCCAGATTTGATGTGTCTTATTTCAACATCATATCGTAAGACTGAAATTTCATAGGCGAAAAGGCGCTGTAAAAAAAATCAACACCCAAGTCCGAGCAACCATCCTATGGAAGCTCGGGCTTGTTGATGATGCAAAAAAGAAGAATGAACCGAAAAAAGCGTATAAC
>UMFD01042647.1_pt1 | contig 11217 bp, 10 predicted proteins | sample 1964901 | NCBI WGS metagenome assembly UMFD01 (sample SAMEA4836035, study PRJEB28245) | human gut metagenome | biome: gut microbiome; material: fecal sample | place: Denmark | collected 2008 | reverse complement strand
AGGGACATATGTTCACTAGCGTGTCTTTTTATTTTTATTCTTATAGGGCGAAAGCCCACATCGAAACGAAGCGGAGTTGAGATGACATGACGGAGTAGTAAGAAGGACATTATGCTGAAGTATAAAAATATAGGAATGACTAATATATGTATTTAAAGATATAAAATAAGTAAATTTTTACAAAAAAAATAGAACGCCGTCGCAACGCCGTCCATACAAAAACATTAATTGTTTTTTGATTCTGTTAATATTATATATATATATAATCACGAAGTCAATATATTCTTAAAAAAAGAAATTTATAACTTTGCATATAAAATCATAGTTGCTTTTAATTAATTGATTATTTTTAAAAAATTCTTTTTTATCAAGCATGCGGTCAAAAAATAATCCTTTTAATTCTTTAATTCTATGTAATTTGACTTTATCAGAGACAATTAAATTATATACATAAAGCAAGCTCACAAATTCCAACATTGGTCGGCAAGAAAGTTTTTTACGCCGTTGATTTTTATTAATAGAAGGAATTTGTGATATAATATCACTTATTTCTTTGGGCGCTTTAGAAGAACCATGAGATAGATTCGATAATATACAGTTGTTATGGGCAGCTGCATTTCGCAAACTTTTAACAAGATTCAAGACGGCGATAGGAATGTTACTATATTGCTGTCTTGAATAATAAAATTCATAAAATCTTATAAAATCTCCAAATGTAAGAATTTCAAGAAGAACCCAGGCAGGACAATCATCATATGCTATAATTTGATTTTTTGATTTATGTTTTTTCAAATCATATTTTCGCTGAATTGTAAAATATTTATGAATTAAATTACCTGTAAATGGAGAAGCACTAGTTGCTTCTATTTTATGTATGATATAATTGTTTTGACATAAAAATATGTTTACAATGTCATAGCCATCGGTTGTTGAATCCATTTCTATATCACTTAACATGCGGACTTTAAGGTCATGCTCAATGTCTGAACACATTTTTGATATTAGAAATCGAAAATGCATATCTAAAATAGAGAGTTCTTGAAGATATGAAAAATCAAGATTAATATATTTTCCAATATTTGAACCATTACAATATTTTTGATAATTTTTACGGTAGGAAGCAGTACGAAAATAGTTATTTTTTGTTAAAAGATATTCCAGAGCCTTCGCTTCGGTAATATAATTAAATTTAATTCCGTTATCTTTCATTTTATTTATTATCTGTGTAGAAGATTGTTTAGGTTTATCTATTTTGTTTAACATAATTTCTCCTTGTATTGTAAGCAATTTTATCTGATAATATTTAAAAGTAATAATAAGGTGTTATACTATAAAAAATAAAATATTACTATTAATAAAACAAAAAACGTAAATGATAATAACTAAACAAGGAGAAATCAAATAAATGCCCCTACCAAGAAGTAGATGATGCAGACAAAGAGGCATACCACATCTGGTTAGAAGACGAAGAAGGCATTCAGGCATATGCCCGTATCCTGCCACCCGGAACAACCTTCGAAGAAGCATCCATCGGCAGGATCATTGCAAAGAAAAGACGCTGCGGATTAGGAACCAAGATTGTCAAAGAAGCGATCAAAACAGCCAAAGAAGAATTCAACGCAAAAACAATTAAAATAGAAGCACAGGTATATGCAAAAGAATTATATGAGAAAGTAGGATTTGTTCAGAAATCCGAACCATTTCTAGAAGATGGAATACCACACATATTGATGGAATATACAGAATAAAAATAAGCCCTGAATTATCATAAGAAAGATAAACAGGGCTTATTTTTGAATACAACATTACGCAAAAATTAAAGATTCACTTCACAATACATCTCAATATATTCCTCAAACCGAGGCAGTGCCAAAGTCAGTTCTCCACGAACAGAACCATTCACAACTCCACGTTCCATCAATCGCTTCCGATAAGTGTTCAACAATTGCGGAGATATCGATAATTTCTCATGAATCTCTCCAGTCTTATGAACTCCGGTAGAAATCACATAAACAATCTTCCGATCAAGTTCAGAAAGTTCACTCCAGATTTTTTCATAAGCATAAACGATTAATTCCTCATCAAATTTAGGAAGTAGTTTCTCAAGATCATCATTTGTTTCCCATTTTAAATAACCAAGAATCTGAAAAGCAAAAGGATACCCCTTTGTAAGTTTCGCCATCTCAACCGCCTCACTTGGAGAAATATTAAATACAGAACGATAACTTGTAGTGATTGCAGGAATACTAAGTGGCTCTAGAAAGATTTTCGGAGCACGATATAAAAATGTCAGGCTCTTCTCGTTCTGAAGATTGCTGATATTATCAAAAAGACCAGCCATCACAAGATAAACAGGGTAATTCTGTGTAATATAAATCTGAAAATTACTTGCGAATACTTTGACATAAGAATTATTAATAATCTCATCAATGATAAAAAGAACTTTCTTTCCTTTGTTTTTTAATTCCTCGAGAATATTACGCAGCATGGCTTCTTTTTCCAAAGAATCTTTCGTTTTATTTACCGAAATTTCAGCAATTCCAAGATTAAGATTTAATCCAAGATCCAGATCATGAAATTGTGAAATACGTGTAAGTTCGGAAACTGCGCCAGCGATCAAATCTGTATCAGCACTCAATCTTAAAACAAGCCATTGATCATTTGCAGAATAATGATCAGCAATCTCAGCAAGAGAAACCGTCTTCCCAGAACCCCTGATACCGGCAACCATATAAACTTTATTTGAAGGGTTTTCCATATCAAATGTATGAATGATCTTGCCAATTTGATCTGTGCGGGATATAAATTCTGTAGGTTTTTGTCCAAATGTTAAAGTAAACGGATTTTCCATCAGTGATGCACCTCCATGTTTATTTATGTTTATTATAATGATATATGTTTATTCATGTTTATTTGTATTTATTATAATAAATGAAAGAAAATAAAACAAGAATATCCACCAAAAAACATCTCAAAGATGTTAAAATAAACATAATAGACAAAAATGACAATCAGGAGGAAACACCAAAACAATGAACATCAAAAAAGTAGCAGTCTTAGGAGCAGGAGCCGTAGGTTCTTACGTCATCTGGGGACTTTCAAATAATAAAGACATCACACTGGGAGTCATAGCCAGCGGCGAAAGAAACGAACGCCTCAAAAATCAAGGCATAATGATCAACGGAATCAAATATACTCCAGAAGTTTGGACTCCGGAAGAGGCGAAGAATGTTGACCTTCTTATCGTATCTCTGAAATACGGAAGTCTAAGAGGAGCATTAGATGACATCGAGACAATTACCGGAGAAAACACAACCATCATGAGCTTGATGAATGGAGTTGACAGTGAAGAAATTATCGCAGAGAGAATTGATAAATCCCATATTTTATATTCCTTCATCAAAGTAGCATCCCAGAGAAAAGAGGACGGATATCATTTTGATCCAGAAACAACGGTAGGAATCTATTTTGGAGAATTAGAAGAACCATACGAAAGTGAACGTGTCAAAGCGGTCAATGATATTTTTGAAAACACAGGACTCCACTGGATCATCACAGATGATATTCAGGCAGAAATCTGGGGAAAATTTAAACTCAATGTTTGCAACAATCTTCCACAGGCAATCTTAGGAGCCGGTGTTGGATGTTATGAAGACAGCGAACATATGGCAGCGATCCGAGAAGGACTAAGACGAGAAGTAGAAGCCGTTGCCAAAGCAAAAGGCATTGATCTAAGCACGATCAACGCAAAATCCGGCAGAGGAAGCGCAGTCAAAGCATCCGCAAGATATTCCACATTACAGGATCTTGATGCCGGCCGCCATACAGAGATCGATATGTTCTCAGGGGCAATGATGAGAATGGGAAAAGAACTAGCAATACCAACCCCATACAACGAATACACTTACCATATGATCAAAGCACTGGAAGAAAAGAATGACGGTGTATTCGAATACCAAGGGGAAAATGACAGAGTGTCGTGGTCAAAATAAATATACGAGGAGGAAAAAGATGAAAAAAAGAATGACAGCAGTGGTACTTTCACTTATTCTGGTAATGCAGATGGTATTTACGACAGGAATCATGCAAAAGAGTGTTAAAGCAATTGATAGGGAAAATGGAATATGACATAGATTACAAAGATGATCTGTCAGGAGCACAAAAAGCAGAATTAACATTTGTAAATGGTGAAAGTGAAGTGACATTCAATGGAAATGTCGAAGAAGAAAAATCCTGCAATGGAACGATGCGTGTATCAAAAAGCGGAGAAGATAAGCCATTCAAAGTAGGTACTTACAAATTAAAAGAAGCCAAGATTACTGATCACAGTGATAAGACAACAACTTATACATTAAATCAATCTGGGACAAAATTAACAGGGGATGATGCTGACACTTGGAATCGATCAAGAGAGACTTGGGTATGCCAGACCAGATAAAATATATGTGGAACTTGAAGATACGAAAAGACCAAAGAATGTCCTTAAATTTGATAAAGATATTCCATATAAAGATGGAGAAATAGGCAAAACAGGTACGATAGACAGTCCAGATGTCATTGTCATAAATGATACAGATCCAGTGGATGATTTTGATGGACCAGTTCTGAAAGACATTAAACTGGAAAAGTTTATGTATGAAGATAGCGAAACAATTTGCAAAAAATCCTGTTTCCAGCATGGATTTTAAATATAGTTATTGCAAGAATGACGGATCAGGATCGTGGGAAGATGCTGTTTTAAAGAGTAAGAAGTGTGAAGCAATTGATGAGACGACATATACATTTACTTATGATACAAGAGAATTAAAGAAAGCATTCAAAGGTTATTATGATTTCGAAGGAGTAATATTGTATGATAGGATAGGTAATGTAGAAGGTGTTGAGTATGATTATATGACGAAATGGGAGACAAATCCAATTTCGTATGAATTATACGCAGTCAGGGCTGGAGATATGATACCAGGTTATGACCTTGGAGACTATTATACCGATGAGAATTCCAGAATAAAGATTCCAGAAGTCATTTTCGATATAGAAAGCGATGATGATTCCAACGAAGATCCACAGCCGCCAGTTCATAACCATACGTTCAAAAAAGTAACAGTAAAAGCATCCCCAGGAAAAGACGGTAAAACCTATGAACGATGCGATGAATGCGGTGCCACAAGAAATAACAAAACAATCTCAGCACCAAAGACAATGACATTAAGTCCAAGCAGTTATACATACAACGCTAAGAAACAGACACCAAAAGTTAAGATCACAACAAAGAATGGCTCAACGATCAGTGCATCCAATTACACTGTTACATATCCATACAGCAAGAATGCAGGACGCTATAACGTAGTTGTGAAATTCAAAGGAAACTACACAGGGCAGATGTCAAAAACATTCGACATTCTTCTAAAGACAACAAAACTATCCAAAGTAACTGCAGGAAAGAAAAAGGCAACAATTTCCAAGAATAAAACAGTCACAACAACGATAAAAAGTCTGAAATCCAAAAAGAAATACTATGTAAGGATTCGTACCTATACAAAAGTAAAATATAATGTAAAAAATTGATTTAAATATGATATGATTAAGTAAATTATTTATTTTTATGCAGGAGTATATACAGGGGAAATCACAGATGAATCATAAAAAGAAAAAAACAAAAAATAAAATATTGAAGCTGGTCTGTCTATTGATTTTTGTCATTGGAACAGCGGTATTTTTGGAAGCAGCAATTCTTTATACCGTCAATAATAAGAATGTATACCAAATATCAAAAGTACTGTTAGATCAAGCGGTTGATATTATTGATAAGAATCAAAAAAATGAAGATGATATGATACAGTCATTAAAGGAAGATTATATTGTTAGAGCCAAAGCAGTTTCTTATATTATTGATGCTAAACCAGAAGCAGAAAAAAATACAACGGAACTGAAAAAGATCGCAGATCTTATGTCGATCGATGAAATCCACATTTTTAATAAAAAGGGAAAGATATATAGTGGATCAGAACCAAAATATTATGGTTATAGTTTTGATTCCGGCGAGCAGATGGCATATTTTAAGCCGATGCTGAAAAATAAAAAACTTACCATGTGTCAGGATGTCACTCCAAATACATCAGAAGGAAAGAAGATGATGTATGCACTTGTATGGAATGAAGCAGGGAATCGTATGATACAGGTTGGCATTGAGCCAGTACGACTACTTCAGGAAGTCAGGCAAAATGAGGCAGATGTCGTTGTTGCTAATATGCCAGTATATAAAGGAATCAGTTTATATGTTACAGACAAGAAATCTGGAAAGATCTATGGTGCAACGGATTCTAAAAAAATTGGAAAGACGTTAGATGATATAGGACTTGGCAAACAACGAAAGAAGATGACAAAAGAAAATTTTGTTTCAGGGACAGTGCGTATTGATGGAGAACAGAGTCTTTACATTATAAAGAAAACAAAAAAATATATCGTTGGTGTCACATTTGAAATAGCTTCGGATAATGCGAGCAATATGATCGCAATACTGATCATGGCTGTATATTTAAGTATTGCAGCAGGGGTTATACTTTTTGTAATAATCATACTATCCAAGGTTAGAAAAGAAAAGAAAGAACAGTCAGCAATGCTGTTATCTATTTCAGAAATGTCTAACATAGATAAGATGACAGGTTGTTTTAACCGAAAATCATATGAAGAAGATCTTTCCAATATGTCGGAAAATGACCAGTTTATTTATGTTTCGATGGACGTGAATGGATTAAAGATCATTAATGATAGTCATGGTCATGCAGCAGGAGATGAATTAATCTGCGGAGCTGCAGCATGTATGCGGAGCTGCTTTGATAAGTACGGAAAAGTTTATAGGATCGGTGGAGATGAATTTGTCGCAGTTTTATTCGTTCAATTAGAGCAGTTTTTATGGATCAAGACAGAATTTGACGGTGATATCAGATATTGGACAGGAAATCAGGTGGAAGAGATATCTATTTCCTGCGGATACGTTTCAAGCGGCGAGCGCAAATGGGCATCCATGAAAGAAATCGCCAATGTCGCAGATATCCGCATGTACGAAGAAAAAGCAATGTACTATAAGAAAAATGGAGTAGACCGTCAGGGACAGCCGGCTTCATATGTGGCTCTTTACAGATTGTATTCACAAATCTTGAGAATCAATCTGCAAAAGGATCATTACAAGATTTTGAATTGGAAAGAAACTATTCATAAAAACAAACAGCTTCCAAAAGGAACATTAACAGAATGGTTTGATAATTTTCAAGACATCCAGTTCATTCATCCAGATGACAGAGAAGAATATCAGCAAAAGACAGATCTTGAATATCTGAAACAACAATTTGCAGAGCAAAAGGAATTTGTTACGATCACATATCGAGTGAAAGAAGGTACAGATTATAAAACAGTAACTTTAGAAATCGTACCAGAAGATGAGAATTCAAAAAATACCTATGAAGGATTTTTGTATGTAAAAGACAGCAAGGCAAATCTTATTTAATTAAGATATAGCTTTGCTGCCTCTTTTTTACAAAACAAAACAATGACAATTTTTTTTTGAAAAAATTAGTATTATGATAAATAGACGATGAAAGAAGACGCTGATATAATAAATGTAAAGAAATCAAGGAAAAACGTACAAAAACAGCAATAAAATGGACGATATATCAGGAGGAAAATAATCATGGGATTCTTTTTTAAAAACAAGAAAAAAAACAAAGCAGAAGAGGCAGTGACACAGGTGCCAGAGGTAATAACTGAGACTGTGACAACAGAAGGAGCGATTCTGGCAAGAGAAGGAATCAAGCTTGGACTTCCAACAGTGAGTATGGAAGAAGCAATCGTGGCAGCAGGGGAACTGTTAAGAGATCTTGGATATGTAGATGATGATTATATTCCAGCAATGATCCGAAGAAATGAAGAAGCATCCGTATATATGGGATTAGGACTTGCAATTCCACATGGAACAGAAGATGCAAAAAGAAATGTAAAGAAGAGTGGAATCATCGTAATGCAGTACCCAGATGGAGTTGAATTTAACGGAGGAACAGCACAACTTGTGATCGGAATTGCAGGGGTTGGAGATGAACATTTGGAGATCCTTGGACAGATCACAGAAGCAGTGACAGAAGAAGAGATTTTAGAAGAATTAAAGAAGACAACAGATGTCGATTATATTTTGAAGACATTTGCGAATATGGAGTAACACTCTTTCAACTGTGGTATGATATTTTATACCACAGTTTTTTAGTTTATAGGAGAATCCTGCAAAGCAGGATCCTTTCTTGTTATCTTATTTCTGTCACATATACGAAAGACTACCTTCGCAAATCAGAATTTAAGAATGCATCTTAGAATCTTCCTCCCGAAGATTCTCATACAACTTCCGGGAATCCCACTTCCGATTCTCATCCGTCAAAACCGCCTTCAAAGGAATTCCAGCAATTCGTTTCTTATGGAATCCTTTGATCACCTGATCGATCTCAAAACTAGTGAGTCCAACCATAATCATCATCTCATCATCAAAAGAGAAGTCTCCAGAGAGATCTTCACAAGCATCAAAGCCATCAATATCTGCCAAATACCCAATTGGCTGTCCAAAATCAGCAGCAGCGACTTGTTTAATGCGAATCTTTAAAGGCATCAAAACTCTGCGGATATCGATGGCGCGTTTTTTATCTTTGATATTATATAATAAAATCTGTTTCTTCATGGAACGAATACCTCATTTATTGTATCGAAAAAATTTTATTTTAAACTTCAGTGTGACAGCAATTACAGTATAACAGTAATTACAGTGTAACGACAATTACAGCATAACAACTGTTACACCAAGATCTCCTTCTCCATACTCACCATCGCGGTAACCAGAGATACGTTTCTGCTTCTTCAACTGTTTAAAGTAATTATGAAGTCCCTTACGTAGGGCACCAGTACCTTTTCCGTGGACAACGGTGATCTGTGCTAAGTTTGCAAGACACGCATCGTCAATATATTTATCAAGCTGTGCGATCGCTTCATCAACGGTCATTCCCATGACATTGATTTCAGGACGGATGGAAGCGGATTTGTTGATCGCTGTACGTCCGCGGTTGCGGCTTTCGTTTCTCTGGTTTTCACGTTTGACATCTTTGGCAGTCTTTGTGATCTCAAGGTCTTTGATATTGACAAGAGAACGCATCATACCCATCTGAACGTATAAGTCACCTTTTGCATTTGGAAGAGTGGAAACAGTTCCGGCGAGGGAAAGACTTGTTACATAAACTTCATCACCAACATGGAAATCACTTGCATCGTGACGTTTCTTATTCTTTTTCTTTGTCTTATAAGCCATCTGGTTTTCAAGTTTCGTCATGCGGCCGCGAAGATCGCTTCGCATATGTTCCATCTGTTTATTTGCATTTGGATTCTTGTTTTGTTTCTTTAACTTGTTATATTCACGGATCGTAGAATCTGCAACTTCTTTCGCCTCGGAAATGATGTTGTGAGCTTCTTCACGTGCTTCACGAAGCATCTTGTCACGTTTTTCTTTAATGTTATCCTGACGGGATTTGAGACTCTTACGAAGTGTTTCGATTTCTTTGCGGTATTCAAGAATCTCTTCCTGTTCTTTTTCAATTGTCTGTTTACTTTTTTCAAGATCAGCTAAAATTGTTTCAAAGTCTTTGACAGACTCATCAATCTGATCAGCAGCACCTTCAATGATATGTTCGTCTAATCCTAATTTACGTGAAATTGCAAACGCATTACTCTTTCCAGGAATACCGATCATCAGACGGTAGGTTGGAGAAAGAGTTTCCACATCAAACTCACAGGAAGCATTTTCAATATCATCGGTGGAAAGGGCGAACATCTTCAGTTCACTGTAATGGGTTGTAGCCATTGTCTTAATACCGCGTCCATGCAGATCACTTAAAATAGAGATTGCAAGTGCAGCACCTTCGATTGGGTCTGTACCACCACATAACTCATCGAGTAAGACTAAAGAATCTCTATGAGCCTGCTGAACGATGGATACGATATTTGTCATATGAGAGGAGAACGTACTTAAGTTCTGCTCAATACTCTGCTCATCTCCGATATCCGCAAAGATCTCACGGAAAATTCCAAGAGAAGATCCCTGGAATGCAGGAATATGAAGTCCTGCCTGTCCCATTAAGGATAGTAAGCCAACGGTTTTTAAAGACACTGTTTTACCACCAGTGTTTGGTCCGGTAACGATCAGCATGGAGAAGTCTTTTCCAAGAGATACGTTGATCGGAACAACTTTTTTGCGGTCTAATAAAGGATGACATCCCTGTTTGATATTGATAATGCCATCTTCACGGAAAATAGGTTTGGATGCATCGATATCTTTGGCATACTTTGCTTTTGCAAAAATAAAGTCTAACAGCACCAGTGTTTTCTGGTCGTGAGCAAGATCGTCAACACCATAAGAAGCCTGTTCACTTAACATAGAAAGAATATGCTCAATCTCAGACTGTTCTTTTCCCTCTAATTCCTTTAATTCATTATTTAATGTCACAACAGACATTGGTTCGATAAACAATGTATTTCCAGAAGCTGACTGATCGTGGATCATACCCTGGAAAGAACTTCTGTATTCCTGTTTAACTGGAATACAGTAACGGCCATTTCTCATGGTAACGATCGCATCCTGCAGTTTATCCTGATTGGAAGCAGAACTTACCAGTGCAGTTAACTGTGTATGAATCTTCTGGTTTGTCTGTTTCATTGCACGACGGATATGCTTCAAAGTAGAAGAAGCATCGTCACTGATCTCTTCCTCAGAAATGATACAGCGGCGGATCTCGTGCAGGAGATCATCTAAAGGCACAAGGCTTTCAAATAACTCATCCAGAGAATCGGCTTCAATATCATCCTCTGTGCGGACTCCGTAAGAAACAGCGTTCTTTACAGATTCCAGAACACGAGCGATATCAAGCAGTTCGCCAGTTCCAAGCGTACCTCTCATCTTCAGACGTGCAAGAGAAGGGGAAAGATCACTTACCCCAAAAAAAGATACATTTCCACGTTTATAGATACGTGTCAATGCATCCTGTGTCTGATCCTGAGCATTTAAGATATCAGCTTCCTCAGTCATCGGTTTTAAATTAGCACACATCGACTTCCCAAGTTCGGTTGTCGCATATCCGGTTAAAATATTTATAATCTTATCAAATTCAAGTGTTTGTAATACTTTCTGATTCATGA
>UMFD01059625.1_pt1 | contig 11241 bp, 8 predicted proteins | sample 1964901 | NCBI WGS metagenome assembly UMFD01 (sample SAMEA4836035, study PRJEB28245) | human gut metagenome | biome: gut microbiome; material: fecal sample | place: Denmark | collected 2008 | reverse complement strand
GATGCATTCCACACACAGACAGTTGCAGAGTTCCTCTTAGAGGCTTACAAGGAAGCATATTTCCCTGCATTTGATTACAATGCGGACTATACAGTGGATGATAATTTTGTAAATGATATATTAAACTATAAGTCCTCAAAGGACGGAAAAACAGTTGTCAAGGTTGGCGTGTGTGGTTCATCCAATGATCACTGGCTTGCAGTACAGAAGGTGTTAGACGATGAGAATGCGGGGATCTACATTGAGCTTGTGACATTCGATGCATACAACCTTCCTAATGAGGCACTCAACAACGGAGATATCGACCTCAATTCCTTCCAGCATAAGGCATATCTTAACAGTGATATGACAGCGAACGGCTACAATCTCACGGTTATAGGTGATACGCTTATGGCTCCGCTTTCACTTTATTCCAACAAGGTTGACACTCTTGATGCATTAAAGGAACTTGCAGGTCTTAAGGAGAATTAGTCATGAATGAGATGGAAAAAAGCATATATGATGCTGTTATGGCAGACCATCAGTATGTTGTGGATTTGAGAAGATATTTTCACATGAACCCCGAGACGGCTAAGGAGGAGTTCGGCACGGCAAAGCGCATAGAGGAGGAACTTGACAAGCTTGGAATAGAGCACAAGCGCGTCGGGGATACGGGCGTGTATGCTGAGATAAAGGGCGAGCTTACAGGGGATAAGACGATTGTGCTGAGGGCGGACATAGATGCACTTGATGTCGAGGAGGCACATGAATGTCCGTATAAGAGCACGATTCCGGGAAAAATGCATGCCTGTGGTCATGATGCACATGCCGCTGCACTTGTCGGAGCGGCCAGAATACTTTCTGCCAATAAGGATAAGTTCGGTGGAACAGTAAGATTTACCTTCCAGCAGGGTGAGGAAATCGGCTACGGTGCAAGGCTCTTTGTTGATGGCGGGTATCTTGACGGAGCTGACAGAACCTTCGGAATACATGTAAGCTCAGCTTATGATGTAGGAAAGGTTGTAGCTTCAATAGGACCTAACAATGCAAGCGTTGACTGGTTTAGAATATCCGTTCACGGCAAGTCTGCACATGTATCGACACCGCACCTTGGTGTTGATGCACTCTATATTGCAAGCCAGGTAGTTGTAGCCATACAGGCACTCATTACAAGAAGAACCAATCCTCTTGAGAGCATTCTCATAGGTATAGGCAAGCTTGATGCAGGAACCGCTTATAATGTTGTGGCTGAGGAAGCTGCGATGGAGGGAACAATCCGTGTATTTTCACCGGAGCTTAGAAAGGCGACAAAGGAGAGAATAGAGCTTGTTGCTTCATCTATAGCTGCGATGTACGGTGGAACAGTGTCAATAGAGTGGAAGGATTTCACGTCACCGCTCATCAACGATGAGGAGTCCACACTCGAGGTGAGAAAGGTGCTCACGTCGGTATTCGGCAAGGAGAGTGTGGTGGAAAACAGAATACCTTCGCTTGGCGGGGATGATTTTGCCGAGTACATCTTAAAGGTTCCGGGCTGCTATGCATTCGTGGGCTCGAGAAACCCTGAGGTGCCTGAGACAGGTGTGGCACACCATAATTCATACTTTGATGTCGGAGAGGATGCACTCACAATCATGGTAAATCTCATGAGTATATATGCGATTGAATTTCTCAATGGGGAGCTTGACTAGGCAGTTTTAATGTTTATAAATAATTAACTTTAAAAAAATCTCTGTTATGGTTATAATATAATCGTGACAGAGATTTTTGGTTTTATAGGAAATTGCGTTGCAATATTCATATAACAAAGGAGTAGGATAATGCCGAAGAAATATATTTCATGGAACGTAAATGGACTCAGAGCCTGTCTTGATAAGGGCTTTATGGATTTTTTTGATAAGGTTGACGCTGATGCGGTGTGCCTTCAGGAGATTAAGCTGTCGGAGGGGCAGCTTGACTGGAATAAGCCGGGATATCATGCGTACTGGAATTACGCGAAGAAAAAGGGCTATTCGGGTACTGCGATTTTCTCAAAGGAGGAGCCGTTAAGTGTTTCTTACGATATGGGAATTGAGGAACATGATAACGAGGGAAGAATAATAGCACTTGAGTTTATGGATTACTACCTTGTGACGGTATATACGCCTAATTCGCAGAGAGGACTTGAGAGGCTCGGTTACAGAATGAAGTGGGAGGATGATTTCAGGGCATATCTTAATAAGCTCAGAGAGAATAAGCCTGTTATCGTGTGCGGTGATATGAATGTTGCACACAAGGAGATTGACCTTAAGAATCCTAAGAGCAACCACAAGAATGCGGGCTTTACCGATGAGGAGAGGGGCAAGATGACGGAGCTTCTTGACAGCGGTTTTATAGACACATTCAGATATTTTTACCCGGATGCAGCCGACAGATACTCATGGTGGTCATATATGTTCCATGCAAGGGAGAACAATGCAGGGTGGCGTATCGATTATTTTCTTGTGTCGGAGGAACTTAAGGACAGGCTGGTGAGTGCGGACATTCATCACAGCGTGCTGGGTTCTGACCACTGTCCTGTTGAACTGGTGATAAAATAGTAAAAGGTGATTATGAATGGATGCTGCAAATGAAAATTTAAATCTGCTAAACATTACAGAGCAGGTACGGAAAACTAACGCAGAGCAGCCTGAAAATGATGTGCAGGAGGTTCAGGCAGGTGAAGAAAATATTGCCACTGTGCAGGAAGAAAACTACGCAGGACAGGGAGTTGAACAGGAGGCAATACAGGAAGGCACACCGGAAAATGTGCAGGAAACAGTTGGTGAGAATATCGTGGTTCAGGCTGAGAAGAAAAAGAAGGTCAGAACACATGCTTCTTTTGCCAAAAATATCGTGTCAATCACGCTGTTCCTTCTTTCACTGGTTTTCGGAATAACAGCAAGCACATTATATGTCGTCAGGGAGGCATTGAGCCGTGAGTATGTCAACCAGGCGGTTTATGATATGACACTCGGGGATATAGGAATCGGCTTTTGGTACGGATATTCCGGGCAGGAGGTAACTCTTGATGAGTACATGACGGATGTACTGAACTCTTCGGGAGTTGTGAATGTGCAGCAGAAGGATGTTAAGAGGCTTCTTGAATGTGAATTTGTAAAAACATTTACGGCTGACAGGTTTAACAGATATGTTTCGGATTTTATATATGGAACGGGAGAGGGAACAATAAGCGTTCAGGAGATTATACAGCTTCTTGACGATAACTGGAGTGAAACAGCACGGATACTGGGAATTGATACCTTGAAGCATGACGGGGTGTCACAGGAGGATATAAAAAAGGATATTCTTGACGGGGCTTATGAAAAGCTTGTTCAGGATATTCATTTTGGCAGCTTCACGCTCTCCAATTTTAGAAAAGAATATCCGGTTGTTATAAATGCGGCGCATACGATGGTTTCATATCCTGCCATAGCAGCCATGGTAGCACTTGCGGTACTTTTCTGGATTATCATTCTATTTATGAATATAAGGTACTGCGGAGGTTTCAGATACATCGGAAGATGCATGAGTTTAATAGGAATTGTCAATCTTGCGGCAGCGGGGGCAATGTATGTTCTGCCTGTTGTGCTCAACCGGCTGTTCGGACTGGGGTACGGCTTTTACATAGCTTTTTTCAATCTGCAGGTAAGAAAACTGCTGTATGCCGGTGCGGTAATATTAGGGTGCGGAATTTTAATCACGCTTATGGGTAAGATACTAAGAAAGATAAGAAAGAGAATATTGAGACGGAAATTGACATAATTTTCACAGTATGGTACAATTTCACACGGAAATAGAACGGACGGTGCGGGAAGTATATTTGTATATGCGCTGCCCGGAATAATATAAATCTAAAGGAGAATATTACAATGAGAAAGAAACCGGTTGTACTTATGGTACTTGATGGCTACGGACTTAGTGACCGTACAGAGGGAAATGCTATTGCACTTGCCAACACACCTGTTATGGACAAGCTTATGAAGGAGTGTCCTTTTGTAAAGGGAAATGCTTCAGGACTTGCAGTAGGACTTCCTGACGGACAGATGGGTAACTCAGAGGTTGGTCACATGAACATCGGTGCCGGACGTATCATATATCAGGATCTTACAAGAATAACAAAGGCAATCGAGGATGGCGATTTCTTCGAGAATAAGGCACTCCTTGCCGCTATGGAGAACTGTAAGAAGAACAATTCAGACCTTCACCTGTGGGGACTTTTATCGGATGGTGGTGTTCACAGCCATATTTCACATGTATACGGACTTCTCGAGCTTGCCAAGAAGTGCGGCGTTGAGAAGGTGTATGTTCACGCATTCTTAGACGGACGTGATACACCTCCTGCATCAGGTAAGGACTATGTTGCCAAGCTTGAGGAGAAGATGGCGGAAATCGGTGTCGGCAAAGTGGCTTCACTTTCAGGACGTTACTATGCAATGGACAGAGATAACAACTGGGACAGAGTGAAGAAGGCTTATGATTCTCTTGTACTCGGAGAGGGCGTTAAGGCGACAAGTGCTGTCAAGGCTATGGAGGATTCTTACGCTGAGGGTGTTACCGATGAGTTCGTAATCCCTACGGTAATCACGGACGAGGCAGGCAATCCTTTATCGGTTGTAAAGGAGAACGACTCCGTTATCTTCTTTAACTTCCGTCCTGACCGTGCAAGAGAGATGACAAGAGCGTTCTGTGACGATAAGTTCACCGGCTTTGACAGAAAGTTCATGTCTCTCACATTCGTATGCTTCAAGGATTATGATGAGACAATTCCTAACAAGCTTATTGCATTTGAGAACGGTACAATCAAGAATACATTCGGTGAATATATTGCAAGCAAGGGACTTAAGCAGCTTCGACTTGCCGAGACAGAGAAGTACGCACATGTTACCTTTTTCTTCAACGGCGGCGTTGAGGAGCCTAATGTTGATGAGGCAAGACTTCTTGTAAACAGTCCTAAGGATGTGGCTACCTATGATCTTAAGCCGGAGATGAGTGCTCCTGAGGTTGGCATGGATCTCGTTGAAGCAATCAAGTCTGATAAGTATGATGTTATCATCATTAACTTTGCTAACCCTGATATGGTAGGACATACAGGTGTTATTCCGGCAGCAGTCAAGGCAGTTGAGAGAGTTGACCAGCTTGTAGGAGATGCTGTACAGGCAGTTAAGGATGTTGATGGTGTTCTCTTTATCTGTGCTGACCACGGAAATGCAGAGAAGATGATTGACTATGAGACAGGCAAGCCTCATACGGCACATACAACCAACCCGGTTCCGTTTATCCTTGTGAATGCTGACCCATCCTTCAAGCTCAGAGAGGGCGGATGCCTTGCAGACATAGCTCCTACACTTCTCGAGATTATGGAGCTTCCACAGCCTGCCGAGATGACGGGAAAGTCTCTTATAGTTAAATAATTGCAATTTCAAGCGTAATTTTAATAAAAATTACTTGAAAAAAAGCACCGACTATGCTATTATGTCTGAAGTCGGTGCTTTTTTATGGCGATAATTGCATAAAAAAGTACATTATGGTATCTTGATGTAGGAGGTGTGAACCATGGCAGTTTTGAAGATAATATTGATAGTGATTTTTGTAATTGATTGTATAGCTTTATCAGCAATAGTGTTACTTCAGGAGGGCAAGAGCGCAGGGCTTGGTGCGATAAGCGGTGCTGCTGAGACCTACTGGGGCAGAAATAAGGGGCGTTCTGCAGAGGGTAAGCTCGAGAAGTTTACTACTATCGCAGCGATTGCTTTCCTTGTAATTGCATTAGTACTTAATGTATTTTAACTACTGACACCCTTGCAGATAATACTGTGAGGGTGTTTTTGTGTAGTTAACAAGAATTAGAGTTGAATCAATTACTTACTAATAAGAGTTATGAAAAGGAGGGGAAATTTGATAATGGACGAATTATTTGAACAGAGAAAGAAGATGATAGAAGAACTTGTTCATGATGAACTGTATGTTCCGATGAAAATAAAGGAGCTTGCTATTTTTTTGAATGTTGCCAAGGAGGACAGGCATGAACTCGAGCGTGTGCTTGACAGCCTCGTGTCCGAGGGAAAGCTGTCCATCACGAAGAAGGGTAAGTACATGAAGCCTGACACGTCGCAGATAACAGGTGTGTTCGAGAGCCATCCCAACGGCTTTGGCTTTGTGACCATAGAAGGGGAGCCTGATGATGTGTTCATACCGGCAAAGTATACGGCAGGTGCGCTTCACCATGACAGGGTTCAGATAGTCGTAACCTGTGAAAAATCACAGGGAAGAAGGCGCGAGGGAAGAATCGTCAAGGTGTTAGAGCACGGAGCAGACCATCTTGTGGGCTATTATCAGAAGTCAAAAAGCTATGGCTTTGTGAGACCTGACGACCAGCATTTTTTAAAGGATATATACATCCCGGCGGGTGCTGACTTAGGAGCCGTTGACGGACATAAGGTTGTCGTGAAGATAACAAATTACGGTGACGATACACACAAGCCCGAGGGAAAGATAATGGAGATTCTGGGTCATGTAAATGATCCGGGAACTGACATAATGTCGGTTATTGCCGCATACGATATACCTGTGGAGTTTCCTAAGGAGGTCGTGGACAGCATTGCGGATATTCCCGACAGCGTGGATTCAAAAGCGAGTGCAGGAAGAGTTGATTTCAGAGAACTTAAGACGGTAACGATTGACGGTGAGGACGCAAAGGACTTAGACGATGCGATAAGCATATCGAAGTCGGATAAGGGTTACACTCTGGGCGTGCATATTGCCGATGTGAGCAATTATGTTACGGAAAACTCACCACTTGACAAGGAGGCGAGGACAAGGGGAACGAGCGTCTACCTTGTCGACAGGGTGATTCCGATGCTTCCGCACAAGCTGTCTAACGGAATATGCTCGCTCAACGAGGGCGTTGACAGACTTGCGCTCAGCTGTGTTATGGACATTGACTTGAAGGGGAATATTGTCGGACACAGAATATGCGAGTCGGTTATAAATGTTGACCGTCGTATGTCTTATACCTCCGTAAAGAGGATTCTTGCGGATGATGATGCAGCGGAAAAAGAAAAATATTCAGACCTTGTGGATATGTTTTTTTTGATGAAAGAGTTATCCGAACTTTTAAGAAACAGAAGAGAGAACAGAGGCTCTATAGATTTTGATTTTCCGGAGAGTAAGATTATTCTCGACAAAAATGGGAAGCCTATAGATATTAAGCCTTATGAGAGGAATGTCGCCATAAGAATCATCGAAGATTTCATGCTTGCGGCAAATGAGACTGTGGCGGAGGATTTTTTCTGGCAGGAGCTTCCGTTCGTGTACAGAACGCATGATGACCCGGATCCGGAGAAGATAAGAAGTCTTGCAACATTTATCAATAACTTTGGCTATTCGATTCATGTAGGACAGGACTATGTGCATCCGAAGGAGCTTCAAAAACTGCTCTCTACAATACAGGATTCGCCTGAGGAACCGCTTATATCGAGACTTACGCTAAGAAGCATGAAGCGTGCGCAGTACTCGACGGAATGTACAGGACACTTCGGTCTCTCGGCAAAGTATTACTGTCACTTTACCTCGCCGATACGAAGATATCCTGACCTTCAGATTCACAGAATAATCAAAGAAAATCTGCACGGAGGGCTTACGGCAAGACGCATAGAGCATTATGAGAGAATACTTCCTGATGTTGCGAAGAACTCAAGCCTCATGGAGCGGAGGGCGGACGATGCAGAGCGCGATACAGATAAGCTCAAGAAGGTAGAGTATATGTCCTCACGCATTGGAAATGTGTACGACGGCGTAATATCGGGAGTCACGGCTTACGGTTTCTATGTGGAGCTGCCTGACACAATAGAGGGAATGGTTCACATTAACACCCTCGAGGACGATTATTACATCTTTGACGAGACTCACTACGAGCTGTACGGCGAGGTGAGCCACAGAACCTATAAGCTCGGGCAGCAGGTGACGGTCGAGGTCGTCGGGACGGATAAGCTTATGAGAACGATAGATTTTGAGGTAGTACAGAAATAAAAAATCAGTGAATATTGAATCGTCGCTTGAACGATTATGAACCGTTGGTTTTAATTAAAATATCCATTGCAAATGAAGTGTGACATGTGGTATAATTCTGAATGTTGACGGAAGGAAGAGAATGCTATGGGTGATAAAGATAATTACAAGTTAATAGCGAACAATAAAAAAGCCTACTTTGATTACTTTATCGAAGATACATGGGAGGCGGGTATTGCACTCCACGGAACTGAGGTCAAGTCAGTCCGAATGGGAAAGTGCAGTATCAAGGAAGCTTTCATCCGTGTCGAGGACGGAGAGGTGTTTGTCTATAACATGCACATCAGTCCTTATGAGAAGGGCAACATTTTTAACAAGGATCCGCTCCGCGTTAAGAAGCTTCTTCTTCACAGACATGAGGTCAACAAGATTTTAGGTGAGGTATCTCAGAAGGGTTATACCCTCGTACCGCTTCAGGTCTATCTAAAGGGCAGTCTTGTCAAGGTTCAGGTAGGACTCGGACGAGGCAAGAAGCTCTACGATAAGAGAGACACAATTGCTAAGAAGGATCAGCGAAGGGAAGCTGAGAAGGACTTCAAGGTAAAGAATCTCTATTAATAATAATCCGGGGTAGTAAAGGTTTCGACGGGCTATTTGAAGTCGGAGAAGCAAGCCGCACGGTCATGCGTCAAATGCCAAAATTAAAATTAAACGCTGAAGATAATTTAGCTGTTGCAGCGTAAGCTGCGACATTAGCAGCCTAATGGCTGCCGTCCGACCTAGCGCACCTACACGTTAGGAGCCGGGCGTCGACTCTGTAGGAAACGACACGGGTTAAGCTTTGCCCCCGCGGGCGTATTATGAAGCTACAAAAGTGCATATCCTGTTAACCGGAGCTGCATGGATGGAAAGGAGCTGCTTTGCAGCTCAAAAAGATTAACTAAGCTTGTAGAAGGACGATGGACGGTGGTTCGGACACGGGTTCGATTCCCGTCTACTCCACTCGAAGAAAGTGCTGTAAACGCCTGTTTTACGGCACTTTCTCATTTTTAAAAAGGTTTCAAAAATGCTATTTTAGACCGTTTGGAATCGAAAAAATAGGGGTAAAAATTAAAAACGACGCACAATACACATGAAAATAGTACAGAATGTTGTACTTATAAAAATACAATCTTAAATTAAATCAAAAGCGGGTAAAAAGCTTGATGGCATAAATGCTGTCGAGCTTTTTTTCTTCCATTGAAAGAAATTAAAACTGCCTATATATTATTTATACTGAAAACAAATGAGAGCGGGGTATGCGAGACATCCGGCGAGGATGCGGGGCAGGAAGTGCGGATTGAACTGCAGTCCTTTACCGACAAGTATTCCGGTGTCGTCAACACGGTATATTGTGGGGACAAATCAGATATCTGGGCATATATGTTCCACTGCTATTTTATGGTAACTCTGATCGCCTGTACCATGCTGTTTGCCGGACTGGTCGTGCTGATCATCAGGCTGGTGCTTGATATTATATATAAGACGAGATTTGATCTGGAGTACCTGGGATGGTGCATGATTCTGGGAGCAGTGTGGATGCTGGGAGAATCGAAGCTGCGCCAGCTGTTCATTTCCAATGCTTCTATTCTGTCGAATATGTGCTTCTTTGTTGTGATGCTCTGCCCGGTTCCACTCATGTTCTATATTGACAGTGTGCGGCAGGGAAGGTACAGGAAGGTCTATCATGTGGCAGAGTGTATCACCTGTGTGAATTTTGTACTATGCACGGCCTTACAGCTACTGAATATCGCAGATTTTATCTCGACAATGTTCTTGTCCCACCTAGTGATCGCAGGAACGTTCCTGACAATATTTATCACCATTTGCCGGGATCTCATCAAGGGAACGGCGAAACATTACAAGCTTCCGCTGATCGGACTGGTAGCTGCCATGATTGCAGTCATGCTGGAGGTGACAGCGGTGTATCGAGTGGTGTCACTGTCAGGGATCTTTATCGCAACCGGACTGGTGGCCCTGCTGGTCGTTACGCTGATCCAGACAATGGACCGCATCCGCGAGCTGGAGCTGGCTAGGCAGAGAGAGGCAAGGGAAAGCCTGGATTATCTGACTGGTCTTCCTATGCGTCATAAGGGTGAAAAGCTGATCCTTGAGAAGATGCAGGAGCATGATGGCTATCTGGGATTTGTCGATATGGATAATCTGAAGAAGATCAACGATGTCTATGGACATAAGGCGGGGGATCGTGCTCTCAGGCCGGTAGGAGCAATGCTCACAGAGTGCATGGAGAACGCAGTGGTCTGCCGGCTGGGAGGAGATGAATTCCTGTTCTATCTGTCGAAGGCATCAGAAGAAGAGATGAACATGCGGATGAGAAAGCTGTTTGAAAGCTTTGGTGCGGCAAAAAATCTCACGGAGGAGACTTCACCGGCATCCTTGTCCTGCGGTCTGTGTATGTGCAGACAGGGAGGAATCTTTGAAGAATATTATATAAGAGCGGACAAGGCATTGTATTATGTCAAACAGAATGGTAAGAACGGTTACCGGTTTTATGAGGAGCTGGAGAAACAGCAGACGGATGCATAGGACGGAAAAAATGACCTGGAGGTAATCGCCGGAGCATTGCCGGAGAGCGGAAGCTATACAGGAGCATTAGATCTTGACTATCATGAGTTCGCCAGACTGTATCAATATGTAAGCAGCCTGGAAGAACGATATATGCACCCGATACAGCTCTCTCCGGCACCTGATCATACTGGTGGAAGCAGAAGAATCGTATATCCCGGATATTTTACAGTGGATATTCACGAATTATTTTGATGCCTACGGCAGGAATGATTTTCTTCCCCGGTATGAGTACAGGAAGATGACACAGGCATCAGATGGAATCTCTTGCGATACTGGTTGCTTCGTTCCTTAATTGACAAAGTCCTGTAAAATAGGTAAGCTATATTTGTAAAATGATACGTGGAGGTAGCGGTCGAATAGAAAATGGAGCCGACTACAGAGAATAAAAACCGGAAGAATGATCCAGGAAAGGGTGCCAGGTAAGCAGGCATCCTTTTTCTATAAAATGTGCCTATGCACCTTGAAAATTCAATAATAACCGGCATAAAAATAGCATAAAACCAATGGTTTTGGTATAATTGAGTTGCCAAAAAACAATTACAAATCGAAGGCTCATGCTATGAATAAAAGCATAACACAAGCGACTCAAAATGATAAGCAGATTTC
>UMFD01002808.1_pt1 | contig 11308 bp, 10 predicted proteins | sample 1964901 | NCBI WGS metagenome assembly UMFD01 (sample SAMEA4836035, study PRJEB28245) | human gut metagenome | biome: gut microbiome; material: fecal sample | place: Denmark | collected 2008 | reverse complement strand
TGCCTTGCGCCGGGGGTATTCGGGCGGCCCGGCTCTTGTGGCTTGGTGGGCCCGGCCAAATGTTAAAAATAAGGTGAAAAATGCATTTTACTTCTGTTTTGTAAGATAATTAAAGTGTTGAAGGACAATCCGAAAAACAGTCGCCGCCAAACTCTTTTTCCTCCTCGTGTGGCCATAATCTATATTAGAACAATTTTCAACATGCGCTTATTTTAGCATTGAAAAGGCCGCCGTCTCAAGTATTTTGTGTATTTTTGCACGCGAAAAAGCCTGCTGCGCATAGGGCGCCATGGCGCCACAAGCTGTGATGCGTGCCTGTATGATGTGGCCCGGGTGGATTCCCGGACAAGGCTTTAAACAAAGATGAAATGGCAATCGCATTTTGCCCGCAACTTCTTAATGATTCTATTGTAACTTCATGGCTTTCAGTAAGATACACTGCCGTGAGGTACTAAAAGGTTTGCTCTTTGGGCAAGAATGACACATACGTAACCCCTTTCTTATGTGCAGCGTTGACGACAGTGTGACGGCTTTGCCTAACGAAGAGTCAGGCGAGCGGAGGCAGTGGTTTGTGCTATGCGACATGAAGCCGGTGCACGCCAAGTTGCCGGCCTACAAGTTGCTTGCCATGCGTGGAATTGTATGTTTCACGCCCATGCAAGAACGCGTATTCACGCAGGGAGGGAAACGGCGGCGGGAGTTGGTGCCTGTGGTGCAAGACTTGCTCTTCGCGCGTTCCACGCTGTCGGTGCTCTCGCCCATCATCGAGGCCACGCCAACATTGCGTTACCGCTTTGTGCGCAATTACCACAACCGCCACATGACCGTGCCCGACGAAGAGATGGAGCGCTTCATGCGTGCGGTAAATACGGCCGACAGTCCACGCTATTACCGCCCCGACGAGATAACGCCGGCAATGCTCGGACGCACAGTCCGCATCGTCGGAGGGCCCCTCGATGGCTACGAAGGCCGGCTCCTCAAGCTGCGCGGCACACGCACCCGCCGCCTGCTCGTAGAGCTGCCCAACCTCCTCTCCGTCGGCGTCGACGTCAGCCCCGAGTATGTCGAGGTGGTTTAGTGTTGCTGTTTTTACCGTCATTATTTAAGTGTTGCTTTTTTGCAAGATGGTTGTTTAGGATATGTCATGATAGCCTGTAAGCTAAATATAAAAGCGGGTTTATGTAGCATAGTAAACTTTTCAAGCGTTGGTTGATATGGCGAAGCAAATTAATAACTATATTGTATTTGTCTTTTGTCTTTGATAATTTTGTGCTAATAAAAATCATTTAGCTTATTAATGTTCTTCATTCAATCAGCATAACTATAGACATTGGCTGTTTGCATCATGATTGAAGAACGTTAGATTTCATTAATGCTATTAGGAATAAGATAACTTCTGTACCATGATATGAGTGATATGCCGATTAATTTCATAATAAAAATGGAATAAAGATAGTGAAGTGCTGAAATATGAAAACTTAAAGAGTTTGCCATATTTCTGTTTTATAATAATAACATCAAAATTGTTGTGTTGACAAAACTTTACTTCTTTAATTGCTGGCCAAATGGCATTTAGCGATTCTTTGTAACGGTTTCCGAATTATCTCTAAGCATGATTAATTTATTAAAGAAATTAGCAGGAGGCTCTGAAAGGTCTGCGGTAGTCAAGAAAAACATATTTATGTCTTTGCTGATTAAAGGTATAAGTATACTTATTTCTCTGTTACTTGTTCCTTTGACCTTAGGTTATGTGTCTGTCGAAATCTATGGTGTTTGGTTGACGATTTCTTCAATCTTGCATTGGTTGACATATATGGACGTTGGATTCACTTTGGGATTGAAGAATCGGTTGGCGGAAGCGTTAGCAAAGGAGAATTATGAAAAAGGGCGTAGCCTCGTCTCAACAACCTATTTCATAATGATAGTTATCTTTGTTCCTCTTGCTATACTACTTTACTTTATAAGCCCACTTGTGGACTGGTGCGCGGTCTTGAATGTTCACCAATCCAATCAAGGGGTCATCCTTAAGACCATACAAGTACTGTTTGTATTTGTTTCTCTTCAGATGATAGTTAATGTGTTTGTAGCAGTTGTAGCAGCTCATCAGAAGACAGCACTTTCTTCGCTATTTAATGTCATCGGGCAATTCTTCTCGTTAGTCATAATCGCGGGGATGACACACTTGTTAGAGCCATCTCTCTATAACCTCGCGTTTGCTTATTCAATGATGCCGATTGTGATAGTTGCTATTTCTTCTGTGGTTTATTACAGGACGTCAATGCGTAAGATCGCTCCATCAGTAAAGGCAATAAATCTATCTTATATTAGCGATTTGTGGAATTTAGGTGTGAAGTTCTTTATTATCCAGATACAGCAGATTGTGTTGTATCAGGCAACCAACCTTCTGATTTCTCACCTTGATGGGCCAGAGGCGGTAACACAGTATAACATATCATACAAACTGCTCAATGTGGTTGTAATGGTGTATACAATCATTTTGACACCACTTTGGCCGGCTTATACTGATGCTTATGCCAAAAAGGATTTTATTTGGATGAATAGCATATATAAGAAAATGAAGAATATCTTTCTTTTATTGTTCGCTCTCATTATAGTTATAACCTTGTTGTCACCATTATTATATCACGTTTGGGTGGGAGATAAGGTATCAATACCTCTTATTCTTACTGCAAGTATCTCTGTTTATACGTTAATTCATTGCTGGGATTCGCTGCAGGTGATGCTTATCAACGGGATTGGCACAGTTAAACTTCAGAGCTATGTAATCTTTATAGGTTTGATTCTGCATATACCATTGTCTCTTTTCTTGGGTCAATATATCGGCCTATATGGAGTAATAGCGTCAATGTGCATAATCAATCTAATATACGCTTCATTCTTTACTGTACAGATAAAAAAACTTCTGAGCCAAACGGCAACAGGTATTTGGTCAAAATGATTTACGTATGAAGCCATTTATGATATTGAAAAAATTGAGACTCGCTTGGCGTTGGATAAAAATAGCATTTCCAACAAAAGATCAATTTGGAGCTTGTGGCAAGAATACAATCTTGTTGTATCCCTTGCGCATATATAGCCCCAAATCTGTATATATAGGAGACAATGTCAAGTTGTCTTCTGGCCTGCATATTCTTAATGCGCCCAATGAGAAAGTGACAATAAAGAAATACTCCGTTTTTGCCGCCAATTGTGTAATTGCGCCTAACAGCCACCGTTCTACTGTTTCTGTTCCGCAGTTTCTTCTTGGAGCATCGCATGTAAACGATTTCTCTTCAGATATAGTTATTGAAGAAGATGTGTGGCTTGGTACTGGTGTGACTATTCTATCAGGGGTAACTATCGGAAGAGGGTGTGTTGTAGGAGCTGGCAGCCTTGTGACTAAGTCTTTGCCGCCTTACGCAGTTGCAGTTGGTTCACCGGCACGCATTGTTAGAAAAAATTTTTCTATAGATCATATTTTGCGTCATGAGCAGTCATTATATCCAGAGGAAGAAAGACTGACAAGAGAGCAATTGGAAGAAAACGAACGGCGTTTTTTTGCGGACATGAAAGAATACGGGACAGATGAAGGACTTGTCGCTGATGCTCTTGCTCGCATTGAACATATGAAGCACATACTCCATTATGTAGAACCAGATTTAGGCAAAGATGAATAACATAAAAAATGGTAGTAAAATTACGTTTGAGAAGGTCTACTTCTTCATAGTTTTTCTATATGCTGCCCGTGCAACAATATTCACAAGTATCTTGGATTTTCGGTTGAATCCGATAGGATTCGCATTGTTATTTCTGCCTGCACTTTATTATTATTTTAAATATCATCTATCTATATTTAAGGGCAGTGTGGCGTTAGTCTTTTTGATCTTGACTCTATGGATGGCATTGCATTTCTTTATTGATACAAAGTTTGATATATTTACTTACTATATCATATTCTTACAGCTATTCGTTGGTTATGTCACTTTAAATGTATTCAGAGAAAAGATTTACCTTTATTTCGAAAAGGTAACTGTTGCATTATCTGTTGTAGCCATAGTATTGTGGTCGATAATGCAAGTTGTCGGCGTTCAGACTATAGCCTCATTAGGTTTCATGGAGCCGAACTCAAGTATCAGTTCTGCTTCTTTGTTGATTTTCAACACACCACGAGCAGATGAGGGAGGTTTTTTATTAGGATTAACAAGAAACAACGGTTTTGCGTGGGAACCGGGCCTTTTTTCTTGTTTTCTAGGTTTGGCAATGTACTTTAACTTAACAAGAAAGCAGAAAATAAAGGGAAATATAAACTTTTATATTTTAGCAATTGCACTAATAAGTACATCGTCTACAACTGGCTATTCTTTGTTTTTTATTTTAATTTGTAACTATTTCATTTTTCAACGCTCTAAATTGTCATATAAAATTATTGCTTTGGTAATTTTAGTTCCAGTTGTAATATGGGGCAGTCAACTACCTTTTATGGGTGAAAAGATAAAAGAAACATCATCTTCAGATAATTATATTTCAGAGAGCATCCAACATTTGGAATACATGGAGAATGAAGGTTATTATTTGACAGTCCAAAGATTTGAAGGGCTATATCTTGAATATTTAAATCTAAAAGAAGCTCCTTTTCTTGGATATGGTAGTAAGGGTAATTCATATATGAATACGCAAATTTCACCATATATTGTTGTTTCGAGTGGAGTAATCACAAACTTTTCTCAGTTCGGTTTTATATTGGGATTACTGATAACACTAGTTTATATAAAGTCTGCAATTATGTTTGATAGGGAAAACAATCAAAAATATATGATGCTATTTGTTGTCTACTTGTTTATGTCTATGAGTTATTCTTTTAATCTGGTGGCATTATTTATTTCTATAATGTGGGCTGGGATTTTGCTAAAAAAAGACAGTACTATTGTTTATTCACAAATATCTAAATAGGGAATCATGGTAAATCAACATCCATTTATATCCATCGCTACACCATGTTGGAACAGCGCGAAAACAATCGAACGAACTATACGTTCGGTTCTGGCCCAATCTTTCATAGACTATGAATATATAATAGTTGATGGGGGATCTACTGATGGAACTCTTGACATAATAAAAAAATACGAACCTTTGTTCGAGGGGCGGATGAACTGGAAAAGCGAACCCGATAAAGGTCTGTATGATGCATTTAATAAAGGAGTCGAACGTTCATCTGGATTATATTGTTGGAATGTCAATAGTGACGATTACATTGAGCCGGATGCATTACAGAAGATTTACTCACTTGTACAGAGCAAGAAATGGGAAAAATATCCCATCATAGCAGGAAATATGAATATTGTTGATGATAAGTGTGGTTCCATTATATCAACAAGTAATGTTTGTTATGAAAATATAAAGAGAGGATTTAAAAACGACTATATAGGAGTTGTACATCCTGCTACCATTGTTCCTAAGGAAACATATAATCGTTTGGGAGCATTTGACCCTTATTACAAAATAATAGGGGATACTGATTGGTTTCATCGTGTATATGAAGCTGGTGAAAAGTTTGCAATATTAGATGCTGTCCTAACAAATATGAGCGATGGAGGTATTACATATGAATTTAATTTTCAAAGAAGTTTTGCGGACAGAACATATTTTCTGAATAAGTTTTATATTAATCCGATTGAACGTTATTATCGGTTGGTGACCTGGATTAAAAGATTTTATTTAATGAAACATTCATACTTTAAAAAAGTTAAAAGATGATCTCATGTATACAGCATTAAAAAACTATCAGGTAATTATTTCCTTGCTTAAGCAGAATAATATTAGGCATCTTGTCTTATCTGCAGGAACTAGGAACATTCCTTTCGTTCAATCGTGTGAAAATGACCCATTTTTTACATGTTATTCGGTGGTCGATGAAAGAAGTGCAGCCTATATGGCACTCGGAATTTCTCTTAAATTAAATGAGCCAGTTGTGATATCATGCACATCTTCAACAGCAACATGTAATTATTTCCCCGCAATTGCAGAAGCGTTTCATCAAGGTGGGCAATTGATTGTTCTGACAAGCGATAGAAATCCGGCTCTACTTGACCAACGAGAAGATCAGATGATTAATCAGGTAGGTATGTATGGAAGTTTTGTAAAAAAGAGCGTCAATTTGCCCATCGTGAGAACGGAAGAAGACTTATGGTATTGTCAACGATTGGTTAATGAGGCTATAATAGCAACCCATCAGCATGGCAAGGGACCAGTGCAAATTAATATACCAATGCTTACATACTCTACGAGATGTACAGAGAAAGAATGTTTGACTGCGCGTAAAATTGAATTGATTACCTATGAAACGCCAATTAGGGAATGGGAAAAATGTTTAGAAATTCTTAATTCCAAGAAGAGGGTGATGATTGTTTGTGGCCAAAACAATTACACATCACCTCAACTAAATAAGTTTATTAAACAATTTGGGGACATTTACAAAAATGTTCTTTTAGCTGAATATATGGCAAATATTGAGATTGAAGATGCTATCAATCCTTTTTTGCCATTTGATCCTAACACTTTGTCAACAAGTGCATTTGATGAATTTGTACCAGAAATTGTTATTTCTTTAGGTACGAATGTTATGTCGGGTATTAAAGCGCAATTGCGCTCAAAAGCAGGAAAATTTGAGCATTGGGGAATAGAAGAAAGCGGTAAGGTTGTCGATATGTATAAAAGCCTAACAAAAGTATTCGAATGTACACCAGAATATTTCTTCAATTATTTCGTTAATAATGCATATAGAACAGCAAAAGATACCACATATCTTGATAAGGTGAAAGAGTACGTGAACAGCATATCTCTACCTTGTATACCTTTTTCAAATAACACAGCAATAAGAGATTTAGCTCGTCTAATTCCGAATAACTCAACACTGCATTTAAGTATAAATAACAGCATCCGTATTGTTAATTATTATGGCTTACGTAACAGGACAATCAAAGTGTACTCAAATATAGGTACTCATGGCATAGATGGTTGCTTGTCTTCCTTTATTGGGCAGTCTATTGTTTCAGAAGGTCTGAGTTTTCTTATTATAGGAGATTTAAGTTTCTTCTATGATATGGGAGCTATGCGTATAAAGCATATTCCTAAGACTGTTCGAATACTATTAATCAACAACTATGGAGGAGGTGAATTCCATTATAGTACAACCTTGGCAAATGACCCTACAATGGATTTGCACACAAGTGCAGCTCATAAGAATCAAGCCAAAGGCTGGGTTGAGTCTGTCGGATTTACTTATTTTGCAGCACATAATGATGAAGAATATCAGAAAGCATTGGTTGAGTTTATGAATCCTGATGCAGAAAAGCCAATTCTTATTGAAGTTTTTTCCGATATGGAAATAGATGCCACCAACACACATCGGCTGGAAAGAGAAAATCGTAAAGAAACAACAGCAGAACAATTAGACGCGCAAATTAAGAAAATGATAAAAAGTGCAGTGAGTCCACAAGTAATAACCAGCGTAAAGAAAATAATCAAGAAATAGATGGGACTTTTTAAGCGATTTATAGATTTCGTGCTAACTCCGAGAGGGATAGTCAATGTACAAGTTTCCGAAATAAATTATGGTGGTATTCTAAAGGATAAGAACATTGTCATAACAGGTGGAGCTAGTGGTATAGGTTTTCATATGGCACGGAAATTTATATCGGAAAAAGCAAATGTGCTAATAGTCGGTCGTAACAAAGAAAAACTAGCAAACGCTTCAGAAAAATTAGGTAACCATTGTCAAACAATGGCTTTTGATGTTTCACGAGTAGAAAATTCAAAAGGTTTTCTATTAGAAGCGCAGAATATATTAGGTTCGATTGATTGTTTAGTGTGCAATGCTGGTATTTCGCTACATGAAGGTTCAATAAACCATGTCAGTGTAGAAGGATATGATGCCCAAATGAATATTAACCTTAGAGCTAATTATTTTTTGGCACAAGCTTATATTCAACAGCATAAAATTGGCGAACAACAGAATTTACTTTTTGTTACAAGTATGACAGGAAATCAAGCATGTGATATCCCATATGGTCTTACAAAGGCGGCATTAAATTCTTTAGTACAAAAAAATAACAAAAATCATTATAGAACAGGATTAAGAGTAAATGCTATAGCCCCAGGTGTTGTGCCTACTGAACTCACAAATTCTTTTGTTGATGTGTCGGAGGGTAATTTTTTTAGTAGAGAAAGTTCCGGTAGAGTCTTTCTTCCGCAAGAAATTGCTGAAGTCGCTACTTTTTTGTTGAGTGATGCATCAAAGTCGATAGGAGGAGAAGTCATAAACTGTGATGGCGGAATTAGTTTAAAACCGATTTGGAGATAGATACATCATGAGTAAAATAGGCTTAGTCACTATATACCAAGTGCCTAACTACGGGTCTGTCCTCCAATGTTACGCCACACAAAAGGTATTAACGGACTTGGGACATGACTGTCGTTTAATACGATATAAATTTCCGAATGACTGGCATTTTAAACAGGGATTAACAAAAACGAGCTCATTCCGGAGATTATTTAGGAAGTTTTTCCCCCAAAAAAAAGATCGGGTATTAGATACTTTTAGAAACAACTATTACAATTTTACGAAACAATATAAATCGTTAGAAGAGTTGTGTCGTGAAGATTGGTCTAGCTATGATTGCTTTGTTGTAGGCAGTGACCAAGTATGGAATACAAAATTTACATGTGGGGATGTTTTTTTTCTACTAGCCTTTACACCTAAAGGTAAAGGTCGATTTGCTATCGCATCAAGTTTTGCATCTAAGCACCTCCCAGAGGCATTCCATACAATTTTTAAAGACGAGTTGTCGAAATTTTCGGCAATTTCTGTTAGAGAAAATAATGGTTTGGACATAATAAGAAAAGATTTGTCCATTAATAAGCCCGTAACAGTCGTTTTAGACCCAACGCTGTTTTTGACTAAAAATGAATGGATGTCAATATGCAAACTTTCAAGGCCAACTCCCCAAAAACCTTACATATTATTCTATATGTGGACTTATGCTTTTGAGCCTCGCCCATATATTTATGAAGTTGCTAAGTATTTCCAAGATAAATTGGACTGCGATGTAATTTCACTTGAGGGATTTGAAGAAAACCATTACACACAATCTATGCGGATGCAAAATAGAACTGATGCATCTATCGAAGAATTCTTAGAGTTGTTCGATAATGCTAAACTTGTGATTACTAGTAGTTTTCATGGAACAGCCTTTTCTCTGAATTTCGGAAAACCTTTTATATCAGTAGTGCCTGATAATAATGAAGACGACAGGCAAACCTCTTTAATAAAAGAATTTGGATTAACTAATTGCATCGCTAGAATCGGGCAAGATATATCGTCGCTAAATCCATATTATGATGTTGTTGAAGAACAGAACAAATTAGCAATGCTCAGGGAAAGTTCTCTTGCCTGGATAAATGGCAATATCAAGTAAAATATCATAAGGTCAAGTAAGGCGCAAAGTCGTGTTGAATATGAACAGAACAGAATTAAATAAGATGCTAGCATACGAAAAGGAAGTTTACAAGGAGAAAGTGATTTATTCTAAATCTTTCTTTCTAGCTCGCTTGAAAAATGAGATGCCATATAGAATATGGAAATGGCAACGCCTGTCAAGATTAACAGACTTTTACAAGGGGGGGGCGTCATCGCACTTCCTTATGGGTATACTTAACCAGTTCCTATACCTGTATTACATTAGGAGAAAACATAAAATAGGCGAAAGACTTGGACTTGAAATTGGTACAGCAAATATTGGTGAGGGATTGATAGTATTTCATTGTAACAATGTTATAAACGGGAATGCCATCATAGGTAAAAATTGCCATATACATGGGACAGTTGTCGTTGGAAATAATGGAAAGACAAATGATGCACCAATTATTGGCAATAATGTAATGATTGGAGCCGGTGCCAAAGTAATTGGGAATATTTCAATTGCAGATAATATAAAAATAGCTGCTGGGGCCGTTGTTGTTGATTCGTTTATTGAGCCTGGGATTACTATTGGTGGCATACCTGCACGAAAACTCAAATAAGGTTAGTATGGCAAAAGTTAGTATAATAGTGCCAGTGTATAATGTGGAGCGCTATATTGACCGTTGTATGCAGTCATTGCTAAAGCAAACATTAAAAGATATTGAGATTATCCTTGTGGACGACGGTTCACCTGATCACTGCCCTGTGATATGCGATAAGTATGCAAAATCCGACGGCAGAATAATGGTAATCCATAAGCAAAATGCAGGGTTGGGCTATGCAAGAAATAGTGGACTAGAGGTTGCCACATCAGAATATATCGCATTCTTGGATTCGGATGATTATGTAGATGTCAACATGTACAAAACATTGTTCGACGAGATTACAACTCAGGATGCCGATGCTGTCTTTTGTGGTACAAGAAAAGAAACGGCAGAAGGACATTATATAGACCAGATAGAGACGACCAACCCTATAGTAATGCAAGGTCAGGGAGTCGTAAATTTCTATTTGAATATGATAGCATCGCCTCCCAATGAGAAAAAAGAAAGATTGTATGAAATGTCTGTATGGAGAAGCTTGTATAGGAAATCAATAATTTACGAGTATAATCTGACGTTCCCATCGGAGCGTGAATGGGCGTCAGAAGACTTGCCGTTTAATATCCAATATTTATCAAAATGCAACAAAGTCATTTTGTTGCCAGATATACTCCATACGTATTGCATAAATCCAACTTCATTAACCAAGACCTATCATAAAGAGAAATTTCAACGCTTTGTCAATTTATACTATTGGATGGTTAATGAAACACGTATCGTGGATCCGAGGAAATATCATTCAACGCGCTTCTTGATTGGATATACAAGGGCTCATCTGAAAAGTCTTATTTCTTCAGGCCTGTCAAGAAAGGAAAAGATAATTATACTAAGAGAGATATGTTCAAACAATGTTTGGAATGATGTTAATTACGATTTAAGCAAACTACCATTTCATGCGGCAATCTGTCAACGCCTATTGGTTAGAAAAAAAATAGGTTTGCTATATTTATTCATTTGGTTTTTTAATATCTTGAAGTAATCCGATATAATTATGAAAATTAAGCGCGCTTTTTTCTTAGCTCTTTATTATGGGCTGGCTCAATACTTTCCTGACTCGTACGCTCCTGTCGTAGGGAAATTATCCAATAGGTTTAGGATATTCTGCGTAAAACGAATTGCATCAAAATGTGGAAAGGTGGACACTATTAATAGAAAACCTTAATTCCGCAACACTTTGATTTAACTTTAT
>UMFD01063904.1_pt1 | contig 11318 bp, 13 predicted proteins | sample 1964901 | NCBI WGS metagenome assembly UMFD01 (sample SAMEA4836035, study PRJEB28245) | human gut metagenome | biome: gut microbiome; material: fecal sample | place: Denmark | collected 2008 | reverse complement strand
ATGCTCTTCCGCCAGGAGGAGGTGGAGAAGAAGGTCAACGTGCTCTCGGGAGGCGAGAAGATGCGTTGTATGATCGCGCGCATGCAGCTGCAGAACGCCAACTGCCTGATCCTCGACACGCCGACCAACCACCTCGACCTCGAGAGCATCCAGGCCTTCAACAACAACCTCGTGCAGTTCAAGGGCAACATCCTTTTCAGTTCCCACGACCTGGAGTTTATCGGTACCGTGGCCGGCCGCGTCATCGAGCTCACGCCCCGTGGCACGATCGACAAGCTCACGACCTACGACGAGTATATCCACAACGAGCAGATCCGCGAGCATCGCGTCGAGATGTATAAGTAAGGAGCATCAGGCCGACATGTGTAAGCAAAAAGGAGCATCAGGCCGACATGTATAAGCAAGGACAGGAGACCCGCCGCGCGCACGGGTGGACTTCGCAACCCGAAGCACACACCCGTCCGGCCAAAAGGGCGGGCGCCCCTGCCTTGGCACAATATTTGCTATGCGTCTTTTTAAAAAAGCTAAGAACAAAATGAGTAAAGAGAAGAACATAAAGGTAGAGGGCGAGACCCCCGAGACCAGCCACAACGAGGCAGAAGACGTGCGTGTGGCCGATGGCGCACAGGATGGCGCTCAGGAAGGCGCACAGGCTGAACAGGCCGAAGAGGCCGAAACGGCTGAGAAGGCCAACGAACCCGAGCTCACTCCCGAGGAGAAGGCGAAGGCCGAGGCCGTGGAGTGGAAGGACAAGTACATCCGCCTCTTCGCCGAGTTTGACAACTACAAGAAGCGCACCATGAAGGAGAAGGCCGAACTGATCCTCAATGGTGGCGAGAAGACGATTACGGCCCTGCTGCCCGTGCTCGACGACTTCGAGCGCGCCCTGGCCGACAAGGGCGAGGACGCCACGGCCGTGCGCGAGGGCTTCCAGCTCATCATGAAGAAACTGGAGAAGATCCTCGAGGGCCTTGGCGTGCGCCCCATCGACACCAAGGACAAGGACTTCGACGTCGATTTCCACGAGGCCATCGCCATGGTGCCTGCCGGCGACGACCAGAAGGGCAAGGTCATCGACTGCGTGCAGACGGGCTATACGCTCAACGACAAAGTGATCCGCCACGCCAAGGTGGCCGTAGGACAATAATATAGCGACAATATGGCAGCAAAGAGAGACTACTACGAGGTACTGGGCCTCACCAAGGACGCCACGGAGGCCGACATCAAGAAGGCCTACCGCAAGCTCGCCATCAAGTATCACCCCGACCGCAACCCGGGCGACACGACGGCCGAGGAGAAATTCAAGGAGGCCGCCGAGGCCTACGACGTGCTCCACGACCCGCAGAAGCGCCAGCAGTACGACCAATTTGGCTTCGACGCCCCTGGCGGCTTCGGAGGCGGCAGTCCGTTTGGCGGCGCGGGCGGCTTCTCGATGGACGACATCTTCTCCATGTTTGGCGACGTCTTCGGCGGCCATGGCGGCTTCGGAGGCTTCGGAGGCCGTGGTGGCGGACGCCAGGCCCCGCGCTATCGTGGATCGGACCTGCGGCTGAAGGTGCGCCTGTCGCTCCAGGAGGTGGCCACGGGCGTGACCAAGAAGTTCAAGCTCCGCAAGGACGTGGTCTGCCCCCATTGCCACGGCACGGGTGCCGAGGGTGGCAGCGCCCCCGAGACCTGCCCCAACTGCCACGGCAGCGGCATGGAGATCCGCACCCAGCAGAGCATCTTCGGTATGATGCAGACCCAGACCACGTGCCACGTCTGTGGCGGCGAGGGCAAGGTCATCAAGAACAAGTGCAAGGAGTGTGACGGATCGGGTGTCGTCAAGGGCGAGGAGGTCGTCGAGATCCACATCCCCGCGGGTGTGGCCGAAGGTATGGTCGTCAACGTGCCGGGCAAGGGCAACATGGGCAAGCACAACGGCATCGCGGGCGACATACAGGTCTATGTCGAGGAGGAACCCAACGACACCTTCGTGCGCGACGGTCAGGACGTGGTCTACAATCTCCTGCTCGACATCCCCACGGCCACGCTCGGAGGCGAGGTGGACATACCGACCATCGACGGGTCGAGCGTGAAGATCAAGATCGAGCCGGGCACGCAGCCAGGCAAGACGCTCCGCCTCCGCGGCAAGGGTCTGCCGGCCGTCCAGGGCTATGGCAACGGCACGGGAGACCTCATCATCCAGGTGAGCGTCTTCATCCCCAAGACCCTCAACAAGGGGGAGCGCAAGGCCATGGAGAGCTTCCGCGAGAGCGAAAACTTCACGGGCGACAACCATACCAAACGGTCGATCTTCGAACATTTCAAGAAACTCTTCGGATAAGTCCGAAACGATTAAAGAGGCGCCTCGTGTCTTTCTCACGGGGCGCTTCGCTTTTTTTTCTCATAGCGCTTCGTAGAAGCTTTTTTACAAGTATTGCTTCGGTCAAGCGCACATCAACCAACAACGTTCTTCGCATAAGCACGCAACAATGAACTACAAGGAGACAGTAGAATATCTTTTCAACAGCACCCCCGTCTTCGAGCACGTGGGCGCCACGGCCTACAAGGACGGCCTGGACAACTCCCACGCCCTCGACGACCATTTCGGCCATCCCCACACGCGCTACCAGACCATCCACGTGGCGGGCACCAACGGCAAGGGATCCTCTTCCCACACCCTCGCCTCCATCCTCCAGGCCGACGGCCACAGGGTGGGCCTCTACACGAGTCCTCATCTCGTGGACTTCCGCGAGCGCATCCGCGTCAACGGCGTGATGATGCCCGAGGAGTATGTGGTCGATTTCGTGCGGGAGGAGCGTAGTTTCTTCGAGCCGCTCCACCCCTCGTTCTTCGAACTCACCACGGCCCTGGCCTTCAAGTATTTTGCCGAGCAGGAGGTGGATATCGCGGTCGTCGAGGTGGGACTGGGCGGCCGCCTCGACTGCACGAACATCATCACGCCCCAGCTCTCGATCATCACGAATATCTCCGTGGACCACACGCAGTTTCTCGGCCACACGCTCCCCGAGATAGCCCACGAGAAGGCGGGCATCATCAAGCCCCACGTGCCGGTCGTCGTAGGCGAGGCCGTGGCCGAGACGCGCCCCGTCTTCGAGGCGAAGGCGCGCGAGTGCGGAAGCCCGATCTTCTTCGCCGAGGACCGTCCCGAGGTCCTTGCGGCCCACGACACGCCCGAGGGGCGCGAGTATGAGACGCGGTCCTTTGGCACGCTCCTGGGCGACCTGCGTGGCGACTACCAGACGCGCAACGCCAACACCATCCTCACGTCCGTCTCCCAGCTTCTCTCCCGTGGCACGATCCGCCACCCCGAGAGCATCGGCGAGGGCTTCCGCTCGGTCTGCCGACGCACGGGACTGATGGGCCGCTGGCAACCGCTCCCGGGCCATCCCCATGCCGTCTGCGACACGGGCCACAACGTGGCGGGATGGCAGATGCTGGCTCCCCAGATCATGGCGCAGCCGGCCCGCAAGCGCCGCCTCGTCTTCGGCATGGTGGACGACAAGGACCTCACCCACGTCATGGAGCTCCTGCCCCGCGAGGCCACCTACTACTGGACGCAACCCTCGACCCACAGGGCCTTCCCTGCCGAGAAAGTGGCGGAATGCGGACGGGCTCACGGTCTCCACGGCACACTCCATCCCTCCGTCGCCGAAGCCTACCGCGCGGCCCTGGCCGAAGCCGCCCCCGACGACTTCATCTTCGTGGGTGGCTCCAGCTATGTCGTGGCCGACCTCCTTGCCAGCCTCCAGGAGAAAGCATAACAGCCTGCTGACGAGGGGAAACAACAAGGACGCTTCGCCTTGGGTGCGCAGGAAACGTGTCCAAGGCGAAGCGTTGTTCTTTGTTGTTTCCCTTGCAGCAACCCTTGGTCTGCATGGGCCTCGAAGAGGCGATGTCCTGGCGAAGCGTTGTTCCTTGTTGTAAAGGTTGTTCAAGTTGTTTTTCTTTATATCCACGATTGTCGGAAAAGACACCCGGCGTTGTTACTTGTTGTAAAAGTTGTTCAAGTTGTTTTCCCATGTGTCCACGTAGATTCAGCAGGAAACGCGTCCGAGGCGAAGCATTGTTACATGTTGTTTCCCTTGCAGCAACCCTTGGTCTGCATGGGCCTCGAAGAGGCGATATCCTGGCGAAGCGTTGTTCATTGTTGTAAAGGTTATTCAAGTTGTTTTCATTTATGTCCTCGGGATTTCCTCTCAAGGCAAAGGGAAAACTATATGCGGGTTTATGGGTTTTCCCTTGGCCGCACGAGTGGGGAATCGTACTTTTGCAGCAGAAAACGAGTAATAACCCTCAAAAGAAAGTCTGGATTATGAAACGTATTTTTTTAGCAACCGTAGCCGCCCTCGTCGTGATCGTCTCCGCCTCGGCCCAGCGACTGGCCGACGTGCGAGCGGAAGCCACCATCATTACCGACAAGATGATAGCCGAACTGGGTATCGGACCGGGCTACCGCAACAGCATCCTCAACATCAACCTCGCCTACCTCAACAGCATCAATAGCTATCGCGACATCGACTCCTACGGATGGGAGCGCCGCAACCGCGAGATACGCCGCTACCTCTCGCCCGGACAATGGCGCAAATACTGCAACACATACTACTTCTACCGTCCCATCGGCTGGCAGAACCGCGCCTACGTCCACCATATATATAGGAGATACCCCACCTGCCGACCGGGCTACCACCATCGCCCGCGCTACGACCGAGGCCACGGCCACCATCGCCCCCGCTTCGACAAGCATCATGGCCGTCCGGGCAAGCACGACCGAGGCTATGGACGTCCGGGCAAGCACCACAAGCACGACCGAGGCTATGGCCGACCGGGAAAGCACGACAAGCACCACAAGCACCATGGTCGCCACGACAAGCACGGCAAGCATCACAAGCACGGCAAGCACGATCGCGACTAACCGCCCCTGTCCCATATAGACCCCAATCTATATCCCCCTATCTGTAAATGATCACCCCCCCGAGCGATATAGGACCTTCCCAAGAAGTCTCCCATATCGCTTTTCTCTTGCCCCCAGGGCGAGGAGGGGCGAGGCATGAGAAGACCATATCGGCCTATTGGAATATTGGAATATTGGGGATTTGGGGATTTTGAAATACTGGGATACTGGAAATATTGGAATAACGCATTCGATAGTCATGCGCAGAACCGAACTCGATCGAGTTATGCCATGGCGGGAAAGGGTACAATAATAATGGCGGGAAAAGGGTACAATAATAATGGAACCTATAAGTATAGGCCCCAAAGCAATGCTCTGGGGCCTACATTTACAACCTGTTTCGGAAATATCTGCCACAATGATACTTGAATATGATCATCTTTTCTTTCTCTTCATAGGAGGTCTCTTTGCCATTGCGTATCAGAATCTCTCTGCATGCTCAGCATTTGAGTCGGGAAGATTTTCAAAATCCACGAAAGTACCCAAAGGGCAAATCTTCTCACAACCATAATTCTCCTACATCTGGTAAGTCTGGTATGCTTTTTTGAACCTCCTCCGATTCGCATTGCTCCTTGAATTCTGTGGCGATACTAGCCCGCTCTTTTTCGGTCAACGATTCAACATAACCCTTGCCATAGACATCATCCAAGGTATAGTCCGTGTTATGCCTGTAGTTGTACTCCGCCAATGAGACGGTCTGATTGTTCTCGTCCAACACGCAATCTTTCTTCATATACTTTTTCATCTTTTTGGGCAACGGTCTTGGACGGTTCCTATAATACAGATTGATGCAGCCATGATACGCTAAGGCAAATAGCATTATAGGAGCTGCCAATGGGCTAAACAGGACGATGAGCAGATGCTCCCAAAAGGTAGTCTTTTGCTTCATCATTCTGCGATAAGCCACTTGTCCGTTTATATGTGCAAGCACATATACCAAAACGCAACATACTATCCAGTAAAGTGCAACGATTATCCAAATATTCATGATTCTCACAATTTACACGGTTCTCACTTCTATTAACTTACACCATCTATCCTTGACATCCCTGAGATTCTCTGTCAAGAGAGAGCAGCAACGTTTTGCTATATCTCCAGGAATGGGACACATACAGGCTGCTATGGCACATGGCATAGCGCCTAACATTTTTACCTTTTCCATACTTTTAAAAAAATCATTTTTTAGGACATATTATAGCCCTAATACCATTCATCATTTTCCCCAAAAAAGTCTTTGACTTTTCGGGGCCTTCTGCCGCTTCGTTGTCTTCTGAAGAAACTTGCTCCTGGCCAGCCTCCTGCCATTCCTTGCCTTCCGCTTCCAGGCTATCGCTGGGAGAAGAAGTATCGCCAATCTTGTCCCGAGCAGTTTCAGGCTCTTCCCCTGACTCTTCTTCCGACTCAAAATAGTCAAAGCGCTTATCCTTTATAATACTTTTACCTTGAGTTGCCAGCCTGTCAAAGAACCTTTTCCTACTAACGCGCTCTTGTGCAAACATCCTGGCTGCACCTTCGGGGGAATATTGGTAACGCATTCTGCTACCAATCCCCATGTCGTCAGCAACCGCATCCACGTCCTGATTAGTGCCGATATAAGCGAAGACCCAACCTTCCTCTTTCAGCTCTGCTACAAGTCTCTTGATATCATGCCCGCTATATTCTCTTGAAGCATTCTCGTAGCCATCAGTAATGATTGTCACCAAAACGACATCATCATCACCAACGTGCTTTTTCAATTTGTTCAGAGATTCTCCCATCGCATCATACAACGGGGTGCAACTGTTCGGCATATAGTCAGTCCACTTGATTTCCTTGTCGGATCTTACCGCTTGGCGATCAAAGACAGTTCTGATCTTTGCGCTGTTGAAAGTCACGAACGAGATAAAATGCTGCTGTCCCGGATGTTCTTTTTGAGCCTTTCCGATGGTCTGGAAGACTTCGTTGAGTCCGCTTATCGCCTGTCCTGCAATACTTGACATCGATCCACTCTCGTCGAGAATGATCAGATTGAAAACGCGCTGGACATGGTTGTCCTTTGGAGCAGCCTTATGCTTTGATTTTGTGATAGTCTTTTTCATATTCGAACGGATTATGTTAAAAGCCCATGGCGTCCATCATTGCATCGTATTCCAACGGATTGCTTGGCATATCACCATACATGCCGTCGGTCAGAGCATCCCAAGCATCTTCTTCGGTCCACTCGTAGCCTTGATCGAAAGAGTATTCCCGATCGTACTCCTCGTTGTAATTCTTGTCCTCGAACTCATTTTCCGGACAAATGTCATCAAATCTTTCCATAATTGCTTTTTTTTAAATGTTAATTACTTATCGTAAGTTTTACGCAATGAAATTTTGGTTATAGACAACAGAAATGACTCTGTTTTACGAGAGTCAATGCGTAGCGGATACACATTGAAAACTGGCGCCTTTTAAACCTCTCCGGATAAGAGAGGTCCACGCAGATCTATGATTAGAATTCCAGTCTCATGCCAATCTTTTTTGCGGCAGCATACGCCTCTTCGTCAAAAGTATATAACTTGGGCGAACGATAGGGGTTGCCTGTCAGCTTTTTGCCTGTTTCCCTGATATAGCCGAGCTTCAGCATTTTCTTGGGGAAATTCCTTCTGTCTCGCAAGTTTTTGTCTTCCTCGGAAGGATTCAATATTGCAATATATATATTCTGCAATTGAGGCATGGTGAATTCCTTGTCGAGCAGGTGGAATCCGATTGGTTCGAAGTGGATCCTTTCACGCAGCTTTTCTACTGCATCTTGTATGATCTGAGCATGGTCGAATGCTATCTTCAGTTCAGGTAGAACATCGACCGGGAACCATCTGGCTTCGACGGCATCATCGCCTCCTTTGATTTCGTACTTTTCTTTTTTTACAAGTGCGTAGTAGGCGACGGTGATGACGAATTCACGGGGATCTCTTCCGCGTGCGGAATATGTTTTCAGTTGTTCTATAAACTCCGGCCTAATGCCGCTTTCGTTATTGAACAATTTCATGGACGACTCTTCAAACAACTCTCTGTGAACGCATTCATCAGTCGTTTCCTCCTTTTGGAGAAAACCGCCTGGGAGAGCCCAATAACCTTCGAAAGCAGGCGCCTCGCCAGGCTTGGCATTACCCCTCCTGATCAGGAGCACCTGGAGCGATCGGTCTTCTTTGTCGAATCCGAACACCACGGCATCTGTGGTCACCGCAGGATGCCAGAAGGGAGATTCCCATTTCTTGGTTATTTCGTTGAATTTCATATCGTCTATACTAAATAGTTTCACTTCATGACACCCTTTCTCGCCATGGCATAACTTGAGCGAGCTCAGTTCTGCGCATGGCTTATCGAAAGCGTTCCATTTCACGCCGCAAAGGTAAACATTCTATTTTTCTCTTGCATATTTTATTGCGTATATTTTACGCTAAGACCTCTTTTTTTGTAAATAGCGCGCCCCCGAAAGGGCATTCTTTCCTTTACGTCCGCGCTTCGTCTGCAAGAAAGCCGACACGCCCCCTCGGCCGAAAAGCTAAAAAAAGCGGGCGGGAGAAGGATTTTCGCCAGGAATGTTTGGAGAGGCGGGAAAAAACGCGTATTTTTGCATGCGAGATAAATATAAGCAGAATATAAGATAGGGCCCAAAATCGGGCATAACTTATAGCACAATATAAATTAAAAAAAACTCATGACGGACTATTACGAGTATGCGATTCCCCAACTGGTGAAGCTCCTTGGCGCCCGCTTCAAGGACTACCGCCTGCGCAGCAACATGACGCAGAAGGAGGTCTCGGAGCAGTCGGGCCTCACGGTCACGACCATCCACAAGTTTGAGAGCGGCGCCGCGGACAACATCTCGCTCGCCACGTTTCTCCTGCTGCTGAAGGCGATAGGAGAGATCGAGGCCCTGGACGACCTGCTGCCGGAGCTGCCGCCCTCGCCCTACCTGATCAGGAAGGAAAAGAAAGCGCAACGCATCAGACATAAGAAGCCACGGACCACTTGACCGACGAGCAACTGCGCTCGCTGGTCGAGACCTTCTTCCTCAGCTGACAGGCTTTTTCTGATTTTCCGAGGATGCCTATGTTCTGAGGAATCCATGCCGTTTGGCAAAGGCCGTAGGACCGTCCGTGCGCAAGGGGGCATAAACAAAAAACGCCTCGCACGATTTGAGCATTGTAAAGAGGCTTGGCGAGGACTGACGATGCAAAGGTAAGAATAGTCTTTGGCTTTCCAAACTTTTCCCCAAGAAAAATCGCGCAAGAGCAGTTTTTGGGGGGAATATCAACGGGCGCAACTGGCCGCAGGCCGAGCGTTGGAGCGACGGAGGAGCAGGAGACTCAGGGCAAGATTTGGCGGCAGGGGGGCGCTTGGCTACGTCATCCGTTTACCCGTCTCGGCCCGCCCGACCGCGCTCGACCTCGGCCTGCAGCCGCCTCTCCATGGCGTCGCGACGAGGACTGCCCTTCTCGCCCCACACCTCATCGACAACTGCCGACAAGGGGGTCAGATGAACTTGCCTCATGTCCTTTACTTTTTTGTCCTTCCGATTCATGTCTTTTGCTTCCACATCTATTGCTTCCATCGCTTTACAGTCCCTTCCCATTCCTCTTGCTCCTTATTAATATAGTCCATCGGCCCCGCCCTTTCCCTTGCTCCTCCTATCCGAGTAGACCTGGCGCAAGCGGAAGGCTTATGGACCTCCAGGCGCAAAGGTAAGCATTCCCATCCATACGACCTAAGAAAAAAGCGAGTTTCCGCCTCTGCTCCACGGGTGGCGCAAGGCACATTTCGCAGGCTGCCCCACCCCGCCCCGACAAGCGGGGCAAACTATTTGCGCATATTTCTGGTTCATCCGGAATATGGGGTGGTAGAATACAAGAAGGGGGCTTTCTAATGATAAACGCAAGCATTAATCATTCCAAATATCGGATGAGCCATATTTCTTCGGGAAAAAGGATGGAGATTGGGAAAAAAGTAGTAAATTTGTGGGAAACATAATGACACGCCTATGAGCAAAAAGACAACGACTGGGCACAAGAGACGAATCCATAGCGCCCCACACGGCCACACGACCCTGCGAGACTGGCGCCTCGGCAGGACCCCCGCGCCACGCAGGCGGAGGATGAGCAACTACGCCATCAACCTCGCCTTTCTCGAGACCTACGCCCGGGAGAACGGCTACGCCCTCAGCCCCCGACAACTGGCCTCGATGGCGCGCCGCTTCACGCGATGGGAGGTCCGAAACGTCTTTTGCCACAAGAACGGCTACGAGGACTTCCGCGACCAGGTCATCTGCCTCGACTACGACGAGCTGCTGGAAATGTATGTGGAGGAGACCGTCCACCCCGCGGTCAGGCCCCCATGGCAAAGCCCTGGCAACTACGCCTACTTCCAAAGCGAGGTGATGGGGCAGATGGCGTAGGGCGGCGGGCCGGCGAGGCATGTGACCATGCCAGCGACCATCTGCCTCATAGCGCCTCCATCATACCGAGCAAAGCTTCTCCGACCTACCACAAAGTAATCTTGCCCGCCATGCCCAAATCGAGCGTGGCCGTGGCAATGCCTAAGGCGCGAAAGACACGGCAGATGACAGGAAGCGTCATAGGACTTCGTCCGCTCTCCAAACGACAAATCTGAGAACGCTGCACGCCAATACGCCTACCCAGTTCGTCCTGAGTGAGGTTTTGAGCCAAGCGAGCCTCGCGCATGGCCGCACCCAAACGATACGAATTGACCTCGTCCTTCAACTGCTTTTCCATGGCGTCGCGACGAGGAGTACCCTTCTCGCCCCACACCTCATCGACAACTGCCGACAGGGGGGTCAAATTGACTTGTCCCATACTCTTGCTACTTTTTATGTTTTTGTTCAAAATACCATTTTCTTATTTCCTCTGCTTTTGCTATCTCCTTCGCTGGAGTTTTCTGGGATTTCTTCACGATACCATGCGTGGCGATGACCAACGCTTCGAGTTCCGTATCCCAAAAGGAGAACAACCTATAACAGTTGCCATTGAACAAAGTACGAAACTCCCAAATATTGGTACCAACCAACTTTTTGAAGAGCTCCTTGTCTATTACTCCCTGCTCAATCTTGAGAAAATTATAAGAAATCTTCTCTTGTACTTTTTGTGGCAGCAAACGGAAGAAAGCCAAAGCTTCATCCATCATCACCACTTTTATTTGACGATTCCCCATGTTTTCTATTTCAGGTACAAAGATAAGCATTTGTTTCCACAAAACGCAACAAGCAGCCTGTTTTTTTGAGGAAATCAAGAAAAAATGGTTTTCACTATGTAGAGAGCAGAGCGGTTTTCATAAATAAAAGCAACCATCCTCAAATCCGCAACTAAGCCCTTCAACGTGCTTA
>UMFD01060395.1_pt1 | contig 11343 bp, 9 predicted proteins | sample 1964901 | NCBI WGS metagenome assembly UMFD01 (sample SAMEA4836035, study PRJEB28245) | human gut metagenome | biome: gut microbiome; material: fecal sample | place: Denmark | collected 2008 | reverse complement strand
CAGACTTTGCGGACGTTTTCTTTGTGGTTCGTAAATGTATAGTTTTTCAAACTTACTTCTTGCCAATGTTTTTGTTCTGAAGTCGGAAAATGAGATTTACCACATCTTCCTTTGTGTAGCCGCTGCCCTTGGTGGAAGTACCCGACAGGATCTCTAGCAGAAACGTGAGCTTGTCGGGATTGACCCTTGAACACTTTAGCGACATTCGCACAAGATCGTACCTTGCGAGAAACTCAAGTTCACGCAGGCATTGACTCAGGTTGTACACCTGAGTAGATGTTCTCCCGTTCTTCAGAAACATCTCCATAACCTTTTCAGGTATCCAGTTGCTGGCTGTCTCGTACCCGTAAAGATGGTAATGGAGTTTGCAGCACAGCTTGAAAAGATCATTGGAATTTCCGTTGCGGATAACAGCAATGCAGTCCTTGCCAATAATTGAATAGATCTTTCTGCTGGCATAGCTACGCAGACTTCTTACGGTGCTAGGTGAAATACTCAGCACCGTTGCCGCCTGAGAGTCAGACATTCTCGCCACATTAACGAGATCTCTCGCTCTCTTGCTCTGACACCACTTGCAGCTGCTTATATACTGCCAAAGCTTATTTGCGGCAATGACTCGCTCTTGGGTAAAGTACCCTGATTGCCTTGTCTGCAAGGCTAACTTTTTGTCGTAATTAATGTCTTTGAGCAGGGTTAAGCACTCTGCAAAAATCGACCTTTGTTTCACAGGCATATTAATCGCCTCCCTATAAAATTTTGCCCCAGAGAATCCAGAGCGGACAGCCGTGAATTTCAGGTTATTGATTTTAAATTCAACGCATCCGTTCACTCTGGAGCTACTAATATAATCGCAGCTTAGCATCTTCAAAATTAATATCAAAATATTTTTAAAATTTCTTGATCGGAAATTTGATCTGTATTTTCATCAATCTCAGCTCTTTTATTTGCAAAAGTGGCATTTAGCGTTTATCGCAAACAGGTCTTGGCTAATGGCGAAACAGCTTGCAAATTTCCACTTGGCTTGGCTGCAAAAAGTTTTGCTTAAAACGATAAAAGATTAACTGATTTCGTTGTTGCTTGCAGACGATCTACTGTCCCAAACGGTCGCAAGATACCCCCACCCACGCCGTAAGCCGCTGAGTGCCGCCGTGTCGAGCTGCAGCAATGCCGTAGGGTAAACATACCCAAGCAGCGGAGCAAAAGCCGTGTACGCCGCCGTGTGCGGCTGTGGCGGCAAAAGGAAAAAAGCACAGCCAGACCGCAGGAAAAATGCCGTCAAGCCGTGCTCTTTTTATTTAGTAGTACCCATAGATAGTGAATTTTTTAGTTTAGATGCAATTCAAATCTCCAAAATTACGAATAAATCTCACCCGAAAATCTACCCGGATTTTGCAGGGCGGCTAATAATGCAAAATAGCTGCTGAAAACCACCCTAAAATCGGTCTGCGGCGATAAATGCACTCCCTTGATACCCCATATTGCTAAAATCCAATGGTGCAAGAGTTTTCGCCAACAGGACTTGATTTGATGCTGTTTATCTGCTAATTTTGTATCAAAGAAGAGGTGTGATACCCAAGCCTAAAGGTACTCGTGCCATTATTAAGTAGGTGTTATCGAAGTCTCGAGATACGTGCTCAACTACTTCACCACTCAACATATCAGCTCTATCTATTATAATTAACTTATCTGAGAGGGAAGTTAAATCCCTTGCTGAGTCTACACCTCTTTCAAATACGACTACATCTGGATGAGGATTTCCGTTTCTTACCAGATTGCACATATATGTCTTACCTGTTGCGGCTGCACCTCTAACTACATTTATTCTACCCCTGAGCTGTATGTCAAAGGTTACTACTTCTCCTGATGATACTATCAGATGTCTCGTTTTCTTATCGTAACTTATCATACTTTCAAATCCTCTCTTTAAAGAAAAGAGAGCGAACTCTCTGAAAGAAATCGCTCTCAATTTCAATATATCTAAACTGGAGTAGATATGACTAACTCATGGGTAAAATTACAGAGTAGAAATATTACCGTTAGGATAAACAACATACCAGTAATCATAACCCCAACCAAAGGGGTCACCATACTGCCTTGTGCCAGTACCCTCTGTTTCTCCACCTGGTGTCGTACCATCACTTATTGTACCTTCATGATGCCCGTTTTCATCATCCCAAGACCAAGATTTACCGCCACCGCCAGAACCTGAGTTACCATCATTATTATTGCTAGAGCCTCCGCCATTGTTGTTGCTTGAGCCTCCGCCGTTATTCTGAGAGCCTCCGTTGCCGTTGCCTCCGCCATTATTGGAGTTGCCTCCGCCGTTTCCACCGTTGTTAGAGTTGCCTCCACCGTTATTGTTGGAGCTACCTCCGCCATTGTTATCTGTGTTGCCGCCGTTACCATTGTTATTGTTGTCTGCGGTCTCCTCAGACTTCTCATCGTCCTTCTTCTCTTCCTCTGGCTTTTCCTTGATGATGAGCTTTGATGTAGCGGTCACTTCATTGCCACTGCTGTCCTTAGCCTTGTAAGTGATAGTGTATTTTCCTGCCTTGTAATCAGACTTCTTTGCCTCGCCGTCAAGTTCCGCTGTGAACTCTACACTCTCATCATAGTTATCCTTCACGGATACCCCATTCTTGAAATCAGGGAGCTTATCACCCTCGGTTATTTCATACTTATCCTTGATACCCAAAAATTCAGGTTTCTCACTGTCTACTACCGTTACTGTGATGTTCCAGAGTTCTTCCTCACCTGTGGCAAGCTTGATGTTAAGTGAAATGCTCTGTACGCCCAACTTGTCAAGTGCGATCTTTTCTTCGCCGCTGGCAAATGCAGCTGTGTCTATCTTATCATCGCTCAGTTTAGCAGCAAGTTCAGCTGCGGTCATTTCGCTGCCTGCCTCAAGCTCACATTCAAACACCTTAGGCTCTTTCACCTCAGCCTCAGAGCTGCTATCCTCAGCTGCGGAAGATATCGAACTTGTGTCCGCAAGGCTGCTTGTTGTGCCTTTCTTACCCTCGTCATTTCCGCAAGCGGTAAGAAATACCCCTCCTGCTATCGCCAAAGCTGCTGCCGCAACAATAATGTTTCTCGCCATTTTTGATACCCCTCTTCTAATAGATTTTCCAAATACTTTAACTTCAAGTGCCTTAGGCACGTCAGTTTCATTCTCCATACCCTCAAGACCAGCTCTGAGCCAGAAGAACGGAATGATACATCTGAACTTCTTGTTCTCCTCTTCCTCAAGGCGTTCTATCTCGTCACGCATTTTTTTATTCGCTCTGCTGAGCCTGCTTTTCACAGTACCCAAAGAGATCTCCAGCGTGTCTGCTATCTCCTGCAAACTCATCTCATCGTAATACCTGAGTATCACGCACATACGCTGCTCCTCAGGCAGGCTTTCAACTACCCTGCGTACACATTCGATAACGTCCTCATTTCCAACTAGCTCTCCGGGAATAACACCGTCCGTGTCTTCGAGTTCGAGTTCTGTACCGTCCTCTGTCATATCTGACAGGTATAAAGGTTTTTTCTTTCTAAGATAATTCTTACATCTGTTTGCTACTGTTGTTCTCAGATAAGACTTAAAGCCAGCTGCGTTCTTGATATTGTCTAACTTCTGAAATACACATATGTAGCTGTCGTGAATAATGTCCATTGCTTCCTCATCGCTTTTGACGATGCTCTTAGCAAGGAAAAACATATGCTGACAAGTTTCTATGTACAGCACTTCTTTAGCCTGCTGATCACCTTGCTTCGCTTTCTCCACCGCTTCGGTGTAATCCACGTCTTCCTTCATTTTCTAAACTACTCCCATCTTCAATGATTTTCCTAAACAATGCCTTTTGCTGATCTTCGGTCAACTGATACCCTTCGGCAAGTTTTCCAAAGATCATACAGAGAACTTCTTCATTCATCTGACCACCTCTTGTCCTCTGTGTATATAGACAAATGAGATGCAGAAAAAGTTCCACCTTTCTAAAAAATTTTTTCTTCTATTCCAGTATAACATATTTCTCACTCAAAATCAACACTTTCTTAATAATTAATTCCTCATATGAGTAATATTATTTGAACTATACAACTCATATTTACATCTTCAATTATCTGTCTTATTTCTTTAAAATAATAATATAAAGCAAAGTTAAAGAAACTGACAGGAGAGATACCCAAATGATCAATGAAAACTGGATACTCGTAAAACTTCGTAAGTACCTCACTGACTACGGCTGGAGCATTTATAAGCTTGCCAAAGAGTCTGACATACCATACTCAAGTCTGAATAATATCTTTGTAAGAAATACAATGCCAACTGTGAGTACCCTAATGAAACTCTGTAATGGTCTCGGCGTATCTATGTCGGACTTCTTCAAAGACGATACCCTAGATCAGCCTGTCTCCCACGTTGTCAAGCTCTCTGATGAACAAGCTGATATACTCAGCAAGTACGATAGGCTTTCTGCTAGTGATAAGAAACTCTTAGCTGCGTACCTGTCAGGCTTGGCTAAGGAGTAGGTCTTTTCTTATCCCACCCAACCACCCCTTGATGTGATACTGGAGTTAGCTGACATACTTGAATCAGTTGTTCCAAGTGTCATATCCTAGTATGCACCTTCTTCTCTGATCCGCATTATAGAACTTGGTGTGTATCTTGTAGTGTTATATTTTAACTTAGCTGTAATCTTATAGGAAAATCCAGCTTTTCCTAAGCGATTTTACCTTGCTCTTAACCTATACTACCCATAACCAAATCTTGTTCGCCACTACGATTGTCTGATCGTGGTGGCTTTTTTCTTGCCCTTTCGTCTGTCGGTCGAGTGCATATAAGCTGTTCGATTTCTGTATAAGATACTGCCAGCTGAACGTACGCAGATAAAATCTTAAAACTTTTATTTTTCTAGCCATATTTTTTGTTCTAAATAAAAAAATCGGGTAGCTGCGATGTTTATTTATGGGTTATTGCTTTGGAGGACAGGCTAAAAAGTCTCCCAATATCTCGAACGTGTAGTCCTCAATCTCTTATAATTTCAAGCCAAAACTAGCAAATATACAATGTTCTTTAGGAAAATGTAGCTTTAATCACTGTGCCAAGTATTTTCTTAAATTATAAGCCTAATCTATCATAAATTCAAATATTCTTGTGGCATAATCACGATAAATATACATTAATTGCTACCATAAAAACGAGAATTGCTGCAATGTGCAATGTCAATATTATAGTAAATACACATCAATTACCATGATAAAATCTGAGGTTCACATAGCTTGATCTTACCCAATATTATGTTTAAAATACATTAATTGTTACCATAAAATCGTAATTCTTTGCAGTATGAAATGTCAATATTATAGTAAATATACATTAATTACTACGATAAAATCTGAGGTTTACATAGCTTGTTCTTACCCAATATTATGTTTAAAATACATTAATTGTTACCATAAAATCGAAAATTTTAGCAGTGTAGCAATGCCAAGATTATAGTAAAAATACATTGATTGCTACCATAAATCTTAAAATTGCTGTACCACTAATTGGATATTATTCTTTTATACTGACCACTCCTTGCTTCAACTGTGCAGCTTTTTATTGTTCATTTAACTACTGTTCTCTATTTTTTCACGTCTTATCGATGAAAGAATTATCGAGATAAAATTAATACTGACATAAAAAACAACAAAACCTGAAAATGGCGATATTTTTCGGGTTTTGTTGTTTTTTCTTGCGAGTTACTACTATTTGCTGTTCCAGATGAGATTACAGCTTGAAATCAAATAAATTATTTCTCAGATAAATTTCTTGCATATCGAGATCAATCTATACCTTTCTGAGGGTATACATCGAGATTTGTATATGAAAAATGAGATACGTCTATACCCTCAAGATTAATATACTTGGAGGGCAAGATGATGAAAGTAGGATCTAGAAAGGTTATAGTAAGTAAAGTGTTACTTGAAAGGGTTTGTAAACTGTTAGGCGAAGAACGCCAAGGAACTATAATTATTCGGGCATTTGTATTTTTCTTATGTGATTTTTACAACGAGTGCTCACCACTCTATTACAAAAATACAGGTCAAAGTCCTGAAGATGCATATGCTTCTGCCTACAATAAGCTGTGTGGTAAACCTTGGATCAAAAGGCACATAAACGATATCGAGAAGAAAGTAACTGTATCAGTTAATATTCCTTATGACATAGATCAGTTACTGAAAATAATAGTTCTGACTAATGATAGATCGAAAATAGCTAATTTGTGCCTTATGTTCGTTATCTCACATTATAAGTCATCGAATGAACTAACTATACCAGCTATCAAGCTGCATGGAAATAAGTTCAACCCTATTATGAGAGATACAATTAGGGCACTCGTAAGAGATAATAAATATGAAAGAATAACCGATGTCTTTGCTGGTGCTCTTGGAATTTCCACAAGAGTTCAAAAATATGGAGATAAGCTTTATGTCAATGTATATGACGACGTTGCTGCAAAGATCGATATGCAGAAAACACAAGGCATAGATGAGGCTCAAGCTTTGCCGCAAAAAGGACTCTACAACTTGATGGAAGTTGTAAAGAATCAACCATTTGGGCTTATAACAAATATACTAACACTTGATGTTTCTAAGGATACTTTTACAAAGATAAAAGAATTATATGATAGTAATAACAATAATAAGAACAAGAACGATAGCTCATTAGCTTATGCCACTTATTATTTTTATATTAATGCACTTAGCGTAATAAATAAAATGACAGATTTCAATAGTAATGCAAAAACAGACACTCTTCTCAATGCTGCCAGACATATATATGAATATTCACTTTTTTTGAATCAGAAAAATACTTACTTGAAGAGTAACAATTACAAGGAGCTCATAGGGGTAAGGAGAAGAGCTTTTTCGGAGAACTCTCTTGTTATTTATGATCCTCCTTACATTGACGGTGAAGGTTATAATACAGAATTTACTCTTGAAGACCACAAAAATCTTATTAAAACTGTTGTCAACAGCAAAGCTGATTTTATCTATTTTGTAAGAAATCGAGTAAGTAGAAGTGTTAGCAATGATAAAGATAAAAGTATAAAAGTAATCAATATTTCTCCACAAGAACTTAAAGCTGGAGATGAAGTATTGCAAAATGAGCTTAGAGAACTTTTCAAAGATAAAGGAAAAAAGGAAAAATTGTATTATATTCTTATACCATATAAAAGAGCTAAATTTCCGAATAACGAAAATGAAATAGTTGACAGGGAGTTTGGTGTCACATATGAGCTTATTGTTACCAGCATTAAGCCCAATGACGATCGTTTTAATGAGCTAAAGAACAAACACTGGGATGACTGGGATAATGAAGGTTACTGGGAGGGTTTCAAAAGGGAAATCAAATGGGGCAGTTCTGACGAACCTGAAAAATGTTCTGAGAATTTAAATTAAAGCTCAACTCTTGTAATAACATCTTATATTAATGTAACCACCCAACTATACATATGATAATAATAGTCAAGTATTAATTTTCTCGATACTTGACTATTGTTTATTGACTTACACCATTTATTGTGGTATGCTGTATGATACCCAATAAAATAAAAAGGAGAACCTCATATGAGTACAAGCAATACTGGCTGCGATAATCGAAAGTACGCCATATATGCCCGTAAATCGAAGTTTACAGCAAAAGGCGAAAGTATAAATCAGCAGATCGACCGCTGTAAACTTCATCTTAGCAGTATGAACGTCGATGAGGAAGATATTATCATATTCGAGGACGAGGGCTATTCTGGCGGCAATACCGACAGACCTCAGTTTAAAGAGATGATGGATATGTGTGAGGATAACAAAATCCAATGCGTAATATGCTATAAGCTCGATAGAATAAGCCGATCTGTGTCAGATTTTACAAATACATTCAACAACTTAGAAAAGCACAATATTCGCTTTATCTCCGTCAGCGATGGTCTCAACGGAACTAACAGCCCTATGGATAAGGCAATGATACAGCTTGTAGCCGTGTTTGCCGAACTGGAGCGAAATATAATTGCTGAACGTATTATTGATAATATGACCGAGCTAGCACAGAAAGGTCGGTGGCTCGGCGGCACAACTCCAACGGGTTACAAAAGCGTTGAAACCTTCGGCAGTACTAATAAAGAGGGCAAAGTGCACTACGCCCGAAAACTCGAGATAGTACCCGAAGAAATGGAACTAATCAAGAGAATTTATAAGCTTTATCTCAAAACAGAATCCCTTACGGCTGTTCAGGCAACCCTACTTAATGATAATATCAAAACGAAAATGGGTAATGAGTACACACGTTTTGCAATAAAGGTTATTCTAAGTAATCCCGTATATGCTAAGGCTGATAACGCTGTCCTTAAATTTTTTGAGAATAAAGGCTCGACAATATACGCAGAAGACACCGAATTTGACGGAACTAAAGGAATGATGGTTTATAATAAAACCAAGCAAGAGAAGAATACCAGCCATAAAGTTAAACCTTACAATGAATGGATCGTAGCTATTGGCGAACATGAAGGTGTTATAGATGGAGCAGACTGGGTAAGTGTTCAAAATATTCTGGATAAAAATAAGGATAAGAACTACAATCGCCCACGCAGCCATTGTGCATTGCTTTCTGGATTGCTCAGATGCAAATGCGGTTCTATAATGTACCCTCGTGTGGCAAAAACTTATAATGAACGAGGAGAAAGAAACTTTGCGTATGCGTGTAAGATGATGCTTAACTCAAATCGACAAAGATGCAATGTAAAACGCATAAACGGCAACTTCCTCGATGATCTTGTCTGGGAGCAAATCAAAGTTCTGACATCGGATAAATCTGAATTGGCAAAGCAGCTGAAAGAGGTACAGGGCAATTTTGAAAGCGATGAACAGCCTGTACTTAAAGAACTGGAGCAGATGAAAAAAAGGCTTAGCGACAATAAACAAAAACAAAAGAACCTTATAAATTTTATTGCCAATAACGGAAGTAAAATGTCGCCTGAAATGTCCGATCACGCTAATGAGCAATACCGAAAGCTTGAAAACAGCAACAAAGAGATCAGCTCAAAAATAATCAAGCTTGAAGAAGTTGTCGCACAAAGCGAGCAAGCATTTGCTAATTTCAAAGATCTTGCAACTCGCCTATCTGAATTTTCAGCAGCCTTAGATACCCAAACCACCTTTGAGGACAAACGTTACGCTGTGCGGCAAGTCATAGAATACGCTGAATGGGATGGCAAAAATGTAAAATTATTCTTTACTGGCAATAGAACAGTAGAACTTCAGGATATAAAGGACGAACTCGCAAACTATAAAAAAGCCCACAGAAAGCGGGCAAAGACAAGCTCTGATGAAAATACGACATTAGGTGAGGATAGCGAACGAAATTCTGATGCACTTTCGCTCGGCAAAAAAACTCTCCGCTGAGGTGCATTTCGACGAGCCTGTCGATACTGATAAAAACGGCAACTGCCTTACGCTGATGGATATTATCGCGGACGATGAGATGCCGGTGGAGGATAAATGCGGGCTGAGGAGCGACCTTGCGCGGCTTGAAAACTGCCTGCGCACCGAGCTTGAACAGCGCGAACGCGAGATAGTCGTGATGCGCTACGGGCTGGGCAAAAGCCCGCCGCTCACTCAGCGCGAAACGGCGAAACTGCTTGGTATCTCGCGCTCTTACGTTTCGCGGATAGAGAAAAAAGCTCTGCAAAAGCTTCGCGCCGCTATGGAAACGCCATGCTGAAAAGCACGTGAACGCTGAGTGAAATTGGGGCGGGGGTATTGCAATGCGCCGCAAAATGTGTTATAATGTAATCTGACGGCGCGGGAAATGCGCTGTATCTATAAAAATTGACAATAGAATATCAAAATGACAGAATATGTAAAGGATGGTTTTTCATTATGACAAATTCTTACGAAAGCCCTTTCTGCACCCGCTACGCCAGTAAGGAAATGCAGTATATTTTCTCGGCGGATAAGAAATTCACTACCTGGAGAAAGCTTTGGGTGGCGCTTGCAAGAGCTGAGATGCAGCTTGGCCTGCCAGTAACTCAGGAGCAGGTAGATGAGCTTGAGGCTAATGTTGATAATATCGACTACGAGGTAGCCGCCGCGCGCGAAAAGGTAGTTCGCCACGACGTTATGGCGCACGTTTACACCTACGGCAAGGTTTGCCCTAAGGCGGCGGGAATAATCCACCTCGGCGCTACTTCCTGCTACGTTGGCGACAATACCGACGTTATCATCATGCGCGATGCTATGCAGGTTGTAAAGAGAAAGCTGATAAAGGTGATTTCGCAGCTCGCTGAATTTGCCGATAAGTACAAGGCTATGCCCTGCCTCGCTTACACCCACCTCCAGCCCGCACAGCTCACCACAGTTGGCAAGCGCGCTACACTTTGGTGCAACGAACTGCTCACCGACCTCGAGAACCTCGATTTCCAGATCTCGAAGCTGAAACTGCTCGGCTCTAAGGGCACTACCGGCACGCAGGCTTCTTTCATGGAGCTTTTTGAGGGCGATACCGATAAGGTGAAGAAGCTGGAAAAGCTGATAGCTGAGGAGATGGGTTTTGACGCAGTAGTACCCGTTTCGGGTCAGACCTACTCGCGCAAGGTGGATTACAACGTTTGCTCGGTACTCGCGGGCATAGCTCAGTCGGCTATGAAATTTGCCAACGATATAAGAATACTCCAGTCCTTCAAGGAGATTGAAGAGCCTTTTGAAAAGAACCAGATCGGCTCTTCCGCTATGGCTTACAAGCGCAATCCTATGCGCGACGAGCGTATCTGCGCGCTGGCGAGATACGTTATGTGCGATGTGCTCAACCCCGCATTCACCGCAGGTACTCAGTGGTTTGAGCGTACCCTCGATGACTCTGCAAACAAGCGTATCTCCGTAGCTGAGGCGTTCCTCGGCGTTGACTCTATACTGAATATCATGCTCAACGTCACCGACCCCGAAAACGGTCTGGTAGTATACGATAAGATAATCCGCCGCAGAGTAATGGCAGAGCTGCCATTTATGGCTACCGAAAATATCATGATGGACGCTGTAAAGAAGGGCGGAAACCGTCAGGAGCTTCACGAGAAGATACGCGAATACTCTATGGTAGCGGGCGCGAACGTAAAGCGCGAGGGTCTTGACAACAACCTTTGCGACCTTATTCTCGCCGACCCGATGTTCATGATAACCAAGGAAGAAATGGACGCTATAATGAAGCCCGAAAACTTCATCGGCAGATGCCCTCAGCAGGTAGAAGAGTTCATAGCTGAGTGCGTAAAGCCGGTGCTCGACGAAAACGGCGTTTCCGACGATACCGCAGAGATCAACGTGTAA
>UMFD01069127.1_pt1 | contig 11398 bp, 10 predicted proteins | sample 1964901 | NCBI WGS metagenome assembly UMFD01 (sample SAMEA4836035, study PRJEB28245) | human gut metagenome | biome: gut microbiome; material: fecal sample | place: Denmark | collected 2008 | reverse complement strand
TTTTTCTGTGAGCCTCGCGAAAAACTGGAAATCTAAAAGTAACTGTGATAAAATAGAGGGAAATCTTGTTAACTAATTGATGGGGAATATATAGCCGAAAGGGGAAATAATATGAGTCTTGCAGTGGTTACACTGAAAAAAGGAGAAGGAAGACTTCTCAAATCCGGTGGCATGTGGGTCTTTGACAACGAGATCGCCAGTATTATGGGAAGCTTTGTAAATGGAGATATCGTGCTGGTACATGATTTTGACGGATATCCGCTTGGAAGAGGATTTATCAACACCAATTCCAAGATCACGGTACGTCTGCTTTCCAGAGATGAGAATCAGCATATAGACGAGGACTTTTTTGAAAAAAGAGTAAGAGATGCCTGGGAATACCGCAAAAAGGTAACAGACACTTCAAGCTGCCGCCTGATCTTTGGTGAGGCAGATTTCCTGCCGGGCCTGACAGTTGACAAATTTGAGGATGTTCTGGTCGTACAGTCCCTTGCACTTGGAATCGACCGCTGGAAAGAAATGATCCTCGAACTTATCAGGAAAGTTCTTGCAGAGGACGGAATCAACATCCGTGGAATCTACGAGAGAAGTGATGCCAAAGTCCGCAAGCAGGAAGGAATGGAACTTCACAAGGGCTTCATCGGACCGGAGTTCCCGACTCTTGTTGAGATTGTCGAAAATGGAGTGAAATATCAGGTCGATGTCAAGGACGGACAGAAGACAGGATTTTTCCTGGATCAGAAATACAACCGTCTTGCGATCCAGAAACTCTGCAAGGATGCGAGAGTCCTGGACTGCTTTACACATACAGGTTCTTTTGCATTGAATGCGGGAATTGCAGGAGCAAGAGAAGTTACCGGCGTGGATGCTTCTGAGCTTGCTGTTCATCAGGCACAGGAGAATGCGAAGCTGAACGGACTGGACGGCAGAGTTAAATTTATCTGTGAGGATGTTTTTGAACTGCTTCCGAGACTGGAAGAAGAGGGCGAGAAATATGACGTCGTGATCCTCGATCCGCCGGCGTTTACCAAGTCACGAAGCTCTATCAAGAATGCAGTCAAGGGTTACAGAGAAATCAACCTGCGTGGTATGAAACTTGTCAGGGATGGAGGATTCCTTGCAACCTGTTCCTGTTCTCACTTTATGGATTATGAACTCTTTACCAAGACGATCGGACAGGCCGCACGAAATGCACACAAGAGACTGCGCCAGGTAGAATACAGGACCCAGGCACCGGATCATCCGATCCTGTGGTCTTCAGATGAATCTTATTATCTGAAGTTTTATGTGTTCCAGGTGTGCAGTGACAGATAAAAATAATCTTACATAATAATAGTGACATCATTTCATTAAAGAAAGAAGGACTTGCATGAGAGAAAAGTTTATCAAGTTTATGGAAGGACGCTATGGAGTAGACGCATTTGCAAGATTTACGATGGGTGTTGCATTTGTGATGATCATTCTGTCCATGTTTATCCGGAACCGGGTCGGCGCGGCGTTTGATACCATTGGCCTTCTTGCGATCCTTTATACTTATTACAGAATGCTTTCCAGAGATATACAGAAGCGTTATGCCGAAAACCAGAAATATCTGTCCATCACATCTGGCATAAGACAGAAATTCAACCGTGAAAAAAACATCATGCAGCAGAGAAAGGAATATCACATTTATTCCTGTCCGAACTGCAAACAGAAGATCCGTATTCCGAGAGGAAAAGGCAAGATAGAGATTGACTGTCCGAAATGCCACACGAAATTTATCAAAAAAAGCTGAATACGATCTGAGATCAGAATACAGCCGGAGGTCTTATGTTTGGTTATGTGGTAATGAATAAACCGGAGATTAAATTCAAGGATTTTGACCTGTATCGTTCTTTTTACTGTGGTCTCTGCAGAGAACTGCGGGATCGCTATGGAGTGACAGGACAGATTTCCCTGACATATGATATGACGTTTGTGATCCTTCTCCTGAGCGGGCTTTATGAGCCGCCGACAAGGAAGGGAACGACGAGATGCATCATCCACCCTGTACGGAAACAGCCGGTCCGCAAGAATGCGCTCACAGAGTATGCCGCAGATATGAATGTTTTTCTTGCATACTATAAATGTGAGGATGACTGGAAAGACGAGAAGAAGCTTCTGAGTCTTTTGTACGGGAACCTCCTTCGGGGCAAAGAGAAGCATGCAGAAGAGCGGTGGCGTAAGAAAGTCGATACGATCGTTTCACTTCTGAATGAACTTTCTGAGATGGAGAAGGCGGGGGAAGAGAATATCGATTGCATTTCCGGATGTTTCGGGAAGATCATGGAGGAGATCTTTGCGTATCGGGCAGATCTGTGGGAACCGACACTGCGCCGGATGGGCTTTTTCCTGGGTAAATTTATTTATCTCATGGATGCCTATGATGATGTAGAGGAAGATATCAAAAAAGGAAATTACAATCCTTTTTCCAGAAGTTATATAATGGAAGGGTTCGATGAACAGGTACGGCAGATGCTGATCATGATGATGGCAGAGGTCTGCCGGGAATTTGAAAAACTTCCTATTATTAAATATACCGATATACTGCGGAATATTCTGTATTCCGGAGTCTGGTGCAGATTTGAAGCAGTGTCCGGTAAGAGGAAGAAAGAGCAGGAGAAAGAAAATGTTTGATCCATACAGTGTCCTTGGCGTTTCCAGGGATGCATCCGATGAAGAAATCAAAAAGGCATACCGGAAACTGAGCAGGAAATATCATCCGGATGCAAATATCAATAATCCAAACAAAGAACAGGCGGAAGAGAAGTTCAAGGAAGTCCAGCAGGCTTATGAACAGATCATGAAAGAAAAGGAATACGGCTCCTCTTATGGAAATGCAGGCGGCTACTACGGTGGATTTACAGGCCGTCAGAACAGCACTTACCAGGATGAGGAGGCAATCCGCAGACAGGCAGCTGCCAATTATATCCAGAGCCGTCATTTCCAGGAGGCAATGAATGTACTCTCGTCCCTGAAGCAGAGGAACGGAGAGTGGTATTACCTTTCTGCGATGGCTAATATGGGACTTGGAAATAATGTCAATGCACTGGAGGATATCCGGACAGCGGTAAACCTGGAGCCGGATAATGTACAGTACCGTATGCTCCTTCAGAGAATGGAGGGCGGCGGAACCTGGTATCAGGAACAGCAGAATCCTTTTGGTGGAATGCCGGTGGATGGAAGCGATTACTGTATGAAGCTCTGTATCGCAAATATGCTCTGCGGACTGTGCTGTCCGGGCGGCGGTGTATTCTGCTGCTGAGAAAATTATTCATTATTACTAAATGAATAAAAGAAAATACAAATCAACGGATTGACATTTTTTAGTTGTGATATTATCATAGTATCGTACTGCTGTGATAAAGCGAAAGCAGCAGGTCAGGTTCCTGTAACTGAACAGGCAGGAACTTTAGAAGTACAATGGAAAAGTACAGGAGGAAATCTTAAGATGAGTATTCGTATTGGAATTTTAGGTTATGGAAACCTTGGACGAGGCGTAGAATGTGCAGTTAAGCACAATCCGGATCTTGAGCTTGTAGCAGTTTTTACACGCCGTGATCCTTCAACAGTAAAAATCCTCACAGATACAGCAAGCGTTTATCATGTAGATGAAGCAGAAAAAATGAAAGACAAGATCGATGTTCTGATCCTCTGCGGAGGAAGTGCAACAGACCTTCCGGAGCAGACACCGAAATATGCACAGTGGTTCAATGTCGTAGACAGCTTTGACACTCATGCAAGAGTTCCGGAGCATTTTGCAAACGTAGACAAGGCAGCTTCCGAGAGCGGACATGTAGGAATCATCTCCGTAGGCTGGGACCCGGGAATGTTCTCCCTGAACAGACTGTATGCAAATGCAATCCTTACCAACGGTAAAGATTATACATTCTGGGGCAAGGGTGTAAGCCAGGGACATTCCGATGCGATCCGCAGGATCGACGGAGTCAAAGACGGCAAACAGTACACCATCCCGGTAGAAGCAGCACTGGAAGCTGTAAGAAACGGAGAAAATCCGGAACTTACAACAAGACAGAAACACACCAGAGAGTGCTTCGTAGTAGCTGAGGAAGGCGCAGACCTTGCACGTATCGAGAACGAGATCAAGACTATGCCAAACTACTTCGATGAGTACGATACTACAGTACACTTCATCACAGAAGAAGAACTGAAACGTGATCACAGCGGAATCCCGCACGGTGGATTTGTTATCCGTTCCGGCAAAACAGGCTGGAATGATGAGAACAGCCATGTGATTGAATATAGCCTGAAACTGGATTCCAACCCGGAATTCACTTCTTCCGTAATCGCAGCATATGCAAGAGCAGCATACCGCATGAGCCAGGAAGGACAGAAAGGCTGCAAGACAGTTTTTGATGTTGCACCGGCTTACTTAAGCGCACAGGACGGAGCAGAACTTCGTAAACATCTTCTGTAATAAAAAACATGGATTTACTGAGGGGCAGGATTTTCCTGCTCCTTTTTGCTATGTTTTCATAAATTAGATGTATGTGGGTTACTGTGAACGGAGTGAACAGTAACGTATGTGGGACACAGACATTCATCTTTATATTGACGTATTGGAAATCTTGAGATATAATACCTACATGATATTGTAATAATATTGTAAAGAATTGTAACGAAAAAAGTAATAATGAGTTTTTGTTATCGTTCAAAGAAAGAGGATATTATATGAAGAAGGTATGTAAGAAAGCAGGACTTTTGGGGATACTTCTGGGACTCATGCTTTTTGCTGCAGGCTTTGCTTTACAGGCAACAACCGTAGAGACGCAGGCGGCAACAACAACAGGATTTCGTACAATAAACGGAAAAACCTACTATTACAAGAATGGAAAGATGGTCAAGGGCTGGCTGACACTTGGAAAGAATAAGTACTTCCTGAATACCAAGACAGGTGTGCTTTACAAGGGCTGGCAGAAGAATTCCAAGGGACCTAAGCGATACTTCGATTCCCGTACAGGAGTTATGTACAAGGGACTTAAGAAAGTTGGCAGCAGTTATTATTATTTTAATACTTCTACAGGATATACGACAAGCGGCTTTCTTAAGGCACAGAATGGGAATGTAAGGTATTTTATGTCTGATACATACGTGATGGCGACCGGCTGGATGAAGAACAGCAAGGGTGAGAAATGGTATTTTACGCCGTCGAATGGACTTATGTATAAAGGACTTAAGAAAGTTGGATCTTATTATTACTATTTTGATGGTAGTACAGGTGCGACAAAGAGTGGTTTCCTTAAGGCCTCAAATGGAAATGTCCGTTATTTCAGGGCCAAGACTTACGTGATGGTAACAGGCTGGACCAAGACCAGCAAAGGTGAGCGCCGTTACTTTGCACCAAGTACAGGAGTTATGTATAAGGGACTCAAAAAAGTCAGCGGAAATACGTATTATTTCAATACCAATACAGGAATTGCCACAGGCGGCTGGGTGACTATTGACGGAAATAAGTATTACTTTAATCCAGATACATTTGTAATGACAACAGGTACCAAGCTGATCGATGGAAAATACTACGTATTTAATTCCAGTGGTGTTATGGTTAATTCTTACAATGGCAGCAGCAGTAATTCTCCGACGGCACCTACATCAGAGAGAACGATCAAGAACTATCTCGCAGGTGCACTGCAGCCAGTTGGACAGGCTCTGTACGTATGGGGCGGCGGCTGGAATGATTCCAAAAGAAAGGGTGTAAGCCCTACATGGATCTCCTGGTACAACAGTCAGAGCAGCAGTTATGATTATAACAACTACAGAGATCTGAGTGATGCAAACAGAGCCAAGGGTCTGGACTGTTCCGGATTTGTCGGCTGGGCATCCTATCAGGTAATGCACACGAAGTCAGGTGAGGGCAGCGGCTATACCGTTGTTTCCGGCGATATTGGTTCTTATTATCAGAATACTCTGAAATGGGGACAGATCGTAAACCAGAATTATCTTTCACAGACAGGCTGGAAGATGCAGCCGGGAGATATCGGTTATGATGACGGTCACACCTGGATCGTTCTCGGACAGTGCCCGGACAAGAGTGCCGTGATCGTCCACTCCACACCGCAGGCAGGCTGCCAGATCGCAGGAACCTGCACACCGGATGGAGATTATGACAGCCAGGCAATCGCACTTGCCAAGACATATATGTCAAAATACAAAGGATTTACGAAGTACAATTATCATACATCCTGTGGTAACTATATCCGAAGAGGTAACTACTTAAGATGGTACAGCAGTACACTTTCTGATCCGGACGGATACAAGAACAAGACAGCAGCACAGATCCTTGCAGATTTATATAGCTAAAACAGGAAATGGTTAACGAAGAGAAGCAGTTTTCATTACAGAAGACTGCTTCTTTTTTTCGTATTCTTTACTAATTGTTACAAAAATTTAAAATTTTTAATTATTTACTCTTGCGTTCCTGAGAACGATATGTTAATATGTAAAAGAAGTTCAATAAGATATTTCAAAAATGTTACAAAATAGATTGATTTAGATTATGAGGTGAAAACATGAAGAAACGAATTGTTTGCATGACGTTAGCATTAATGATGACAGCATCACAGGTTGTCAGCGTAAGCGCGTCAAGAGAAGACGAGCTGAGAGAGGAACAGGCAGCTACCAGCGCACAGCTGGATGCTACATACGCACAGATTGACCAGCTTTATTCAGCAAAGCAGCAGTTACAGAGCGAAATTGATGCTTTGGATGCAAATCTTGTGAATGTCATGGTTTCCATTCAGACCCTTGAGGGAGATATCAGCAATAAAGAAACTGACATTCAGAATACCCAGACAGCTCTTGAGAAAGCACAGAATGCCAAGACTAAACAGTACGAAGCAATGAAAGAACGTATCCAGTACATCTATGAGAAGGGCGGCAACGCTGCATGGTTCCAGATGATGATGGATGCTGACAACCTTTCTGATCTTCTTACCAAAGCAGAATACACACAGAAGATGTATGAATACGACAGACAGAGCCTTGAGAAATATGCCAACACCATCGACCAGGTAACACAGCTCGGTGACCAGTACAAACAGGAGAAGGCAGAACTCGAGGGAATGAAACAGGAATACGAATCTGAGTCAGTAAACCTTCAGACACAGATCGATACCAAGAAAGCCAACTCTGCAGACTGCGACAATGAGATCGCATACGCACAGCAGATGGCAACTGAGTATTCCAACCTGATCGTTCAGCAGCAGGCAGAGATCGAGCAGCTTGAGGCAGAGCGTATCGCCGCTGAGGAAGAAGCAAGACGTCAGGCAGAGGCAGAAGCTGCTGCAGCAGCTGAGGAAGCTGCAAGACAGGCAGCCGAAGAAGAAGCTGCACAGGAAGACCAGAGTAACTCTGATGAGGATTATTCTGAGGATGAGGATTACTCCGAGGACGAAAATACAGACGACGAAAATTCTGATGAGGATTACTCTGAGGATGAAAATACAGACGGTGATTACAGCGAAGATGAGGATACATCCTCTGACAGCAGTGATGATGTAGAGTACGATGAGTACGGCAACGTGATCGACAGCGACAACACTGTAGATCCGGATGATTATGAGAGTTCATCATCCAGCTCCTCAAGCTCATCCAGTTCTTCATCCTCAAGCTCAGGATCTTCTATCGTAGATTATGCACTGCAGTTTGTTGGAAACCCGTATGTATGGGGCGGCACAAGCCTTACAAACGGTGCTGACTGTTCTGGTTTCACGCAGAGTATCTATGCACAGTTCGGCTACAGCCTTCCGAGAACATCCTACGAGCAGCAGAACTGGGGAACCGAAGTTTCCTACGCAGACGCCCAGCCAGGCGACCTGATCTGCTATGGTGGACATGTTGCAATTTATATGGGCAATGGACAGATTGTACATGCGTCTAACTCCCAGGATGGTATTAAGATTAGTAATGATGCTACTTATAGGACTATTCTTTCTGTAAGAAGACCGTCATAATTTTTCATAAAATGTAGGCATAAAAACGGTGGTGTAAAAACTGCCGTTTTTTTGTTCTTTGAAAAGAAGAAAACCGTGAAGGGGCTTGGCCAGCCCCCTCACCCACCCCTCGGCGCAAGTGTTGGACGGAAATTTTGTTCTGTGCGGGAGCCTTAGAAAATTTTTCCTGGTGCAACAAGCCAGAACACTTTCATATAATTTGCACCGTGTCTCAGGGGTCCTGCGTCTGCGACGTGCAGGAGGTGGGCTGTGGTATGCTATACCATACCATACTATTGGTGGGGTGTGACGTTGGTGGGGAAAAAAGGGATGTTGTAGTACGGGAGAATTTGATTTATGAGGAGAGCATGGTATTGAAGTGATGGATGTTGGTTTGTGGAATGGTAATGATATGTTATGTCACGAAAGAACTTGCCATATAAGAATCGTGCCGTGCTACACTGGTGTTACTGGTTTATGAAAGGGCAATAATAGTATATTATGCTATATTATAACTCACCTTATAAAGCCAAACTCTACCAATTTCACCACATTATCCCATAGTATGTCCCCACACAGAACAACCCTGTTGCATGTCGCAGACGCAGCCCTACGGAGACACGGTGTGGTCTGAATTCCATTTATACGAAAGTCTTCCAATCTGATGCACCAGGAGAATTTTTCAAAGGGCACCCCACAAGGCAAAATTTCCGTCAAACACATAGCCGAGGGGTTTGCTAAGGGGACGGGCGACGTCCCCTTGGCGGTCTTGCATTACAAATGCGCCACTGCCGGGCGCCCCCGGCAAACAAAAATGTTGACTTTCCAAAAATAAAGTATTAAAATGTCATAAAGCGCAACGGGGCACTTCATAGTTCCGTGCGCTTTTTTTTACTTTAAAGCAGTCCAATCTGCTTTATTCAACACGGTGATATGTTCCGAAAGGACATATGGATGAAAAATATATATTTCAGGAGGAAACGAAAATGAGAAAGAGCAAAATGTGGAGAATGTTGACAGTAGCAGCTGTAGCAGCCTCTATGACATGCGGAGTATTTGGTGTACAGAGCGTAAGCGCGGCTGACAAAAAGACCCTCAAAGTTGCAATGGAATGTGGATACGCTCCATACAACTGGACACAGCCGGATGATTCCAACGGAGCAGTGCAGATTTCCGGAAGTTCCGACTATGCATATGGCTATGACGTTATGATGGCGAAGAAGATCGCAGACGAACTTGGCTACGACCTTGAGATCGTCAAACTTGACTGGGATTCTCTCGTACCGGCAGTGCAGTCCGGACAGGTTGACTGTGTTATCGCAGGACAGTCTATCACCAAAGAACGTCAGCAGATGGTTGACTTCACAGATCCATATTATTACGCATCGATCATCACTCTGGTAAAAGAGGATGGAGACTATAAAGACGCAGCAAGCGTAGAAGACCTCAAAGGCGCAACTGTAACATCCCAGCAGAATACCATCTGGTATGATTCCTGCCTGCCGCAGATCCCGGACGGAAACATCCTTCCAGCACAGGAAAGCGCACCGGCAATGCTGGTAGCTCTGGAATCCGGTAAATGCGATGCAGTCGTAACAGATATGCCTACAGGAAAAGCTGCCTGCGTAGCTTACCCGGATTTCAAACTTCTTGACTTCACAGGAACAGACGGAGAATTCGAAGTATCTGACGAGGACATCAACATCGGTATCTCCCTCAAGAAAGGAAACGATGAACTCAAAGATGCGATCAACGGAGTTTTAAGCGAGATGACAGAAGACGACTTCAACGATATGATGGACGAAGCAATCTCAGTTCAGCCGCTGTCCAGCGAGTCATAAAGGAGGAGCAAAATGCTGCCTGAAAGTTTTGGAGGAAGAATCATATATCTTCTTCAGCAATATGGTCCCTCTTTCGCGAAGGGAGCCGGAGTCAGCATGTGGCTGGCACTGGTCGGAACACTTTTTGGATGCATCATCGGTTTTCTCGTAGGTATCGTGCAGACGATCCCGGTGGACAAAAACGATTCCACAGCCAAGAAGGTACTGATCAAAATTGTGAAATTTATCCTTGCCTGCTATGTGGAGTTCTTCCGTGGAACTCCTATGATGGCACAGGCAATGTTTATCTACTTCGGTAGTGCATATCTGTTCAATATCAATATGTCCATGTGGTTTGCCGCGATCTTCATCGTATCCATCAACACAGGTGCATACATGGCAGAGACCGTCCGCGGCGGTATCCTTTCCATTGACCCGGGTCAGACAGAAGGAGCCAAGGCGATCGGCATGACACATGTACAGACCATGATCAATGTTATTCTGCCACAGGCACTGCGTAACATCATGCCGCAGATCGGCAACAACCTGATCATCAACATCAAAGATACCTGTGTACTTTCCATCATCGGTACGGTAGAACTTTTTTACACGACCAAAGGTGTGGCAGGTGCACTGTATACATACTTTGAGTCCTTCACAATAGCTATGGTCATTTATTTTATCATGACCTTTACCTGCTCCAGAATCCTGCGTGTGATCGAGCGTAAGATGGACGGACCGGATAACTATGATCTGGCTACTGCAGATACCCTGACACATACAAGTGGTATGTATTCTTACAAGGAAAGGAAGGACAGCAGAGAATGAATGAGACAATTCTGAAAGTACAGCATCTGGGAAAATCCTTCGGAACGCATGAGATTTTGAAAGATATTGATTTCTCCGTGAAGCCGAAAGATGTTACCTGTATTATCGGTCCTTCCGGTTCCGGTAAATCCACGCTTCTGCGCTGCATGAACCTTCTGGAGACACCTTCATCCGGCGAGATCCGCTACCACGGAACAAACATCATGGACAAACACGTGAACGTTCCGGAGTACCGCTCCAAAGTCGGCATGGTGTTCCAGAACTTTAACCTTTTTAACAATATGACAGTTCTCAAAAACTGCACAGTCGGACAGGAAAAAGTCCTCAAAAAAAGCAAAGAAGAGGCACACAAAAACGCAATGATGTATCTCGAAAAAGTCGGCATGGCTCCATACATCAATGCAAAGCCGAAACAGCTTTCCGGTGGACAGAAGCAGAGGGTAGCGATCGCAAGAGCCCTTGCGATGGAACCCGAGATCCTGCTCTTCGACGAGCCGACATCCGCCCTCGACCCGCAGATGGTCGGAGAGGTTCTGGAAGTCATGAGAACCCTTGCCAAAGATGGCCTGACGATGATCATCGTCACACATGAGATGGCTTTCGCCAGAGATGTGGCGAAGCATGTGATCTTCATGGGCGATGGAGTTATCGTGGAAGAGGGAACTTCCCAGCAGATCTTTGAAGATCCACAGAAAGAAGCGACGAGGGAGTTCCTGAGCCGCTTCCGAACTGCCGGGAACTGCCCGGGTGCCCGTCAATAATTGACAATGATGGGAACAT
>UMFD01016421.1_pt1 | contig 11461 bp, 9 predicted proteins | sample 1964901 | NCBI WGS metagenome assembly UMFD01 (sample SAMEA4836035, study PRJEB28245) | human gut metagenome | biome: gut microbiome; material: fecal sample | place: Denmark | collected 2008 | reverse complement strand
AACTGCTTTGTGGTCTGAAGCGCGAGGACTTTCAGACCACCATCGACGGCAAGAAGACCGATTTATATGTGCTCCGCAACAGTCAGGGCAACGAGGTGGCACTCACCAACTACGGAGGCGCCGTAGTAGCCATCATGATGCCGGACAAAGAGGGCAAGCACGCCAACATTATTCAGGGACACGACAGCATCAAGGGAGTCATGGAATCTCCCGAGCCTTATCTCTCTACCCTCGTGGGACGCTACGCCAACCGCATCGCGCGCGGACGCTTCCAGCTCCACGGCAAGGAGTATAATCTCGCCATCAACAACGGTCCCAACTGCCTCCACGGCGGCAAGCAGGGATTCAACGCCAAGGTATGGGACGCCACGCAGGTGAATCCTCACGCCGTGGTCATGAAATACACCAGTCCCTATGGCGAGGAGGGCTTCTCTGGTGAGGTGGTCGTCTGGGTGGCCTTCACCCTCACCGACGCTGACGAACTGGTTATCAAGTATCGCGCCACAACCAACAAGAAGACCGTCATCAACCTCACTCACCATGGTTTCTTCTCCCTCGCTGGCATCGCCAATCCTACCCCCACGATCGACAACGTCCTTTTGGAGGTCAACGCCGACCACTATCTGCCCATCGACGACACTTCCATCCCCACGGGCGAGATACGCCGGGTGGAGGGCACGCCCTTCGACTTCCGCACGATGAAGCCTGTGGCACAGGACATCGAGGCTGACGACGAGCAGCTGCGCCATGGAGCGGGCTACGACCATTGCTTTGTCCTCAACAAGCATGAGGAGGGTGAGCTGACGCTTGCCGCTCGCGTGAAAGAGCCGACCAGCGGACGTACCATGACCGTCTATACCACCGAGCCGGGCGTACAACTCTATACGGACAACTGGGCCGACGGCTACCAGGGACAGCACGGAGCCACCTTCCCGCGTCGAAGCGCCATCTGCCTGGAGTGCCAGCACTTCCCCGACAGTCCCAACCATCCCTACTTCCCATCGGTAGTGCTCAACCCGGGTGAGGAATACACCCAGAAGACCATCTACCAGTTTGGCGTAGAGAAGTAAAGCATTCCCCACAGCCACCCAGGAGCCACCCCATCCCAAACGGCCGTGATGCCGCGGCCCATCCATCCACCAAAGAAAGAAAACAAAACAACAACACCGAAATGGAAAATTCCTCTAAAAAACAAGGAAATATCATCGCCATCCTGGCGATGGTCTTCCTGTTCGCCATGATTGCCTTCGTGACCAACCTCTGCTCGCCCATGGCCGTCATTCTCAAAAACAACTTCAACGTCTCCGAGTTTCTCTCGCAGGTGGGCAACTATGGCAACTTTGGCGCCTACTTAGTCATGGGTGTTCCCGCAGGTCTGCTCATCACAAAATTCGGCTACAAGAAGACGGCCTTGATGGCCCTTATCGTCGGCATTGTCGGTCTGCTTCTCCAGTGGGTCAGTGGGTCTGCCGGCTTCGTGGTTTATCTCATCGGCGCCTTCATTTCCGGCCTCTGCATGTGCATGCTCAACACCGTGGTCAATCCGATGCTCAACCTCCTCGGCGGAGGTGGCAACCGTGGCAACCAGCTTGTACAGATCGGTGGAGTATTCAACTCCGCCGCTGCTGTCTGTGTCTATATTCTCATGGGAGCCCTCATCGGCGACGCCAGCAAGGCCAAAGTCTCCGCAGCCACGCCGGCTCTGATGATTGCCCTCGCCATCTTCATCTTCGCCCTTGTGGTCATTTTCTTCACCAAGATCCAGGAGCCGCAACAGCCGAAGCATAAAGCTACCCACGACCAGTACAGCTGCTACTCCTTCCGCCACTTCAAACTCGGCATGCTTGCCATCGCCGTCTATGGTGCCGTCGAGGTATGCCCGCCGACCTACATTCTCGCCTACCTCACCTCCGCCAAGGACGCCGTCAACCCAGGTCTTGGCATGGACGCTGGCTATGTGGGCACGCTCAGCGCGGTCTATTTCATTTTCATGCTCATCGGCCGTTTCATCGGCGGCATGGTGGGTGGCAAGGTATCACCCAAGGCAATGATCACTACCGTGAGTTTCGTGGCCATGGTCCTCGTGGCCGTGGGTATGTTGCTTCCCGTAGAGCAGACCATTCAGTTCCCGGGCATCGACTACGTCAAGATGTGCCTCATCTGGGGTGAGATTCCCGTAGGCATCTTCGCCTTCATGCTCATCGGCTTCTGCGCCTCCGTGATGTGGGGTGGCATCTTCAACCTCGCTACAGAGGGACTGGGCAAATACACAGCCAAGGCTTCGGGCGCATTCATGATGATGGTGGCCGGCTTTGCTGTTGTCATCGGCCTTCAGGGATTCGTTATCGACCTTACACACAACTACATCGGTAGCTTTGTCGTCGTCCTCCTCGCCGCAGCCTACATCTTCTACTACGCCCTCTGGGGCTCCAAGAATGTCAATACCGACATTCCTGTGGAGTAATGAGAAGAAATATCGTCATTAAAACCAATAAATTACACAAGCAAAAGATATGGACATAGAATTTGTGAGAAGCCGTTTTATCAAGCATTTCGATGGTAAGACAGGCAACATATACTTCTCGCCGGGTCGCATCAACCTCATCGGCGAGCACACGGACTACAACGGGGGCTTCGTCTTCCCTGGCGCCGTGGACAAGGGCATTATGGCCGAGGTGCGCCCCAATGGTCTCAACACCATCATGTGCTACTCCATCGACTTGAAGGATCGCGTGGAGTTCAAGGTGGACGACCCTGAGGGTCCGCGCGCCACGTGGGCACGCTTCATCTACGGCATGGTGCAGGAGTTTCGCAAGCTCGGCGTGGAGGTGAAGGGGTTCAATATCGCCTTCGCGGGCGACGTGCCTCTCGGAGCGGGCATGAGCAGTTCGGCAGCCATGGAAAGCTGCTTTGGCTGCGCCCTCAACGACCTCTTTGCCGACAACAAGGTGTCGAAATGGGACATCGCCTTGGCGGGACAGGCCACAGAGCATAAGTACATCGGGGTCAACTGCGGCATCATGGACCAGTTTGCCAGCGTCTTCGGACAGGCTGGCAAGTTGATGCGCCTCGACTGCCGTAGCCGCGAGTTCGAGTACTTCCCCTTCGACCCGAAGGGATACCAGCTCGTATTGGTCAATTCCAAGGTGAAGCACGAACTGGTGGGAAGCCCGTACAACGACCGCCGCAGAAGTTGCGAGAATGTGGTCGCGGCCATCGCCGCCCAGTTCCCCGACCGCCACTTCGAGACGCTCCGCGATGCTGAATGGACCGACCTGGAGGCCGTCCGCAACAAGGTGAGCGAGGAGGACTATAGCCGTGCTCACTATGTGTTGGGCGAGAAGGCCCGCGTACTGGCTGTATGCGATGCACTCAACCAGGGCGACTACGAGACCGTAGGCCAGAAGATGTATGAGACCCATGACGGTCTGAGCAACGAGTATGACGTGAGCTGCGAAGAACTCGACTTCCTCAATGACGTAGCCCGCGAGTGTGGCGTCACGGGATCCCGCATCATGGGCGGTGGCTTCGGCGGTTGCACCATCAACCTCGTCAAGGAAGAGCGCTACGACCACTTCGTCGAGGAAGTGACCAAACGCTTCGCTGCGAAGTATGGCCATGCCCCCGAGGTCTATCCTGTCGTCATCAGCGACGGTTCCCACAAAGTCTGCTAAGGACCCGACGACATTGCCTCTTTGAATCCCCCCGAAAGGGCGGGATTTCAAAGAGGACAGAATTTCAAAACGGGGTTGGCAAGCGATTTAATTCGCACTTGCCAACCCCGTTTTCATTTTCGTCGGCCTCTACCATTTATACATAGCGTGGCCGATTTGCAGAAATCGTTCTACCAACGTTCTCCAGAATCTGATCAGTTATGGACGAGCGTGCCGATAGCCTCTCCCGCCATCACCTTGGCGAGATTGCCATAGACATCCATGTTGAAGACATAGATGGGAAGATTGTTCTCCTTACACATCGTGGTGGCCGTGAGGTCCATGACCTTCAGGCCGCGGGTGTAGATCTCGTCGTAGGTGATGTCGTCAAACTTCGTGGCTGTCGGGTCTTTCTCGGGGTCGGCGGTATAGATGCCATCCACGCGTGTACCTTTCAGCATCACATCTGCCTCTATCTCGATACCACGGAGCGACGAACCCGTATCGGTGGAGAAGTAGGGGCAACCCGTTCCTGCACCGAAGATGCAGACATAGCCAGCCTCCATGGCTTCGATGGCCTTCCACTTGCTATACAACTCGCCGATAGGCTCCATACGAATGGCGGTTAGCACCTTGTTTTTGACACCCAATGCACCGAGAGCAGAACTCAAGGCGAGCGAGTTGATGACGGTGGCACACATACCCATTTGGTCGCCCTTCACGCGGTCGAAGCCCTTCTGCGAACCCGACAGGCCGCGGAAGATATTGCCACCACCGATGACGATACCGATCTGTACACCCATCTCCTGCACTTCTTTAATCTGGCGCGCATAGTCCGCCAAACGCTCGGGGTCAATACCATACCCCTGCTTGCCCATCAGGCTCTCTCCAGAGAGCTTGAGCAGTATTCTCTTAAATCTTGCCATTGCTGATTATATTGATAAATTTCTACTTTTATAATAAGTTACAATACCCCTCTATTGGGCTGCGGGGATGATAAACTCCACTTCTTTGAAGCTGTATTCGCGGATGCAGCCCTGCCGGTCGTGGAGCAACAGGCGCCCATCGTCTTCCACCCCGAAGATGCGTCCCTCAAACTCACCCTCCTTGTCCCGGAAGCGATAATAGCCGTCGCGGTGGTAAAGGTTCATAAAATAGAGTTCGGAGATGTCTCCATAGGCTCCCTCACGGGTCAGTTCATAGTATTTCTTGAACGAGACGATGAGTTCTTGCAGCAGTTGCTCGCGATCTACGTCGTGGCCCACAATCTGTTTGAGTGACACGGGATTGGGCAAGTCGTCGGAGAAAGCGGTCTGATTGACATTCAGTCCGATGCCATAGACGCATTTTTTGAGACCTTGCGAACTGACCGCCGTCTCGATCAGCGTACCACTCAACTTGCGGTCGTGCCAATAGATGTCGTTGGGCCACTTCAGGGTGATCCCCTCCGTATAGCCATCAAGCACCTCCTTGATGGCCAAGGCCCCAGCCTCGGAGAGGAGAAACTGCCGCCCCACGGGGATCCATGAGGGATGGATGAGGACGCTGAAGAGCAGGTTCATTCCTTCGGCAGACTCCCACCGGTTCGTCCCCTGCCCCCTTCCCGCCGTCTGATGATCAGCGGTGACGACCACCATATCCTCGTCTTCTGCAGCGGGTTGGTAGGTCCGGAGGTAGTTGTTCGTACTATCGACCTCGCCGAGGCGTACCACGGTCACGGGCTTCTCCTTCGGCTTGCGGCCCAGTTGGGCTTTGATTCGTGAAAAGATTTTCATGTTGCTGTGTTCGTTTACATCTGTGAGGCCCACATGACTACATCAATGGGACATCCTCGACATGTCTGACTTGCGCCGTCTCTGCATGGGTTCCGACGATGGTGATGATGTCGAAGCGTATGCGGGAATGGACCTGATAGGTTTTCACAAAAGCATTGGTGGCAATGATGATCGACCGTATCTTCTGTGGCGTGACGGCCAGCGAGGCATCGCCAAAGCGTTCGTTGCGCCGCGTCTTCACCTCCACAACCACCAGGAGGTCTTCGTCCTCCTTCTGTGCGATGAGGTCAAGGTCGCGATGTCCACAACGCCAGTCGCGAAAGAGTATCTTGAAGCCTTGACGCTCCAAGTGGCGGGCAGCCAATTCTTCGCCCCAACGTCCCAACTCATTGTGCGCAGCCATACCGCATCCTATTCGTTTGTTCGCTAATCATCGCACAAATTTACGAATTTTATCCGAATCTTCGGCCATTCTAAGGTGCTTTTTTCCTGGTTCTATAGCAAATTGAGGGAAGGAGGTGGCCCGTGGTGCCGCAAGACGAGGTGGTTGACATCCTTCGATAGTGCCGCTCTGTCCGTCCTTACCGTACCAGCGAACAAAGAAACGGCGCGTTTTCTTCCATAATCGGAAAAGAATTTGTAATTTCGCAATCTGATTGAAGAACTTGACTGTATGCAAGAAAAAAAGACATATACCTTTGAGGAGGCCTACGAGGCCACCTTGAACTATTTCGACGGCGACGCACTCGCTGCCCGCGTCTGGGTGAGCAAGTACGCCATGAAGGACGGGATGGGTCATATCTATGAGCAGACTCCCACCGACATGCACTGGCGCATCGCCCACGAGATAGCCAGGATAGAGACCAACTACCCCCACCCCCTCACGGCCGAGGAGGTGTTCACCCTCCTCGACCACTTCCGATACATCATTCCCGCGGGCAGCCCGATGACGGGCATCGGCAATGACCATCAGATTGCCTCGCTCTCCAACTGCTTCGTCATCGGTATCGACGGCGACGCCGACTCCTACGGGGCCATCATGCGTCTCGACGAGGAGCAGGTGCAACTCATGAAGCGGCGCGGAGGCGTAGGCCACGACTTGAGCCAGATCCGTCCCAAGGGCACTCCTGTCAACAACTCCGCCCTCACCTCGACGGGACTGGTGCCGTTCATGGAACGCTTCAGCAATTCCACAAGGGAGGTAGCGCAGGACGGAAGACGAGGCGCGCTGATGCTCTCGGTCTCCATCAAGCACCCCGACGCGGGAGCTTTCATCGATGCCAAGATGGAGGAGGGCAAGGTGACGGGGGCCAATGTCAGCGTCAGGATCAGCGACGAGTTTATGCGGGCAGCCGCAGAGAATGGTTACTTCACACAGCAGTTTCCTGTCGATAGCGACCACCCATGGGTCCGCAAGGAAATATCGGCACGCAAACTATGGGAGAAAATCGTCCACAACGCCTGGAAGAGCGCGGAGCCCGGTGTACTGTTTTGGGACACGATCATCCGGGAGAGCATCCCCGACTGCTATGCGGACCTGGGATTCCGGACGACCAGCACCAACCCCTGCGGCGAGATACCACTCTGTCCCTACGACAGTTGCCGTCTGCTCGCACTCAACCTCTACTCCTACGTCATCAACCCCTTCACTTCCGAGGCGCACTTTGACTTCGACACCTTCAGCCGACATGCTCAGATGGCCCAGCGCATCATGGATGATATCGTAGATTTGGAACTGGAGAAGATCGACGGCATCATCGCCAAGATCGACAGCGACCCACAGGCAGAGGACGTGAAGTATGCCGAGCGTCGCCTCTGGGAGAAGATCAAGGAAAAGACGGCCATGGGACGACGCACGGGCGTGGGCATCACTGCCGAGGGCGACATGCTGGCCGCCTTGGGACTGCGCTATGGCACGCAGGAGGCCACCGACTTTGCCGTCAAGGTGCAGCGCACACTGGCATTGAACGCCTACCGTGCGTCGGTGACGATGGCGCAGGAGCGAGGCGCTTTTGCCATCTACGACGCCCAGCGCGAGACGGGCAACCCCTTCATCCAGCGCATCAAGGAAGCCGACGGGGCCCTCTACGACGACATGGTGCGCTTCGGCCGACGCAACATCGCGTGCTTGACCATTGCTCCCACGGGCACCACATCGCTGATGACGCAGACCACGAGTGGCATAGAACCGGTCTTCATGCCTGTATATAAGCGTCGGCGCAAGGTCAATCCCAACGACGCCGACGTGCGTGTGGATTATGTTGACGAGGTCGGTGACGCATTTGAGGAGTATATCGTCTATCACCAGAAGTTTCAGAAGTGGATGACCATAGAAGGAATCGATCCTACCCTCCCCTATTCGCAGGAGGAACTCGACGCCCTGGTGGCTCGTTCTCCTTACTACAAAGCCACGGCCAACGACGTCGATTGGTTGATGAAAGTGCGGATGCAGGGGGCTATCCAGAAATGGGTGGACCATAGCATCTCCGTGACGGTCAACCTACCCAGTGGCGTCGATGAGGCATTGGTCAACCAACTCTATATGGAGGCTTGGCAGAGTGGCTGCAAAGGGTGCACCATCTACCGCGACGGCAGCCGGTCGGGGGTGATGCTCTCGGTATCAAAGAAGAACAAGGAGGATGCGCAGGACAGCGAAGCCAAGGACTTGCGACAGGCTACGGAGATCAGAAAACCGGTCTTCCAGCAACCACCCGTGCTCGAAACGAGACCAAAGGAACTGGACTGCGACGTGGTGCGCTTCCAGAACAACAAGGAGAAATGGGTGGCCTTCGTCGGACTGGTAGATGGACGACCCTACGAGATCTTCACCGGACTGCAGGATGACGAGGAGGGCATCGTACTGCCCAAGACGGTCACGAAGGGCAAGATCATCAAGCAGACCAACCCCGACGGCACCCACCGCTACGATTTCCAGTTCAAGAACCGGCGTGGATACAAGACGACCGTCGAGGGACTGTCGGAGAAGTTCAACCCGGAATATTGGAACTATGCGAAGCTCATCTCGGGTGTGCTGCGCTATAGGATGCCAATCAGCCATGTGATCAAACTCGTCGGGTCGCTCCAGCTCAAGAGCGAGCATATCAACACATGGAAGGTGGGCGTGGAACGCGCGCTGAAGAAATATGTCAGCGACGGCACGAAGGCCAACGGCCAGGTCTGTCCCGTCTGTGGACAAGAGACGCTGGTCTATCAGGAGGGATGCCTACTGTGTACTAACTGTGGCGCAAGCCGATGTGGATGATGTGCCCTATGGAAACCTTTGTTCTCATCAACAACCTGCAGCTCCACTGCCCCATCGGGGTGATGGAGCAGGAACAGGTGATAGGCAACGACTTCTGTATCACCCTACGGATAGGCTACGACTTCACCCGCGCGATGACCTCGGACGACGTTGGCGACACGCTCAACTATGCGGCGGTCTATCAGCGCACACGAGAGGTGCTGGCTCGCCCGGTCGCCTTGATAGAAAAGGCAGCGGGCAATGTGGCCCAGGCACTACTGGAGGAATGGCCCGAGATCACATCCATCGATCTCCGTATCATCAAGCGCAACCCGCCCATGGGGGCTGACTGCGACGGAGCGGGCGTGGAAATACATTTAATAAACGATAAAAACCGCTTGCAGTGAATGAGTTTTGCGATTTTATCCGTAATTTTGCACCTGGTATGGTAAAGAAGCTTTCCCTCCTTATGGTCCTGCTGTGTGTGGGGTGGTCGCTCATGGCGGCTACGCCCAAGCGTTTCACACTCGTCATCGACGCAGGACACGGCGGCCATGACACGGGCGCCCGTGGCGTTTTCTCACAGGAAAAAGACATCAACCTCAGTGTGGCCTTGCGTTTCGGCAAGTTGATAGAAAGCAACTGTCCCGACGTGAAGGTCATCTATACACGCAAGGACGACCGCTTCGTCACACTGCATGAGCGGGCAGCCATTGCCAACCGCAACAAAGCCGACCTCTTCATCTCTGTCCACACCAACGCCGTGGCCCGCGGCCACACCGTGCAGGGTTTCCAGGTCTATACCCTGGGTATGCACCGAGCCAAGGACAACCTCGACGTGGCTATGCGCGAGAACTCCGTCATCTCATTAGAGAAGGACTACGAGCAGACTTACCAGGGCTTCGACCCGAAATCGTCGGAGAGCTACATCATGTTTGAGTTTATCCAAAGCGCGAACATGGAGCGCAGCATTGAGTTGGCACGGTTTATCCAGCGCAGCGTGTGCTCGAACGTAGGACGCAATGACAAGGGGGTGCACCAGGCGGGATTCCTCGTGCTCCGCGAGACATCCATGCCGAGTTGCCTGATCGAGCTGGGATTCATCACCACGCCGGAGGAGGAGGACTTCCTTAATACGGAGGAGGGCCAGGCCAGCATGGCGGAGGCGTTCTATAAGGCTTTCGTCAAATACAGAAAGAAGTATGAGCCACAATGGACGGTTCCCACTCGCGAGACAAAGCCGATCAGTATAGCGCCCGCCGTGACCAAGAAGCCGGCCATCGGCGCACAACCGAAGAAGGTGCAGCCCGTGGCGGTACCCGTCGTCCCCGCTCCGCAGAAGCCGAAGGAGACGACCAAGGAGCAAGCACCAGACAAACAGGCCGCTCCGGCCCCACAGCCACAACTTCCTCCCGAGGCACAGGCGGCCATCAAAGGGGTGGTGCCCGTCTTCAAGGTTCAGGTCTTCGCCATCAACCGACAGCTGCACCACGACAGCGAGCAGTTCAAAGGCCACAAAGAGGTGGACAGTTTCGTAGAGGAAGGCCTCTACAAGTACACCATCGGCGCAAGCACCAACTACAACGACATCATTAAACTGAAGAAAAAGCTGGCCACAGACTTCCCCAACTGCTTCATCATCGCCTTCGATGGTGACAAGCGGATGAACACCTCGCTGGCCATTGCGGCCTTCCTCCAAAATGCGAAGAAGAAGTAAGTACGCTGACAACGACCGCTCGGCAGTGCGACACAGATAGCCTTCTCAAAGAAAATCAGAACACATGGAAAAAAAGTATTTTAGCAACGAAGTGAAAATAGCCCTTGTGGCCGTCCTGGGAATCGTCATCCTCTTCTTCGGGATGCAGTTTCTCAAGGGAATGAACCTATTCTCTTCCTCCAACGCCTATCTGATGAAGTTTGACAACATCAACGGATTGTCGGCTTCCTCTCCGATCTATGCCAACGGCTACAAGGTGGGAACGGTACACAGCATCGCCTACAACTACACCCAACCGGGCGACATCACCGTTGTGGCCGACATCGAGAAGGACATGAAGATTCCCGAGGGAACGGAGGCGGAGATTGTCAGCGATCTGATGGGCAACATCCAGGTGAACCTCGTCCTCGGCACTTCGAGCCAATACCTGCCCACCAATGGCGTGATCCCGGGCCATTCCTCCAACGGTGCCATGGAGGCGGTCAAGGGGATGGTACCGCAGGTGCAGGCCCTGCTCCCAAAACTGGACTCCATCGCCCACAACCTCAACGTGCTGCTGGCAGACCCGGCTATTGCGGGAACGCTGCACAATGTAAACCAGATCTCGTCGGACCTGACGACTTCTACGCGCGAACTGAACCAGCTCCTGGCGTCGCTCAACCGTGACCTGCCGGCTTTGACAGGCAAGGCGGGGGCATTGCTTACCCATAGCGACCAGCTCGTCTGCGATGCCCGGTCGGGACTGTCCATGACGCTCGGCAATGCCAATGGCCTGATGACAAACCTCAACGGCAAACTCGAAGGGGTGGATGTTGAAGGGACCATGGCACGGGTGAACACCACACTCGACCATGTAAACCAACTGACGGCGAAACTCAACTCGGGTGAGGGTTCACTGGGTCTGTTCCTCAACGATCCATCGCTCTATAACAACATGAACCAGACGATGCGCGATGCCGACAGCCTGCTTGTCAACCTCAAGGCGCATCCGAAACGATACGTCCACTTCTCTATCTTCGGCAAGAAGGATAAATAACAGAAGTTTCGCAAGTGGTTCAAGAACGGGCTGAAGGCC
>UMFD01013704.1_pt1 | contig 11568 bp, 10 predicted proteins | sample 1964901 | NCBI WGS metagenome assembly UMFD01 (sample SAMEA4836035, study PRJEB28245) | human gut metagenome | biome: gut microbiome; material: fecal sample | place: Denmark | collected 2008 | reverse complement strand
TTTGCTTATATATCGGCTGTATCAGCCGTCCAAAATCAGTATCATGAAAGGAGATGATTTGCCAGATGGTAATGAATGCGAGCGAAAAAGCAAAGTTCATTAACACTTTCTGCGAACTGATTTCGGAATTCATTAAGACTCCGGAAGAAATTGAAAAGGCAAAAGCAGAAATTGAATTAAAGAATGACACTGAAATGCTGACAATAAAAGAGTGTTCCGTTATCATGCGTGTTTCAGAGCGTACTATACGAATGCTTGTCAAACAGAATGCTATTGGCAGCACAAGAGCCGGCTCCGGTTCTTGTGGAAAGCTGCTTATTCCACGAAGCGCGTTACTCAGATACATAGACACATTATAGCAGGTTTGAAAAAGTTTATAAAAATATGCGAAAAGGCTTGACATTTCAGCGCTTTAAAGTTATAATGTTATACGCAGTAGTATGTCATGCCAGCAAACCAGATAATGTTGTCCGCTGAATTAGGAGGATTCAGAACAACATGGCTTCAGTAAGAAAACGCGGCTCATCCTACCAAATCCGTGTCAGCTGCGGATTGAGGGTAGACGGCAGTCAGGTCATACAAACAAGGACATGGAAACCTGACCCGAATTTGACCGAAAGGCAGGTCGAAAAGGAACTTGCAAAACAGGTTATGCTTTTTGAGGATCAATGCTTTAAAGGTCACGTCACAGCAAATATCAAATTTGAAACATTCGCAGAGCGTTGGTTCGAGGAATATGCAAGGCTCAATCTCCGTTCGACCACGTTTGTAAGAATGCGGCAGCTCACGCAGAGAATTTACCCCGCAATTGGGTATCTCCGCATGGACAAAATAACGGCAAGGCATATACAACAATTCATTACCGATATGGCTTTCAATGGTAAAAGTCAAGTGACAGGCAAACCCTTATCCCGAAAGACCGTTGTACACCATCTCAGCTTCATTTCTGACATTTTTGAGTATGCTATGAAAATGGATATGCTCATTGACAATCCTTGCAGGAGGGTGACCATTCCCAAAGGCGAGGTCGAGGAAAAAGACATTTACACACGCGAGGAAGCAGACGAGATAGTGAAACTCCTCATAAACGAGCCTATGAAATACAGGGTGTTCATAATTCTGGCGCTTTGTACAGGGTTCAGACGCGGGGAACTTCTGGGATTAGAGTGGAAAGATATTGATTGGGACAATGACCTGATCAAAATTCGCAGAACAAGCAACTACACAGCCGAAAAAGGTATCTATACGGATACCACCAAGACCAGGCGCTCAAAACGAGTGTTAAAGGTCCAGCCGGAACTCATTACCCTTTTGAAACTCTATAAGGAAGAGCAGGACAGAGAGAAGGAAAAAATCGGCAGCAAGTGGATAGACCACGACCGTCTTTTTGTAAAATGGAACGGTCTGCCCATGAACAACAATACCCCTTATGGCTGGTTCAAAGAATTCTGCGAGAAAAACGAGATCCGTTTCTGCGATATACATTCAATGAGGCACTACAACGCTTCGGCGCTGATAGCAGCAGGAGTGGACATCGTGACCGTATCCGGAATGCTTGGGCATTCTACGGTCAGCACAACGGCAAATATCTATTGCCACGCTATGCAGGAGGCAAAGGCGAAAGCCAATGCCGCAGTTGCAAGCTCACTTGACATGACAGCGATCTCAAGCGAAAACAAAAAAACAGCGACTTAAGTGTTCTGCACCCAAATCGCTCGTAAACAGCAAACGCCTACATAATGTGATCCGATCGTGGTTCAATAACATTGGACACGCATTGGACAAACGTATTTTTCCGTAAAAAGCAAAACTCCCAAACAGCTTAACAAAGCCATTTAGGAGTCTGTGGTGTGGTGACCCGTACGGGAATTGAAAGTCTTTTCGTGATTTTCGTATCTTTCTGTGAATTGCGAAATTTCACATGTTAGAGCCGTTTGCAGCAACTTACAGCAATTGCGTTTTCCGTAACTTTTCGTATGTTTTTGCGGGAATAATGATCAAATAATGATCAAAAATTTGCTCATAGTAACAGGTCTGTGGAAGCATAACCCACTTGCAAATCTTTCTAATTCGTGATATAATATATGTAGGAAAATGGCTTATAATAAAATCTGAAAGGACGATGCCGCATGGGACGAGATGTTGTATCCGCTAAGCTCGATGTAATATTCAAGAAACTGTTTACTGAAAACGAAGACCTGCTCCATTCTTTTGTTGCAAGTATGCTTGATATCCCGACTGAAAGCATCAAAACGATAAAGATTTCTAATCCGGAGCTCCCGCCAGAAACTGTAGAAAGCAAGTTCAGCAGACTTGATCTGAGTCTAAATGTGGACGACAAGCTCGTTAACGTTGAAATTCAGGTAAAGATGGAGCCTGATTATCGCGATAGAACGCTGTTCTACTGGGCAAAGCTGTACACCTCGGAGCTGAAAAGCGGCGAGGAATACGGCAATCTGAAGCAGACAATTACGATCAATATAATCAATTTCAATATGTTCGAGTGTCAGAACTACCACACCGAGGTAGCAGCGATGATAAAGGGCACCAACGAGGTATTCTCTGACAAATTCAGTATTCACTTCTTTGAGTTGAAGAAAATCAGCAAGCATCCGAAAACTAGCCGTGAACAATGGCTGCAATTCATTAACGCCGACAGCAGGGAGGATTTTGAGATGGTACAAGCTACAACAAATATGCCTACAATTCAAAAAGCCGTTAAAGTTATCTACGACATGAGCGAAGATACCAAGATCCGTGAAATTGCCCGCCTGCGTGAGAAAGCGCTTCATGATGAAGCTTCGGCTTTGAAGCAGGCTAAGAACGAGGGTATCGCCATGGGCAGAACAGATGAGCGCAACTTAATAATTGAAAAGATGAAAGCCAGCGGCATGACCGAAGAACAAATCAAAGAAATCTTATCTTAATAACCGATAACTATAATAGCGGAGAATGTAAAACTTCTCCGCTATTTCTTTACTCACCTAACTTACTGAAAGCTATATGATGCTATGCCAATGCATTTCCAACCAATAACGAATTTAACATGAAGAGAACCGACCCATGAAAAGAGCGCCTTTTTATCTGAAGTCACATCGACAGAACAGACTGTCATCAGATGCGCCATCATCATTAAAAATAAGGCAAATCGTTTCATTAATCTGAGTTACTTACACCTGCATATCAAGTGCGTTATATTGTTGAAATACGAGCCAAATATAAACCACAGGTTGAATTTATAAACCACAATTACCTTGACTTCAACCGCAAATTGTGATACAATTAGGTCAACGAAAGAAATCTGGAGGGCTTGGTAATGGAAAACACATTCAACGACAATCTCCGCAGAATACGCAAGGAAAAGAAAATAACGCAGGAACAGCTTGCCGAATTCGTGGGAGTTTCCCCGCAGGCAGTTTCAAAGTGGGAAATGAACAGCTTCCCGGACGCTTCTCTACTCCCGAAAATCGCGGAGAAACTGGAGGTTTCAATCGACGAACTGTTCGGACTTAAAAGCGAGAACATCTCCATTTACGACAGGATCCTGGAGCATATAAAGAGCGTTCCGGCGGAAAAGCGCTTTGATGAGATGTTCAGTATCGTCAGGGCTTTTCCGCTTGCGTGCTGCGGTGCTGTAAAATACGAGCCTATACCAGAGGAAGTGCTCACCTCGGAATACGACAATCACAGCCTTATAAATCAGCCGGAAGGTTTCATTGAAATGCGCAATCCTGCGGATTTGCAGTTCGCGTTCCTGTTCCCCGAGCCGAAGTGCGGATACGATAAATTTCTAAGATACGACGAACAGTATGTTAAGCTGTTTTCCGTGCTTTCTAAGCCGAATGCGCTCAAGGCGCTGTATTTTCTCGCGGGGCGGTACGGCACAATGTTCTTCAAAAAGGACACCCTCATGCACGAGCTGGTCATATCCGCTGAAAACGCGGTCGAGATAATCAAAAACTTCTGCGAGGTAGGTTTTATATGGGAAGCTACCCTCAACTGCGGCGACAGCAGTGAGAAGATATATCAGTACATTTCGCGGTGTCAGCTTGTCGCGTTCCTTGCAGCTGCGAGATACTTCGTGAGTCCACCGAAAAATTTCAGCTACAACAACGACTGGCGCAGCGAGCGCTTTTTTAAGAACGACACCTACAAAAAGGAGGCAGGCAATGAAAAAGACTGACGAAAAGCAGAACCCCCTGCACCGAGAATACGGTCTTATGAGCAATATCCGCTGGACGCTTTCGGCAATGCGGCAGCATTCGAAAGGGCTGCTTACGCTTATCCCGATTGGCATTGTCTGTGCGCCGCTGATGAACTATCTGTGGACATTCATCTCAAAATTCGTTATCGACATGATAACCGGAGAAGTGGGCTGGCTGGCGCTGCTGTGGATAATAGGTATATTCACGGTAATACAGCTTGTTTCCACCATGCTCAACACCTATTACAACAGCGAAACAGGGTGGAGGTTCATTGACACGCGTTTCAAACTGATAGGCGAAAAGAACCGCAAGGTAATGACAATTGATTTCGAACACCTTGAAAATCCCGATGTCATGGACTGCTACCAGAAAGCAAGCAACGCCTGCAACGGAAACGGCGAGGGTATCGAGGGAATGATGCGGCAGCTTGTTAACTTTTTCATGACGCTTGCGGTGACAGCGGTCGGGCTGTGCATTCTCGGCACGTTCAACCCGTGGATAATCCTTGCGCTGGCGGCGATTTCCGCCGTGTCCTGCTTTGTCGGAAACAGATTCAACAAGATTTCCAAGGAGAAAATCTGGGACCCACTCGCGCCATGGTGGCGCAAGGACAACTATATGCGCTGGCAGATAACCGATTTCACCCCCGCAAAGGATATCAGACTTTTCGGGCTGCGGGACTGGCTTGTCGGCAAATAACGGGATCTTAAAAAAGCGCGCCCTGAAGCGCAGAAAAAGAACGCGGTGCTGTGGTTCTGGGTTTCAGTTTTTTCTTACGTTATGGTTTCTCTCTCGCATTGCGTGATTTACGGCTGGCTGATATGGTCGGTGGCTTATGACGGGCTTTCGATTGGCGATTTCAGCCTGTATCTTGCCTCTGCTGCAACGCTTTTCCAGTACATAAACGCGCTGTTCAACGGTATCGGCTCGCTTATGAATCTAAGCCGACAGGTGGACGATTTCCGCAGCTTTATGGACTTTGACGGCGGCGACAGCGACAACAGCGGAAAGCCTTTCCCAGAAGCGGAAAAATACGAGTTCGAGTTCCGGAATGTGTCTTTCAAGTACCCGAAATCCGAGAATTACGCGCTGAAAAATCTTTCGCTCAAACTTAACGCAGGCGAACGGCTCGCGGTCGTGGGGCTGAACGGCGCAGGAAAATCCACGTTTATAAAGCTGCTTCTGCGGCTGTACGAACCGACCGAGGGCGAGATCCTGCTGAACGGAGTAAATATCCGAGAATACAACAAGCGCAGCTACTACCGAATTTTCGCGCCTGTTTTTCAGGAGGTGGAGTTGTTCGCGTTCCCGCTTGCGGAGAATGTTTCCATGCAGTCCCCTGAGAAAACCGACAAGGCGCTTGCGGAAGAATGCCTTACTGCTGCGGGTTTCGGCGACAAACTCGCGGAGCTTCCGCGCGGAGTTGACACCGAGATCCTGAAAATAATCCACGACGACGGAGTTGACCTCTCGGGCGGCGAAAAACAGAAGCTGGCGCTCGCGAGGGCACTGTACAAGGGCGCTCCGATAGTGGTTCTGGATGAGCCTACCGCCGCTCTTGACGCTATCGCAGAGAGCAAGCTCTACAACGATTTTGACAATCTGACGGGCGGAAAAACCGCAGTTTACATCAGCCATCGGTTAAGCTCAACGCAGTTCTGCAACAACGTTGCGATGTTCAAGGACGGCGAGATGTGCGAGTACGGAACTCACGACAGTCTTATGAAGAAAAACGGCGCGTATGCGGAAATGTTCCGTTTACAGGCGCAGTATTACGTTGACGAGGAGGCAGCAAATGTCTGAAAAAAAGCAGAAAGGGATCACGCGGGAAACGCTGAAATTTGTGTTCAGAACGGCATGGAAAGAGCGCCCGTCTGTATTCCTTGTTTACCTGATGAGGTTCATCGCGGAATTTGCGTCAAAAATGCAGAACGCAATTATGGCGAAGCTGATAATTGACGAGCTGGTGCTTGTGATAACAGGTGCGGAGTTCGCGCAGCACCTGACAAATTCGGCAATTTTCGCGGGATTGTATATCGTGATTCTGCTGTTGACTTCCCTGCTCGGCAACGCTGCAACTCAGCTTGAATCGGTTCATGCGGAGTGGTTCAGCGAGTATGTTGACATTCAGCTTGCAGACCGCACCATGAAGATGGATTTCGAGCATACGGAAGACCCCGAAGCGCTTGACGCGCTCGAAAAGGCGCAGGAAGGCATGAGCTGGTACAGCGGCGGAATTGTCGGGGTGCTCGGCGCGGTGTTCGGACTGGTGAATAATGCGGCGGCATTGCTTGGCGTTTCGCTGATAATCCTGTTCACCTGTCCGTGGCTGCTCCCGGTGCAGATAGCGGCGCTTGTGGTAATAACTATTCTCAACGCAAAGAACAACAAAATTGACCGCGACAGCTTCCTTGAACTTGCGAAAAGCAACCGCATTTTCGGCTATGTATTCTGGCAGCTTGCGGATTTCAAACTCGGCAAGGATATCCGCCTTTACGACAGCGCAGACATGATGTGCGGCAAGGCGCAGCATTTCTCCGATGAGCAGATAGGAATATGGCGCAGCACCATGAGAAAACAGCGCAAAAACAGCCGGGGCATGGACGCAGTGAATGCCCTGCGTGACGGGATAAGCTATTTCTACATAGGCTTTATGGCGGTAGCAAAGGCTATTACAGTCGGTGATTTTTCAATGTGCGTCAGCGCCGCAGGTACGCTCTACTGGAGCCTTTACGGAATAGTCAGCGGAGTACAGACCGTCAGTCAGAAGTGCGCCTACGCTCACCGCTATATTGAATTCCTGCGCTTCCCTGCCGCGATGGTAAAGGGAACGAAACCTGTGAAACCCGGCGAACATACGATAGAATTCCGCCATGTGAGCTTTAAATATCCACGCTCCGAAAAGCTCGTTTTGCGCGATATAAACCTCACGATAAAGTCCGGCGAACACCTCTCAATTGTCGGGCTGAACGGGGCGGGAAAAACTACGTTCATAAAACTGCTGTGCAGGCTGTACGATGTTACGGAGGGCGAAATTCTGGTTGACGGCGTGAATATCAAAGAGTATTCCGAGGAGGAGTACCGCAGGCTGTTCGCGGTGGTGTTTCAGGATTTTCAGTTGTTTGCGTTCAGTCTGCGTGAAAATATTGCTTTCGGCGAACAGGCGGACGACAAAGAACTGGAGCGCGTGCTGAAACTCGCGGGACTCTGGGAGGATGTGCAGAAGCTCCCGAACGGGCTTGACACCATGCTCTACAAAAGCTTTGACGAGAACGGCACCGACCTTTCGGGCGGTCAGCGCCAGAAAACCGCGATTGCCCGGGCGCTGTACCGCAACGCGCCTGTCGTTATCCTTGACGAGCCGACCGCCGCACTCGACCCGGTTGCGGAATACGAGATATACCGCCAGTTCAACACGCTTGTCGGCGAGAAAACTGCGGTGTATATTTCGCACAGACTTTCAAGCTGCAAATTCTGCGACCGCATAGTTGTTTTTGCTGACGACACGATAAAGGAAAACGGCACGCACGAACAGCTTGTCGGAATTGACGGCGGAATCTACGCGGGAATGTTCGCGGAACAGGCGAAATACTATGCTGAAGGCTGAGTGAATACCCTTTGAAAATAAATAACGGTGTGCTTAGAAATCCAAGCGCACCGTTATTGTTATGCCGCAAGCTCGCTCAAAATCTTAACGTCAGGAAACGAACCCGGTATTCACAGTTATATACTCCTCCTCAGGGACGACCCTTATTCCGGTAAGTTCGCCCAGACCGCTGTCAGATTTCTCGCGCTCAGCCGTCAGAGCTACCGTGCCGTCCGAGTCGAGGTAAGTTATGATTTCCGTGATGGAATCGTCAACGGTCACCGTATCATCAAAGTATTTCACGGTTTCGCCGTTATAATAAAGCTTGCCGTCCCTGTATGTCAGACCGAATTTTTCGTACTTGCTGTACAATTCTTCGTCGCTGATATAATGTTCGATAGTTGTGTATGCATCGGTCGTATCATCAGATATATAGACCGTACCATCTTCTTCGGCAGTTGTCTGATAGGATTCGTCTGTGCTGAGATGAACGTCTGCGCCATCCTCTACCTGATAATATGAATACACAATATCATCGTAGCTTCCATTTACGGGTTTTGAAATATGCGCGCCGTTTTTGATATCCTCAAGATTCTGCTCATAGAGCGCGATTGTATCATCAGCGATATCCTGCGTCCAGATAAAGTCGCCGCTAGACTGCGTCCAGCCGGCTGCGCCCTGCTTTACAAGTTCGGCGATATTCTTCTTTTCCTGCTCAAGCCATGCCTTGTATTCATCGTAGGTCCACCACTCAACATCGGCATACTCATTGCTGTCAAGACCAGTTACATCGGCGGTTTCCGTTTCAGCGGGAACTTCTTCCCGCGTATATCCATCGGAGTTCACTGCTGCAAAAGCTGTGGTAGTCCCTGCAATGAGGCATGAAGAAACAATGATTCCGGCGAGTGTGGTTTTCTTGAATTTCATAATAGCTTCAATCCTTTCTCGGACAGCGTTCCTGCCGAATGCAGTTCCAGCGGAAATGCTGCGCCTTTCTTCCAGTCTGATGAGAGCCATCGCATAATCCTCGCGCTTGCAGCCGAGCTGTTTCAGCACCGCTTCATTGCAGGAAAGCTCAATATCCCGATTCACAAGCGCGACCATTGCCCAAGCCAGAGGATTGAACCAGTGAACGCACGCAGCGGCGGTAAAAACAAGCTTCGTAAGCACGTCAAATCTGCGGATATGCACAAGTTCATGAGCAAGCGCAAACCGCATTTCCTCGCTGTCTGCGGGCAGGGATTTCGGGAGAATTATCACCGGATTTACAATGCCGTAGGTCAGCGGAGAGGTCACTCTGTCGCTTACTTTTACTGTTATTTTCCGTCGAAAGTTTTCTGCGGATATGTGGGATTGAATTTCCGTATCGTCTGTCGGCAGAGCCTCAGAAAGCTCCCTGCGGCTGCGGAGGTGCAGCGCTGTCATTATCCCAAGCGAGATAACAACTCCGCCTGCCCAGACGATTCCGAAAATCAAATCACGGTTCGGAGCGCCGCTTGTTCCGGAGGTTGATTCCGGCGGTTCTGACGGCGCAAATTCACGCACAACGACATTTTCAGACTGTGTATTTTCATGTGGAATATTAACGGAAAAGGAAAACGGAACAAGCATTCGCAGCGCCGCTATCGCCCATAAAATCACGAACAACCGCTTTGGCAGCCTGTGAATAAACAGCGACCTTATCACGATTATCGCAGCGATGATAGCCGACGCTGAAACCGTCATGCTGAGCAGAGTTGTCATTTCAGCTCCTCCACCAGCTTTTTCAGGCTCTGTATCTCCTCGGCTGTAAGCCGTTTAGAGCCAAGCAGAGATGCTATCAGCTTATCCGACGAGCCATCGTACATCTTATCGATTAGTTCGTTTGTTTCCGCTTCCTGTACTTCCTTTCGTGAAATGAGCGCGCGGCAGATGAAGCCAGGCTCCGACCTGCCGGTTGCGCCCTTGTTTATACACTTTTTTATTACGGTGTAGGTGGTGGTTTTGCTCCAGCCTACCTGCCTGTTCAGTATTTCCGCAATGTCCTTTGCTGAAGTATCGCCCTCCTTCCAGAGTATGTCCATAACTTTAAGTTCAGAGTCAAACAGTTTGATTTCCATGGTTCAGGGTTCCTTTCTTGCATTAGAATTGATTTGTCAAGTGGGTTGGCTATTTTTCATAATTCTATCACAATAGAATGAAAATGCTAAACTCCAATCAACCATCAATAACACCATTTTTAGGATCATAACAGCTTAATTATTCTATTTAACAAACAGATTCACGGATCAGAATTAAAATAATTCTCCTTTTTCTTCAACGATATTGACCGTGAATCCGTGCCATGGACCGACCGATTTTGTGTGACACTAACACAAAAATTTTCTGTTCAAGACCCCCAGATTTTCGCACACATCTTGTAAGTGTCTCAGCGACATAGACTCATAATCTGACAGAAACAGGAAACATTTTTCGAGCCGATATGGGAACTAAATATCTGCCCAGACGACTTGGACAACATTTGGCAGATGCAAAGGAACTGACTGCTCCGAGAACTTGAAACAGTAATTCAGTGGGCGTCAGTCACGGCAAAACCGACATTTGAAGCATGATTTTGCCTTGAGTATACAATTTGTACACGTGTGATAACGCAACATGAAAAGTGTACAAATTCCCGCATTGAATGCCGCATAACAAAGCCATTTGTAGCCTCTACTATACAATTTGTACAAATTGTATACAACTCTGAAAGGGGCTTTGTACACTGCGTGTACACTCAATAACCCGCATTAAAATGCGGGTTCACGCCGTTTACCTCAACTGACGTTTCGGAGTACGGCTAAAAATGGGGAAGAGCATAAGAGGCGGTGACACACAGCCCCTCCGTGGGCTGCGTGGTCGGCATAGCCGACGCCGCTGACTTTCGCGAATGAAAGTCACTTTCTGCGAGGCAGAAAGCTCTTACTGACTGTCGGAGCAGTCAGGTTTCTGGCAATTATATGGAATTGTTGAAACTGCTCTTTGAAGTCCGCTTCCGCAGAGATTATGGAATAATATGGTGCGCGTACGCTCTGTTTATAGCGTCACAAAATATGAATTTGGTGTGTCACTATCCCTGGTTCACGACATAGGGAAAATGACACACTGATTTTTTTGGCTCTATAAGAAACATATATAGCCAGATTATGGAACAGACTTTTTCCGCTGCTTGCGCTGTGGCGGATCGTTTTAAAAGGTCTTTCAAGACTGCAATTTAACTGAAGGTTTGTCGTCGCGGGGCGCCGACCGGAGTGTTATTAAAGGTCTTATAAGACCAGAAAATTTTAAGAAAGACAGGTAAAATCACATGACTATCTCAGACATCAAATTCAGAAGGTCCCTCACGGACGGAACCCTGAAAGCAATCGCTTCGCTGACAATTGACGGCTTCATTGCAATCCACGAAATCAAGGTAATCGAAACCGACCACCTCTTTGTAGCTATGCCGAGCCGCAAGGACGAATCCGGGAACTACCACGATATCGTTCACCCAATCAACGATAGAGCACGCAATCTTATTGAAAGCGCTGTACTTTCCGCTTACAAGATTTACGCTGAAAGTCAGGTGCTCATCTCGAACATCAACATTACTAACGACTGAAACAGAAAGGACAACCAAAATGAACATTACAGACATTATTTTTAGAAAGACATTCTCAGATGGAAAGCTCCGCGCAATAGCTTCCATAACTCTGGACGGCTGCTTCGCAATCCACGAAATCAAGCTTATCCAGACCGACCACTTGTTCGTTGCAATGC
>UMFD01010749.1_pt1 | contig 11577 bp, 7 predicted proteins | sample 1964901 | NCBI WGS metagenome assembly UMFD01 (sample SAMEA4836035, study PRJEB28245) | human gut metagenome | biome: gut microbiome; material: fecal sample | place: Denmark | collected 2008 | reverse complement strand
CCTGTTCCTTTAATAAATAAGCTGCCACAGAGGAATCAACACCTCCGGACATTCCCACTACCACTGTCTTTTTGTTATTCTCTGCCACTTTATTCCTCATTTCATCTGCAAAATCATCTCTGTCAGGATCAGCCGCCGCACGCACCTCGGTGACCGGTCTGTTAGCTATAGTATAATGCCTATCGATGGGTCAGGCAAGCAGTAATTTGTGCCTGTATATCCAGTTCCAAATAGCGTCTATGTGATTGAAAATGACGTACACAAAACCGGACGTCTGCTCACACAGCCGTCCGGTCTGTCATTCTACAATATGATCACATTCACGCATGAAGTCTCCCGTGCCGCTATTGCCGCAGCCCCGGAACCACCTCGTCGATTACTCCTCGTCAGAGATATCTGTCTTTGGCTTCTTCAGTCCCTCGATCGTGATATGATTCTTCTCTGCATAATCCCAGAGAGCGGCATGAATTGCCTCCTCTGCGAGCAGGGAACAATGTACCTTTACAGGAGGAAGTCCGTCAAGAGCCTCCATAACCGCCTTATTGGTTACCTCGAGTGCCTCATAGATCGTCTTGCCCTTGACAAGCTCCGTTGCCATACTGCTGGTTGCCACTGCAGCACCACAGCCGAAAGTCTTAAACTTGCAGTCCTTTACGATCTTTGTATCTTCATCAATATCCAGATAAATACGCATGATGTCACCGCACTTTGCATTACCGACCGTGCCGACACCGCTGGCGTTCTCAATCTCGCCTACGTTTCTCGGATTATTAAAGTGATCCATTACTTTTTCGCTATAATTCATTGATAATCTCCCTTTCTTTTGTCTGATCTACAGGGTTGTAAAACAATTACTGATTCTGCTTCTTTACGAAATCATCGTACAGCGGAGACATGCTGCGCAGTCTCTCTACGATCTTCTTCGCCTGATCTGCCACAAAATCCATCTCTTCCATCGTGTTATCCTCAGAAAGAGTCAGGCGCAGCGAACCATGTGCGATCTCATGAGGCAGTCCGATTGCCAGAAGCACATGAGACGGATCCAGAGAGCCTGATGTACAAGCGGATCCACTGGATGCACAGATGCCGTTCTGATCCAGAAGGATCAGCAGTGACTCGCCCTCGATAAAACGGAAACAGAAGTTTACGTTATTTGGCAGACGTTTTACACGGTCACCATTCAGACGGGAATAAGGAATCTCCTTCTCCAGTCTCTCAATCAGATGATCTCTCAGTGCCTTCTCCTTCGCCATCGTCTCATCCATAGAAGCAAATGCAAGCTCAGCAGCCTTTGCCATACCTACGATACCCGGCACGTTGTGTGTTCCTGCACGGCGGGATCTCTCCTGAGAACCACCATGGATCAGCGGTCCGATCTTGACCTTATTGCTCATATAAAGGAAACCGATCCCCTTCGGTCCATGGAACTTATGACCGCTCGCACTGAGCATATCAATGTTCATCTCCTGTACATTGATCGGTACATGCGCATATGCCTGCACGGCATCCGTATGGAACAGAATGTCATGCTTATGTGCAATCTCTCCGATCTCCCTGATCGGCTCGATCGTTCCGATCTCATTATTGGCAAACATAATACTGATCAGGATCGTATCCGGACGGATCGCCTTCTCGACCTCTTCCGGTGACACAAGACCATTCTCGTCCACATCAAGATAAGTCACCTCATAGCCATGCTTCTCGAGGTACTCACAGGTATGCAGGATCGCATGATGCTCGATCTTGGAGGTGATGATGTGCTTTCCCTTGGAGCTGTATGCCTCTGCCACACCTTTGAGCACCCAGTTATCAGACTCACTTCCGCCACCGGTAAAATAAATCTCTGTTGCTGCTGCACCAAGAGAATCCGCAATCACCTTTCTGGCGTCCTCCATTGCCTTTTTGGCCTCGCCTGCAAAGCTGTATACACTGGATGGATTACTGTAATTCTCCAGATAATATGGTTTCATCGCCTCAAACACTTCCGGTCTGACCGATGTTGTCGCTGCATTATCCAAATAAATAAGTTTACTCATAATAACACACTCCATTCTCTATCGTCATATATTTAAAGTATCTGCAGGAAGACATTTCCTACTAACTCTATGGGCTGTCTGTAATTATACTCATTTCGCTATTATTGTCAACTGCTAACTTCCCGTGCGTTCCGCTGATCCGCCCGTCTGGCAGATCCTTTTGCATCAATCTTTGCATTTACAAAAAAGCCGGATGCCGCTTTTGACAAATTTTCTCATTTATATCAATTCCTGCAATGTAAGAAGCCTTATTCACCGATGCAGTTCCCACTGCTATTCTCCCCATTGCCGGTATGTTTTATTCCATAATCTTCCAGCCTGTCCGCCGCTCTACTCAGTGCGGCAAGCCTCACTGCCTGCTCCGACATCCTCCTCGGTGGTCGTCATCCCGGAATCCTTCGTATCCTCCCGGGTCGTCTCGGTATCCGAAGAGTCCTGATCCTGCGTGTTTCTTCCGACATCCTCCTCGCTCTCCGTCTGTCCATCCTGCTGATCCGGGGTGCTGTCTGCATCGTCCGGTTTCGCAGTGGAATCGGTATCCTCCCGTGTATCCGCATCCTGTGTATCCTCCGAGGAAGCATCCTTCACCGGTGCCATCTGCTGTACCGGTTTGTCCGACTGTTCCGGCTGCTCGTGGTTTGTCCGGTAAAAGTCCACAATGATCCACAATGCCAGCAGGATCATGACCACAATGACAATACCTCTGCCCTTGCCATGCATCCAATTGCGTATTCTGCCCATCTTTCGTCCTTCCATTCTATATCAATACTGTATCCGAAACCGTCTGTTCCGGGTCTACACTAAGTTCTTAATGACAACACCGTATTTCGGCGGACAATTTAAATGAAGAATGCCGTTTTCAATATTGTACATTGCAGTCTCCAATGAAAATCCATCCTGGCTTGTATTGATCAGGCGCGCCATGCGGTTTCCTTCGGTCATGCCAAGACGCCATACCGGCAGATCGATCGATACCGGCTGCTCTCCACTGTTGATCGCAATCACAAACTTATCCTGCTCATCGAAACGTCCGTAGCTGATAAAGCTGTACTGACCATGCAGAAACAGGATCGATCCGGTCTTCAGTGCCTGATAATCCTTATGGATCCGGATAATCTCCTTATGGAAATCGATCAGCTCCTGATCCTCGCTGCCCCATGGATATGCACGGCGGTTATCCGGATCTGTCCATCCGCAAAGTCCCGCTTCGTCTCCGTAATAGATCGTCGGTGCTCCCGGCCATGTCATCTGAATCATAACCGCCAGACGCATGACCGACTTATCGATCCCCTCCCCGGCAGCCTCCGGTCCGAGATACGCGGTTCGTCCAACCTTCCTGTTCGTTCTCGTCAGGAAACGGGAATGATCGTGGTTAGAAAGCTCATTCATCGCTACCAGAAGCGACTGCGTATGGAATCTTGTCATAAAATAACGCATGGAGCCAAAGAAAGAATCCGGATTGCCAAGCTGATCCTGACGATACTCATCACTGTGCTTCTCCACACCGGTAAGAAACCAGGTGAGTGGCTCCATAAATGCATCGTAGTTCATCACAGTATCCCACTCGTCTCCCTTGAGCCACTCGGTCGGATCTCCGTAATGCTCCGCAAGGACCAGCGCATCCGGGTTCGCCTCCTTGACGTTGCGACGAAACTCCTTCCAGAAGTAATGATTGTACTCGCCGGACTGTCCGAGATCGGCTGCCACGTCAAGCCTCCAGCCGTCTACATTATACGGCGGCGACACCCATTTGCGTCCTACATGCATAATATAGTCAAACAGTGACGGTGACTCCTCGTAATTGAGCTTTGGCAGGGTATCATGCCCCCACCAGCCGTCATAATGCGGATTGTACGGCCACTGCCTCTCCCGGAACTTAAAGAAAGTATTGTACGGACTATCCTCCGCCACATAAGCACCCTTCTCATAGCCCGGCGCATTCTCGTAAATACATTCTCGGTCCAGCCACTTATTGAAAGAACCGCAGTGGTTAAATACACCATCCAGAATGACCTTCATGCCTCTGCGGTGTACTTCCTCCACAAACTCAGCGAAAAGCTGATTACTCGCCTCCAGATTCTCCTTATCTGTCACACGGCAGATATAACGGGAGGCTGATTTATTCGGGTAGGTCGGGTCCGCCTTGAGATTGCCATTCTCATCTCTCTGCAGCACCTCTCCCTCATCCTTTACGATCCTTCCAAAATGAGGATCTACATAATCATAATCCTGAATATCATATTTGTGGTTGGACGGCGATACAAAGATCGGATTCAGGTAAAGAACCTCCACGCCAAGCTCCTGCAGATAGTCTAACTTCTGCATCACGCCGGCAATATCTCCGCCGTAAAACTCACGCACGCCCATCGCAGCCGGGTACTTATTCCAGTCTGTCACCTTGCTGGTGCCCTCTCCGATGTAGAAATACTCATCGTCCTCCACATCATTGCTGCGGTCGCCGTTGTAAAAACGATCCACATAGATCTGATAAAAAACGGCACCCTTCGCCCAGTCCGGTGTATGAAATCCCGGTGTCATCGTAAAATTGTAATACTCCTCCACCGAATTGCACAGACCAACGTTATTGTAATAGCATGTCATCTGACCGCAATGAATCTCAAAATAGTAGAACACCTGCTCCGTGCCAAGCTGCACAAATGTCTCATAATAATCAAAAAGCCGGTCATTATAGAGCTTCTCCATCTCGATCCGCTCATCATTAAATACAAGAATTACACTGTCCAGATTCTCTCTGGCACATCTCAAACGCAGTCTCACTCTGTCATAAGGATCCGGTTCAGCCGGGCAGCGATAAAACTCGGTGCCATCGGCAAACAGTGCCTGTGGATTGAAAATTGTCGTCAGATTATCCAGATAAAGCTGTGTCTTCATCTGCTTTGACATCCTGTAAAACTGCACATTTAAATCCATGACCCGCCTCCATCAACTAAAATCTATCTGTCATATTTTCTCATTTTGAGCCTACAGAGCCATTCTACATCATTTTCGCACATTTCACAAGTTTTATTCAAAGACCGCTGTGTTCTGCATATTCAGGGATCTCTTTGTTCTTCCGTGTTCTCAGTCATTCGGGCTGTCTTCAAGCTCCTTTACAAGCACAAGAAGCTCCTCTTTCGTATTTCTCTCCGGTTCCTCCAGCACTGTTTCCAAAAGCCCCTGCAGGAGCTTCCCGAGCTGTGGCCCCGGTTTGATCCCCTCCTGCATCAGATCCCTGCCATTGACTGCAAGATCCTTGACACAGAGCGGCTGATTTTTCTCTTCGATCTCCTCGTACTTTTTCATGCACGAATCGAGCTTTGCCGTCTTTGCTGAAATGGTATCCGGACTCTGCGCCAGCACATCGGCATACTGAACAGCAAATTCCATCCACATAATGTCCCTGCCGATCTTTGATGCCGCCCGTCGCACCGCACGCATTGTGTTCTCCATCCGGTAATCATGGTAACGGATCAGACGAACTACGGTGTCGATGGTGTCATTGTCATAGGTCAGCCGCTTTAAGATTGAGCGCGCCATCGCCGCACTCTTCTCCGGGTGTCCGTAGAAATGCCCCTCACCGTTGTCATCAAGTGTCATCACCGCAGGCTTTGCCACATCATGCAAAAGCATAGTCAGCACAAGCATTGTGTACTGCTTCTTATCAAGACTCGCACAGAGCTTTCGGAGCTTCTCACCGGCATAGCCGGAAAGCTCATTCTGCTTCTCCCCTGCCATAAGACTCTGTATCCGCTCAATTCCATGGATCGAATGCTCGCCCACCGTATAACAGTGATGGTGGTTTTGCTGTTCGCAGGTCATCATGCGGTCAAGTTCCGGCAGAAATACCTTCGTCATACCGGCGGTGTATGCCACCCGGATCGTCCCCGGATTCGGAGAAATTAAAAGTTTCGTCATTTCAACACGGATCCTCTCCGCACTGATCTTTTCAAGGTTCTGAATACGAGCCTCCATGGCACGCAGTGTATCAGGTTCGATCACAAAACCGAGCTGTCCGGAAAAACGGACTGCCCGCAGCATCCGGAGGGCATCCTCATCAAACCTCTGTCCGGCATCGCCCACACAGCGTATGATGCCCTTCTTAAGGTCTCCGACACCGTCAAACTCATCCACCAGACCGGATCGGTCATTGTACGCCATCGCATTGATCGTAAAATCACGACGCTCCAGATCCATCTTCAGGTTCGTGGTAAATGCCACCTCCTTCGGATGCCTGCCGTCCTCGTACTCACCATCGATCCGGTAGGTCGTGACCTCATAGCCCTCACCGTTCATCATGACCGTGATCGTGCCATGCTGCAAACCGGTATCAATCGTTTTGCGAAACAGCGCTTTGACCTCCAATGGCTTTGCCGAAGTGGTGATGTCCCAGTCCTCCGGCGTTCTTCCAAGCATGGCGTCCCGCACGCAGCCACCGACTGCGTACGCTTCGTATCCATGCTCCTCCAGCGTATTTATGATCCTGACAACCTCCTGAGGCATTGTCATTTTATATTCTGACATCGTCTCCCCCATTTCATTCCAGTTTATTCGTCACTGTTACTCAAGGTTGCCTCATCTCCAAGATCGACTCTCTTCATTTCTTTCTTGCGGTAGAAAATATCATATAATGCCGGTACAACAAATAATGTCATCAGCGTTGCATATGCCAGACCACCAATCGTAACGATTGCCATACCACGGCTCATGTCAGAGCCGGTATCGTGACTAAATACCATTGTACTCATTGCGAGAATGGTCGTCAATGCCGTCATGAGGATCGGACGCATACGCGTGATTCCGGTCTCGATCAATGCCTCTCTCTTATCCACACCGTCCAGACGAAGCTGATTGACATAATCAACAAACACAATACCGTTGTTTACAACGACACCGGACAGCACCAGAAATCCCATCAGCGACATCATGGACAGTTCCTGACCGGAGATCAGCAGTGCCAGAAGTCCGCCGGTAAACGCAAGCGGAATCGTAAAGATAACGATAAACGGTGACAGAAGACTCTGGAACTGCGCTACCATGATCAGATAGATAAATACGACCGCCAATGTGATCATGAGAAGCATGTTCTTGACCATCTCATTCGTCGTTTCCGTTTCACCACCCATATTGATGGTATAGCCTGCCGGAAGATCATATTTGTCAATCTCTTTCTGCAGCTTACGGCTCAACAATGTGACATTATATCCATCCTCCACATCCGCCGTGACGGATACATAATTGACCAGATTTCTTCTCTTAAGACTTTCAACACTCTTGCCCTTTGTAATCTTGGCAAATCTGCTCAACTTATAGGTCTTTGTAACCTCCTTGCCCTGATCGTTCATAGAGGTTGTCTCAAATTCATAGTCGGAAAGATTTGTGGTATCCAGCTCGTCACGCTCATCGACAATCTTTACATTATACTGCTGATCCTCAACGGTGATCTTCGTGGAATCCTTCTCTGTCGTCAGCGCAGAGGCAAGCTCCTGATATACCTGTGCCACGGTAAGACCGCATTTCATTGCCTTATCCTTATCGACCGTGACAACGTACTCGGTATCACCGTCCTCCTGCTCATTCGTAACATCCTTAAAGCCCTTCTGCTTCTCAACGAGTTTCATGATATCCTCACTGATCTCAAGCAGCTTGTCGTTATCTTTTCCGGAAATCTCAATGTTTAATCCGGAGCCAAGCATGCTTGACATATCCATATTGGAAGCAGAAACGGTATAGTCCTTCAGAGAAAGCTTTTTGAGCTTCTTCTCGATCGTATCCGCGATCTCCTTGTTCTTCTTTGCATATTTCTCCTTCAAAAGAATCTCAAAGGTATAGGACTTGTCATCGGTAGACATCACGGATGCACCGGAGGTCATAACACCACCGACTGTATCCACGCCCTCAATACCGCTGACGATCTCAAGAATCTGATCCGCTGTCTCATGATCCTCCTTTGTGGAGTTTTCCTTCGGCATTGTCGCGGAGATCGACAGCTGCTGACTCGCCATATCCGGCATCATAACGATTCCCATACGGAATACCTGAAGCACACAGAATACCAGAAGTACAAGTGCTCCACCCAGTACAACTGCCTTGTGCGCCAGTGAGAAGCGCGCTGCCTTCTCGTAAGCATTGATCACTGCATCAAAGAAACGGTGCTTCTTTGTATTTTCCTTCTTAAGAACAGTTGCACTCATAGTTGGCACTACCGTCAGAGCCACGATCAGGCTGGCAGATAAGCTATATGCGATCGTCAGACACATATCCTGCATGATGGAACGGGTCAGTCCATCCGTAAAGATGATCGGAAGGAAAACACAGATTGTTGTCAGTGTAGAAGAAAAGATTGCTCCCGCTACCTGATTGGCTCCCATCACCGCCGCTCTCGCAGCCGGAACGCCCTTGTTGCGCAGACGGTAAATATTCTCTATGACAACGATCGAGTTATCCACAAGCATGCCGACACCGAGCGCAAGTCCTGACAGTGAAATAATATTCATCGTAATATTTGTAAAGTACATCAGCACGATCGCAAACAGCACACTGAGCGGAATACTGAATGCCACAACAACCGTCGGACGCACATCCTTCAGGAAAAGCATCAGTACCAACACTGCCAGAAGTGCACCAAAGATCAGATTGGATAAAACAGAATTAATAATGATCTTGATGTAATCACCCTGATCCATCAGGCTGACGATACGAAGATTTTTATCCTCCTTCGTAAGCTCCCTGATCTTCTGGCCACACCGTTTGGAGACGGAGGATGTTCCTGCGGTACTTGACTTGGAAACACTCAGAATAATCGCATCATTGCCGTTGACCTTTGCATAATTATCCTCTGCATTATCAATGACCGTGATATCTGCCACATCGCTCAGACGGATATTTCCAATGTCTTTGATATTGGTTAATAACGTATTTTTCAATTCCTTAATGTTATTATACTCATCACCAACCTTGATCAGATACTGCGTTCCATCCTCACTGATGTAGCCGGCCGGCATGGAAAAGTTCTCTGCCTTAAGGATGTTGGCAAGCTGGTCCTGTGTCAGAAGCTGGTCCAGATTTGCCTTTTTAAGGGCTTCTTTTCTGGATTTCTCGTAGGACTTTCTTGCCTTGTCAAGCTCCTTGCCGCTGTTATCTAAGGTAGTTTCTGCCGATGCGATCTGCGCATTCGCCGCGCCAAAGGCTGCCGCTGCCGTGATCTTTCCGGCTTCGACCTGCTCATATTTTCCCTCTGCCTTTTTGATCGACTTCTCTACCTGTGCAAGCACAGCCTCTGCTGTTTTGATCTTGATTTTTAAATTGGCAAGTTCTGTATTGATCTGCGGGATTCTTGTATTAACAATTTCATACATGGTCTGCAGGTTCTTTTTGGTCAGATTCTTTGCTGCATCGGTCTGTCCCTGCTGCTTCATCATGTCCTGCATTGCTTTGAGCTTATCCGGATGATCCAGCGCATCTTTCACATCGGTCGGAATCGATTCAAGCTGTTTGTCAACCTGCTGCTTTGTTGTGGTCTCTGCCGTCTGGGTCGCTGCCTTTTTGATCTCATCCGCCGCGCTTCCCATCTGACTGAGCAGATGATTTACATTATCTGCCGTTACGGTTGTCTTACTGCCGCTCTGCTCCATCGCATTCTGCACGGCGACGATCAGTACCTGCTGATAAACCTGATCGTAAATCGCCTTGTAACCGTCTCCGGATTCCAGGGATTTTCTTGCCTCCGCAAAGGAACTGTTGATCTGATTGTAGGAAGACTCCAGTTTATTTTTGCGGTAAGCGGCAAGCTCTGTATTCAATGCTGTCTGACTCGCTTTCAGGCTGGTCACCTGTGAGGTGTACGCTTCCTTATTTGCCATCGCCTGATCCATCAGCTTGCTGTATTTGGCTAACTCGTTGCTCTTATCGGTCTGCTGGATATTTAAGTTTTCCTTCTGCTCCTCCAGCTTTTTCTTGCCATCGTCTAACTTCTTCTGGGCGTCATCAATCTTTGCCTTGGCATCCTTTAATGTACTGTCTGTCTTTTCCAGGATCTTTCCGTTGACATCATCGATCTTATCCTGATTAAGCTTCACCTCCACAGACTTCTCCACAAGTCCGGATGCCTGAACGCTTGCCACGCCGTCCTGACGTTCTAACTCAGGAATGATATTATCCTGCACATACTGAGTCAGTTCATAGCCTTCCTTGCCCTTGTAATCAACGCTGACCATCTTGGTTGCCATCATGTCCATGGAAATCTCCATGACCATCGGATTGTTCACGTTCTCCGGCAGATCAAGCTGGTTGACCGCCGAGGTCACCTTGACCATTGCGCTGTCCATATTGGTATCATCCTCAAACTGCAGCATTACCATACTGTAGTTCTCGCTTGAGGTGCTCGTCACTTCCTTGACACCATTGACCGTACCAACGCCGCTTTCGATCACATCCGTCAGTTCGGATTCCACCTTCTCCGGGGATGCTCCCGGATATGTCGTGATCACTACCATATACGGCATATTCATGTTCGGCAGCAGATCGGTTGTCATCTTACTGAAACTGACACCGCCAAGTACCAGCACCATCACAACTGCCACCAGGATCACGTACGGTCTTTTTACACTAAATTTTGGCATGATTATACTCCCTTTTCTTCTCTTTGCTCGTTATCGCGTTCCACTCTTCTTCGCACCGATTCGCAAATGCGGTCTAACATCGACAAAAACAGTTCAATCTCTTCCTCGCTGAAATCTTCAAAGATCAGCTCCTGAAACTGCCGGCGCATCTCACAGCTGTCCGCAATGACCGGTTCCGCCATTTTCGTCAGCTTTAACCGCTGCACCCGCCTGTCCTTCGCATCGCATTCCCGGACAATATATCCTTTGGTGACCAGCTTATCGATCGTCATGGATGCAATGCTGTTCTTGATAAACCGAAAACTGCAAATATCCTTCGCCGTATTCCGGTCGGGATATTTTCCTAAAAAGCCGAGGATATGCAGTCCTGTAATTGTAATGTCATATTTTTTGCATACTCCCTCGCTGGCTTTTTCGAGATATCTCTGAAAATCCTCCGCTTTGCTTAGATAGTCTTTCATATCATTCCTACATTCCTTTCTCTGGCCTCCAAGAATTACTCTGCAATTCTCATCGGCATCACACTACGTTACGAACATTTTCCTATACATAAAAATATACTTCAAAATTAAATATTTCAATTTTGAAGTATATTCCTCTTTGTTCTCTGCGTCAATCTCTTTGCAACTCTATTTTATAAAATTTCTATAAATATTGGATCACAAGGTCTCTTCCGATCTTTCTTTCCTCCACGGAAACCTCTGCAAGTCCTCCGCTGATGATCGGCATGGACGGTGGCAGATGACCAAGATCTGCGTCCATGATCACCGGCACTTTAAATCCCTTTAAGACATCATAGACTGCGCGATACTGGTCAAGACCCAGAAATTCCTCACCGAAGCAGAGCGGTCTGCCGATCAGAAATGCCTTTACATGCTGAAACCATCCGGCCTCCTTAAGCTGCCAGAGTGCACGGCGGATTC
>UMFD01019812.1_pt1 | contig 11633 bp, 8 predicted proteins | sample 1964901 | NCBI WGS metagenome assembly UMFD01 (sample SAMEA4836035, study PRJEB28245) | human gut metagenome | biome: gut microbiome; material: fecal sample | place: Denmark | collected 2008 | reverse complement strand
AACAACTTGCTTCGTACAACGGAGCTGATATGCATAACAGAACCTGATATACACATTAAGATTAAACCGATATGTTCTGACACCTGAATCGAATAAATCATATCCCGCTCAGCAGCCCATCGAACAGCGACAACTGGTTGCTCTCCGGCAGGTCACCGAGTATGCCGAGGTCGCCAAGCAGCGCCACAACCGTCTTGGAAGCCTTAGTTCTCGTCTGAAAGTCATCCCTCGAGAGGAATGGTCCATGCTCCGCCGCATTCATGATAAGCTCGGCTGCGACATCACCAAGTCCGTCAATCGAGTTGAACGGTGGCAGAAGCTTGCCGTCGACTATCTGGAAGTTGCGTGAATGCGACTTATAGAGGTCAATAGGAAGAAACTCAAGACCACGCGCGTACATCTCCTGCACAAGACGCATATCCTTAAGAGTATCCTCCTCCTTCTTTGAGAGGCTGTCACTTCTCTTCTTGTAATCGGCAATATAGTAGTCAAGCTTCTCCTTTCCCATACACATAAGCTCATATGAAAATGCGGTCGCTCTGATACTGAAATACGCCGCATAGTAGGCAAGCGGATAGAATACCTTACAATATGCGATACGCCATGCCATCATGACATACGCGGCAGCATGCGCCTTAGGGAACATGTACTTAATCTTAAGACATGAATCGATGTACCACTGAGGAACATCGTGCTCGCGCATCTGCTCCGGCCAGCCGTCTTTAAGTCCTTTGCCCTTTCTAACACTCTCCATGATTGTGAAGGACAGCTCCTTATCCATGCCTTTGCCGATAAGATATATCATGATATCGTCTCGACAACAGATAGCCGTGGAAATTGTCGCAACTCCGCTCATAATGAGTGTCTGTGCATTTCCGAGCCACACATCCGTACCATGTGAAAGTCCCGATATACGGACCAGATCCGCAAAGCAGGTCGGCTTTGCGTCGATAACCATCTGCATGGCAAAATCGGTTCCGAACTCAGGTATTCCCAGTGCACCGAGCTTCGTTCCTCCGATGTCATCAGGTGTTATTCCAAGCGCCGACGTATCCTTGAACAGACTCATAACCTCAGGCGAATCAAGCGGAATCGTCTTAGGGTCTATTCCGGTCAGATCCTGAAGCATACGAATCATGGTCGGATCATCGTGCCCGAGAATATCGAGCTTTAACAGATTATGGTCGATGCTGTGGTAGTCAAAATGCGTTGTAACAATATTCGTTGTCATATCATTGGCAGGATGCTGTATCGGCGTGAAGGTGTGAATCTCCTCTCCAATCGGGAGAACTATGATACCTCCCGGATGCTGTCCGGTAGAACGCCTTATTCCCGTACAGCCTTCAGCAATACGCACTATCTCACTGTCTCTCTTTGTGATTCCGCGCTCCTCAAAGTACTTTCTCACATAGCCGTATGCAGTCTTGTCGGCAACGGTACCGACCGTACCCGCCTTGAAGGTCTGTCCCTTGCCAAAAATAACCTCCGTATAAGAATGAGCTTTTGACTGATACTCTCCCGAAAAGTTGAGGTCGATATCAGGCTCCTTGTTACCCTTGAAGCCGAGGAAAGTCTCGAATGGAATATCGAAGCCCTGCTTTGTCAGCGGTTCTCCGCAGTTAGGACACACCTTGTCCGGCATATCGCAGCCCGCTCCTCCGGAGAACTTCTTAACCTCATCCGAATCAAAATCACAGTAAAAGCACTTTTTACACAGATAATGCGGCGGAAGCGGATTAACCTCCGTTATTCCCGCCATTGTAGCCGCAAGCGATGAGCCAACAGAACCTCTTGAGCCTACCAGATATCCGTCCTCATTTGACTTCCATACCAGCTTCTGTGCGATAATGTACATAACCGAATATCCGTTGCTTATGATTGAATTGAGTTCTCTCTCAAGTCTCTCGGTAACTATCTCCGGAAGGTTCTCCCCGTACATCTCATGTGCTGTCGTGTAGCATATCTTTCTGAGCGTCTCATCGGAATTCTCGATGACGGGCGGACATTTATCGGGACGCACAGGTGAAATCTTCTCGCACATATCGGCAATCATGTTGGTATTCTCAACGACAACCTCGTAAGCCTTGTCGTTTCCCAGATATTGAAACTCCTCAAGCATCTCATCTGTCGTGTGAAGATACAGCGGTGCCTGATGGTCTGCATCATCAAAGCCCTGACCCGCCATGATTATTCTTCTGTATACCTCATCCTCGGGATTTAAAAAATGCACGTCACAGGTCGCAACAACAGGCTTTCCGAACTGTTCACCCAGTGACACAATTTTCTTATTAATATTTATAAGATCCTGCTCCGACGACACCCATATATCCTCAGAATCAATCATGAAGTGATTGTTCCCGAGCGGCTGAATCTCAAGGTAATCGTAAAACTCAACAAGTCTCGCAATGTCCTGCTCAGATTTATTGTCAAGTATCGCTCGGTAAAGCTCTCCCGCCTCACATGCAGAACCCAGAATAAGCCCTTCCCTGTGCTTTAAAAGTTCACTCTTTGGCACTCTTGGCCGCCTGTTAAAATATTTAAGATGCGCCATGGATGTCAGTCTGTACAGGTTGGTTCTTCCTACATCGTTCTTTGCAAGTATTATCGCATGGTATGACGGAAGCTTCTTTACAATGTTCTCCCTCGCATCAGCAAGGCTCTCAACCTCATCAAGATTATTGATACCTCGCTCCTCCATCATTCCCATGAATTTTATGAATATTCCGGCACAACAGTCGGCATCATCGACCGCGCGATGATGATTCTCAAGTGAAACCCCGACTGCCTTTGCAACCGTGTCAAGCTTATACCTGTTGAGCTGCGGCAGAAGCACTCTTGCGAGCGCAACTGTATCCACAACTGTGTATTCCTTGTCTATGCCCATTATCTGCTTTGCTTTTGCCTTGATAAATCCTGAATCGAACTCTGCATTATGTGCCACAAGCACTGCACCCTCGCAGAACTCTATAAATTTCGGAAGCACAGTCTCAATCGTCTCTGCATCTATAACCATTGAATCATTGATTCCCGTAAGTTTCTCTATCCTGAACGGTATCGGAATTTCAGGATTCACAAAACACGAAAAGCTTTCAACCCTCTTGCGGTTCTGATATTTTACCGCACCTATCTCGATAATTTTATCATGTTCCGACGAAAAGCCTGTCGTCTCCAAGTCAAACACGACGTATGTATCGTCAAAGGTCTGACCTGCAGGGTTTTCAATAAGTGACTTCAAATCGTCTACTAAGTATGCCTCAACTCCGTAAATGACCTTGAAATCCTTGAACTTCTCAACCGTATGGTTGGCATCAGGGAACGCCTGACACACTCCGTGGTCGGTAATGGCAATTGCAGGCATTCCCCATTTAGCTGCCTGCTTAACGATGTCAGATACCTCTGACACACCATCCATATCACTCATCTTGGTGTGACAGTGAAGCTCAACACGCTTCTTTTCCGCATTATCGACACGCTTTGTCGTAAAATCAGGTATCTTCTTAATACCTCTGACCGAGCTTACGGCAATCTCCTTACTCCAGCTGTCCATCGCAATAACGCCTTTTATCTTCACAAATGTGCCATCGACGATGTCACCCTTTACTTCATCGAGATTTTCCTTGCTGTTTAGGAAGATTTTAACCGACATTGAATCCGTAAAATCAGTCACGGTAAACGTCATAAGCTGCTTCCCAGTTCTCAGCTCCTTAATCTCAACGCCTCGTATTTTACCTCTTATCGTTCCCTCACCTATCTCGTGAGTTATGCTTGCAAGCTCAACAGCCTCATCATCAAAATCCTTACCGTAAATAACATCCGGATTTCCTGACATCTTAACTGAGCGGAAGCTCTTAGCCTCATCCTTACCGCCCTGATTCTTTCTGTCTGCTGTCTTTGCATCCGTGCGTAGTCTGCCCGTAACGGCACTATCCTTCTTAGGCTCTGCACCTTTAGCGGCAGCCGGAGCTTCATGCTGAGCTGCATCTGCATCTCCCGCTTTTTCGTCCGCAATATTCTCCTCCGACGCCGACAATTCCATATGTACTACAGGAGTATCCTTCGCCTCATGCTTTACTTCCTTAAATATTACATCAAAGCCTATCTCGAATCCGCATCTGTCAAAAAATACCATATGAAGATATTCTCTGAGTCCCTGCATTCTATCCCTGGCAATGGTTCCGTCCGCGACGGTAAGCTCCATTCTGTCAGCAGCCGTGAATCTTACATTTGCCTTCTTTAAAAGGTCATAATCGAATATGCTTTCCGCCTTCAGCTCATCTAATATACTGTCCCTGTATATCCCCCACAGCTTTTCCTGTGTATACTGACTTGAAAGCTCATACTTCTCAACGACATGAATATCCATCGTCCTAAACGGCGGAAGCTGCTTTCTAAATCCCGACTCAAGCGTAAATATCGTCTGCTTCGGTATAAGTCTTTTGGACAAAATATATACCCTAAGCCGGGTTTTGGCTGAGTTGGTGGTGACCTTAATCACCTCAACATCAGCCAAAATGTCCATTGTGTCTTCATTAAATTCAAGTGTGGGAAATGCATCAAAAAGCTTCATGTATCTTTCACTGTTCCTTCCAATGGTCGAGTTCATACTTAAGAGCATCAAGAAGTTCGCCCTCCGGCATCTTCTTAATCACCTCTCCATGCTTGATAAGAACTCCCTCTCCTTTTCCTCCGGCAACTCCAAGGTCAGCCTCTCTTGCCTCACCCGGTCCGTTCACAACACAGCCCATAACTGCAAGCTTTATGTTCAAATCATCATAATTTGCAGCAAGCTTCTCTACCTTTTCCGCAAGTCCGATAAGGTCAATACTTGTTCTTCCGCATGTAGGACATGAGACAATCTCAATACCACTCTGTCTTATCCCCAGCGTCTTAAGAATGGTCTTTGCCACCTTAATCTCCTCAACCGGATTTCCCGTGAGTGAAACCCTTATTGTGTCACCTATTCCCTGACCGAGTATAAGTCCGAGCCCGACCGCCGACTTGATGCTTCCCGTCATGACCGTACCCGATTCGGTTATGCCGACATGAAGCGGATATTCAGTCTTAGCTGATATAATCTCATGTGCCTTTACACACATCATGACGTTCGACGACTTTATGCTTATCACAAGATTATCATAATCCAAATCTTCGATTATCCTCACCTTGTCAAGAGCGCTCTCAACAATTCCCTCAGCCGTCACTCCACCGTACTTCTCAACAAGATTTCTCTCAAGAGAGCCGGAATTGACGCCGACTCTTATCGGAACACCTCTCTCCTTCGCAACATCGACAACCGCCTTGATTCTTTCAATGCTTCCAATATTTCCGGGATTGATTCTTATCTTATCAACACCATTTTCCATAGCCGCAATCGCGAGTCTGTAATCAAAATGAATATCCGCTACCACAGGAATGTGTACTCTCTTTTTAATCCTGCCTATAGCTTCTGCAGCCTCCATGGTCGGCACGGCACATCGTATAATTTCACAGCCTGCATCCTCAAGTGCTGCAATCTGTTCAACGGTGGCATCCACATTCTCTGTCTTTGTATTTGTCATAGACTGTATCGCAATGGGATTTCCCCCGCCAATCAGTACGCCGCCGATATTTACTATCTTTGTATTTTTTCTCTGTATCATACTTGTAGAGTTCTTCATATATGCCTCCGTTTAGAAAAGCTTGGATATATCATTGAACAGAATAAAGAACATAAGAAGCATAAGAAGTGCCATACCTACAAGGTGCACCATCCCTTCTTTTTTCTGGTCAACAGGCTTGCCGCGTACCGCTTCAATGAGAAGAAAGAGAAGTCTTCCGCCATCAAGTGCCGGTATAGGAAGCAGATTCATAACGCCAAGGTTGGCACTTATCATGACTATCCAGTTAGCAAGATTGAGTATCACATAGAATACTCCGTCCGGCTTACTCTGCTCCACAACATTGCTTATGGCAGACACAATTCCCACAGGTCCCGCCACATCGTTCTTGGTAACTTTTCCGGTGACAAGCATCTTAAGGCTTTCAAACACCGTATTAATCCAATACTTTACCTCGATTGCGCTGTATTTTAACGTCTGTATCGGATTCACCTTCACTCTTGCAGCCGAGAATGACATTCCCGTCTGATAATATGCATTATGCGTCAAAACCGGTGTCACCGTAAGGTCAACAACAGCTCCGTCTCTGACAACAGCCACATTTATCTTTCCTCCGCCACAGCCTCTGATTGCCGAAACAGCCTCATCCGTCGTCCCAACGACAACACCATTCACCTGAATAATCTTATCATTGGTCTTAAAGCCTGCAAGTGCCGCCGCGCCTGTCTCGGTGAGTCCTGATATCACGGCGTCCTCTCCGAGATACACACCAAGCTGGTATACATCCTCCTCAATATACTCAGGGACAACCGTAGTCTCATATTTGACGCCATCGCGTGTATAAGTTATATTGAGCGTCTTTCCGGTATGAAGCTGGTAATACAGGCTGTATTCCTTATAAAAATGAATCTTCTTTCCGTTCACCGATGTAATCACATCGCCTGCCTGAAGTCCCGCCTCCTCGGCAACGCTTCCCTCATCAACACTGTAGAGCTTACATGGATCATAGCCGATGCTTCCGATAATAAACACAGCCATGATAAATGCGAGCAGAAAATTAAATACAGGTCCAGCTGCTATTACCGATATTCTGCGCCATACCGACTTAGAAGCAAAAAGCTTATCCTTGTCAATCTCGCTTATTCCGTTCTCATTGCCATCCTCGCCTGCCATTATACAGGCACCGCCGAACGGAAGAAGCTTAATTGAAAATAAGGTACCTTTTTTCTTCATCTTAAGTATTGTAGGCCCAAGACCGAGCGCGAATTCGCTCACCGCTATTCCGTTCGCCTTCGCCACAATGAAATGTCCGAATTCATGAATTATTACAATGATACTTAAAATTATAATTGCTATTATGATATTCAAGTTGTCTTTTCCTCCCCTTGGAAATCAATTACACAACGCTAGTATCTGCTGCGGATATAGTCATAAGCCGCTGCCTCCGTTGCGAGTATCTGCTCCACATCAGGATTATCAATATATTCTATGTTAGTCATAGTTTGTTCTATTATATCAATAATATCAAGATATTTTATCTTTCGTTCAAGAAACATAGCCACTGCAAGCTCATTGGCGGCATTGAACATTGTCGGGACATTTCCTCCCTTTCTTCCAGCCTCATAAGCAAGTGCCAGACCCCTGAAATTAACCACATCCGGCTCCTCGAAGGTTATCTGCTTAAGCTTCCAAAAATCAAGATGCTGTGTGTCGAGAAAGCGTCTCTCAGGATAATACAATGCATATTGTATAGGAAGCCTCATATCCGGTGAACCGAGCTGGGCCATAACCGCTCCGTCCTCAAATTCTACCATCGAATGTATAATGCTCTGTGGCTGTACAACTACCTGAACCTGATTCAAATCCACGCCGAAAAGCCATCTTGCTTCCATCACCTCAAGGCCTTTATTAACCATTGTCGATGAATCTATCGTGATTTTTCTTCCCATTGCCCAGTTAGGGTGCTTAAGTGCATCCTCGACCTGAATATCCTTCATCTGCCCTATCGTTCTGCCTCTGAACGGTCCACCCGATGCCGTGAGCAGTATCTTATGTATCCTGTTGCCACGCTCACCGTTAAGGCACTGGAATATCGCACTGTGCTCGCTGTCCACAGGAAGAATCTTTACTCCCTTCTCTGCTGCAAGCTTCATGATAATATGCCCTGCCGTCACAAGCGTCTCCTTGTTGGCGAGAGCTATATCCTTACCTGCATTGATTGCCTCAATTGTAGGTACAATTCCCATCATTCCGACAACTGCCGTCACAACTATCCCTGCTTTTTCCATAGTTGCACAGCGTATCAGCCCTTCCATTCCGCATCCGTACTCTATCCCTGATATATCCGCAAGTCTCCGCTTCAACTCCTTAACCGTGTTTTCATCAGCCATAGACACAAAAACAGGCTTAAACTCTCTTACCTGCTTTTCCATCAGTTCAACATTCTTCCCCGCCGACAGCGCAACAACCTTTATATCATTATTCTTTCTCACAACATCAAGTGTCTGTGTACCTATAGAGCCTGTCGAACCTAAAATAGATATATATTTCACAATCATCCTCCCTGCCGGAGTTATGTCCGCCTTAATATGCAACAGTTAACCTACTGCCCTGAAAATCTCCAGCACAATATACACAACAGGTGCAGTAAATATCGTACTGTCAAATCTGTCCAATATTCCACCATGTCCCGGAATGAGCTTACCGTAATCCTTGACTGAATGGTCACGCTTAATTGCCGATGCCGCCAGATCTCCTATAATTGAAATTCCCGCGCCTACACCGCATGCAACCGCAAAAACCACCGGTGCATTCACGCTTATTCTCGAATTGATAACCGCACCATAGATTCCACCTATAAGCATTGGACCTAATATTCCTCCAATGGCTCCCTCAATCGATTTCTTTGGACTGAGCACCGGTGTCATCTTATGCTTTCCGAACTTCACTCCCACAAAATATGCGCATGTATCCGCAATCCATGAGCAGATAAAGACAAGCCATACATAAAATGCCCCATCCTCGAGCAGACGTATTCTGTAAATAAAAGAAATCATAACCGCAACATAGACAAGTGCAAAGAATCCCATTGCCGCCTGATCAGCCTTATACTTAGGAAATTTAACCACATATCCCGCCATTATACATATAAGTCCTGCGGCAAGCGAAAGCAGCATGAACTCATTCTGTCCAAGCCACATACATATATAATATACAACCGCAAACACATACCCGATTATTCCAATAGGGCTTTTCTCTATGCCATACACTCTGTAAAGCTCGTACATACCTATAATTGATATCACTAAAGTAAGAAGAAATAAATACGGTCCGCCAAGCACAAGACCTGCACCGACAATCACAGTGAGAACCGCTCCGCTCGCTATTCTTACTAACATCCTATTCCTCCTTCACTCCGCCAAAGCGTCTGTCACGCTTGTTATATTTTCTGATTTCCTCAACAAGATAGTCCATATTGAAATCAGGCCAGAGTACTTCCGGAAAATCAAATTCCGAATACGCACACTGCCACAGAAGATAATTGGAGATTCTCTTCTCCCCGCTGGTCCTTATTAATAAATCAGGATCAGGAATATCTCCGGTGTCAAGATGTGCCGAAATCATCTCCTCAGTGATTGTTTCAGGGTCTATTCCCTTCTCAATACATTCTTTTGTTATCTCTCTTACAGCTCTTGTTATCTCATCCCTTGAGCCGTAATTGAGTGCTATCTGGAAATTAAGTCCCGTATTGTTCTTAGTTGCTTCCTCAAGCTCATCAATCTTATCGACAATATCCTGTGCAAGCTCATCCCGTCTGCCAAGTATTCTTACACGCATGTTATCCTTGTTGCTTCTCTTGATGCAGTCAGTGAGATAATTTCTCAGAAGCTTCATAAGTCCGGTTACTTCCGATTCAGAGCGTTTCCAGTTCTCAGTGGAAAATACATATATGGTAAAATATTTAACGCCAATCTCATCCATATCCCTGCAGGTCTGCTCTATAACCTTGCAGCCCTGTGAATGTCCGAAATTGCGCGGCATCATTCTCTTTTTAGCCCATCTGCCGTTACCGTCTAATATTATTGCAATATGGTTTGGCACGTTCATTCCAAGTTTTTCATTAAATGTGTCCAATACTGCCTCCTAGTCAATCACTTATCCTATTTACACAAAACAGGCTGTCACCGATGTATGAAGCATCCGTAACAGCCTTGGATATTCAAAATATTAACTCTTATACTGTAAGAATCTCCTTAGACTTCTCCTCTACCGCCTTATCAACCTCGGCAATATACTTATCTGTAAGTTTCTGAACATCGGCCTCAATGTTCTTATACTCATCTTCAGAGATAAGATTATCCTTATTCTGCTTTTTGAAGAAATCATTGGCATCTCTGCGCACATTTCTTATAGCAACCTTGGCATTCTCGCCCTTCTTCTTGATATCCTTAACTATTTCCTTACGTCTGTCCTCCGTAAGTTCAGGGAATATAAGACGAATAACCTTTCCGTCATTGTTAGGTGTGATTCCAAGGTCGGAAACCATAATCATCTTCTCGATTTCCTTAATAAGGCTTGATTCCCATGGCTGAATCTGAATCATTCTCGCCTCAGGAACAGATACATTGGCAACCTGCTGAAGCGGTGTAGGTGTTCCATAATAATCAACTCTTATCTTATCGAGAATATGCGGATTGGCACGACCTGCCCTGATTGTCGCATAATCCTCATATAATGTATCAAGTGTCTTACCCATCTTGTCTTCAAATTCTTTAATATCTGCCATAATGTCCTCCAAAATTCAATATAATTAATAATAAATCAGCTTATGCCGTTACAACCGTGCCGTCTATCTTTCCGGCAACCGTATCCACTATGCTGTTCTCCTTGTTGAGACCAAATATCACAAGCGGCATCCTGTTCTCCATGCACATAACTGACGCCGTCATATCTATCACGCCAAGCTTTCTGTCAACAACCTCCTGAATTGAGAGCGTGTCGAACTTCTTAGCTGCCGGATTAATCTTCGGATCGCTGTCATATACTCCATCAATTGCTTTCGCAAGAAGAATCGCATCTGCCTCCATCTCAATTGCTCTAAGCACTATGCCTGTATCTGTTGAGAAATACGGATGTCCTGTTCCTCCCGCAAAGAAAACTATCTTTCCCTGCTTAAAGCACTCATTGGCTAAGTCCTTGGAAAACAGCTTTGTCATTGAGCCACATGCAAACGGTGTGAGTATCTCTGTTGAGAGTCCAACCGAGCGGAACATCTCAGACACATATATACAATTCATAATGGTTGCAAGCATTCCTATCTGATCGGCCTTTGTTCTGTCCATATTCTCACTTGAACGGCCTCTCCAGAAATTACCGCCTCCGATTACGATTCCAATCTCCTTACCAAGCTCTGAAACCTGCTTAACCTGTCCGGCTATAGCCAATACGGTTGCCTCATCAAAACCTGTCTTTTTTTCTCCGGCAAGTGCTTCACCGCTTAACTTTAACATAATTCTATCAAGCTTCATTTTATTCACTCCTATATGTCATTTATTTATCCTTGAAGAACTTGCTTGGACTGTTATCAGAGTAGCACTGTGAGCAATGCCCCTCTATAACTGCTCCATTATTAATCTGTACCGATTCGGACTTAATATCACCCATAACTATCGCTGTCGTATCAATGATAACCGGGCCGTGAACATCAATATTGCCCTTGATGGCTCCCGCAATAACAGCCGATGTCGAAGCAAGGTCGCCTATGACAACGGAGCCGTTTCCGATCTTGGCAGCTCCATCACAGCTTATATTACCTGTAATCTGGGCTTCGTTGGAATAAAATGCTGCCGAATGTGTATTTCCCTGAATGGTTCCACTTACGCTCAGCTTACCCTGGCATGACACATTACCTATAACAGTTCCAAGCAGCTCTATTGCACCGCTTGACTCGATATCACCGGTAATCTTAAGTCCCGGTGTTATAATGGCAGTCTCGGAAGCCGCGTCCTTGTTCTGAGCGGAATGCTCCGCCGGTGC
>UMFD01064549.1_pt1 | contig 11893 bp, 8 predicted proteins | sample 1964901 | NCBI WGS metagenome assembly UMFD01 (sample SAMEA4836035, study PRJEB28245) | human gut metagenome | biome: gut microbiome; material: fecal sample | place: Denmark | collected 2008 | reverse complement strand
ATGCTGATCCGGAAACTGGCACAGAATGGCTATTCTGTCCCGGAGGATGTTTCCGTGATCGGATTCGATAATTATATTCCGGATCAGTTCGGCGGTGTCGGGATTACGACCTATGAGATCAACACCAAGGAAATGGCAAAGCGCACCGTTCACATCATTCTCCATAAGCTGAGAAATGACAATTATTCCACAGGTATCTTTATGTTGCCTGGGAAGTTTGTGGAGAGGGACAGCGTGAGACGGATCGCTCCTGCAGTTCCGTTTGTCTGAATTTTCCCGGTGTCATTGACACATATTTTTTGAACAATTGTCCATCAAATCTCGTAACCCTTCGCGGTCATCTGTGGAGACTGGTGTGATTTCAAATGCAGTAATGTAACCTTCCAGGGTAATCGATGCATGTACTTTGTAACCGAAATAGGTTTCCTTTTTAGAAGGGCATTTTCCATAATCAGCACCATGATCGCGAAATACTTTGCAGTACCGTGCACGTCCGAATTTACAGACCGCAAGAGGAAAATTGTCAACGATGCAATAAGGACTGATGGGCAGTGGGAAAGTAGAAAGCATTTTTTGCCGTAATAATTCTGTTGTCTGCATCAATGCACGTCGTGTTCTGTTAAAACGGCTTCTGCTGCAAAGCTGCGGGAAAAGATGCCGGTAATTCTTTTTTACAAAGGAAAACCAGGGATTTTCAGAATCAATACCGACCAACTCTCCACAGAGAGCAATCGTAATAATTTCGGAGTCGGATAGTTTTGCGTCCAAAACATGGCGACGCCTCTTGACTTCCGAAGGCGCAAAACGGTGATACAATTCGTCAATAATAACGTAAGTGGTTAAAATAAAGTCTTCAAAAGTTGCGATAATCGTGGTATCATTATTTTGAAACTTCAACATGATGATGCCCCCTTTCAAATTTGTATGTCCTACAAATAAGATAGCACATTTTGTTGAAGTTTCTTTATATTTTATTTTATCTAGCATAACAAGTTAAATTAAAGAATGTAAAAGCAAAGCTACATAGAAATTTCAACGGGCAGATAAAGACAGCAACAGTATCTCAGGTACCAAGTGGAAAATACTATGTATCATTATTAGTGGAAACGGCACATGAAGAATTGCAACATATCGATCATAATATAGGTCTGGATCTGGGAATTAAAGATTTGTGCATTACTTCAGAAGGGAAGAAATACATAAACCCGAAAATCCTTAGAAAACATGAAAAGAAATTGGCAAAATTACAAAGACAGCTAGCACATAAAGAAAAGAGAAGCCAAAATTACTATAAGACCAAGAAAAAGATAGCATTATGCCATGAGAAAATAACAAATACCAGAAAAGATTATCTGCACAAGATATCTCACGAGATTATCAGCGAGAACCAAGTGATAGTTTCAGAAGATTTGCAGATTAAAAATATGGTAAAAAATCATCATCTGGCAAAATCCATAAGTGATGTATCATGGTATGAGCTGACAAGACAGTTAGAATATAAGGCAAAGTGGAATGGAAGGGAACATGTAAAAATAGATACCTTTTATGCAAGCAGTCAGTTGTGTTCTATTTGCAGATATCAAAATAGAGAGACAAAAGATCTGTCAGTAAGGGAATGGATATGCCCTGTTTGTGGGACGAAGCATGACAGAGATATCAATGCCGCAAAGAATATATTGGCAGAGGGATTAAGAAAAATAGTATAAGAAAATCAAATAATAGGGCAGGGACTGCCCGAATTAACGCCTGTGGAGTTAGTAGGTTATGAGGACGATGAAGCAGGAAGCCCATTGGCAGTTCACCTGTCCTTGTGTTATAATAAACAAGTTAATGAAAATGGAGGAGGAAAATCTTTTGAAGGAAAGAGAAACATTCGGGTCAAGACTTGGATTCATCCTGGTTTCAGCAGGATGTGCTGTAGGTCTTGGAAATGTATGGAAATTCCCATACATGACAGGTAAATACGGCGGCGCCGCTTTTATCCTGATCTATCTTGTCTTTCTCGTGCTGCTTGGACTGCCGATCCTTGTAAGCGAATTTGCAGTAGGACGCAGCAGCAGACTGAGTACGGCAAGAGCATTTCACAAACTGGAGCCGGAGGGTTCCAATTTCCATAAGTACAGCTATATGGGAATGATAGGTAACTATATGCTGATGATGTTTTATACCATGGTTGCCGGATGGATGATGTACTATTGTTATGTTATGGCAACTGGTAAACTGAGTGGAGCGACTTCTGAGGAAGTAGGAGGCTTTTTTTCAAACCTGATGACATCTACAGGAACGATGACTGGCTGGATGATCGCAGCTGTTCTTCTGGCATTTGGCGTATGTTCCCTAGGACTTAAGAACGGAATCGAGCGTATCACAAAGGTCATGATGATCTGCCTTCTGGCATTGATCGTGGTGCTGGCTGTTCATTCCGTAACGTTGGACGGGGCGATGGAAGGTGTTAAGTTCTATCTGGTACCGAACCTCGACAACATCCGCGAAGCAGGTCTTGGAAATGTGATCTTTGGTGCACTGTCACAGGCATTCTTTACTTTGAGTATCGGTATCGGAGCGATGGAGATCTTCGGAAGCTATATGGGTAAAGAGTGTACTCTTGCAGGAGAAAGCATCAACATCCTGATCCTGGATACTTTTGTAGCACTGATGGCAGGACTTATTATCATTCCGGCATGCTTTGCTTTCAATGTAGAGCCGGGAGCAGGGCCGGGACTTGTGTTTATCACTCTGCCGAATGTATTTAATCAGATGGCAGGTGGAAGACTCTGGGGAGCACTGTTTTTTCTGTTTATGTCTTTTGCGGCACTGTCTACGGTTATCGCGGTATTTGAGAACATTCTGTCCTTCGCAATGGATCTGTGGGGATGGAAACGTAACAAAGCAGTTCTTTTTAATATCGTACTGATCATTATTCTTTCCATGCCGGCAATCCTTGGTTTCGGATCGTGGTCCGGAATTCAGATTCTTGGCGAGGGAACAAATATTATGGACCTGGAGGATTTCATCATTTCCAACAACATCCTGCCGCTTGGCTCCGTGATCTTCGTAATCTTCTGCACGTCAAAGAATGGCTGGGGCTGGAAGAATTTCCTGAGAGAAGCCAACACAGGAAAAGGAGCGAAATTCCCGGCATTCATCAGAAATTACATGCTGTGGGTGATCCCGGTCGTTGTAGCGATCATTTATCTCAAAGGTTACTATGACATGTTCCAGCCAAAGGGAAATGCTTATCTGATCCCATGGATGATCGTCGGTATTGCCATGCTGGCACTGACAGGATGGATCTCATTCGGACACAGCAAAAAGAAATAAGATACCACGGAACAATCCGTAAGTATCGCAAACAATAAGAATTAAGAGGAGGCACAAGTATTATGATAGCAGAAAAAATGAAACCTTTCGTACAGAATAATTCTGCAATCCGTATGATGTTCGAAGAAGGAAACCGTCTCCGGGCAAAGTACGGTGCAGACAAAGTCTATGACTTCAGCCTTGGTAATCCAAGCGTTCCGGCACCGGACTGCGTACGCGAAGCGATCATAGATCTCGTAAACAACGAAGAACCGACTGTTCTTCACGGATATATGAGCAACGCCGGATTTGAGGATGTCAGAGAGACGATCGCACAGTCTCTGAACCGCCGCTTCGGAACTGCTTTTTCTGCACATAATCTGATCATGACTGTTGGCGCTGCCAGCGGTCTGAACGTGATCCTCAAGACGATCCTGAACCCAGGAGAGGAAGTGATCGTTTTTGCACCGTATTTCCTGGAATATGGTGCATATGTCCGTAACTACGACGGCAAGCTTGTGGAAATCTCGCCGAACACAGAGACTTTCCAGCCGAATCTTAAGGAACTGGAAGAAAAAATCACAGCCAATACCCGTGCAGTGATCGTAAACACACCGCACAATCCGACAGGTGTCGTTTATTCTGAGGAGACGATCAAAGAACTTGCAGCGATCCTTGAGAAGAAACAGCAGGAGTTCGGTTCTGTGATCTACCTGATCTCTGATGAGCCATACAGAGAGCTGGCTTATGACGGCGTGAAAGTTCCGTATCTGACGAAATACTACAAGAATACGGTTGTAGGATATTCCTACAGTAAATCCCTGTCTCTGCCGGGTGAGCGTATCGGTTATCTGGTCATCCCGGATGAACTGGAAGACAGTGCAACAGTCATCACAGCAGCAGCGATCGCAAACCGTGTGCTCGGAAGCGTCAATGCCCCGTCCCTGATGCAGAAAGTCATCCAGAAATGTGTGGATGCAGAAGTAGATGTAGCCGCTTATGACAGAAACCGTCTGGCACTTTACAATGGACTTAAGGAATGTGGCTTTGAATGCATCAAACCGCAGGGAGCTTTTTACCTGTTCGTAAAATCTCCGATCGCAGATGAGAAGCAGTTCTGTGAAGCCGGCAAGAAATACAACATCCTCATGGTTCCGGGAAGTTCCTTTGCCTGCCCGGGCTATGTGAGACTGGCATACTGTGTTTCCTATGAGACGATCCAGAATTCCCTTCCGGAGTTTAAGAAACTGGCTGCGGAGTATGAACTGGGCAAATAATCCACATGAAACAACAAAAGAATGACAAAAAAATAACAATATAAAACACTATTTATACAGGATTTTAGATAAAACCACAAAAACAGGAGCCCCTCTTGTAGAAATACAAGGCAGAGGCTCCTGTCTACGTTTACATGGCATTATATCAGATCTTATCAATTTTCTTGCGGATCGCCAGCATCTTCTGATCGAGCTGGCTGATCATAGAGGCACATTGCTGCAGTTCCTCATTGATAACGGCAGCCTGTTTCTGACCTCTCTTATAACGGAGCTGGTGGTCGAGGTTTGCCCAGTAATCCATTGCAGCCGTCCGGAGCTGAAGCTCCAGTTTGACCCATTGATCCTCATTCTGGAATGGAATTGCGATCTCCAGGATCAGATGCAGGCTCTGATAGCCGGATTTCTTGGGCTGCTTGATATAGTCCTTGATCTTGATGATGCGGATGTCCTGCTGTTTCTGGATCAGGTCAGCCACCTTGTAGATATCGTCCACATAAGCGCACACAGCACGGACCCCGATCAGGTCGTTGATCTTCTCCACTGCCTGCGCGAAATTCATATCGAGGCCTTTTTTCTGCATTTTCTTGCAGACACTGTCGTAGCTCTTGAGTCGTCCGGTCTTCATCTGTATGTAGTTTCGTCCGGTCTTCATCAGCAGAAAAGTGTTGATGATATCGATCTTGGTCATCATAAGATTGATGGCACATTGTCCCTGGATGCTGAACTCGCTGTCGGTCAGCATATTCTTTAATAGTTCTTTCTTTTTCAATTTCTGTCTTTCTTCCTCTAATTGTATCAGTGTGAATGTTTCTGGTTCTGTTACCCGTATTGCATTACCGCTTCCCATTAGAATACTCCTTCAATAATAAATCTGTAGATTGATCGTGTTAAAAGAAAGTAAAACAGAAGAGAATCGCAGAACAGGGAATAGTTCTGTGTCATCTCTTATCCTCTAATCTATGCAGGATAAAATAGGAATATGACAATATATTCTGGTGATTATTCTATTGCATACAAAATAACTAATTTGTACAGAGAAAAACAAAGAAAACTTATATAAAATACCATATAAAAATAAATTGCAAAATAAGTGACCATAAAATATAATAAATATATACAAAAATGCCCCGGGTAGAGTTGTGTAAATTGCATAAAAAGAATGAATAAAAAGGGATTTAGTGGATTTTTTAGGTGGTTAAAATATATTGACAAATGATTAACAATCTAATATAATAGTCTCATCAGCAAGATTGATAAATAATTAACGTTAATTTATTAACACACACAACCATCAAACACACTACTAAAACCAGAAAGAATCAAATCACAAGAGGAAAACAGGAGGATTCAGAAATGGCAAAGAAAGAAACCCACATCCCGGCAATTATCGACACTCCAGAGGCACTTGAAGCCAAGATCGCTGCGATGAAAGAAGCTCAGAAAATTTTTGCTACCTATACTCAGGAGCAGGTAGACAAGATCTTCAAAGCAGCCGCAACAGCAGCAGACAAAGCCCGTATCCCGCTTGCAAAAGCAGCCGTTGAAGAAACAGGAATGGGTATCGTAGAAGATAAAGTCATCAAGAACCATTACGCAGCAGAGTACATCTACAATGCATACAAAAACACTAAGACCTGTGGTGTACTGGAAGAAGATCCGGTTTACGGAATCAAGAAAATTGCAGAGCCGATCGGTCTGATCGCAGCAGTTATCCCGACAACAAACCCGACTTCCACAGCAATCTTCAAAACCCTGATCGCTCTGAAGACAAGAAACGCAATCATCATCAGCCCACATCCACGTGCAAAAGGAAGCACTATCGAAGCTGCCAAAGTTGTTCTTGAAGCAGCAGTAAAAGCAGGTGCTCCGGAAGGAATCATTGGCTGGATCGATGTACCAAGCCTTGAGCTTACAAACCTCGTAATGAAAGAAGCTGACATCATTCTTGCAACAGGTGGTCCTGGAATGGTTAAAGCAGCATACTCCTCCGGAAAACCGGCACTTGGTGTTGGAGCCGGAAATACACCGGTTATCATCGACGACACAGCAGATGTCCGTCTTGCAGTAAACTCCATCATCCATTCCAAAACATTTGATAATGGTATGATCTGTGCTTCTGAGCAGTCTGTAACTGTTCTTGAAGGCATTTACAAAGCAGTAAAAGAAGAGTTCCAGTACAGAGGATGCTACTTCCTTAAGAAAGACGAAATCGAAAAAGTAAGAAAAACAATCCTGATCAACGGTGCACTGAATGCCAAGATCGTTGGACAGAAAGCAGCTACGATCGCTGAGATGGCAGGAGTTACTGTTCCGGAAGAAACCAAGATCCTGATCGGTGAAGTAGAATCTGTAGATATCAGCGAAGAGTTCGCACACGAGAAACTTTCTCCTGTACTTGCAATGTACAAAGCAAAAACATTCGACGAAGCTATCGCAAAAGCAGAACAGCTGGTAGCTGACGGTGGATATGGACATACATCTTCTCTGTACATCAACGTAAATGAGAAAGAAAAGATGGCAAAACATGCAGCAGCAATGAAGACCTGCCGTATCCTGATCAACACTCCATCTTCTCAGGGTGGTATCGGAGATCTCTACAACTTCAAACTCGCTCCGTCTCTGACACTTGGATGCGGTTCCTGGGGTGGAAACTCTGTATCTGAAAACGTTGGTGTAAAACACCTGATCAATATCAAGACTGTTGCTGAGAGGAGAGAGAACATGCTCTGGATGAGAACCCCGGAAAAAGTTTACTTCAAAAAAGGCTGCCTGCCGGTTGCTCTTGATGAGCTGAAAAACGTGATGGGCAAAAAACGCTGCTTCATCGTAACTGACTCCTTCCTTTACAAGAATGGATACACCAAGAAGATCGAAGACAAACTTGACGAAATGGGAATCGTTCATACATGCTTCTCTGATGTAGAACCAGACCCGTCCCTCGCTTCTGCAAGAGCAGGTGCTGCAGCAATGCGTGCATTCGAACCAGACTGCATCATCGCAATGGGTGGTGGATCCGCAATGGATGCTGGTAAGATCATGTGGGTTCTTTACGAAAACCCGGATGCAGACTTCGATGATATGGCAATGGACTTCATGGATATCCGTAAGAGAATCTATACATTCCCGAAAATGGGTAAAAAAGCTTACTTCATCGCCGTACCTACATCTTCTGGTACAGGTTCTGAGGTAACACCTTTCGCCATTATCACAGACAAGGAAACAGGAATCAAATGGCCTCTGGCTGACTACGAACTGTTACCGGATATGGCGATCGTAGATACAGACAACATGATGAGCGCACCAAAAGGACTGACAAGTGCTTCCGGTATCGACGTTATGACACATGCTCTTGAAGCATATGTATCCATGATGGCTTCTGACTACACAGATGGTCTTGCACTCCGTGCGATCAAACTGGTATTTGATTATCTGCCAAGAGCATACAGAAACGGAAACGATGTAGAGGCAAGAGATCATATGGCAAATGCTTCCTGCATGGCTGGTATGGCATTCGCAAATGCATTCCTCGGAGTAAACCACTCCCTGGCTCACAAACTGGGTGCTTTCCATCACATCCCGCACGGTATCGCAAACGCTCTGGTACTTACAGATGTTATGCGCTACAATGCAGCAGAAGTTCCGGCTAAGATGGGTACTTTCCCGCAGTATCAGTATCCGAAGACACTGGCTCGCTACGCAGAGGTTGGCCGTTTCGTAGGACTGACAGGAAAAGATGACAAAGAAGTATTTGAGAAACTTCTGGAGAAACTCGAAGAACTCAAGAAGATCATCGAGATCAAACCTACCATCAAAGATTACGGCGTAGATGAGAAATACTTCCTTGAGACTCTTGATGAGATGAGCGAGCAGGCATTCAACGACCAGTGCACCGGTGCCAACCCGAGATACCCACTCATCGCAGAACTCAAAGAGATCTACCTGAAAGCATACTATGGTAAATAATTAAAACAATTTTCTTCCATAAAATATAAATAATATAAGCGGCGATTGCCCCGGCATTACAGGAACGTAGTGCCGGGGCAGTTGCTTTTTAAACTTAAGATTTTAGATTTATTTAAGATTCGCGGAAACAAAATTAAGACTTTGTGTGTTGAAAAGAAAGAACACGAATGTTACAATAAACACCAACAGATATGGTAAAATCAAACAAAAACCACATATAGGCATTATGTGGAACAAAAGAAGCATTTCGCTTCAGGGGGTATGATTATTGAAACAGAATGAAAACACAAAATATGTGAAACTTGGAATTACAGGTGCAGCAGTCCTGGCATTTGGATTTGCGATCATGTATATCCTGAACCAGAGCCAGAGTATCGCAGCAGGAATCCGTGGAATTTTTAATATCCTGAAACCATTCCTGTATGGCGCCCTGATCGCCTATATCCTCGCACCGATGTGCAACCGGATGGATGCGAGATTCCTGAAATGGTTTCCAAATGCAACTGAGAAACAGAAAAAGGGAATGAAGTTTCTTTCCATTGCAATAGCGATCATATGTGCAGTAACGGTTGTGGTACTGCTGATCCTGCTGATCTTACCGCAGGTATGGGACAGCACGATCAAGATCATCCGTATCCTTCCATCGAGACTTGCATACTGCAACCGCATGATCGACCAGGTACTTCAGGATCAGCCGCAGCTGCAGGCATATTTCAATCATTTTGCATCTCAGATCGAGAGCGGATTGAATGATATCCTGAATGCAAATTCCAGTATGATGCAGACGATCCAGGGAATCCTGAACAATATTACGGTACAGCTGATCGAGGTTTTAAGCGTATTCAAGAACATGTTCCTTGGATTTTTGATCGCAGTATATCTCCTTGCCAGCCGCAAACTGTTTGGCGCACAGGCGAAACTTCTTCTGTATGGTATCTTCCCAAACAAATGGGCACAGATCATCGAGGAAGAAGTCCATTACACAGACAAGATGTTCAATGGATTCTTTGTCGGTAAGATCATTGACTCTGCAATCATCGGTGTGATCTGTTTTGCGGGAACAACGTTGATGGGATTTGAATCTGCAGCGTTTATCAGCGTTGTCATCGGCGTGACGAACATCATACCGTTTTTCGGACCTTTTATCGGTGCGATCCCGTGTGCGCTGCTGCTTCTTCTGGACAATCCGTGGCAGGCACTGTATTTCCTCATCTTTATCGTGATTCTTCAGCAGGTAGACGGAAATATTATTGGTCCGAAGATCCTCGGAAACACAACAGGCGTTTCCAGCTTCTGGGTTCTATTTTCCATTCTTCTGTTTGGTGGATTGTGGGGACTTGTTGGAATGGTCATTGCAGTTCCGCTTTTTGGTGTACTCTATGATATTATCAGGAAACTGACAAACAGAGGACTTCAGAAGAACCACAAGGAAGACATGAGAGAAGAATACGATAATAGCTTCCACCAGCCGGAACCACCGAAGGAAAAATCTTCCGAGCTGAAGCTTTCCAAAGAGAAACTTCTTGAAGCAAAGGTTCAGCTTCTGAAGAAAAAGAAACAACAGAAACATTAAGTAACGATAATAAGAACTGATTCAGGTGCAGCATAAGGGTGCTTGCCGGATCAGTTCTTTTCAGAAATGGAAGAGCATGAAAAGGAGGCAGATAAAAAATGAAGAAAGAAGAATTGAGGCAGCTTCCGAAAGTAGAACTGCACTGCCATCTGGATGGCTCCCTGACAAGAGGTCTTATAGAAAGAAGGCTTGGAAGACAAGTCAGTCAGGAAGAACTCATGGTTTCTGACGACTGTACGAGTCTTGCAGAATATCTTGAAAAATTTGACCTCCCGGGCCGATGTCTCATGGACGAACAGGGACTTGCGGAAGCCGGCTACGATGTACTTAGCAGCATGAGCCAGGAAAATGTCTGCTATGCAGAGATCCGTTTTGCTCCGCTGTTCTCAGAAACAGAGGATATGAACTGCAGCAAAGTGATCGAAGCACTTCTTAGCGGCCTGGAACGCGGAAAGAAAGAGTTCGGAGTAGAATATGGAGTGCTCACCTGTGCAATGCGCCATCACAGCGAGGAAGAGAATTACCGCATGCTCAGGGCGGCAAGGGAATATCTCGGTTCCGGTGTATGCGGGGCAGCCCTTGCCGGGGCAGAGGCAGCATATCCGATGTCAGAATTCATGGAACTGTTTACAAAAGTGGGGAAACTGGGGATACCTTTTACTCTCCACGCAGGAGAATGTGGAAATCCTCAGAATATCATAGATTCTGTGCAGGTCGGAGCAAAGAGAATCGGACATGGTATTGCCATGCGCGGTCATAAAGGACTTCAGAGAGAACTTGCAGCGAGAAACATCGGGATCGAAATGTGCCCGATCAGCAATCTACAGACAAAAGCAGTCAACATTACAGCAGAATATCCTCTCCGGGAATTCCTGGATGCAGGACTGAAAGTATCGATCAATACAGACAACCGTACAGTCAGCAATACAACGTTGACGAAAGAACTGGATTTTATTCAACGGACCTATGGAATCCAGGATGAAGAAATACTGCTTCTGATGAAAAATGCGGCAGACACAGCATTTGCTTCAGATGAGGTAAAAGCGGAACTGTATCGGAAACTGGGGATAAAGTAACTGTAGAATCAGCAGAAAGGTGGAAAAAATATGAACGCAGCGTATCAGAAACTTCAGAACTGTCTCGCAAGTATACGAGAGAAAACCAATTTCAGACCGGAAATTGCAGTGATCCTGGGTTCCGGGCTTGGAGATTATGCGGAGCATATTGAGGTTGAGACAATCATCAGTTATAAAGAAATCGCAGATTTTCCGACTTCAACTGTCATTGGGCACAAGGGAAGATTCGTATTTGGATATGTAAATAAAGTTCCTGTGGTGATCATGCAGGGAAGAGTTCATTATTATGAAGGCTATCCAATGTCAGATGTGGTTCTTCCAGTTCGGCTGATGCGGATGATGGGTGCAGAAAAACTTGTGATCACCAATGCTGCCGGAGGTGTGAACTTTGATTTCAAACCAGGAGATTTTATGATGATCAAAGATCAGATCACAACGGCTGTGCCGAGTCCTCTGATTGGAGAAAATATTGAAGAACTGGGACCGAGATTCCCGGATATGAGTGAAGTGTACAGCCTTCGGATGCAGGATATCATCCGAAAAGAAGCAGAGAAACTTAAAATCGATCTTAAAGAAGGCGTTTATGTACAGTTTACCGGACCAGCATATGAGACACCAGCCGAGATCCGGATGTGCAGAAACTGGGGCGGTGATGCGGTAGGAATGAGCACTGCATGTGAAGCGACTGCCGCGAAGCATGCCGG
>UMFD01002153.1_pt1 | contig 11984 bp, 9 predicted proteins | sample 1964901 | NCBI WGS metagenome assembly UMFD01 (sample SAMEA4836035, study PRJEB28245) | human gut metagenome | biome: gut microbiome; material: fecal sample | place: Denmark | collected 2008 | reverse complement strand
CTGAACTCCATAGTTTCTGTTCTCCCTTCTTATCTGCAATATATTATCACTGTTTTTTCCCAATAAATCATAGGCAAGTTCATCCCACTCCTTTTCTTTCTTCGATATGACAATCTTTTCCTGTGCCTCGCATCTGTTATTCTGAAATAAATCAATGGTAACCAAATCGCCTATGTTAATATAGCGCCTTTCCTGTTCAAAATTTTCGATCGACTTCTTCAGCATATTTACTAATTCCAGATATCCGGCTGCAAGCCATCCGGTTTCTGTCTTTGTGGAATCATATCGTGTAACCATGCGTCCCTCCGCTTCTATCGTATCTTTTTTTGCAATTTCATAACTTTTTATCTCCTCCTCCAGCTTTTCTTTCAACATTTTCAGATAACTCTCTTTTACTTTTTCTTTCATCCTGCCATCTCCTTATTTTCTAATATAAATCCGGTTCTCATTTCATGTAACTCTTTTCTGTAACCTCCGGTTGCCCAGATTTCCTGAATATTTCTGCTCAATACGTTTCCCAGGAAATGGTCCTCTCCATCGCTTGAAATTCTTATGTCTCCATTTGGGAATATTACAAAATACGCATTTTCGATATTGTTGCTGTCACTGATACTGAATATTGTTTTTCCACCTTCAAGCTTTGCCCTCATACATTCTGCAATTTCCATAAAATCATTTTCCGATATTTCAAATTTTTCTTTTGTCTCCTTCGCATTTCCTCTGATAGGTGTAAACTGAAATAATTTCCAGCGGGCTACCGGATATTTCATGACAATATCAGCTATCTCTTCTATATTTTCTTTGTTTATCTGACTTACTACCGTATTAATTTTTATCCTGCATTTTCTGTCTGCTTTCCTGGATGCCTCCCTTAAAATGTTTATCATGCGATCTGCATGTCCGCTGTTTCTTGTCATCTTTGTCTGTACCCCGGCATCTGCACCATCCAGTGATAACGTAAGCCAGTCGAGGTTTTCAAAATAAAACTGTAATCTTTCCGGTGTCATTAAAATGCAATTTGATGTCATAGACACAATCAGTCCTTTTCTCTTTGCATATAACACGAGTTCCTCAAGACCGGAAATCAGCAATGGTTCTCCACCTGCAAAAGTAAGTTTCTGAATCCCACTTGCCGCAATCCTGTCAATCACTTTTTTCTGTTCCATAAAACTTAATTCTTTTGAATTCTTTTCCCGATAACAAAACTGACATTTATCATTACATCTGCTTGTAATATTCCAACATACTGAATTAGGCATTTTTTCCATTGCTTTTTCCTCTCTTTCTTTTTCTGAACATTAATATCAACTGCTTTAGTTCATCGGTCCTTCATCCGATATACATACTATAGCATAAGCTTTTCATAACTTTTGTACAACTCATCGTAGTTACTTTATTTTACCGGTTTTCCTGCCGATATATATACTATAATACAGATATTTTCATAATTTTTATACAACCCATATTAGAATTACCTGCAAAATATATACATATAGGAGGATAGAGAGAAATTTATGAAATCAAAATTTGAAAAAACAGGTAAAAACCTGGCTCTTCTGGTTAATGCATTCATGGAAAAAGGCACTATGTCCATAAGCGACATCCAGTCCGCGATTTCCTGTAACCGTCAGAGTGCCTACAATTATCTGAAGCTTTTACATGAAAAAGGCTGTATCCTTAATAAATATACAGAACACAACCATACTATTTATTCTTTAGAACAAAATGAAGCTGCCGACCTTATCCGCTACCTTCCATTAACACTGACCATATTACGGAAAAACCTGATTATGACACAATTACAAAATGGACCTATGAGCCGCAATGCACTGTATGACTCATTTCCCCTGGCAACTTCAGATTCTCCCGCTGACAGGCAGTCCATGGATATTGCCCTGACGCAGTTTAACAAATTAATAAAGGAACTTATAGAAAATGGGGATATTGAAGAGTCAAAAAAGAACGAAAAAGGTACTTCCATTTTCTCACTTACCACAAAAAATATTCCGTTAAACAGGAAACTAAACCGGGCAAATCTGGAGATTTTTAATGATATCTTATCCAATATTTCAACAGGAAATCCTTATTTTGAGGAATTACATGAGCTTTACCAGGACACCTGTCTCATGCTTGGCTATTTCGATCACAACACACCTTACTATGACCATTATCTGATTTACGGAAAGAAAATGAACGGCCGCTCCCTTTCCACAGAAAATTTGAGAAAAATAACCACATTGGACTATATGCATAAAATATTACTTATTAAATACAAAACCAAAAGCGGAAAAATCATCCCCGAGCAACTGGCTGTCGGAAAAATTATTTACAGTATGGAAAAAGATAATTTCTATATTCTGGGAAAATCCATGCGTGGAGAACAAAAAAATACTACAATTAATGTATCCTCTATTTTAGAAGCCGCAGAAACCGATATGATTCATGATTATTATGATTCTGCATATTTTAAAGAACTATTCCGCGATATGTTTGGCATTTCCACAGAAGTACCGGTCAATGTCTGTGTCCGTTTCGATGATGTTGCCAATATAAAAAAGAAATTAGAATATCTCATAAAGCAACGCAGCAATTCAACCATGACACAAGAAAATGAATCTATTATTTATACCGACTCAATCAGCGGTCTGCCGGATTTCAAGCGATATCTAAGAACATTTGGTAAAAATGCCCATGTATTAGAACCGGATTCTTTAAAAAAGGAAATGGAAGAGTCTGTAGAAAAGGCATTATCACGATATGAAGAGGAGACAAACAATGAATAATTACAATCCTTATACTCGCATACAGACATACTACTCACTTCTCTCACTCCCGGAGGATGATTTTGACGACAACATCGAAACCTTCGGTATCAGTATGTCCAAAATCCATACACTGACAAATATTCCACTCAAAATCATACGGCAGGATTTTCTGTGTATCTTTCAATGGTACAGCAGTCTGTCCAAAAAAGAATCACTTAATCTGGAACACGAAATACATTTTAATGATATATCTGCGGAATACGAAAAAATAAATGAACAATATGATATTGATGGGCTCTATGAACATATACTGTCAGGACATTTTCCGGATAAATTTGAAGAACTCTTAATGAAAGGTACTCTTGATGATATTCCACTTTACATTAATACATCAATTGATACTTATGAAATCTCACTTTCTCCGGACGTATTTTCTGCACTTCAGAACATTGATGACCTGAGTTCAGATGAAAACTTTGGTCAGTTCCGGCAGTTTATACAAACTTCAACCTACCCTTATGCTATCAAAGACAGTTATCTTTCCATCCATCATTATAAACACCTACGCTTAAATGAAACACTTAGTGATATTCACGCAGCTATTGAAAATGGATATTATGTAAATATTAACTATATTTCCCAGCAAGGAAACCTTAATCAATATCATATTCACCCAGTCAGAATCACTTATGACACCGATGAAAATCTGTACTCCATTCTTTATTTTGAAAATAACCAGATAAAAAGCCTCCGGCTTGATTTTATTGCCCGTCTTAATCTGGATACAAGACACCATGCTCCTGACAATGCAGAAATGGAACACAAATTATGCGAAATAGCTCCTAATGTATGGGGAAATCTTTTTCACGACGCTCCAAAATCTGTAAAAGTTAAATTCTACAAGGAAGGGCGTGTATGGGAAAAAGTCAGGCGAGATCTTGAATGTCGAACAAATGGAAATCTTTATGAAAAAAATGGCTTTCTTTATTACGAAGACATCGTATACGGATTCAGTAAATTCTCTAACTGGATCTATGGATATGGCAGTTCTGCCATCGTTATCGAACCAAAATGGCTTCGCCAGCAAATCATCCAGTCCCTCCAGGCCAGAAAAAACGCGTGGGAAAATGACTAACCAGGTCATTTTCCCCGCGTTTTTTGTATCTGTCAGTTTTCTTCTATATCTACTGTACCATCTCTTTTTCTATATTTTGATACTTAAATAATAATTCTCCATACCAATTTCCTTTAATATATGGTTTTACATCAAAGATTTTTTCTTCACCGTTATCGAAAATTATACGCAATGTATAATCTTCTTGCGAAAAGACTTTTATTGCAGTTGGTCTTAACATATTTTTTCTCCTTATCTTAACGACTCAATCAAAAAAACTTTCTCCATTGTTTATAAATATCTAATTTATGTCTATAGCCTATCTCGGGCTTTCTTTTCTAGGTTGAAATTGTTAAGGAAGTTGCGTATGTATATAGTGTATTTCAATACCCTATCTCGGGCTTTCTTCTTTTCTACGTTATTTGTTGCAAAGCAAAACACCGGAAGAAATTGGTTTCAATGCCCTATCTCGGGCTTTCTTTTTTCCATAAAAAGAAAATGTAGATGTAAGAACAAAGAGAATTCGTGTTTCAATGCCCTACTTCGGGCTTCTTCTTTTCTACGATAGAGTAATCGCACTTCATGATTCCAAGATCAATGTGTTTCAATGCCCTACCACGGGCTTTCTTCCTTTCTACCGGACAGTTTTACGAGTACTTGCGACATGGGATAACTGTTTCAATGCCCTATTTCGGGCTTTCTTCTTTTCTACACGCAGAGAAATGGAGGATCATATGATCAGTGTTAGCTTGTTTCAATGCCCTATTTCGGGCTTTCTTCTTTTCTACCAGCTTGAAGCTATGAGCGGAATCAAACAACCTGTAAGTTTCAATGCCCTACCTCGGGCTTTCTTCTTTTCTACCTTATAGTAACTTATAGGATTATTTTCACGAAAATAAAGTTTCAATGCCCTACCTCGGGCTTTCTTCTTTTCTACATACAGATGAATACAGCGTAGATGTTACATTAAGAGATTAGTTTCAATGCCCTACCTCGGGCTTTCTTCTTTTCTACTTCCTTTGTGTACAGCCGGGAGACATTATGGAATGGATGTTTCAATGCCCTACCTCGGGCTTTCTTCTTTTCTACTTCCTTTGTGTACAGCCGGGAGACATTATGGAATGGATGTTTCAATGCCCTACCTCGGGCTTTCTTCTTTTCTACTTCCTTTGTGTACAGCCGGGAGACATTATGGAATGGATGTTTCAATGCCCTACCTCGGGCTTTCTTCTTTTCTACTAAGGAGGCCCAATAATTATGATGAGATCTAAAGAATTGTGTTTCAATGCCCTACCTCGGGCTTTCTTCTTTTCTACGTAGTGTCTATGGAGAAACGAAGGCAGCGAAAAAAGAGTCGTTTCAATGCCCTACCACGGGCTTTCTTCTTTTCTACGCTATGTCTCTGCATCCCTTGAATTTACTGGCTTTGCAAATCCATTTTTGCGTATAATTATCTGACAATTTCATTTTCAACCATTTTTCTCATGCTATTTTCCCTATTCATATTTTGGCCATATTTTGTTCTGTTTTGTTCGTTTTCCCTGACATATTTATCTTAACATGATACCTGCCATTTTGCAATAGAAAATTATTCCTTACAAAACTTTCAGTTCTAAAATATGTCCTATTGCAAAATTACAAAAATCGCTTTTTGTAAAACACTTCGTGAACATCAGTCTGGGGCAAAAATTTTTTGCCCCAAACCGAAGTAATTTCTTATTTACACTTACAATTCTACTACCCACTCGTATCCGTCCGCTGTTTTTCTTCTTACTAACATACCAAATGATACTTCCATGCAGTCAACACCTGCTTCATTAAATATTCTTTCTAATTCCCGTTCCTGTTTTGTTATTTCTTTGTCGATTCCTCTTTTCTGCTTTTTCATTTCCAGAATTTTACCGGCTATATCCTGTACTTTTTTATTGATATTAAGCTCTTCGCATACTTTGCTTTCTTTTTCCTTTGTGATTGTTCTGCTTGTAGGAAGTGTGATTTCCCTGCTTTCTTCATTTCCCGATTTGATTGCATGCAGAACAGGCGATGGATAGCAATTTTTCACTCTGCTGAAATTACAGTTGCATCCACATTCCGCAGTAATTTTCTGGTATTGATCCCTGAGTTTAATACAGCTGATTGGCTTTGCCGGTATTTTATTCAGGAATTTCTGCGTAACCTGATACTGATAATTCATAGTAAAACTCATAACCTGATGTAAGAAGTCTGCTCCTTCTTCGCCCATATGGCCAAATACATAGAGCAGTGACTGCCTCTCACAGTGGGTAAGATACCCTGTTTTTCTTGCTTTCTGGCACAGATACCTCATCAGATTACATTTCTGTAAAACAATCCGGATATTTTCGCTCATCTCTCCAAAGTCATCCAGATTTTCATCCACATTTACAGATGCAGCTTCCTGATTTAATTCCTGTGCAGAACTGTATTTTGCAATTATACTTTTCAGGGCAGCCGGTGTATACAAGGCTATCTGACGGATAAATTTTCCTACATCCTGCACCGGCTGCAACTCTTCATCCAGAAAATAACTCTGCTTCATCGTTTTTACATGATATCCATAAGGCAGTTTTATTGCCTGTTTTGCGGCTGCTGCTTTTGAATGTGTTTTATTTGGAAAGTATTCTACGGTCACACTGTCATCCGTCTTTTTTACGTTCTGTTCCAAAATATCCTCAAACAGATTTACATAGCGGACCTGTGCCCAATCCTGAAAAAATACCCACACATGATATCCCCTGTATCCACTGTCTTCGATATATGCCTGTATTCCCATATGCTTTAATTCTTTCCTGTACTCCACCGCCACAGCTGCCGCATCCTGCAAATATTCCTGCATTTTTTCCGGTGTATTTCTTATGGACAACAATACTTTTTTGGAAATATCAATGTCTATTACCAGAAACTTGCATGTTCCATTATTTCTCTGTACAAAAGTACCTACCGTATCATCTCCTTTAAAATGTCTTTTTAATACATTTTCCGTCAATGGTTCTGCCATCTGCTCACAGCACCGTCTTCCATTTTCTCCCATACTCTCTGAAACATAAGTATCTTCCCGCCCAACGAATTTGTCCATATATTCATGAATCATTTCATCCGAAAGGCTCAACGGATTCCGATCCAGTTTTGTCTGTGGCTGAATGATTACCATATCTCTTTTATGATTTTTCTGCTCAGAAGCCAGTTTCATAAATACTGCCGCCTTATGGTAGCAGGTAACATCGGAATAAATCTGCATAATATTCTGTAAGGATTCCTCCTGCTGATTCTGAAACATTTTTTCATATTCATCCAGCAATTCTTTTTTATAAATATCCTCTATTTTTACATCAGTATCCATCTCTGCCACATTGTAATAATCCTCGTATTCATACAATACCATATCCGGCAGTTCTTTTTTCTTCCAGTATTCAATAAGAAATTTCATATTTTCCAGATTTACATTATGCAGTTTTTTGCGCTCAGATAACAGATATTTTATATCAACATTCTTCTGCTGTGTCATATACAAAATAATCATATATTCGTATATGCTCCCAATATTTTTCTTATTTTTAAAATACTGTTCCCAGCCTTCCAGAATCTCTGCGCCTTTTTTCAATTTTTCTGAAAAAGTAAGTTTTGTCTGCGAAAGCCACATCATTTCCAGCCTGTCATTCAGATTTTCCTCTGCTTTTTTCGGAATTACTTTTCCTTTTGGCGAAAATGCATAACCAAGATATTCAAATGTACCCGGATACTCTACGAGTTTTGATTTTGTCTGATTCAGCGATAAACCAAGACTTTCCAGGTACACTTCGGTTCTTTTCCACCCTGCATTGCACTTTCTTTTGATTTCGCCGCAATCAATATATCATCTGCATACCGCATATAGAATATTTCCCTGCCATCAAAACTGTGATCCAGGTCATTCAGATAAATATTAGAGAGAATTGGCGAAACAATCGAACCCTGATAAATTCCTACAGTTTTTTCTTTTACTTCCCCACCTTCCTGCAGCGATGGTGTCGTTGCAGAGTACATAATTAATTCCAGTGAATCTTCCTCTTTTATTTTCTGTTTCAGCTTCTTTTCCAGTAATTTATGCGGAATTTCATCAAAATAATGTTGGACATCGAGTTTTACAACCCATGGATATTCGCCGCTTTCTACTATATCCTCTATTATTTTTACCGCTGACAATGCCGATTTTCCTGGTCGGTAGGCATAGGTATTTTCAGAAAAATCTGCATCATATATCCGCGTAAGTTCCTGTGCCGTGGCTTGCTGAACCACCTTATCACGCATAGAAAACAATGCTATTTTCCGTATTTTCTCTTCTTTATACATATTTACCATTCTTACCGGAAATGGATGATATTCATGATTTTTTAATTCAATATTCAGCTGTTTTAATTCTTCACGGATATTATTATCAAACATTTCCCAGGTAACATCATCCACTCCTCTTGCAGGTTTATTTTTCTTTACATTTCTCCATGCTGCCTGTAATTTTTGTATATCAATTATTTTTGAATACAAACTCATTGCCCCACTTCCTTTCAGATAATAATTACATCATCTCTTTGAAATCTTGTATCTTTCTTTCCGGAATCTCCAATCACTCTGCTTTTTGGCTCACAGTTTTTGCAGATATAATAGAAGCGGATATTTCCATTATCCTCAGATTGTTCCATCAGAAGCATTAATTCCCGGTACATTTTCTTATATCGCTGCTCGCTTATTTCACATTCAAACACACTGTACTGAATACGAATTCCATAATTTTCCAGCGTGTCTGATATCTTTTTTCTTAATCTGTCCGATTCTATATCATAGCTCACCAGATACATGGTTTTCCTCCATTCTGTAGGGAACATATTCTCTTTTTTCCATAACTGCCGCCTTTAAATTCTGAACCTGCTTTCGTATCAGACTCCGGTAATTTATTCCTCCTGCTCCGGAAATATACTTTTCATATTCCCTGCAAAACTTTTGAAATCCGGATTCATTCAGAATAATTCTTTCCTCTTCCTGCTCAAAATCATATTTATTAATCATGGATTTATTACACAGGGTAATTACAAACCGGTCTATTACCGGCTGTCTGAATTCTTCCACAATATCAAGAGGCAGCGACTTTCTTCCATAACGGATTCCATGCAGAAATCCAAGATACATCTCGAATGATTCCGCATCAAGTGCCGATGATACCTCTTTTGTCAGAAATGTATAACCAAGACTTATCAATACATTAATAGGATCTTTGGGCGGTCTTCTGTTTCTTCCGTTAAATTCAAATTCACACTGAAACATATGTGCAAATGCTGAAAAATAAATATTGCTGCAATAGCCTTCCACACCAAGCACTTCATTCGGAGTCTGCTTTTCATGCAATTCTTCTAACATGATTTCCATGGATTTCACATCTCTGTGCCAATCATAATCATCCCTGTACCTGTGCTTTTTTATTACATAAATTTGATTCTTCACTTTATTTTCCACAATTTTTTTTGCAATCAGAATCCTCCTTTCCAGCTGATTGTATAATTCATATTGCGAAAAACGCAGAAAAATATTCTTTGAAACATCAGAAGCTGTCTGCCCGATGTATTTTCCCGAAAAAGTAAAAAAATTCACATCGATTCCCTGCAGTAAAAGCATATGCAATGCCTGCGTCGTAATCTGTACATTTCCTATAATTGCTATGTTTTCAACATTTGCCAGCGGTATTTCCAATAAAGTCATCTGTCCTTTGGTAACAACGATTCTCTCACTTCTTTTTTGTATACAGCTTCCCTGCTCCTTTACATACAGAACCGACATTTAATTTCCCTCCAATCCGGAATAATAAACAGAATCAAAAGGAGTTATCCAGGTCATCTTGCTATTATACTGAGCGAAACTTATCTGCTCAATATCACAAAATTCTCTGAATAACTCCAATACAAATGATTTGAATTTTAAATAATCTGTCTGGCTTACCGGTCCGAGTCCATGTGCAAAAATACTGTTATTTCTCAAATACACCATTGCCCGGATTCTCTTTAATTTGTCTATTACACTGCTATTTCCCCTGACTAACATCTCATCGTCAAGAGCTGCCAATAAAATGAACCCTTCCAACAATGATATCTGTTCCGGCATATAGGTATTTCCGGTTTTTCCAAACAATTGGATTTTCATATCCAGATATCTTTCTTTTATCTGTCTGAAGAGTTCTTTCGCATCGATACCATCCCATTCCGGATGTATCTGTATATTTACTTTTATTTCTTTATAATTCATCTTTGAAACATATAAATTATATCCGGCTAACCTTTTCTGCTCTATCATTTCTAACAACCGGTACAAAAGCAATGTTGCCATATCCAGTTTTTCCTGTTCTTCACGAATCATGGCATTCTGACACATGGTGAACATCAATGGAACAATGTACTTTTCTTTCTGCAATAATTCTGCATTTCTCTTTTCTGCAATGTACTGTGGAATCTCGCTTAATGCTGCCAGGATTTCTTCCTGCTGTTTTAATATATCGATTTTGTCCATCAGTAAAAATCTGCTGTTTATCCGTTTATCTCTCTTTAATTCTTTATTTAATTTCAAAATAGTCTGATATGCGCCGCTTAATTCCAAACTATCCCACTCTTCGTAAGTCTTTGCCAGTAAATATGCAAAATTCAACTGCTGCCTGATATTCGGCTCCGGCACTACTTCCTTTAAATATTCCAGTTTTTCTCTCGCACCCGAATAATTTTTCTTCCGGAATAAAGTAAATGCTTTCTCAATTTCCAAATCACCAAAAACAGACAATGGATTAGCAATATAAAATAACGTCTCTGAACCCGGACATGGTTTCCGGAAATCAGGAAGATAATGATTGCTTCCAACATAAATCAGCTGGATATCTATGACTGCTCCCGCCATAGCAGCTGCCGCTGACATTGCTTTTGTTCCACCCGTGATATCAATATGCAGTTTCTCAGGCTTTCCCCACTCAATATATGCTTTCTTTATTTCCCGATAAATATCCATCGGTTCGGTTTCACTAACTATACATTTCTGAAAAGCGGACACCGGCAGGTTACAATGTTTTACTATTTTATCCAGATATTTCTCCGTGATAGCAGTACAAAGAAAAAGAATCTTCTGTGGATTTAACAATTTTATGCTCAGCACGAGCGGTTCATAAGAAGTTCCTACTGACATAATCAGATATTCCACTTCTTCTTCCACACGTTCCCTGTTTCTGGCTATAAAATTATCCTCAATCAAATTCATTAATTTCTTTTCATAAAATAAATCCGCTGCTTCTCTTTGCTTTGTCGTCTTTCTCTCCAACTGCATCCACTGCTCCGTCATCATCTGTAACGGATTCTCTGTCTCATCCGCAGTTTTTCTCTTCGTTTCATCTGCCATAAATTCTCCTTTCCACGAACCTCATTCGTTTCATATCACTCCACAAGTTTCTTCCCGTATTTTTGATATATCGCCCCTCTCCTGAATGTGAAATTTCCTCGGGTAATGCCCTATGGCGGTCTTGGTTCTTTTCTACTTATTGATTATGAATATAGCAATATGAATATTCAACTAGTTTCAATGCCCTACTTCGGGCTTCTTCCTTTTCTACTTAGATTCAAAGGTACCATATCGTTATAAATTTGTTCTGTCTCAATACCCTACTTCGAGCTTCTTCCTTTTCTACAATGAAAAAAATTCCGTCCATGCGGTAAGAGTCCAAATGTTTCAATGCCCTACTTCGGGCTTCTTCCTTTTCTACAGATATCGCTCAGGATACAAAGACTAACGCTATTCTGTTTCAATGCCCTACTTCGGACTTCTTCCTTTTCTACGCATCTACGCAGTTGGAAAACATTATCAAGACAACCTTGTTTCAATGCCCTACTTCGGGCTTCTTCCTTTTCTACATATATACCAGGTTATGCGGCAGAAGGAACTTTAGCGTTTCAATGCCCTACTTCGGGCTTCTTCCTTTTCTACTATCATATTTTACATCATAAAAGGAGAAATGTAAGTTTCAATGCCCTACTTCGGGCTTCTTCCTTTTCTACCCTGTAACAGAAAAGGATAAGGCATTCGCACAGTGT
>UMFD01067227.1_pt1 | contig 11998 bp, 7 predicted proteins | sample 1964901 | NCBI WGS metagenome assembly UMFD01 (sample SAMEA4836035, study PRJEB28245) | human gut metagenome | biome: gut microbiome; material: fecal sample | place: Denmark | collected 2008 | reverse complement strand
GTCGGCTTCGCTTCACGGGTCTGCTCGTCTATATTTTCGGGCTTTTCCGGAACGTAGCTGTTTCCGCTTGTCGCGCGTTTGAGCGCATTTATCAGTTCGGGAGTGTGCCAGGTAAAGCTGGTGCGGTCGAATTCGCTGCCGTCGTCCCACAGGAATGTGGATATATAATTGTCCCGGCAGAGCTTTGTCAGCATTTCGCAGAAAAACACCCTGCTTGCCTCATCGCTTCCCTTTGCGCCGTATTCTGTAATTATGACCGGTATACCGTTGTCGATGAAAGTCGTTCGGAGATTGTTTATCTGATGTTCCATCCATTCCTGCTCGGATTTGTTTCCCCAGTAATTCTGAATGGAAGCGCGGCAGAACGTCTTGGGCGTGTAGTAGTGAACAGACAGAATACAGTGATTATCGATATCCTCCGGCATTTTAAACCGCGGATCGCAGGTTTTTGTGATGTCTGCGGCGTATCCGGCTATCACAAGATGGCGATATCCGTTGTTTCCGCCGTTGGAGCGAACGGTGTCGACAAACGCCTGGTTGAAGCCGTTCAGTATTTCGTACCCGCGGTCGTCGCCGCTGCCGACGAACTCTACTTCGTTCATGCTCTCAAACAGCAGCCGCTCGTTGTATGTGCGGAATTTGTCCGCGATCTGCGACCACAGGTTAGTGTATCTTGACAGGGTGCTGCGGTAATCCTTCACGGCATTGCGTATCCAGGCGACGTTGTCGTTGGCGCCGTCGTGGTACACGGTTATTATGACGTACATGCCGCAGTTGTAGGCATAATCAACCACCTGCTGCACTCGGTTGAGCCAGTCCTCGTCGATGTTTCCCGATTCGTCGATGTGTTCTCTCCAGGTTATCGGGAGCCTCACAGCGTTTATTCCGCTGTCGGTGAGCCTCCAGAACAGCTTTTCTGAAACTGCGGGATTACCCCAGAATGTTTCGTCGATGGTCTGCCAGTCGTTTGGCGTGACATCTGGGATATAATCTCCGATAACGTTTGAGAAGCAGCTTTCCAGAGAATAGCCGAGATTCCATCCAATGCGCATGTTCATCACAATTTGCTGAGCGGACATGCTGAGCATGGACGATGGGCGCTGATAGCCTTCAATGTCAATATCTGGAGTTCCACCGGAAAACACTTTGTCTGGAGTCAGCGGCTCCGAGGTTTTGGAGCTTTCAGCCGTGCAGCCGGTAAGCATAAGCACCGCCAACAGCAGAGCGGCTATTTTCTTCATCGGCGGCACTTCCTTTCATGTGTTAGTTAGTCAGAACGTCATGTGATATGGTTAAATTATATCATAGTTAAAACGGATTGTCAACAAAACAAGCCAGTGGCTGCGGCTTCCTTATTATAATAAATAGCAGAGATACAAAATAAACAAAAAATCAGAACAAATAATAAAAAATTTTTAAAAAACGCTAAAGTTCCGAAAGAATCAGCCGATATAATATACGTGATAGCTGAAAAGCTAAAAATTCCGGACGCTCAAGTGTACATAAGGGCAGAAGGAAACCATTACTTTAATCAACCGCCTCACAGGAATGATTCCGATTTTAGAGGCGCGTAAATTCAAGGAGGATATTACTATGGGAATGGTAGTACAGCACAACATGAACGCGCTCAACGCGTACAACAAGCTGAACACAAACGTAGCTGGTCTGAAGAAGTCTTCTGAGAAGCTTTCTTCTGGTTACAGAATCAACCGCGCAGGCGATGACGCTGCCGGCCTCGCAATTTCTGAGAAGATGAGATCCCAGATCCGCGGCCTCACACAGGCTAAGAGAAACTCTCAGGACGGCATCTCCATGATCCAGACCTTCGAGGGTGCTACTCAGGAGTCCCACTCCATTCTTCAGAGAATGAAGGAGCTCGCTACAGAGTCTTCTAACGGTACATACCAGAACGAAGTTGACCGCGACGCTATCCAGCTCGAGTTCAACCAGCTCAACGACGAGCTCGACCAGATCGCTGATACCGACTTCAACGGTACTGTAATGCTCAACGGCGGTCAGATGGCTGACGGCACAAAGGCTGTAAACGGCAAGTTCGATTATGAGGATGGCACAAAGGCTGCTTCTAAGCTGAGCGCAAGCGATGTTAATGTTCTTGATGGTCAGGCTTGGGATAACGGCACAGTTGCTAACGATTTCTGGAAGGCTCTCAATGGTCAGTGGACAAGAACAGCAGGTAAACCGGAGACAAATGGTCCGGATTCCGTTGATCTGACTTTTAAGTTTGATCAGTCTACAAGCACATGGTCTTGCATAAGTGCTTCTGACGGCGGCAACAAGGCTGCTGTTAAGGTCAAGGCTTCCAACAATGGCGGCTTTGGCATTCAGTTCAATGATGGTAAGGCTGACGTTGATATCGCTAATGTAGTTCTGGATCAGACCAAGCTCGGCAACGGCGATACAATCACCATCACATTCAACAACCCTGCTAATGGCATTTCTGCTCCCACAAACCAGGGCGCAACCGTAGCAGATGCTACCAACTTTACAGAAGGTACAGGTGCAGCGGCTGTCAAGAAGAACGCTGCTGACCTTACGGTTGCTAGCAAGGTTAAAGACAACAATATGACTGAAGACCTTAACGGCCTGCTTAAGGAACTGGATGGCGCAACTGTTGAAGTAACTTATGATAACACAGCAGCAAATGACGCTGGCAATATGAAGATCACTCTTAAGAATGGTACTGTTATTAGCGGTACAGCAGCAGACAACAAGGTTACCATCGGCAACACCGACTATACCTTTGATCTGTCCGCTAAGAATGTTATTAAGATCGGCGATGCAACAACTGCTGACTTAATCACTATTACAGGTACTGACCAGGCAGCAAATGCAAATGGCGATGGCTCTTCTGGTAGCATCAAGTACACTATCGGTTTTGAGAACTACAAGTATGACACAGCGGCTAAGCCTACTGTTGAAGTAGCTAAGACCGGCAATGTTTCTAAGGCTAACTCCAACACTGCTGCAACTGCTCCTCTGACTTACACCGACCACCTGGTACTCCAGACCGGCGCTAGAACAAAGGATTCCGTTGACTTCACATTCGAGTACAGCACTGACGGCATGGGCGATCTCAAGGCTAACATGGACGTTTCCTCCAGAGAGGGCGGTCTGAACACCAAGAACCTGTCCCTGCTCACTCAGGAAGACGCTAACACCGCTATCGACAAGATCGATAACGCTATCAACAAGGTTTCCATGGTTCGTGCAACCTTCGGTGCAACCCAGAACAGACTGGAACACAAGATCGAGAACCTGACTACCACAACTGAGAACCTGACCGAAGCTGAGTCCGGTATCCGTGACACAGATATGGCTTCTGAGATGCTCAACTACACCAAGTACAATGTACTTCAGCAGGCAGCTCAGTCCATGCTGGCTCAGGCAAATCAGCAGCCGCAGTCCATTCTCCAGCTCCTCGGCTAATCCGCAAGGATCTGACGAAGCTGCGTGAAGCGGCATAGGCTAAAACACAGTATCCCCCGCCATGGGCCCGGCGGGGGATTTTTTTATATTATTTTACCACCCGGTGAATTGCCGGGGGTAAGGTTTATTTTAACATAAGGGCGATGAATGCGGGGGAATTACAGCCATTTTCATTAAGAACATCAAGCACTTTTTGAGGATTAACGCCCATTGAATGATACATCCCTCGTACATGGTAAGATACTGAAATATAAATATCGTTCAGTACATCTTGTTCTTTTACTGCAATTGCCGAACTAATAAGTTTTACAGCAGCTATTGTTGAAGCAAAATAGCAATAGTTTTCAAAGAGAGAAAATTCAAGCATAGAAAAGGGGATTTTCCCTTCGATTATGAAGTTCAGCGCTATGTTTCGCATTATATATGGCTTGTTTTCAATATATTTATTAACAATAGTCCTGCCTTGTTCGAGTAATTGTGGACTAAGTTTTCCGTTTATTTTGAGTGAATCCAGAATATTTGAGTTTTCAAAGATGTCTACAATTTTCCCCACAAGCCCAAGGCAGATGCCATAGTTGATTTTTGCGTTTTCAAAAGAGGGAACAGATGTCGCATTAAGCTGCGGACGAAGCGCTTTGATGATTTCCGGAATGCGGTCTGCTTCTCCTCGCTGTATGTATTGCGTGAGCTTCTGTGCGGCAAGGGCGCCGAGAAGAACTGAGGTTTCTAAGGATCTTTTTGTATTTCCGATTATATCATAGAAAAATTCAAACAGTTCGTTGCGGTATTTCAGTTCGGGGTGTAATTTCAAGGTTTCTGGAAAGTCGGGAGTGTACCGCACAGTAACAGTTTTAGCTTCAAGAGGAGCGCTGAACAATTGCATGGAGGAATCATCTTCGCATATCATCTTCATTACTTGATAGCATGAAGCACTGCATGTGCGAGTTACAACATTGTTGCAGATGAACATGGCTCGGGGATAGTAGGAGCAGGTATAGGACAGGTACTCTTCGCCGAGCTCTCTTTGAATGCGGCAATATCTGTCTGAATCAAGGAAAGGGCATGCAAATTGATTTTCAGATTCAGTCTTAATTGCCATTACAGTTTCAGAGTCCGGACGCTGAATAAAGCTCGTTTCAATAAGCTGTCGCAGTTCCGGAGAGCACTCAGCTGATTTCAGCTTTTCAACTTCTTCCTTTGTCCAGTCGATACGCCAGATCGCACAGCAGCTATTAGGACATGACCCACCCATGCAGTGAAAATCCCTATAAAACTTAGGTTGTCTGTAATATGCCATGAGTTTTACCTCCCAATATCAATAATATAATCATAGTATATCATACCCCGGTCGAAATTTCAATACCGCATATCGCAAAATCGGCTTTTTTTGAAATTTAGGTCATAACATATTGCAATTTGGTCTGAAATGTGGTATGATAAAATATATATGTGTATTTAAAAGCACAATTTTATATAAAATCACATAAGAAAGGGTCAACACTATGAGCAAGGTTGTAAAGTTCGGCGGGAGCTCGCTCGCCGACGCAAAGCAGTTCCGCAAGGTAGCGGATATCATTCACGCAGATCCCGAGAGAAAGTACGTCGTACCTTCTGCGCCGGGCAAGCGCTTCAAGGAGGACACCAAGGTAACAGACATGCTGTACCGCTGCTATGACGAAGTAGCCGTACAGGGCAAGGATTTCACCGAAGCCTTCGCACCCATCAGGGAGCGCTACAACGGCATTATTTCTGACCTGGGTCTCACGCTGAACCTCGACGAGGAATTCGCAAAGATCGGCGAGAACTTCAAGGCTGCTGTCGGCAGCGATTACGCGGCAAGCCGCGGCGAGTACCTCAACGGTATCGTCCTCGCGAACTACCTCGGTTTCGAGTTCATCGACGCCGCACGCGCTATCTTCTTCGACAACAAGGGCAATTTCGACGCTGACATCACCGACGCATGCCTCGGCGCGCTCCTTGACAAGACCCCGAAGGCGGTAATTCCGGGCTTCTACGGCGCAATGCCCGACGGCACCATCAAGACGTTCTCCCGCGGCGGTTCTGACTTCACAGGTTCTGTAGTTGCAAAGGCTGCAAAGGTAGACCTCTACGAGAACTGGACAGACGTAAGCGGCTTCCTGGTAGCTGACCCCCGTATCGTCGAGAACCCCGAGGGAATCAGCGTTATCACATATTCCGAGCTGCGCGAACTTTCCTACATGGGCGCAGGCGTGCTCCACGAGGACGCTATCTTCCCGGTGAGAAGCGCGAACATTCCGATCAATATCAAGAACACCAACGCTCCGCAGGACGCAGGCACCCTCATCGTGCCGACTTCCCACGCGCCCGCAAGCGAGCATGTCATCACCGGTATCGCCGGCAAGAAGAACTTCTCGGTAATCTCCATCGAGAAGGACAGAATGAACAGCAACAAGGGCTTCCTGCGCAAGCTGCTCCAGGTTCTCGAGAACCATGATATTTTCCCGGAGCATATGCCTACCGGTATTGATACGGTCAGCGTTGTTGTCAACTCCTCCGAGCTTGACGGTCAGCGCGAGAAGCTCACAGAGCGCCTCGTTGAGGTAGTAAAGCCCGATCACTTTGAGATAATCGACGGCCTGGCTCTTATCGCAGTCGTCGGACGCGGCATGAGATCCGTAAAGGGTACTGCTACCCGCGTATTCGCGGCTCTGTCTCATGCAAACATCAATATCAGAATGATCGACCAGGGCTCCAGCGAGCTTAACATCATCATCGGCATCAACGCCGGAGATTTTGATAAGGCTATCAAGGTCATCTATGATATGTTCATTCTGAGCGAGTAATATAAAATGCCGTGGGAAGGGGCGCCGTCCTGCGTCCTTCCTGCGGCTTTGTAATTGTGCGGTTGGTGAGGTCTGAAAATGCAATGGCAGGCAGCTTTCAGCTATAGTTATTTTGAGGGGGATACGAGGAATGGATTATTCAGTTTACATGTCCGACGACGGAATGAAGAAGGGCAAACTCGGCGCTTACAAGACCCATATCATCAAGAATATCGAGAAGATAGGTCAGAAGAAGCTTGTCGTTATCGGCGACGGCGAGGACTATGACGTGCTCATGCAGGCTCTCCAGCAGCTTCGCATGAAGAATGTCAAGGTTCCGGATATTGCATTCCGCGCGGCTAACTCGCAGGCTGAGGTCTCCGAGGATAAGGATATCCGGTTCATCGAGGAACTGAAGGGAAAGTCCGCTTCGTTCTATGCGCTGATAATCGCGCCGTATACTCCTCTTGAGGTCCAGCTTGCCGCGATGGCGGGAGTTCAGGGGACTTCCGCGGAGATAGCGGCTATACTCAAGTCCCAGTGCGGCTTTACCGAGAACGGCTACTGCGAACTCAACGAACCTTCCGGGCTTGGCATGACACTTGCGAATATGAAGCTCAGCAAGGCGCTCGGCTCCGACGGAAAGCGCGCAGGCGGTCAGGAGAACCTCACAGCGCAGCAGCTTGCCGCGTACAAGGATAAGATGAAGGGTCAGCGCTGCTTTATCCTGGGTCATTACAGCGCGAAGCTCGACGAGCTCAACGGGCTGATGAACGAGCACGCGTTCGCCTGCAACGAGTTCTGCGATTACTTCCAGAAGACCCCGCAGCGTCCGGAATTCTTCGTGCTGACCAAGGAATCCTCCTATCTGGGCAACGGGAAGTACATCGAGGGTATGGAGTGCTTCATTGACGGAAGAATAAAGGTGTTCGAGGATAAGTTCAAGAAAAAGCCGACCTACTTCAACGGCCTCGGCGCGGGACTTATCAACGGGCTGCCGTCCTTCCAGAGCGTGGAGACGGTGTTTTCGACCGCGAATATGTTCCCGATGTACGCCATGATCCAGCTTGCGCTTTACATGGGATTCAGCGAGATATATCTTTACGGCTGGGACGGGCTGTTCCCGCTGAATATCGACGATAACGGCGCCGCAAGAACTCCTGCGGAGGGCGAAGCCGCCGATTATCCCGCAGGCGCAAAGGCGCTGATGGAGCAGGTCAGAAAATTCGCAGAAAGCAGCGGCTCCAGGATATTCAGCATGTGCGAAACCAACGGACTTTCCTGCTTTGAGAAGGTGCCGTTCGAAAGCGTCGACCTTTCCACTTCCGCGATATTCGGAAGAATATGAGCTTTACCAACTAAGGAGAACCACGAATGAGCCTTGCCGACGAACTGTTTATAGAGAACTGCCGGGACATCATAGCTAACGGCGTTTCAGATGAGGAATGCCATGTCCGCCCGCACTGGGAGGACGGCACTCCCGCCCATACGATAAAGAAATTCTGTATCGTGAACCGTTATGACCTCCAGAAGGAGTTCCCGATAATGACGCTCCGCCGGGTTTACTATCGCTCCGCCATTGATGAGATACTCTGGATATACCAGAAGAAATCCAACCGTGTGGCTGACCTTTCGTCCCATATCTGGGACGCCTGGGCGGACGAAAACGGCACCATCGGCAAGGCGTACGGCTATCAGCTCGGCGTGAAGCACCACTACCCCGAGGGAGATTTCGATCAGGTGGACAAGGTGCTGTACGACCTGAAGCACGACCCGAACAGCCGCCGTATCATGACCAATACCTACAATCACGCCGACCTCAGCGAAATGCGGCTGGCTCCCTGCGCCTATTCCATGACGTTCAACGTCACCGGGAACAGGCTCAACGCGATACTCAACCAGCGCAGCCAGGACATGCTCACCGCGAACAACTGGAACGTCTGCCAGTATGCGGCGCTGCTCATAATGTTCGCGAAATCCACAGGATTCGAGCCGGGAGAGCTTGTCCACGTCATTGCGGACGCGCACATTTACGACCGCCACATCGACGCTGTAAAGCGGCTCATTGAAAAGAAGCCCTACCCCGCTCCGGAAATGCAGGTTGAGGACATCACGGATTTTTACAAGTTCACGAAGAACAGCTTTACCGCAGTCGATTATAAGTACCACGAATTTACCGACAAGATTCCAGTCGCAATATAGCTTATATAACGGAGGTCTCGCATGGAACTCTGGGACGTTTACGACATAAACCGCAACAAGACCGGAAAAACCGCCGTGCGCGGCGAGGGACTTCCCGAGGGCGGCTATCACCTGGTGGTGCATGTCTGCATTATTGGAAGCGACGGCAGAATGCTCATTCAGCAGCGCCAGCCGTTCAAGCACGGTTTTTCGAATCTGTGGGACGTAAGCGCCGGTGGCTCCGCCGTTGCCGGAGAGACCAGCGTGGCGGCAGCCATGCGTGAGGTTCGAGAGGAGATAGGCGTAACGCTGGATTTAAACGGGGTTCGTCCGCATTATTCCGTGACCTACGGCGAGGGCTTTGACGACTGGTATGTCGTAAAGGCTGACCCGGACATTGAAAGCCTGGAGTTGCAGTACGAGGAAGTTCAGGCGGTGCGTTGGGCGTCTGAGGAGGAAGTTCTCGCCATGATAGACAGCGGCGTGTTCATTCCGTATTTCAAGGGCTATATCTCAACTATATTCAACACAGCGGACCAGTATGGTTCTATTCGCGGAAAATAATACTATAATATAACAACAACGCCCTGTCCGTTCCCGGGGCAATTCACAGAACAGAGGTAACAATGTCAGAAGAAAAGAAGCTCGCGGTGCTTATCGACAGCGATAACGTATCCGCGAAATATGCACAGTTCGTCATGAACGAGGTGCAGAAGTACGGCGTGCCGACCTACAAGAGAGTTTACGGCGACTGGGAAAAAGGCGGCAACGGCTGGCATGCTCCCGCAGTCAACTACTCAATAATGCCGGTTCAGCAGACAAGCTATGTTGCAGGCAAGAACGCTACGGATTTCTCCATGATAATCGACGCGATGGACATTCTGTACACCGGCAATGTTGACGGATTTGTGCTCGTCACCAGCGACAGCGATTTCACGCGGCTTGCGATACGCCTTCGCGAGGCAGGAAAGCTTGTGGTAGGAATAGGCGAACTCAAAACCCCGAGACCGTTCACGGTAAGCTGTCATCATTTCTGCTATCTCAACCAGATCGGCGAAATGGAAGCGAGCTGCGACGAGCCGGCTATCAGAAAGGCGGTGCTGACCTTCGTCACCGATAACAAGGACGAGCGGCTAGACCTTGCGAGGATAAGCGCGGTGCTGACCTCCAAATTCGGCAACATCAACTTTGACGAGCTGGGCTACAAGAGGTTTTCGAACTTTATCGACAGCTTCCCGGAGCTTCGCCGGAACAACACTTTTGTTTCCCTGAGAAAGAAGCGCCAGGAGCAGCCCGTTCCCGCCAGGGCGGTCGAGGCGGCAACGGAGCAGTCTATTTCCGCGGCAATGCAGGAGTACCTGAGCGAGCATGAGCCGGAAAACGACAACATGCTTAAGCTTGAGAGTTATCTCAACAGCCGTTTCGGAAAGATAGACTTCGCGAAGTTCGGCAGCACAAGGTTTGCGAGATTCATTGACAAGCTGCCGCAGTTCACGCGTACCGGCACGCTCGTAAAGCCAGCGGAGGCCGCTCCGGAAGTCACGCTTGACGCCGGGAGCTACCGCAGGGAGGTCATGACCTACGCGGGAGACAACATGCCGGACGGCGGAAATATAGGTCAGCTCAATAATCGCCTGATGAGCGCCTTCGGCAAGGATTATTTCCGTGCGCTGGGATTCGGTGATTTCAAGTCGGCGCTGAGCTCGGTGGGCGAGGTCAGGGTCGATGGAAACAAGGTGTTCCTTGCGGAAGCTGTTAAGCCGGGGCCTGCCGTAAAACCCGCCGGAATGCCCGGACCGGACGAGAAAGCGGTATTTGCGAGGATACAGAAGTACGCAGCGGAGAACATGCCGGATGGCGGAAACCTGGGTCAGCTCAACAACGAGCTTATGGCGGCGTACGGAAAGAGCTACATTGACGATATGGGCTATGGGGATTTCAGGGCGCTGTTATCTTCCGTTCCGGATATAAAGATCAGCAAGAATCGCGCGTTTTCTCTGGTTCAGCCGGTGATAAACGCGGTTGCCCCCGCTGAATCGGCGAAGTCCGCAAAGCCTGAAAAGCCCGAGAAACTTGAGAAACCGGAAACTCTGCCCCGGGACACTAAGTCCACAGCGGAAAAGGTGGCTGAGGTCATCGCGGAGGTCAATGCACCGTCAGCAGCCGAAGGCTCCGAAAACTCAGTGATGGTTGAGGGCGCAGAGAAAGCGGAGAACGCAGAGAGCGCAGAAAATGCAGCAGCTGCGGAGGATTCCGGAAACATTTCAAACAACGACAACCCCGGGCGTTCTAAGAAGGACAAGACGGCAAAGTCCGCTAAGTCTGACGAGGAGGAAAGCGCTGAAGATTCCGCAAGCGCCGATAACGCTTCCGAATCCGCAGAGCCTGCCGGAACTGAGGATCAGACGGAAAAGCCCGAGATAAACGCAGTCAAGCGCGAGGTGCTTCAGTTCGTTGCGGGTTCGGAAAAGGGCGGTTCGCTCTCAGGGCTTGGAAGAGACCTTTCCGGCAAATACGGCAAGGATTTCCTCAAGGAGCTTGGCTTTACCTCAATGAGAAAGCTTGCGGCTGAGATAAGCGGAATAGTAATCAGGAACAACAAGCTGTATATCAGCGATGAATTCGCGAAGCAGACCGAGGAGATCGAGCAGTTCGTCAACGAGTTCGCACGCGCCGAGGGAAGCCACAGCATAAGAGCGCTGGGCATACAGCTCAAGGAGAAATTCGAGGGCTTCGATTTCAGAAATTACGGTTTCGCGAGGTTCACGGATTTCATCAATGCAATAGACGGCGTGAAAGCAGACAGATATCACGTCCGCGCGGTGGAGCAGGGATAAATAAATTACCGTGAGGTTTTTGGAATGAAAAAGGACATCATTTTCAGTCTGTCGTCGCCGTACCGCGATGATTTCAGAGTGACGGGCTACCGCTTCGGCAAGGGCGAAAAGTCCTGCTGTATTATAGGTCCTCTTCGTGGAAACGAGATACAGCAGCTCTATATGTGCAGTCAGCTTGTCAAAACGCTGGAGGCTCTTGAGCGTAAGGGGGATATCGCCTACGACCGGGAGATACTGATAATACCGTCGATAAACAGTTACGGCACGAATATCGGAAAGCGGTTCTGGTGCCTCGACAACACGGATATCAACAGAATGTTCCCCGGCGACCCTGACGGAGAGACCACGGAACGCATCGCGGCAGGTATCTTTAAGGAGATATGCAAGTATCAGTACGGCGTGCAGTTTGCGAGCTTCTATATTTCGGGAATGTTCATTCCGCACGTCCGCATGATGAAAACCTGCAAGGAAAACACCAGCCTTGCAAATCTGTTCGGACTTCCTTACGTGGTGCTGAGAACCCCGACGGCGATGGATCAGTCCACGCTGAATTTCAACTGGCAGGTCGGCGGGACGGCGGCGTTTTCGGTCTACACCAACGCCACCGAGAGTATAGACGAGGCTTCCGCTGAACTGGGAGTTTCCGCGGTGCTGAGATTTCTGTCGAGAATGGGAATAATCAAGTACAAGTGCCACGGCGGCTACATGGGAACCATCATCGACGAGGAC
>UMFD01073693.1_pt1 | contig 12047 bp, 9 predicted proteins | sample 1964901 | NCBI WGS metagenome assembly UMFD01 (sample SAMEA4836035, study PRJEB28245) | human gut metagenome | biome: gut microbiome; material: fecal sample | place: Denmark | collected 2008 | reverse complement strand
GGAGAATTAGCTTAGATTACCCTAATGATTGCAAATTAATTTAAAGTTAATTTAAAAACACAGGATACAGCAAAGGCGCTATATCCTGTGTTTTTTATAGTTCCCTATTAGTGTATTAGAACATCGTAAAAAATACATATTATTGTTTCAACAGCACCTTGATGTCTTCCTCCGGTGTGGTAATAGGTGCAATCCCATAGTTTTCTACCAGAAAGTTCAGAATGTTAGGAGAAAGGAACGCCGGTAGAGAAGGACCGAGACGGATATTTTTTATACCAAGATGTAACAGTGTTAAGAGGATGCAGACTGCTTTCTGTTCATACCAGGAGAGTACAAAGGAAAGCGGAAGCTCGTTTACTGAACATCCAAATGCATCCGCAAGTGCTATTGCAACCTGTATCGCGCCATAAGCGTCATTACACTGTCCCATATCCATCAGTCGCGGAAGACCACCAATTTCTCCGAGATTTAGATCGTTGAAACGAAATTTTCCACATGCCAGAGTCAGGATGATACTGTCAGAAGGCGTCTGTTTTACAAATTCTGTATAGTAATTTCTGCCCGGTTTGGCACCATCACAGCCGGCAACCAGGAAGAAATGACGGATAGCTCCTGATTTTACGGCCTCTATTACCGTATCCGCATGGGACAGGATTGCTGAATGACCAAAACCGGTTGTTACCTGTGTGCCGCCATTTATGCCTGTGAAGGTCTGATCCTCCTTGTAACCACCGAGCTCAAGTGCTTTTTCAATAACAGGAGTGAAATCCTTCTGTTCATCGATATGAACAGTACCAGGGAAGGCAACCACTTCTGTTGTGAACACTCTGTCGATGTAGCTGCTTTTTGGAGGCATCAGACAATTTGTGGTGTAGAGAATAGGAGCAGGAATATGATCAAATTCTTTTTGCTGATTCTGCCATGCTGTTCCGAAATTTCCTTTCAAGTGAGGGAATTTCTTTAAGAGTGGATATGCATGGGCAGGGAGCATTTCACCATGAGTGTAGATATTGATTCCCTTTCCATTTGTCTGTTCAAGCAAAAGCTGCAGGTCCTTTAAATCGTGTCCGGTTACTACGATAAAAGGTCCCTTTTCCACCGTAAGCGTAACATCTGTTGGCTCCGGTGTTCCATAGGTTTGTGTATTTGCCTTGTCTAGAAGTGCCATGCACTTTAGATTGATTTCACCTACCTTGAGAACTGTTGGAAGCAGTTCATCCATACTTTCTGCGTAACCAATCTTGAACAAGGCTTCACAGAAAAACTGATTTACTTCGGGATCTTCAAAATTCAGGACATATGCATGATAGGCATATGCAGCCATTCCGCGAATACCAAAGAGAATAAGTGACTTCAGGGAACGGATATCTTCATCAGCATTCCATAGCTGTTGCATATCATATTCGTCAGTTCGTCCACAAGGAGACTGACATTTATTACAGTCGCCAACCAGAGAGGCTTTTTCTGCTCTGACCATTTGTATCATATCTTCAATTGCTGCATTATCAAAGCTTACATTTGTAATTGTGGTAAATAAGCCCTCGATAATGGTCTGCCAAGTCTTTTTTGAAACAGCTGATGTGTCATCGACAGCTCTAGCCAGACCAATCAGTGCGCCTGTCAATTCATCCTGTAACTGTGCAGTATCTGCCTTTTTTCCGCAGACACCTATATTTCCGGTACAGCCGGTGCATCCGGCCGTTTGTTCACATTGAAAACAAAACATCTTTTTTTCCTCCATCAGTAGTTTTTTTATGTTTCTGATAGAATAATAGCGTTATAAAAACAACTTGTATGTTTGATTTCCAACATAAAGAATACTTTTGAAAAAATTTGTCTATTTTAATCAAGCAATTCAATCAATTTATCAAGAAATGCCTCTTCCCCAAAAGTATTAAGCTTGAAAAACACAGCCTGGCTTCCACCTGCCGTAATTGCGGAAAGGTGAACAGGCTCCTCGCCATTTTGAAAAAGTGTAACATTGAGACTTACCCTGTTACCACCGGTATAGCTGAAGCGTTCAAATACCCTGACGCTGCAACGTGCATCTTGGCTTCGAAAGTCACTGGCATCCTCCAGAGATGCTGACACACTGCCATTTATTATTCCGTCTTCAATCGTGGAAAGTAACTGGTCAAAATCCCTATTGATAACTCTTTCTATTTTTGCCATATACAAGCCCTCCTCTTTCATCATATATCATAATTGTGATAGGTTTTCTTAAGCATTAGTATATCACATGGAAAATAAGTATGCACGAAAATAGTTCACCTACACCTATAGCCTGCATCTACAGCTTAAGCTGCCTTAATCCCTTAACAATAATAAACATAGTCACAAATTCAGCTGCCGGAAAAGCAAGCCACACACCTGTCATGCCAAAGGCGGCTGAAAGTGCGAATGCGAAAATGCTTATAGCGATAAAACCACGCATGATGGATGCCGCAAATGCATATTTTACGGACTCAACGGCACTTAGGATAGCAGAACCTACTATATTGATTCCGGCAAAAATAAAGCCTGTAAAGTAAAGGCGCAGTCCGCTCTCGGCATACGAAGCAAGCCGGGCATCGTGCTCGCTGTTGAAAACAGATGTCACAAAAGGTGCAAAGGTGCATATGAACAAAATGAGCAGTGCAGCAATTAAGAGAGATGAAACGATAGCCATCCTGAGTATCGAGCCTACATTTTTTCTAAGTCCTCTGCCGTAATAGTCGCTGATAAGAGGCTGTGAACCCTGTGCTATTCCGTTGAACAAAGCTACAGCGACCAGTGACGTATTGGCAACCACACCGTATGCTGCCACGCCGATATTTCCTGCAAGCCTCAGGATAATCATATTGAAGACAATAGTTATGACACCTGATGATATCTCAGCAACAAAGGAAGAAACACCAACCTGGCAGGAGTAAAAGAGTCTCTTGACAGATGGAACCGTCGGCTTAAGCTTTACGGAGCATTTGTCTGAGCAGAAATGAATACAGCATATCAGGATGCCTATAATCGGTGAAATAGCGGTAGCTAAAGCGGCTCCCTCCATACCAAGTCCAAGCGGGAACATGAGTATGTAATCAAAAACAATATTAAAAAGACTGCTGAAAAGTGTGGCATACATGGCAATGGATGGTGCGCCATCATTTCTTACGAAAGCGTTGCACACATAGTTGCACATGAAAAACGGTGTAAAAAGCATGAAAATACGTGTATAGTTTTTACCGGTATTTATAATTGCCGAATCTCCGCCGAGCAGCCCTACGAGCCTGTCCGGGATGAAAATACCAATCAATATGAATATAACGCTTATCATAATACACCACAGCAGGGCATGAAAAAAATAGCTCTCGCTGGATGTATCGTCCTTATTTTTCTCTACGACATATCTGATGGCGGAGCCGACTCCGATCATTGCGCCTATGGCAAAAATCAAATTGTATACAGGCAGCACCAGATTGAGCGCGGTGATACCGTTTGAGCCGACCGCCTTTGATATAAAGAAGGTGTCGGCAAGTATATATAATGACATACCCACCATGCCGAGTATGTTTTGTGAGACATATTTTACAAATAATTTTTTCATAATAGCTATATTGTAAATGCATCTGTTATTTAAATCAATGATATTTTTTGGCCGGCAGGGATGAAAAAGTTCAAAATGAGACATTTTGACTATTGAAATATTTTTCAGGTACATTATAATGAATATGTTGAAAAAATTGGGATTACTAAAGGAGGATAATTATGGAAAACAATAAGCTTTCAACAGGTTTAAACGTATGGTTATGGATTATTTTTGTGCTGAATATTCTTGCAACAATTGTCGGGATTGTCGTTGCACTGGGTGCTTCAGTCGTAGGAGCTACTTTAGGATTAGGTTCGATATATGTCGTACTGTGTTTCATTAGCGTTATACTACAGATTATCATAACTGTTTCTATCGGTATTTTGCTTTTCGCACACAAAAAAATTGGTTTGGTGCTTATTTTTGCACTTGCAGCCCTGGGATTCATTGTAAGTATGGTTATAGATGCTATTGCAGCACAGCTTAGTGCAGGTAATATTGTCAAAGCAATTATTTCAGCCATTCTTATGCCGGCTATTACATATTTATTGGCAAAGAACGACATTGCAAATGGCACAATAGCTTAACGCAATAAATAATATGAAAATTGAATAATGTTTTTTTAATCCGCTATACGATAGGTGAGTATAGCGGATTTTTTAATATTTTCTCTGAAAAAAAGACTTTTAAAAATGGACAGGTATTTGAAAATTAGTATATTATATGATATATTTTGTTGCATAGAAACAGGTTGCTTATACATGGTATATACATTGATGAAGAGGAAAATCTATGAACGATAAAAGAAAGATAATAGCAATATTTATAATTGTTGCGATAGTAGCTGCACTGGCTGCAGTAGCCACATTTTTTGTGATTAAATCAGCAAAAAACGAGGCTAAAGGTTCGTCACAGATGACGGAAACAGCCACAGAGGATAGTTCAGACAAGGACGACCCACAGCATACGGGAGACAATGCCGGCTCAATGAGTGTGACATCTGATGATGGGGCTTCTGCGGATGAGACACAGATACTGTCTGCAAGCTCTGTTGCGGAAAACAGTAACCTGACCTTCGGAATTGATGTATCTAAATATCAGGGCACTATAAAGTGGGACAAGGTTGCCGCAGGCGGAATTGATTTTGCAATGATACGTGTGGGCTACAGAACCCAGAAAACAGGCGAGATGTGTGTTGATACAAATGCAAGATACAACATGCAGGAGGCGCAGAAAAATGGCATAAAGGTCGGAGTATATTTCTTTTCATCAGCAGTAAATGAAACAGAAGCCATTGAAGAGGCAGACTGGGTTGCAGACTACATCTCAAAATATCAGATTACATATCCGGTGGCATTTGACTGCGAGGGCTTCACAGACTCAGCAAGCAGACAGTATGGCATGTCATCAGAGGCCCGTACCAAAGTAGCTGAGGCATTTTTGCAGGAAATATATAAAAAAGGATACACGCCTATGTTTTACGCTGCCATGAATGAGTTGTCGGAAAACAGCCAGTGGGATACTAAAGCGCTTGAGAGCAGCTACAAAATATGGGTGTCACAATATCCGGATACAGCTTACCCGGAAACACCGAAGTCATCATATGAGGGCACACATGCCATGTGGCAGTATACCAATAAGGGAAAGGTGTCAGGAATTGATAAGCCGGTAGATTTGAATGTGGCATACTTTGGGTTTGATGAGACAGAGTCTGCAAAAAATGGTGATGCGGCTGACAATGCAACAGTTGACCCGGAAGCAAATATGAAGTTTTCGGATGTAAATGAGACCGTAACTGCCAAGGAGAGTGTCAATCTGAGGGATATTCCAAGTCAGGGCAATGACAGCACAATTAAGGCAACGCTCAATAACGGTGATACAGCAACAAGAACAGGAGTCAGTGACAGTGGCTGGTCACGTGTCGAATATAACGGACAGACGTATTATGCCATTTCAAGCTACCTCACAACAGATATGAACTATGTAGTTCCCGGACAGGACGGAAGTGGCAGCGGAGACGGACTGAAGACAAAGTTCAAGGAGTGTAATGATACTGTCACTGCAAAAATAGAGGTTAATCTGCGTGCACTTCCAAGTGTCACAAATCCGGATGCTACAGTTGTTGCAACGATAAAAAATGGGGAAACCGTCACCAGAACCGGAATCAATGAGGAGTTTGGCTGGTCACGCGTGGAATATAATGGACAGACACTTTATTGTGTGACAAGCTATCTGAGTGTGCAGTAATATAAGTAAATAAAAGCGATAGAACCACTTGCAACGCAGGTCATATTTGCAGCAGATGTGGCTTATGAGTCTGTTGACAGCGGCAGTGCATTATTGACAGATGAGTCACAGAAGGTGACAGTACAGCTTCAGAATGGAACAGCAGTTATTCCGCAGGGTGCAGATATTGAGACTGCTAAAGCGGCAATAGCAAAAGCGCTTGTTGTAAACGCAGACGAAGTTGATGTAAAAAACCTTGATTGGGAGTACGAGTGCGAGGGCAAGGATAAGACTAAATTACAGAAAAATACAGCATTCGGAAGCTTAGAGGGCTTTACGAGCACAACAACGAAAAAAATACTTTGGAATACTGTAACAACAGAATATAATCATCCGGCATTTTTAGAAAACGGTGAAGGAGATTTCAAATTCAGACTTAAGGGAAGCGATGAGGTTGTTACACTCCACAGAGCTTACAAGTATGAATCATCATTTGTTTTAAAGGATGCTCCGTATGAAGTGAGCATGGCTTTTAACGCGGATCAGTCATATGATTTTGATGCTACAGCAAGAGCAATTTATGATGCTGTGATAGCAAAGACAAATCCGGCAGGGCTTACATATGATGATGTGGCAATGGAGTACAATGCCGGAACAGATATAATACCAAACTGGCAGCCACTTAATTCTACAAACTGGACTGCAGCATTTAAAAAATTTGGTCCGGGAGAGTGGACTATCCGCATAAAGTGGGATGGAAATAAGAACTATAAAGGTACACAGACACAGGTAAATGTGACTACAGCCGATAACCGTATAGCAGCGGCCGTTGTATGCAGGGAGGGAGTATCTTTTTCATACAATATGGACACTGCCGTTATGAAACAGTCAATATTTGATCAGGTAATTGATTGGGACAACAGTACATTGCCTGCAAAGGATACGTTAAGTGTTGATGATTTTACAATGGAATACTATGGTGTTGATGATGTAGCCGGAGTTGAGGGAGTCACCAGGCAGTGGGCTCCGATAGAAGGCGGAAAGGTTAATTTACTTACTTATCTGCAGATGGGTGCAGGAGAGCAGCAAATCCGTATAACATATAAAGGCAATGCCGAGTATCGTCCATCAGCATCAGCAGAGACTAGTGTGACCGTTAATAAGGCAAAGGTAAATGTTAAAGTAAAGTCAACAAACATTTATGCCGGAGATGCACTACCACAGGATTTTGTTACAACAAATCCTTCAGACAGGTTTGATGTATATACAATCTATGCCGGTCTTACAAGCAATGTAAATGCAGGCATTTATCTTCAGATGCCTGAGAAGTATACAAACAGCACAGTACTTAAGCTTATAGATCCGGTTGTTTCAAAGCTATATGGAAAGTCCTTTACACAGATGATGCAGGACGGTATGACAGTCGGAGAGCTTAGAAAACTTTTCAGCACACAGGAGCTGCTTGACACGTTGAAGAAGCTTCATATAGATACGGGTACAGTTGGACAGATTCTTGAGATAATAAATAAGCTTCCTTCTGTTGCAGACACAGTGAGAGTGTCATTTGGTACTCCAAACCGTGCCGGTCTTTATACGGTGACAGCGGTTACCGATAACAAGAATTATGAGACAGGTGTTGGAGTTGGTGCTTTACTTGTCAAGATGCATTCAAAAGGAACTAAGCTTAGTTGGAATCAGAGCTTTACAAATGGGAAGCTTAAAGCCTCAGATGTAGCATCCTTTGATTTTGGAGCAACGCTATCATATGATGGTGATGTCTCAATCAGCCAGAGCAATGTGCATTATCTATACAGTGGCTTTACAAGCAAGTGGAAGCCATATTCAAGCACAAAGGCTCCTACAGAGCCGGGCAGATATGTAGTCACAGTAGTTACAATTGGTGGCAATTATCAGGCAGCTCCTATTACTAGAAGCTTTCAGATCGTAAAATAACTAAAATCCGCTATACTTTAAAACAAAGTATAGCGGATTTTTTTGATAAATTTATGGAATCTATTTTTCAAGAATACCTGGAAAGGAGCATTAAAACTTATCTTCGTGGCGACAGCGGATTCTCTTCCCAAAACTTTATGAAACCTGTGAGAGTAATGGCTGTTTCCTATTGACATTTCAGTTTATCGGGAGTAAACTATAATTAGTTTATTAGCGATAAACTGAAAGGAGAAATCTTTATGGCTGAGATGAAGATGGGCGTAGTGGAATCCCACTTTGCCGATATTATTTGGGCGAATGAGCCTTTGCACTCCAGAGAATTGGTAAAGCTCTGTGAAAAAGAACTGAACTGGAATCGCTCCACCACCTATACGATATTACGCAAGCTTTGTGAGCGTGGTATCTTCCAGAATAATGGTGGCATCGTTTCCTCTGTTCTGTCTAAAAATGATTTCTATGCCGTTCAGAGCGAGCAGTTCGTTGACGAAACCTTTGAAGGTTCCCTTCCTGCTTTCATTGCGGCTTTTACACAAAGGAAGGGTATTTCTCAACAGGAAGCTGCGGAGATTCGACGCATGATTGATGCAGCCGCCGGAAAGGAGTAATCTATGAGTTCATTCTTTTTGAAAATTGTAAATATGAGTATCGCCGCATCTTGGCTGATCCTTGCGGTCGTACTTTTGCGTGTGGTTTTGAAAAAGGCACCTAAGTGGATCAATGTCCTACTGTGGGGTATCGTAGCTTTTCGATTGATTTGCCCATTCAGTTTTGAAAGCGCATTGAGCTTGATTCCAAGTGCCGAGACCATCAGTCCTGAAATCATGATGGACTGGACACCAGAAATCTCCACAGGCGTAAGCTCTATCGACAAGGTAGTGAATCCAATTATTACGGACACCTTTGCTCCAGAGCCAATTGCAAGCGCAAATCCACTTCAGCTTTTGATTCCTGTGCTGGCAATCGTATGGGCAATAGGCATCATAGCCATGCTCGTTTATGCTGCCGTCAGCTATTTCCGCTTGCAAAAGAAAGTCGGTGCATCCCTTTCTGTGCGGGACAACATTTGGATTTGTGACGATATACAAACACCTTTTATTCTTGGTTTCTTCAAACCGAGCATCTACATTCCCTCTGGGACAGATGAAGCACAGTTGCCCTATATTATTGCCCATGAGAATGCTCATCTGAAACGCTGTGACCATTGGTGGAAACCGTTGGGGTATTTAGTGTTGGCAATCCATTGGTTCAATCCTCTTGTATGGATTGCGTATATTTTACTTTGCCGAGATATTGAACTTGCCTGCGATGAAAAAGTTATTCGTGGACTGAATCAAAACGAGTCTATTTCTTATTCAGAAGCTCTGCTTTCTTGTAGCGTGAATAGAAGAACAGTTATGGTTTGTCCACTTGCCTTTGGAGAGGTTGGCGTCAAAGAAAGGGTGAAAAATGTGCTGAATTACAAGAAACCTGCATTTTGGATTGTTGCTATTGCTGTGGTTTCAAGTATTGTTCTTGGGGTATGTTTCCTGACAAATCCGAGTTCATTCCCAGTGAAACTTGATTCTGTTCAAATTTCCAAAGCAAGCACCATGGACTTTAGAACAAATAGCGGACCGACCACATTCCAATTATCCGCAGCGGAAATTGACGAGTTGAGCAGTCGTATTAAAAACTTAAAGATTGGTCACAAAGACCAATCTTTGCAAGGTCATACACCTTTCTATTCCCTTCATGTGGATACCAAGGAAAACGACAGAATCACATTCAGCGGTTTTGATTCCAACGGAAATCAAGCAGCAATTCTGTATGAGAATGTGTATTACCGAATAACTGACTCTGACTTTATCAGCTATTTACAACGCATCTGTGCCGGGGAAACCAGAACAGAATCGATTAACGAAACCAATGTTGATACAGCAATCCATAATGCAATCATGGAACATAACAGCGATAGATACTACAAAGGTGTTTTTGCCTGCGAAAGCCATACTGTATTGGCTACAGAAGCCGGTGGGGCTGCAAACTCTGAGGAGAATGAGACATTGACCGTATATGTTCTCACTCTTTATGAGGAATATAATTTGTCCGAAGAAGGGATTGAAAGTGTCGGTGGAGGTTGTGGTCCTGTTGCCCTAACTTTCAATGTGACAGAGAATGGATATGAACTATCTGAATATTGGGAGCCGGGAGATGGCAGCCAATACTCTGATGATATTCGTAAAAAGTTCCCGGAGGATATATTAGATGAAGTCTGGAATCCTCAGGATTATGTGGATGCAATGACAGCAGAAAATGAACAAAAGGCACTCGAATTTTCGGCACAAAAGTGAGATTTCAAAGATTGATAATGAACACAGCGTTTTAGGGAATAAAGTCAAAAAAATAAAATGTTATTATGCTAAAATCACACATAAAGTAGAAATAGTGAAAAAATGTCATGGATATAATGATAGAATTGTTTGAAATAGTGCGTTAAAATACAAAATAACGAAATATGTAAGTAAAGGGGTATTTTATGGAATATTCAGCAATTTTTCATGACATGGATAAAAGATTCTGCTATGCGATAGACAAGGATTTGTTTGTGATACGCGTGCAGGTAAAAAAGGATGATATGAAGGAGGTAATCCTTCACTATGAGGACAAGTATATACCTATGGAGCGCAAGGATACGCGAATGACACTTCCTATGAAGAAGGTAGCTACCTCACAGTTTCACGATTATTATGAAGCACAGCTTCAGATGCATCTGATATGTCTGAGATACTTTTTTGAATTTACAGACATGCAGGGTGAAAAGGTATATTACGGCAATTATGAGTTCGACAAGGAGTGCATTACAAACAGGGACAGAATGTTTGACTGCCCGCAGAATCTCAGAGAGGAAGAGATGTTTGAGGTGCCACAGTGGGCTGCCAACAAGGTAGTGTATCAGATTTTTCCGTCGCGCTTTGCCGCAACACAGCCGGTGGACAAAGAGCTGTGGTATAAGGCGCCGATTACGCCTATGGATGATTTGCATGGCAATCTCAGGGGAATCATAGAGCATCTGGATTATATTAAAGATCTGGGAATCGATGTGGTGTATCTGACACCAATCTTTAAATCAAATTCGTGCCATAAGTATGATACCATTGATTATTATCAGGTTGACCCATCATTTGGCACAACAGAGGACTTAAATGAGCTCGTACAAAAATCTCACGAGCGTGGCATGAAGGTAGTGCTGGATGCGGTATACAATCACACAGGAAGAGAATTTTTTGCATTTCAGGATATACTTGAAAAGGGCGAAAAGTCAAAATATCTCGACTGGTATTTTATCGACGAGCTGCCGCCTAGGGGTGAATGGGGAGAAATTCCAAACTTCAAATGCTTCGGCTATTACGGTGGAATGCCAAAGCTTAATCTGAAAAATCCTGAGGTTGAAAAATACATCACGGATGTTGCCTGCTACTGGATTAAGGAATGTGATATTGACGGATGGAGACTGGATGTAGGAGACGAAATCAGTCATTTCTTCTGGAAGAATTTCAGAAAGGCAATCAAGGCTGTAAAGAAGGATATGCTGATAATTGGTGAGATATGGCACTACGCAGGCGACTTCCTCGAGGGAGATGAGTGGGATACTGTAATGAACTATCCATTCTACCTGAATCTGATAGACCTGCTTGCAGATGAAAAGATAAATGTCAGTCAGTTTGTACAGAATCTGGGATATCTGAAGGGACGCTTAAACAAAAAGTGCTATCCTCTGATGTGGAACCTGATTGACAGCCATGATACAGCAAGATTTCTACATCTGTGCAACGATAATAAGAAAAAACAGCATCTCGCAGCAGCCTTTCAGCTGTTACTGCCGGGAATGCCTATGGTTTACTATGGCGATGAGTATGCCATGCCGGGAGCAAACGATCCGGACTGCAGACGAGGCATGTACTGGGATGAAGAATATCAGGACAAGGAGATGTATAATTGGTATAAGAAGCTCATGCAGGTTAGAAAAACACATGCATGCATTGTAGAGGGCGAAATGATTGAGACAATCGCAAATGATGATGAGGATACGATTGTTATGATTAGAAAAAATGGCGAGGAGACCATCGCAATGCTTTTCAATTGTGGCAACAGTGCAAAGGAATTTAATGAGTATGCCGAGAAACACAATCTGCTGACAGATAGCGCATTTGACGGAAAAGTAGACGGGCTTGACGCTGCCGTAATTGTGCTTTAAAAATTATATGGATTATCTATAAGAAGTCATGGAGCTTTGCACATCAGGTAAACGGAAAGACGGTAGAAGCGACGA
>UMFD01044351.1_pt1 | contig 12131 bp, 10 predicted proteins | sample 1964901 | NCBI WGS metagenome assembly UMFD01 (sample SAMEA4836035, study PRJEB28245) | human gut metagenome | biome: gut microbiome; material: fecal sample | place: Denmark | collected 2008 | reverse complement strand
AATCTCCCGTACCGGTTCGATTCCGGTCGCCGGCAGTAAACAAGCTTATCTTTTGTGAAAGGTAAGCTTGTTTTTTTCTTTCATTGGGATTAAAAAACTGAATCCGCATGATATTTTGTTATAAAAAAACGCTCGAAAACTGATTGCTATATGTTGGAAACGGTAGTATAATAATATAAATGTGGGATTTGTTTCGGATTGGATTGTGAGGATATTAGAATGAAAGAAAAGAAAATGCTAAAACTGAGAATAGGTGTTGTAATTGCAGTTCTTTTATGTCTGGGTATAATCATATTTTTTGCGTCAAAGCGGATTGAAGCAGCTTTAGCAGGAGAAATGCAAAAAACACTGGAGGATGTGGCAACACAGAATATTATTGCCGTAAATAAAGAAATAGCAGCGAAGTACAAGCTGTTGATTGCTCTGGCGCGGGAAGTGGAGAGCAGGACGGATGATATAGAGACTTTTCTGGATGAGATGAGCGGGATTGTGGACGTTTATCAGTTTAAAAGAATCGGTTATGTGGACAGTGACGGAGTAACCCATACAACCGACGGGTATGAGCAGGATTTGTCATACCGTGAATTTTACCAGCAGAGTATGAGGGGGAATACCATGATTACGGATGCAATGGAGGACAGCATTGGTGACGTGCATGAGATGATTAATGTATTCAGTGTTCCGGTTTACAATGAAGATCACAGCAAAGTACAGGGAGTTCTGTTTGCAACTTACCAGACGGAGAATTTTAAAGAGATTCTGAATGTAGAATGCTTTGATGGACAGGGATATGGCTGTATTCTTGATTCATCCGGAAATATCATGGTCAACTCGTCGGATGACGGATTTGGAGAAGAGAAAGATTTATTTGTAGCATTGGAGTCAAAGGACAACCGGAATAAGAAAGCGATTGAACAGATTCAGGAAAGCAACAGGCAGGGAATCAGTTGCACCGGAATGATTTATCTGGATAAGGAAGAGTATTTTTATTATACATCATTAAATCACCAGATCAACGAATCCGTACAGTGGTATTTCATGTCACTGGTGCCGGCGGAGGTACTCGGACAGAGATTTCAGCCTGTTCAGGCAATGATAAATGTACTTACCGTAATAATATTTGCAGTTGCCGTTATCGGAGTTGCAATCTATGTATTCAGCTATCACTGGACGAAACGCAGACTGTTAAAACTCGCCTATGTCGATCCACTTACAAATGGCTGGAATTATCAATATTTCAAGGAAAAAATGCATGATATATCCAAAAAGCAGGGACAGATCATCGCCATGGATATCAATGATTTTAAAATTGTCAACAGCACCTGCGGAATTGAAATGGGAGATCTGGCACTGAGAAATATCTGGGATGTCCTGAAGAAAAGCCTTAAAAATGATAAAGAATTTGCGGCACATGTAAATGCCGACAGGTTTGCCCTGTATCTGGCGACGCTGGACAGGAAAGAGCTGATAAGCCGGATTGATGGGATGACCCATGAGATTGAAGCAATATCAGACGAACTGAATATTCCACGGATTATTCCTGCATTTGGTATCTATTCCCTCGAGAAAGACGGAAAACTGGAGAAATGTTATGGACGTGCGATGGAAGCACAGCATCTGATAAAAGGACGCAGAGATCGTAATTATGCGTTCTATAATGAAGTTAATGTCGAGCGGATGGAAGAAGAAAGAGAGATGGAAGACTCCTTTGAGGAGGCGATGGAACGGAAGATGTTCGAGGTATGGTACCAGCCGAAGTTCAGTGTAGATAATTATACCGTGGTAGGTGCAGAAGCATTGATCCGATGGAGAAAAGAGGATGGCTCACTCTGGTCACCGGGCAAATTTATTCCGCTGTTCGAGAAAAACGGAATGATTTCAACCCTGGACGAATATATTTTCCGCGAAGTATGCCGGCAGCAGGAAGTTTGGGAAAAAGAGGGAAAGAAAATGTTCCCTGTTTCCGTTAATATTTCCAGGGCAAGCCTTTATTTCGGAGATATTGTGGACAAATATAAAGGAATTCTGGAACAGTATACACTTGATTCAAGATATATAGAACTGGAAATAACGGAAAGTGCAACGATTAATAATTCAGAGATTGCGTCATTGATTGAGAAATTCCATGAAGCAGGATTCCATGTACTGCTCGATGATTTCGGAAACGGATATTCTTCCCTGGCATCGCTGAATGTCATGCATTTTGATACCCTGAAGCTGGATAAGAGTCTGATCGATTACATTGGTGATAAGAATGGTGAGACATTGCTCTATTACATTACAAGACTGGCACAAACACTCGGACTTACGATTACGGCAGAAGGTGTTGAAACAAAAGAACAGGTGGAGTTTATCCATAAATTGCAATGTACGGATATTCAGGGATTCTATTTCTCAAAACCGCTGCCTGTCGATGAATACGAAAAATTAATAAGTAAATAATAAGAGTAGTATGACTGAGTCATACTACTTTTTATATTATCCGATATTTTCTAACAATTTCCCCAGATAACTTGACAATAAATTAGTGAAAATGTATAATAAGAATATGTTTTTTTGTAAAAAATAGTAATTTTTTACCAAATGCACAGAAAAAGGGAATAAAACAGATTTGTGCATCACAAGGGAGGTGAAAATGTGTTACAGGAGACTATGCAGAAAATCAGGGAAGCAGAGTTTAAAGCAGATAATATTCTGAAGCAGTCCGAGGAAGATGCAAGGGATATTGTAGAAGATGCAGGAAAGAAAGCTGTGAGTATGAAGCATGAAGCAGCAGTGTCCGACAGACAGAGAATGGACGAAACCGCTAAGACGGCGGATACATGGAATGAACGAGAACTTCAGGTTGCTTTAAAAGAGGCAGGAACAGAGATTACAAAACTCAGGGAGCTGGCTGAAAGGAAAGAGAAAGAAGCGATAGAACTGGTGCTTTCATTAATCTGGTAGAATAGGAATGTTGAAAGGAGGGAGAAGTGCATGGCAGTTTTGAAAATGCAGAAGATAAATCTGTGTGCCATGAAGAAGAACCGGAAGCGCATTCTTGAGGCTGTTCAGGCTATGGGGGTAGTGGAAGTGAGCAGCTGGCAGGACGAGATGGAAGGTTTTCAGAAAATGGATACTTCTGCACAAAAGTCACAGTTTGAAAAGACGGCAGCAACTATAGAACAGGCACTGGAAATTCTGGAAAAATATGCACCGGAAAAGAAAGGTATGTTAGCATCGCTGGCAGGCAGGGAATTTGTCAGTTCCCAGACGTTTAACAAGGCGATGCAGGACAAGAATCTGTATCTGTCGGTTGCAAATGAGATTGTCCAGCTGGAGAAAATCATGGCGGAAAATCATGCGAATATTCTAAAGATGAACACGAAGATTGATAATATCACGCCATGGGTATCGATGGATATTCCGATGAATACAACAGGGACAAAGAATACAGATGTACTGATCGGAACGATTGAAAGAGAAGTAACACAGGAACAAATCTATGAAATACTGGCTGCGAATGCATCGGAAGCGGATGTTGATGTAACAGTGATTTCTACGTCCAGAAACCAGACCTGTCTGGTGGTTATCTGTCTGAAAAAGGACAGGGAATGTGTAGAAGATGCACTGAGAACAGAAGGTTTTGCAAGAGTACCGTTTCTGTCGAGAAAAGACCCGGCGAAGCGTATCGAAGTTCTGAAAGAGAAAATAAGAAAACTGGAAGAAGAGACCCGGGAAGCGGAAGCGAAGATGACAGATCTGGCAGTCAATCGGGATGATTTAAGGCTGATATCCGATTATTTCCGGATTCGTGCAGAGAAGTACCGGGTGCTTGGAAATCTGGCACAGTCAGAAAATACATTTTTCATCAGCGGTTATGTACCAGAGAAAGAAGCCGGAAAAGTAGCGGACATATTGGAGAACAGATTCGATGCGGTGGTTGAAATCTGTGATCTGGATGAAGGGGAGGAATCTCCGGTACAGCTTGAGAATAATGTATTCTCAGCATCGACAGAGGGTGTGGTAGAATCCTTTGGTCTTCCGAAAAAGGGAGAGATCGATCCGACGTTTATCATGTCATTTTTTTATGTATTTCTGTTCGGACTGATGCTTTCTGATGCGGCATATGGATTAATCATATCGCTGGCATGCGGAATTGTTCTATGGAAATATAAAGGAATGGAAGAGGGACTGAAGAAATCCCTGCGGATGTTTTTTTTCTGTGGATTGTCAACCCTGTTCTGGGGATTGATGTTTGGTGGATTTTTCGGCGATCTGGTAAAGGTTGTCGCAAATACATTCTTCCATAAAGATATGACATTACAGGCGGTGTGGTTTGAACCGCTGAATGATCCGATGAGACTGCTTCTGTATTCTCTGTTATTTGGAATCATTCACCTGTTTACCGGACTCGGAATTAAGGGATATATGATGATAAAAGATGGCAGATATCTGGACTGTCTGTATGATGTGGGATTCTGGTTTGCACTGCTGATTGGATTACTGCTTCTGCTGATTCCAAGTGAGCTGTTTGCATCCATCGCAGGACAGACCTTCATATTTCCGGCATTTGTCAATGTACTGGCAAAGGTACTTACGATAATCGGACTGGTTGGAATTATTCTGATGTCGGGAAGAAGAAAGAAGAACCCGGCACTCCGTATTGCACTCGGACTTTATGATATCTATGGGCTCACAAGCTGGCTGTCAGATGTACTGTCCTACTCCAGACTTCTGGCATTGGGACTTGCAACCGGAGTTATTGCGCAGGTAGTCAATTCGATGGCATCCATGATGGGAGACGGCATTCTGGGAGCTATATTCTTCATCGTTGTATTTATCATCGGACATACACTGAATCTGGCAATCAATCTTTTAGGTGCATATGTGCATACAAATCGTCTGCAATATGTAGAATTTTTCGGAAAGTTTTATGAGGGCGGCGGAAGACCGTTTGAGCCTTTTAAGCAAAATACTAAATATATAAGAATTAAGGAGGACGTTTAGGTTATGAGTGAATTAGGAATTGTTTATGCATTATTAGGTGCAGCAGTAGCGGTATTATTAGCAGGTGCTGGGTCAGCAATCGGAGTAGGTGTTGCAGGACAGGCAGCAGCAGGAGTTGTAACAGAAGATCCGGGTAAATTTGCAAAAGTACTTATTTTACAGCTTCTTCCTGGTACACAGGGTATTTACGGATTGTTAGTAGGATTCATTGTATTATCCAAAGTAGGATTGCTTGGCGGCGGGGTAGCACAGATTTCTGTTCAGACAGGGCTTATGATCCTCGCAGCATGCCTTCCTATCGGTGTTGTCGGATTAATTTCCGGAATGCATCAGGGAAAGACAGCGGTAGCAAGTATCGGAATCGTAGCAAAGAAACCAGAGCAGTTTGCAAAATCAATGCTTTTCCCGGCAATGGTAGAAACATATGCAATTCTTGCCCTGCTTATTTCCATTCTTGCAGTAACAGCAATTCAGGTATAAAGGCAGGAAGGAGAATCTTACATGGCTGGTGTTGATAAAATTATTGGAGAGATTCTGGAAGAGGCAGAAAAAGCAGCGAATGAAAACAGACAGGAAGCTCAGAAAAAAGCCGATGCAATTTTGGAAGATGCGAAAAAGGAATGTGCAAAGGCTGAAAAAGAGACGGACCAGAAGATAGAAGCTGCGAAAAAAAGTATTGAACAGAGAGCGAAATCATCTGCCCAGTTAAAAAAGAGACAGGAAATATTAAAAGCAAGACAGCAGATTATATCGGAGATTCTGGATAAATCATACCAGCATATTTTTCAGATGGGAGAACAGGAATATTTCGCCCTGCTGGAAAAAATGCTGAGAAAATTTGCACTGCCGAAGGATGGAGAAATCCATTTTTCCAAAACAGATTTGGAGAGAATGCCTTCCGGTTTCGGAAAAGTAATAGAGGATGCTGCCGCACAGAATGGCGGAACTCTGGCATTATCGCAGGAAGCGATGCAGATCGATGGAGGATTTATTCTGGTTTATGGAGGAGTGGAAGAGAATTGTTCCCTTCAGACGATATTTCATACGCAGAGAGAATATCTGGCAGATAAGGTGCATGAGTTTTTGATACAGGAAAATTAGAAAGGGGAATGTGGAAATATGGCAGATAATTATGTATATGCAGTTGCCCGGATACGTTCCCTGGAACTGTCGCTTTTTTCCGATGCTGTGATTGAACAGTTGATTTCCTGTAAAACATATGACAGCTGTCTGCAGTTCCTGAACGAAAAAGGATGGGGCGATGCAGATGAACAGATGAATGCGGAGGCTATGCTTTCCAGAGAAGAAGAGAAGATCTGGGAGGTCATAAGAGGACTTACCCCGGATATGTCCGTATTCCATGTTCTGTCATATCCGCATCTGTTCCATAACCTGAAGGCGGCTGTAAAACAGGTGGTGCTGGGAAAAACAGAGGCAGATATTTTTTATGATGACTGTGAAATCAGCGGGGAACAGATGGTGAAATGTATCGCTGAGAAGGATTACCAGGCATTGCCGAAAAATATGCAGGAAGCAGCAGCACTTGCATATGAAACTTTTGTGCAGACAAGGGACGGTCAGTTATGTGATATCATTGTAGACCGGGCGGCGCTTGAAGCGATTTACGAAGAAGGACAGAAAGCAGAACATACAATTTTAAAAGATTATGCAGAATCCACGGTGGCAGTGGCGGATATCAAGATTGCAGTGCGCTCCCAGCGGACGGGCAAGAGCCTTGATTTCATGCGGCAGGCAATGGTGGAATGCAAAAGCATTCGTGTGGAAAAATTAAGCCATGCGGCATTAAACGGACTGGAAAGTATCTGCAGCTATCTGGAGGAAACGGATTATTCCGAGGGTGCGGCGGCACTGAGGGAATCCGCGTCCGCATTTGAGCGGTTTTGCGATAACAGGATCATCAAAACGATAAAACCTCAGAAGTATAATTCATTTTCGGCCGGACCTCTGATTGCTTATGTTCTTGCAAGAGAAAATGAGATAAAAACAGTACGGATTATTTTATCGGGAAAACAGAATGGTTTTCCGGATAGTGCAATCCGGGAAAGGGTAAGGGAAATGTATGTATAAGATAGCAGTATTAGGTGATTATGACAGTATATATGGATTTGCCACCATAGGTCTTGATACATTTCCGGTAACAGATACAGAAAATGCAGCAAAGCAGCTGCATACCCTGGCGGCGAATGATTATTCCGTGATTTATGTGACAGAGGAACTAGCGGACAGGATTTCTGAGGAAATTGAAAAATATGCAGAGCAGGTACTTCCGGCTATCATACAGATTCCGGGAGTATATGGAAATACAGGAGCAGGTGTGGCAAATGTAAAGAAAACCGTAGAGCAGGCAGTCGGCTCAGATATTCTGTTTGGCGGAAATGAGAAAGGTGTGTGATGAGTCGAGATGAGTAAAGGAAAGATTAAAAAAGTAGCAGGACCTCTGGTAATCGCTGAGGGAATGCGCGATGCAAATATGTATGACGTAGTCCGTGTCAGCAATCAGAGACTGATTGGAGAAATTATAGAAATGCATGGAGATCAGGCTTCCGTACAGGTATACGAGGAAACCTCAGGATTAAAGCCGGGAGAACCGGTGGAATCAACGGATATGCCATTGTCTGTAGAATTAGGACCGGGACTGATTACCAGTATCTATGACGGAATCCAGAGACCATTGGATGATATTATGAAGATTGCCGGAAACAATTTAAAGAGAGGGGTGGAAGTACCGTCCCTGAAGAGAGATAAAAAGTGGAATTTTGTTCCGGCCTTACAGGCAGGCGACAAAGTAGAACCGGGTGATGTATTCGGTACGGTGCAGGAAACCATCGTGGTACAGCAGAAGATTATGATTCCATATGGAGTATCTGGTACGATCAAAGAAATCAAAGCCGGCGAGTTTACGGTGGAACAGGTAGTGGCAGTAGTTGAAACTGACAAGGGTGAGAAAGAACTTACCATGATGCAGAAATGGCCGGTACGAAAGGAACGTCCTTACAAAGAAAAACTTCCGCTCGATATGCCATTGATTACAGGACAGAGAGTAGTAGATACCTTTTTCCCGATTGCAAAGGGCGGTGTTGCGGCAGTTCCAGGGCCATTCGGAAGCGGAAAGACGGTTATCCAGCATCAGCTTGCAAAATGGGCGGAAGCAGATATCGTGGTATACATCGGCTGCGGCGAACGTGGAAATGAGATGACGGACGTTCTGAATGAATTTCCGGAACTGAAAGATCCAAAGACGGGACAGTCCCTGATGGAACGTACCGTATTGATTGCAAATACTTCGGATATGCCGGTTGCAGCCAGAGAGGCATCGATTTATACAGGTATTACCATCGCAGAATATTTCAGGGATATGGGTTATTCCGTGGCACTTATGGCAGATTCCACTTCCAGATGGGCAGAAGCATTAAGAGAAATGTCCGGTCGTCTGCAGGAAATGCCTGGTGAAGAAGGATATCCGGCATATCTGGGAAGCCGTCTGGCACAGTTCTATGAACGCGCCGGAAAAGTCGTTTCTCTCGGTAAAGAAGGAAGAACGGGTTCACTGTCCGTAATCGGTGCTGTATCTCCTCCGGGTGGTGATATCTCAGAGCCGGTATCACAGGCTACCCTGCGTATCGTAAAGGTATTCTGGGGACTCGATTCGGCACTGGCATATAAGAGACATTTCCCGGCAATCAACTGGCTGACCAGTTACTCTTTGTATACGGACAGTATGGGCAAATGGTTTGATGACAACGTGTCCGACCAGTGGATGGGTTACAGACAGAGACTCATGGGACTTCTGCAGGACGAGGCGGAACTGGAAGAGATCGTAAAGATGGTAGGTATGGATGCCCTGTCGGCAGAGGATCGTCTGAAGATGGAAGCAGCACGTTCCATCCGTGAAGATTTCCTGCATCAGAATTCTTTCCACGAAGTAGACACCTACACTTCATTAAGAAAACAGTTCCTTATGATGGAGCTTGTAATCGGATTTTATGACTATTCCCTTGAGGCATTAAAGGAAGGGGCTTCCATACAGAAGCTGATTTCCATGGCAGTCAGGGAAAAAATCGGTCGTTTTAAATACACATTGGACGAAAATATTGACGCAGAGTATGACAGAATTAGCAAAGAGCTTCATACAGAAATCGCAAATGTGTTGGGAAAGGAGGAATAGCGCATGCCAAAAGAGTATAGAACCATTCAGGAGGTAGCAGGTCCTCTGATGCTTGTTCATGGCGTAGAAGATGTTGCGTATGATGAACTGGGAGAAATCGAGCTTGCCTCTGGAGAGATAAGAAGATGCAAGGTGCTGGAGATCAACGGATCGGATGCACTGGTACAGTTGTTTGAAAGCTCTACCGGTATCAATCTTTCTAACAGTAAAGTGCGTTTTCTTGGAAAAAGTATGGAGCTTGGAGTTTCGGAAGATATGCTGGGAAGAGTCTTTGACGGGCTGGGACACCCGATCGATAACGGGCCGGAGATTCTTCCGGAAGCCAGAATGGATATCAATGGTATTCCGATGAATCCGGCGGCGAGAAGTTATCCGGAAGAATTTATCCAGACCGGGGTATCAGCTATTGACGGACTGAATACACTGGTAAGAGGTCAGAAACTGCCGATCTTCTCTGCCTCCGGGCTTCCTCATGCGAATCTTGCGGCACAGATCGCAAGACAGGCAAAGGTACGCGGGAATGATGAGCAGTTCGCAGTAGTATTTGCCGCAATCGGTATTACATTTGAAGAATCAAACTTCTTTATCAACAGTTTCAAAGAGACGGGAGCGATTGACCGTACCGTACTTTTTGTAAACCTTGCCAATGACCCGGCGGTAGAACGTATCGCAACCCCGCGTATGGCACTTACGGCAGCAGAATATCTTGCATTTGAAAAAGGAATGCATGTACTGGTTATTCTGACCGATATCACAAACTATGCCGATGCATTGCGTGAAGTTTCTGCAGCACGAAAAGAAGTACCGGGCAGACGAGGTTATCCGGGCTATATGTATACGGATCTTGCTACTTTATATGAAAGAGCCGGAAGACAGAAGGGAAAAGACGGAAGTATTACCATGATTCCAATTCTGACCATGCCGGAAGATGATAAGACACATCCAATTCCTGATTTAACAGGATATATTACCGAGGGACAGATTATCCTGTCCAGGGAATTATACAGAAAAGGTGTCACTCCTCCGATCGATGTATTGCCATCGCTTTCCCGTCTGAAAGATAAAGGAATCGGGGAAGGAAAGACAAGAGCCGATCATGCGAATACAATGAACCAGCTTTTTGCAGCATATTCCAGAGGAAAAGATGCAAAAGAACTTATGACCATTCTCGGTGAGTCCGCATTGTCGGAAATCGATCTGATCTATGCGAAATTTGCCGATGCTTTCGAGAAGGAGTATGTATCACAGGGGTATCAGGCAAACAGGGACATTGAGGAGACACTGAACATCGGTTGGAAATTACTTTCCATTCTGCCGAGAAGCGAGCTGAAACGTATCGATGACAAGTATTTAGACCTTTATTATGGCAAGGTATAAATCGGGAAATGAGGTGAGAACATGGCAGCGACACAGGTAAATCCGACCAGAATGGAACTGACCAGGTTAAAGAAGAAGTTAAAGACAGCAGTGCGTGGTCATAAACTTCTGAAAGATAAGCGTGATGAACTTATGAGACAGTATCTGGATCTGGTGCGTGAAAACATGGCACTTCGTTTAAAGGTCGAGGAAGGCATAAAAAATGCAAACCGCAATTTTGTAATTGCCAAAGCAGGAATGTCGGAGCAGACACTGCATACGGCTCTTATGGCACCAAAGCAGGAAGTATATCTGGAATGTGGCAGGAAAAATGTAATGAGTGTTGACATTCCGGTATTTCAATATAAAACCAGAACGGCAGATGCAAATGATATTTATTCTTATGGATTCGCGTTCACTTCCAATGATTTGGACGATGCAGTAAAATCATTGGCAGATATTCTTCCGGAGATGTTAAAACTGTCTGAAACAGAAAAAGCCTGCCAGCTTATGGCGGCGGAAATTGAAAAAACACGCAGGCGGGTAAATGCACTGGAACATGTCGTAATTCCACAGACAGAACAGAATATCCGTTATATTACCATGAAGCTGGACGAAAATGAAAGAAGTACCCAGATTCGTCTGATGAAGGTAAAGGATATGATGCTGGAGGAAGTCAGAGAAAAATCAAAACAGCAGGGATAAGAGGAAATCGGAGGATAAAAGTTCTCCGGTTTTTTCTAAATGGAGGGAACATTTTATGTCGAATATTATAGATTATGTGTCCTGGCGGGGGGATTTGGATTTTACGGCATCGCCCTTTAATGAGGTGGACAGTCTGATTCTGACACAGCTTGTATATCTGGATTTTCGCGGAATCGTGCCGGGAATACATTCCAGATCATCGGTTACATTAGAGAAAGCAGCAGAAGAGTATTTTGCAGGACACAGTAACCGGACAGAGGAATCCGGAGGGCAGCTTTTAAAAGACTGCCGTATGGTGCTGAAAGCCGTTATGGGAACGGAGCGGTTTAAAAATTGCAGGTTATCCAGATATATCGAGGATATCAGTGAGGAAAAGGAATATCAGTTTTCGGCGGTTAAAATTGTACCTGAGGATGGGAGCATTTATATTTCCTTCAGCGGAACGGATAGCTCACTGGCGGGGTGGAAAGAGAATTTTAACATGAGTTATCTGGCCAGGACACCCGGGCAGGAAAGAGCCGTACAGTATGTGCAGAAGGTGCTGGAAACCGGGAGAAAGCCCGTGTGTCTGGGTGGACATTCCAAAGGTGGGAATCTGGCGGTGTATGCGGCGATTAAAGGCGGAAAGCATATCCAGAACCGTCTGCGGGCAGTCTATAATTTTGATGGTCCGGGATTTAATGAGGATATGGTAAAGCAGGAGGAATACCAGAATATTCTGCCAAAGCTGCATACCCTGATTCCGCAGTCCTCCGTCATCGGAATGCTGCTTGAGCATGAAGAAGATTATACGGTGGTTGAAAGTACGGAAAAGGGACTGTTGCAGCACAGGGCATTGTCGTGGAAAGTGATGGGGTCTCACTTTGTATACAGCAAAGGACTGTCGCAGAGCAGT
>UMFD01049561.1_pt1 | contig 12229 bp, 10 predicted proteins | sample 1964901 | NCBI WGS metagenome assembly UMFD01 (sample SAMEA4836035, study PRJEB28245) | human gut metagenome | biome: gut microbiome; material: fecal sample | place: Denmark | collected 2008 | reverse complement strand
CTGTGTTGAACTCAGTGATAACAAAAGAAATCTCCTGACCTGCATACTTGCTTAAATCCTTCTCGTATGTGTCTGAAACAAGGCTTGACGGAATGAATACTCTTGTCTCCTCGACAACAACCGTAAGACCTCCGTTAGTAACCTGTGAAACCTTAGCGGTGAGGACTTCCTTATTCTCAAAAGCCTCCTCAAGTCTCTTCTTACCATTCTCAGCAGCAAGTCTCTTATATGTAAGCATAACATAACCATCGCCATCATTAACCTTAAGAACCTTAGCCTGCATCTTATCGCCCTCATGTACGAGAGTGGTTAAATCAACGTTAGGTGTGTTAGTGTACTCATTTCTGGTGATGATACCGTCAGCCTTGTAGCCGATGTTCAGTATTATCTCATCTTCTTTAACGCCGATGACTGTTCCTTCTACGACCTCTCCTGTTCTGATTGTTTTTAAAGATTCTTCTAACATCTGTTCAAAACTTAAATCTGACATCTCGTTTGAACCTCCTCAATAATATTCTTTGGGGTTGATGCCCCGGCAGTAATTCCTATTCTTTGCATTCCCCTTATTGCTGTAAAATCCATGTCCTCGGCAGTCTGAATATAATAGGTATTACTACATTCCTCCTTGCAAATCTCAAACAATTTCTGGGTATTGGAACTGTTCTTTCCACCAATGACAATCATGGCATCTACCTGTGAAGCTATCTGTCTTGCCTCGGTCTGCCGAACTTCAGTGGCGTTGCAAATCGTATTTAAACACTTTATATCATAATCCTTTTTATCAAAAATTTCAACTATTTCTTGAAATTTCTTTAAATTAAATGTTGTCTGCGAAACAATACTTATTTTTTGAGACAATATATTAATATTTTTTGCCTCTTCCACACTTCCCACAACATAAGTATCCGCTCCGGACCAGCCTTTTATTCCTTTCACCTCCGGGTGAGCCGCATTGCCGACAATCACCACGGTGCGCCCTGCTGCCGACTCTTCCTCAACAATTCTGTATATCTTAGAGACAAACGGACAGGTGGCATCCTCAATCTCCATTCCCGATTTACGCAGCCTGTCAAATTCATCACGGCTTGCTCCATGGGCTCTCACCACAACCGTTCCCTTAGGGAGCACAGATAAATCCGTATCCTCCTCAACCACCCTCACTCCATGCCTTTCAAGGTCTGCAACAACCTGTTCGTTGTGAATAATCGGTCCGTATGTGTATACATGCTCATTGTCAGCATTGGCATATACCTTCTCGACGGCACGCTTTACTCCGAAGCAGAAACCTGCCGTCTTAGCGACAATCACTTCCATCTGTACCAAACCTCATTTCCTGATTAATCTGATTTTATACGCGTGCATCATTAAAAATCTTCATGATTGCATCAGTCACTTCCTCAATGTTCATATCGGAGGAATCTAGAAGCACTGCATCATCAGCCTGCTTAAGCGGTGAAATATCCCTATGCATGTCATTGTAATCACGCTTCTCAATATCAGCCTTAATCACATCCATCTCCTGCTTCTCACCCTTTTCAACCAGCTCATCGTATCTTCTCTTCGCTCTCGCATCAACACTTGCAGTGAGGTATATCTTCACTGTCGCATCGGGAAGCACACATGTTCCAATGTCTCTTCCATCCATAATAACATCCGTTCCGGCTGCAAGCTGTCTCTGAAGCTCAACAAGCTTACTTCTGACAGCCGCATACACGGCGACAGCACTTGCCATGCGCCCCACTTCCTCATGTCTCAGTCTTGCAGTCACATTCACACCGTTTAATATAACCTGCTGTGCCCCGTCCTCATACGCAATCCTTACGTCAACGCCGGCGCATGCTTCAGAGACCGCCTTCTCATCCCTGCCGTCAATGCCATTGTCGACAAAGTATATTGCCATTGCACGGTACATAGCCCCCGTATCAACATATATGAAACCTAACTCTTTAGCCACTCTCTTTGCTATTGTGCTCTTGCCGGCTCCTGCCGGACCGTCTATTGCTATGCTGTATGCCATTTTAGAAATTCTCCTTTTTATGATATTCCCAATTTAGGCAATTGCGAAACGCAATTTTGACAATAAACAGTTGTGCAAATTTAACAAATTCGCAAGCAGGTACTATGAAACCGCCGGTACTTAAGCAGTGTATTTTACTGCGTTATGTACCGTTGCGTGATTCATGTAGCGAAAGCGTGCCTGCGGTGAATTGTTAAATTTGTACAACGTACGCTTTTAAATATATAGTTTCGCAATTGCCTAATATTACCAATTTTATATTCAGGGTTAACAATAAAGCTCTGACCGATTACACGCTCACTCCCGCAAGATGTCCCGTGGACCATGCAATCTGTAAATTAAAGCCTCCCGTCACGGCATCAAGATCAAGCACCTCCCCCGCAAAATAAAGTCCCTTAACCTTCTTAGACTCCATTGTCGACGGGTCTACATCCTTTACGCTCACACCACCCTGTGTGACTATAGCCTCGTTGTAACCGCGAAGCCCCGTGAGAGTGAACTCAAAATTCTTAATCGTGTCAATAAGCCTCATTCTCTCCTCGCGGCTTATCTCATGAACCTTCTTGTATTCGTCAATTCCGCTCCTTTTTATCACAACCGGAATCAACGACTTAGGCAGAAGCTTATCAAGAGAGTTATTAAAATTCTTATTCATAAACTCTTCAAAATCCCTCAGAACCCTCGCATCAAGCTGCTCTGTGTCAAGCCCGGGCTTTAAGTCAATCACTAGTCTTAACGGGTGGTCTTTAATCTTCTTTGCCACATAACTGCTTGCACTTAAGACTGTCGGACCGCTAACACCGAAATGTGTGAACAAAAGCTCTCCGAAGTCCTCATAAAGCTTCTTCTTTCCATCATATATCGTCACGCCTGAATTTTTAAGTGCGAGTCCCTGAAGTTCCTTTACATCCTCCTCGGCAACCGTAAACGGAACAAGCGCAGGGCTGAGTACCGTCACGGTATGTCCCGTCTTTTCCGCAAAGCCGTAGCCATCCCCGGTTGAGCCCGTCGTCGGGTATGATATTCCGCCCGTCGCAACGATGACTGCATCCGCAGGATATACCTTGCCCGATGCACATTTTACACCTGTTATGAATTCTCTTCCATCGGTACTTTCTTCCATGTCGTCATATCTGCCGGTGGTAAGCTCCGTAACCGTCGTGTCATACTCGATTTTGACGCCCTTTTTCTTCATTATTCTCACAAGCGTCGATATAACATCACCCGCTCTGTCACTTACCGGGAACACTCTGCTGCCTCTCTCAACCTTTGTTTCAAGTCCCGCATCATTGAGCATCGCCACCACATCGTCGTTCGTAAAGCCGTAAAATGCACTGTAAAGAAACTTCTTATTAGTCACCACATTATTAAAGAGTTCCTCTACATCGCATGCATTTGTGATATTACAGCGTCCCTTTCCTGTTATATATATCTTCTTTCCGGCTTTCTCATTCTTCTCAAGAATCGTCACATCATGCCCGTTCGACGCAGCCGCTATCGCCGCCATCATACCCGCGGCACCTGCGCCGATTATTATCACCTTGCTCATAAATTTCCATATTTCCTCTACTCTTCAATATTTTTAAGCGACGCGAACAAATCCTCATCAAGCTGATTAATCTCATCGTTATTATATACCTGATAATCACTCCACACTCTTCCAAGCTCCTCAAGATTAGCCGCCACGCACTCTTTATTCTTCATGCAGAGTGCCACAATAAGTGCATTTATCACGCTCATCGGTGCAACAAGCGAATCCACAATTGACGTCATGTCGCTTCTTGCAAGAAGATTGCAGGACGAATACAGGCTCATCGGAGAATTGCGGCTGTCGGTTATTGCAATCACCTCCGCACTCTTATTGTTGGCATATTCCATACATTTGAGGGTTCTCATGGAATACCTTGGAAAGCTAATTCCCACAACAACGTCCTTCTCGCTCACCGACAACATCTGCTCGAACATCTCCGATGCACTGTTGGTCGTCACCATCCTCACATTGTCATGTATCATTCTGAGATAAAAGCCAAGGAACTCAGCCAAAGGTGCACACCCTCTGACTCCCACGACATAAATATGCTCCGCCGTGTCGAGCATGTCGACCGCGAGTTCGAACGCATCAGGCTCTATAGTCTCCATTGTAAGCTTAATCTTCTCAATGTCCGCACCTAGCACATACGAGAGCACCTTCGACTGCTGAATATCGCCGGCCGCCGCTTCAATCTTCTCCACCGAATCAAGCCGCCTCTTTAAGAGTACAGCCATAGCCCTCTGAAATTCAGGATATCCTGCATATCCGAGCATCATGGCAAATCTGACCGCTGTTGACTCACTCACACCTGCCTTCTCGCCGAGCTTAGCCGCCGTCAGAAATGCTGCTGTATCGTAATTGTCAAGTATATAACCCGCAAGCTTTTTCTGCCCTTTGCTCAATTCCGGCATCATGGAATTAATCCTCTCCATGAGCGTCCGTTCTCTGTCTTCTGTTATATTTTCCGTTGTCAAATTCCCGTCCTGTTTTCTTCGTTCAGACATCTCCTGCAGCTCCGTGTCATTACATATATAATCCTAAAGTCTCATTATAAAGCAAAAAAACTTTTATAGCAATGCCTAACCAAAAATTAACGTCACAATCGCCGTCACGGCAGCGACAATCACATAATCAAGAATAATTCCAAACACCGCAAGCATATACTCTCCACCCCCTGTAAGTGCAGTTATTACCGCAAGCTGCACAACATAAACAATCAAAAAGCACAATGAAGTTCTTAACAGGCACCGCATGCGTGCCCTCCATACAGCCCACGGCTCAATGCCGAAAAAACTGTCAGCCCGCATAAGCATCACCCTGTTGCCGTTATCTCCCCCAAGTGTCGTCATCGTCCCTATATATTGAATAAACATTCCTGCCGCGCAAAAGCAAAGTGACATAGCACAAAACATTGCCTCATTTCCGAACCCCACAAACCATCCGAAGATGAATTGAAAGAAGCAGAGCAGATATGAAACAAATCCGCTCTTTATATATGTCTCATGGCAAAAGCACACAAGTTCCTTCAAATCGGGGGCATCGATTTTTCCACGTGAGACCTTCTCATCTTGAGCAGTTCCCGCCACATCCACCTCCGCCATGTCCAAATTTTCCTCAAAGCTCAACGTCCCATTGTCCATAACTCCTATGAAATCCGCAATGCGCTCAAGCTCCCCCGTCAGATGCGTTGAGATTATCACACTCACCATCTCCTTCTCGACCGCTTCCTGAAGCATATACAAGAACTCCCGTCGGAATGCCACATCAAGCCCGCTCGTCGGTTCGTCAAGCAGCAGAAGCTCCGGGTGATGTCCCATTGCAAACGCGAACTGAAACCTCACCTTCTCACCCTTTGAGAGCAGACCGTACACCTTGTGGTCGCCAAGCCCTACGCTCTTTATGCGCGTGTAAAACTCCTCCTCGTCATAATTATTGTAGAGATTTTTAAACAGCTCCATATTCTCTCTTAATGTCGCACCCTCGATAAACGGTGCATCCTCCATGATAAAGCCAGCCTGCTTATCGTATAACACGCTTCCGCTGTCCGTAAGGTCAGGATTTAATATACTCTTTAAAAGTGTCGTCTTTCCCGAACCCATTCTCCCGACAATCCCCATTATATAGCCTCTCGGAAGCGTAAAGCTTATATCATTGAGCTTAAATTTACCCTGTTTTCTGCACAGATTTTTTACTTCAAGTGCATTTTTTTCCTGATTATTCTCTCCCATGCTTTATTCCTCCCATAGAAGCTCAAGCATCGACTGTATCTCATCGAGCGAAAGCCCCGCAGCACGGCTCTCGCTTATAAGCTTCGAAGCCGCATCCTCTATAAGCTTTAATCTCTTTTCTTTCAGGATCTCGACCTTACTCGGAGAGACGAAAAAGCCCTTTTGCGGCACAGAATATATCATGCCCTCATTTTCAAGTTCCTCGTAAGCTCTCTTGGTCGTTATCACGCTGATTTGCAGCTCCTTTGCAAGCTGTCTTATCGACGGAAGCATCTCGTCCGCCTCAAGTGCGCGGCTTAATATTCCCTCCTTTATCTGCTTTGTAATCTGCTCATAAATCGGCACATTGCTCTTGTCTGAAATAATTATCTGCATCAAATCCCTGCCCTTTCGTCATATCACATCATGCATTGTGTTTCTGTCAGAACCTCTCATCAGCGGCGTTGCTTTTCTTTCTCTGCCCACCGTACAAGCCCTGACCTACATTCACATACTTGTATTCATCGAACTCAGAACGAACCATATAATACAGCTTCACAAGTCCCTGAACAATAACTCCTCCAATCCCAAGCCCCGTCGCCACCTTGCAGAATGTGCTTCCCGCATCATATGCTGACATACTTATTCCTGTAAAAAAGCTAATCCATGCCATTATGCTGAAAAATATTCCGAACCCTTTTTCATTCATTGTCACATTTTTATACCATCCGCAGAAATATACCGCACTTCCCATCTCGAACAGCATAAGCGCAACCACAAAAAGATTGTTGATAAAATATGCCTGCACGGCACCCTTATATCCGTAAATTACATATCTCATAATGCCCAGCAGAAAAATAAGTGCTGCGAATATCCCTTCCATAATAAGCTGTCTGTACACCATAAACCTTTTTCTTTCCTGAACATCCGTCGGCATGATGAAAAGCATCCTCCCACAGCACGGCATCATCTTTATAACCATCATCTCGATTACCCATGCAAAACAGAGTACCGTCGTGTTGTCCGGAGGTACTGCCGCACAGGCCGCTATCACAAGCATAAGAATAATCCTGTATCCCGTAAAGCAATGCTTTATGTCGCACCAAGCCGTATTAAAAGCCAGCTTAAACATTCTGTTATTCATAATAATCTCCTCCTAAAATCCTACAAAAGATATTCCACAATATCTCCAAGCCCTGCCGGTTCATCTACGGGTGCAAGCTTTAGATAATCCTTCGACGTATCAATCACTCCAACCGAAAAGCTCTCCTCATCCCTTCTTCCTACAAGTGCCTTCTGCATATAATCGAGTTGATTTCTGCTTCCCTTCACGATATGATACCTTTCCGTCAGCTCCTCCTTCGTCCCGAAGTATGCCTGCTGTCCTTTCTTTATGGCGAGCACATAATCAGCCATCCTGTCAAGCTCCTCCATCACATGGCTCGCCCAGAATATGATATGTCCCTCATCCTCATAATCACTTACCAGCTTATAGAGTTCCTCCCTCGCGTAGCTGTCAAGATGTGCCGACGGCTCATCAAGAAACAATACCTCCGACTTGTACGCGAACGCAAATGCCATCTGCACAACCATGATATTTCCTCTCGACAGCTTCTCAAGCGGCTTTCCCTGCGGAATATTGTACCTTCTCAGAACATCATAATACTTTTCGCCGTCAAAACCCTCATAAAAGCTTCCGAAACACTTATAAAGTTCCGTCGGCGTGTAGTCTTTCGGAAAAGGACACCTCTCAAGAATAAACGCAAAGTGTTTTTTCACATCCTCATCATCCTCTGAAATCCACCCACACTCACCGTCAGCCTTCTCCGTCCCGAGCAGGCAGTTAAACAACGTGCTCTTGCCGCAACCGTTTCTTCCGATGACCGCCACAATATATCCGGCGTCGACGTCCATGTCAATCGGTCCGAGTTCAAAATCGTTGTATTTCTTTTTTAAGTTTCTTATATGCAGCCCTTTCATACAATCCCTCCCTGCCCTCACGACATTCTGAATAAGTCATGTTTTATTGTTTTTCTATTACATTAGCTTCTGTATATATTTGTGTATATACAATATATACAGCTTATGTGCAGTTTTGTCAACAGCATTTTAAATTTTTCCCCCGCGGAACTTTTTTGTGTAATAGTAACGAAGTTTCCTATTACGATTCAGGTGTCAAAACATGCTCTATGAACTTTAATCGTGTATAGCATGTTATATTTATGCATATCACGACTTTTGGAAGAAGCTTAGATGTTCTTAGAACGTCTTGCTTCGTACAATGGAGCTGATATGCATAAATATAATACATTATACACTCATACATTAAGTTGGCATGTTTTGACCCCAACATCATCCTATTACACAAAAAAGCCCGGCTCTCCCCCAAGCCGGACTTCCACGTTAAATTATACCCCCATCAAAATTCAGTCACACCAATAAGGCTGTAATCGTTCAATTCATAAGTATATATGCTCTCGACACCGTCAAAAATGTAGAGATAATCCCCTATATATACAGCCCTCGGATAATCGTATGAGTACACATCAAGCACACATTCGATAAGTTCTACAAAACCATCATTATCATCGTACCTGTAAAGTCTGTATATCTGAGCAAGCTTTCCGACTATGTTCGCCCCCGTCTCATCCGCCTCAATTATATTTTCCTCGGTCGAAAAACCTATCAGATTTCTCTGCGCATCGACAAGTATTGCCCTGTGCTCATAGAGAGCACCCGAATAATACGCCTCAAGCTGCAGCCTGTTCTCCTCAGATATATCATAAGGATCGCTTATGTCAAACATACTCATCTTGACATTGCTGACTCTGCCGTTGCTCTCATCCGCTTCATACCCAAGACCTAACATTTTTCCTTCTCCGTAAGGATGAAGATATTCTGAAAATCCCGGAAGCTTAAGTTCATCAACTATGACCGGATCAGCCGGGTCGGACATATCGACCACGAACAGCGGGTCAGTATTTCTAAACGTCACAAAATATGCCATATTGCCGAGAAATCTTGATGATTTAACTGTCTCACCATTAGCGATATCCTCGATGCTTCCTACAAGCTTTAAGTCGCTGTCAAAAATATACAGTCCGCAGCTCGGTTCATAATAGGTATAATCATATGTGGTCGTCACAATTCTGATATATCCGTTATACTCACTGAAAGAGAACTGACTGTCAGCGCTTCCGCATACCTCTGTCTCACCTGCATATTCAATATTTCCGTTTTCTGTGGAGAACTTCATAAGCCTGCTTCTTGATTTCTCAGTCTCATATCCGGTTATTCCTTCACTCTGCACGCCATCCGTCTGCAATTCATCATTCTCCACATCATTAATTATCTCATAACCATACCACATATACGGCTGGTATGAAAGAAAATATATCGCATTCTCGCTCACATACATATTGTCTGAGCTCAGCACCACCGCCTCTGTGTCCTTATATGACATCGGATTCTTCAAGACAACAGAGCCTATTACCGTATAGCTTCTGTCGTTCACATACTCAGGACAATATATATTATGCTCACCTGCAAGCATACCGTCATACATCGGAATATAGCTTTCATATTCACCCTCGCTGCAGCTGTAATCCGGCGTATAGTGTGATATCAAATATAGCACGCCGTCGGTAATTCTCGATGATACATAGTATCCGCTCTGAGTCACCATATTGATATACTTAGGAGCTTCTTTGTCCGATATATCATAAAACATTCCGAAGCTTATGCATCCAGGTTCATAGGCATAGCGGCTATAAGCATATCCGGTAATAACCAGTACATTTCCATCAACATACATCGTGTTGTAATCTACATACTCATACCCCGCAAGCTTATCAAGCTGTATCCGGCTACTCTCATCAAGCGCTCCGCCGTCTACGGCACATATCGAGACAGAACGTGTTCCCACATACACATCATCCGGCTTCTTCATCACATAGAGATACTTTCCGTCGGTGATAAAAATATTGCCCTCTGACACCCCCTCCTCCTGGTCATTATTCTTCGAAAAGTCTTTACTTTCTGAGCCTGAGGCAGTGTCCGTAGTTATATCATTCCGCACATTCTCATTAACCGCACTGTCATAATGTCCTGCACCTGTTTCTGCACTGCCTGTTATATCACTGTCATTCCGGATATAATATCCGTCATCAATATAATTTCTTCCTATAAGCTTTTCATAAAGCTCATCATATATCGTCATTTCCATGCCAGCCGTCACCCCTGTTGTTTCTTCAGTCGTTGTCTCCAGCATCTTTTCATACTCATACATATCCTCATTGCTGCCGGAAGTATTTTTCGGAGACAGTCTGCTCACCATCGACGCTCCCGCCGCAACCACAATTACTGCCGCTGCCGCCAGTGCAATGCTTCTTATATTCCTTGATAGCGTCTTTACACCTTGCTTCTTTGTATTATCTGCCCCTGCATCCAGCTTTTTTGATATATTCTCAGGCAGTAGAGATTCAGGCACATCCACTTCATCATCCCTTATCCTATCCCTCAAAAATTTATCATCCATGTTCATTCCTCCATTTCACATATAACCCGCATATTCTATACCAACATTCTTCTGAGTTTTTCAAGTGCCCTGCTCTTGACCGTCCGAACCGTATTGTGGTTCATCTTCATCAGCCTCGCGATTGTCTCGCCCTCATACCCTGCAATCAAGGACATGGCAATCACCTGACGCTCCCTGCCATCAAGCATTGCAAATGCATTCTGCAAATCAACTCTGCCCGCAATATCCTCTGCCTCCACAGATACCACCGTATCCAATGCCTCATCAAGCTCCAAGGTCTTATTGACATACCCCTTAAGCCTTCTCTTGCACTTCGCGGATAAAATCTTAAATATCCAGCCTTTAAATGCCCCCTTATCCCTCAATTTCCCGAATTCGGCATACGCATCGACCACCGCTTCACTCACGGCATCCTCCGCATCCTCCCTGTTTCCAAGGACATAGAGCGCATACCTATATAAATCCTTATATACTGCAGTATATAATTCGATAAATTCATCCTTCATGTAAAATCCCCCTTGGCGGATTATCTTTTATCAATGCGTATACATTACTGCTTACGCATTCATCAACTTTAAAGTCATATAATAAGTGTACATATATGTGGGAAATGTTTCAATTATTTTAAAAGATTCAAAAAAATCAATGTATAAAATACAAGAAAACAAACATAATATTATAAACACTAAAAAAGGAAAGTATTGAAACATTGTAATCTCAATACTTTCCTTGGGTTTTAAACCTTGCTAAAACTACTTAGCATAATCAACTACTCGCGACTCGCGGATTAAGCTGACCTTAATCTGTCCGGGATACTGTAACTCTGCCTCTATCTTCTTAGAAATATCCCTTGCAAGAAGTACCATCTCAGCATCATCAACTGCCTCAGGAACTACCATAATTCTGACTTCTCTACCTGCCTGAATAGCAAAAGACTTCTCAACGCCATCAAAGGAGTTGGTAATATCTTCTAACTGTTTAAGTCTGTTGGTATATGTCTCAAGTGTCTCTCTACGTGCACCGGGTCTTGCAGCAGATATAGCATCCGCAGCCTGTACGATGCATGCTATGAGCGACTGAGGTTCAACATCTCCGTGGTGTGCCTCTACTGCATTGATAACAATATCGGACTCCTTGTACTTCTTACAAAGATCAACACCAATCTGAATATGTGAGCCTTCCATCTCGTGATCAAGTGCCTTACCAATATCATGCAGAAGACCTGCACGCTTGGCGGTTCTGATATCAACACCAATCTCACCGGCAAGCAAACCGGAAAGATGTGCAACTTCAATCGAATGCTTGAGTGCATTCTGACCATAGCTCGTTCTGAACTTCATCTTACCGAGAAGTCTCACAAGCTCAGGGTGTATGCCATGAACACCAACTTCAAGTGTTGCAGCCTCGCCCTCTTCTCTCATCATGGTCTCAACTTCCTTCTGCGCCTTCTCAACCATCTCCTCAATTCTTGCAGGATGGATACGGCCATCAACAATAAGCTTCTCAAGAGCTATTCTTGCGACCTCACGGCGTACCGGATCAAATCCGGACAGGATAACTGCCTCCGGAGTATCATCAATTATCAAATCAACTCCCGTCATTGTCTCAAGAGTTCTGATGTTACGTCCCTCTCTGCCAATGATTCTGCCCTTCATCTCATCATTAGGAAGCTGAACAACTGAAATTGTGGCCTCAGATACATGATCAGCAGCACACTTCTGTATTGCTGTTACGACATATTCCTTTGCCTTCTTGTTCGCCTCTTCCTTGGCTCTGGCCTCTAACTCCTTGACCATAACCGCGGTTTCATGCTTTACTTCATCTTCAACAGTCTTCAAAAGATAATCTTTTGCCTGTTCGGAGGTTAAACCAGAAATTCTTTCCAGTTCCTGTACTCTCTTAGAGCTGAGCTCCTCGACTTCCTGTCTCTTACGATT
>UMFD01017834.1_pt1 | contig 12476 bp, 14 predicted proteins | sample 1964901 | NCBI WGS metagenome assembly UMFD01 (sample SAMEA4836035, study PRJEB28245) | human gut metagenome | biome: gut microbiome; material: fecal sample | place: Denmark | collected 2008 | reverse complement strand
GAGAATTTTCTGGCGAACCAGAAATCAGGATGCTGCATGAGCGTGAAATCATGGTCGGTGAACGGCGTCAGAGAGCCGTTGCGCCAAGGGATGTAGCGTTTGCAACCATGAAATTCATCAGAGACAGAATATATATTATAACGGAACGGAGAGTTCCAGCAGAGAGTCTGCACCACCAATTCATCGGGACAGTATGTGCCTTGAAAATAGTGCCTAATTTGTTGCTCGTTGTCCAAGAGATATTTAGCAAAATCGGAAGTAATGGACCACCATTGCGACCCTTTCTTCACGGTCAAGGGGTAGCGTGAGTATTTCACGAGTGACTGGAGCCGTGCCACAAGTGCGCGAATGATTTTTTTGAGAGGCGAACTGCTCTGAAAATTGCGGGAGAAGAGGAACCAGTGCTGGCTGCGCCAAACGAGTTCGCTATTGGTGACATTTTGCGCGTAACCGATGAAGAGAGTGTTAGGGTTGGCCTGACAATAATCGTGAATGAAATCCTGAGACTTCACAGGGAGATCAACGCCGGAGAGGAGATGAAAATGAGAGTATTGACCAAGTTGGACAGCAGCACGAAGCAGGGCAAACTCAATTTCCACAAGAGAGAAGTCGCCCCAACGACCATCAATGCGGTTTGACAAATAATGAATCTTAGAGAAGTGAGGTTGGTAAGAAGCACAATCAAATCCGGCCTTGGCATCAATGTGAACATAGATGTCGTTTCGCTCATCGTCCAAAGCGTTGAGCAGAGCATCAAGCAATTGCGACTCATTATGAGCCATAATCAGATAAGCGTGGTGCTTCATAAATCGGGAACTATCTGCTTGAGCAATTCAGTATCAAACCCGCACTTATAGGTAAGCTTATGGATTGGAGTAAGAGCGATAATTTCTTCAGGAGTATGAAGTTTGCGAAATTCCGGGTCATTGATGTATTGCTGTAGGTAATGAGGAGTGCAATCACTCTCAATTTCACAATTCTGATTTTTGAAATCGCCGATGATTAATTCATTAAACAGAATTTGGAAGAAAAAATAATTGGGAAGTTTTTTCTTTTTACTCCAAAGATTCAATAAAACATTCTTGAGTGAGAGCAACAGACCGCAATCCTTTTGAGCAAAGATCATACTATTGAGAACTTTAACCTTGAACTTCTTACCCCAATTATAATAATAAGCATAGGCGTTTTCCCAATAATGCCTGTTAACAACCTCATCACTCCTTTGGAACATGAAGAATGGCATGTGCCAATATTTTTCGGGTATCGGACCAGTGAGAAGGACTGTGGCGTCCAACCAACAACCGCCATACGATGTAAGAAGAAGTATCCTCAACAAATCTGAGAAAATGGTCTTGGAGTAATACTGCCTATGTTCAGTAACAAATTGCGGAATATCAAGATATTCCGAGATATTATCATCAGAGAGTCTGATAACTTCATAATCGGCTCCTTTGCAAAACCTATCAACAGAATCGAGGCAAATTTTAACAACAGAAGGTAGTACAGATGATTCGTAGCCCTGCGCCCAATACTGCCAAATGATTCGTTTGTTGCCAAAATCTTTTTTTGGTGTGACGGTGAATGCATCAGGGAAAAGCTTAGCCTCATCAATCAAAGAACGACAAAGCGATGCAGTGCGCCGATGCGAAAGCAAAATAATCTGCTCCCTAATCGCAGACCAAAAAATCAATTTTTTTAAGAGCTTAATCATCGACGAGATGGAATACGCTTAAAGCATCCATGCAAAATACCTTTAGTAAAGGCTTTTGCTTTTGAAAATTTATCAGACTCCACAAGGAGTATATCGCGGTAGTTATCAAAGATGACATGAAGGATTCTACGAGTTATAGTGCTTTTTGGGAACTCACGTTTCATCCATATCATATTGCGAATCAGGTGAAAGCGCACAAATGGAGAGTAATTAAAGACATAAAAGCCAAACCGAGATTTCTGCGCATCACCATAACGCTGAACAAGATGAAAATTGGTGAAACTACGGACTTTTTTGCCGTTGAGTCGCAACCAATGACAATATTCCTCATCAATGCCATATATACCATAATCCTCGCGAAACCCTCCAAGAGACTCAACAGCACGAAGATTAATCAACATTCCGGACTGAATGACCCACTCTATATCCTTGAACGCTATGGATGGATCCTTAAGATAATTATTTACATTGGGAGCGTAAATGCCCACTTTATCATCATAAGGGAATGCCATTACAGTATCAACAAACCCGTGAAAATCCTGCCAACAACTATCCTGATCCATAGTCAAAAGAAAGTCGTAATGCTTGGAACGGCAATAATCCATGGCCCGATTTACAGGCAAAGCAATCATATCATTGTGGCCAGTGCCCATGAAAGTAATCTTTTGGCACCATTCATTGAGACAATCAATGGATTCAGGAGAGTTTTTCCACACAATCACCTCGTCAACATCGTTAACAAAAGCAGCAATATTACTGCGCAACAGGACAGCATCGGGATGGTATGTAACAACTAAAGCTGCAATCTTCATAGGACGAGACTCAGTAAGTGCTGCTAATACGGTCAATTATGTTCAAATCATTATCGCTAAACTTACGGGCGAACATAAAACCGGAGTTCACTAAGGATTTGAAATCGTCAGAATCTATATTTTTCGGAGAAGCCCCCACGAAATTCTGGAAAAGCAATTTAGAAAACTCAAACGGTCTTATACCCGCTTTATGAAATATGTAGGGCATAAAAAGTTCATCGCCACAGAATGAATATTTGAATTTTTTGAGAACTTCACGTTTATAAGGCAGTATTCTCTGCAAATCACTGTGAGACAATGAAAGCCATTGAGAAAACTTGCCGTGGAACAATAGGTCAGCACGTTTTTGTGACTTAGGCTGCAATCGCATGGATAAGCGCCATAAAATATTGCATACATGAGAAAATAAGCCTACAGAGTTGGCGTTAGCCAAAAAATAATGTTTCAACCCAAGCTTATAGAGAACATCCTCACGTGTCCAATATTGTGGAGAGACAACCGACATGCCATGACGATTATTGAAGAACTCATGTATGATATCCTGATTATGAAGCGGGAAGTGAGTGCCGGAAATCAAATGCACATAATCGTAATTACCTCGTTGCAAAGATTCTTCAAACAGAACGAATTCAGCTTCAATTTGCGAACAATGCCCCCAATGCACAGATACGCGTTTGCAGCAAAAATACAGATTGCTTCTGACAACAGTCAGCTCAGGCTGTGTTTTAACCTTTTTGTCAATATGAACAATTATATCATTACATTCATGATCCAAAGCATCAATCAACCGTTGGAGTACACCAAAGTTGTTGTGAGCCATAATAAGATAAGCATGCTTCATTTGTAGCTACAGAACAATCCATGAACAGATGCCAAAAGAATTTTATATAACTTCCGACACTTTTGTTTTTCACCCAATAAGATTCCCCGTAGATTGTACATATACGTATAAGCCATACACTTATAGCCTACCGCCTTTGGACCGTATTGTCTATGTTCCCACAACATATTGCGGAATATGAAATAATAAATTTGAGGAGAATAGTTGGAAGTAAAGAATCCAAACAAAATTTTTGTGGGGTTCCCAAGGTGATGAGCCAACGAGAATTGAGAGAACTGCATGATTTTATAACCGTTGGCTCTGACCTTATAACAAAACTCACTGTCCACCCAATAAATCTTATATCGGGAATTGAATCCACCGACTTTTTGAGCAATTGACACATTAATCAAGGAGCCAGAAGATATAACAAAGTCAACTTGTTGATAATCAGCCAACTTTACCCCCCCATATTTTTTATGCCACACTTATTGACAGAAGGAGCGTATATGGCAATGTTATCATCTCGGTTAAGTTTCACACTCTTTCTAAAGCCTGTAAAATCAGACCAAGTGCTATCCTGATCCATAGTAAGCAGAAAATCACAGCCATGTGAAGAACACCACTGCAAGGCCTGATTCAATGGGTAAGCAATGAATCGGTTTTCTCCATCGCCAAGCAATATGACCTTCTTGCGGCAAGTAAGCTCGGAAAAATTCTCATCAGAATTTCTCCATACTAATACGTATTCCACAGAATCAATCACAGCTGCCACATTGGTGACAAGCTGCCTGATATCGGGATGATACACCACAAAAAGAGCCGCAATTTTCATTTTCAATAAATCCAAGAGATGAGCATTTCGCAGATTCGCGCAGGGAACAGTTTCAGGGATAGATAAGAGAGCTTGTTCTTATTACCCGGAATCTGCTTAATGCCAATATTATTACTTGCGACTATCCCTTTCAGCCGTTGAATGAACTCCTTTTTTGCCTCAACCGACACATCGGATGAGAGCATTGCCGGAAAAGCATTGAGATGACGGGAGAAATATTTGGCATATATTTTATCAGAAGCCGGAAGCTGAGAGATGGCTTCGTGGAGATGTAATGACCGAGTGCGGTAGGACGCAAAGGAGTGAGAGCGATGGACACTGGAGGCCACATTCTCACAATAACTATAAGTTACAGCTGCGGTAGTAACCATAGAATGAGCATGAAGAAGATAGCGGAAGTTAAAGACGAGATCTTCTTCAATGGTGATGCGAGTATCGTAGCGAAGATGATTATTGCGGATAATATCGGCAGAGAATAGTTTATTGCAAGAGGTAGCCCAATACATCCATGGCCATTGAGCCACTACATCAAAAATAGCGGTACCTGAAAATCTGCCGTCACCTGCAACCTGACCGAATATGCGATTGCCCGAAACGGTGATATAGTCATACTCTGATACAACAAGATCAGCAGGAGTACAATCAATAAGAGCCTGAAATGCATGAGGCTTGACAATATCATCACTATCAGCAAAAGAGATCCATTGCCCGGAAGCGTTGTCAAGGCCGAGATTGCGAGCTGAAGAGACTCCGCCGTTGGGCTTAGTGAGCACACGAACACGTGAATCACGGGCTGCATAGCTGCGACAGATGTCAGCAGAGGAATCAGTGCTGCCATCATTGACAAGAATCAATTCAAAATCGGTGAATGACTGGGACAAAATGGAATCAACGCAACGGCGAAGATACTTCTCCACATTGTACACCGGCACTATTACCGAGAGATACGGAACGCTCATTGAAATGAGAGGTGATGAAATGCCACAGCAAACGTCGCGGCTGATCAAGCAGCACAGCCAAAACGAATACAGCGAGGATGAACAAAGCTATATAAGCCACACAGAGGATGCCGTGGGAAGAGATGTAAATGCGAGCGACAGTGGCGCAATAAACAGGTTCAAAAAGCCATGAACTGCAATGCAACAAGTAAACGGCGAAGCATGAACCGGAGATATAGTTGATGACTTTGTTTGTGCCAAGATCAAGACGCGAAAACAGGATGGTGAGGCTCATGGCACCGATAATGACGAGAGGGTTGGCATAGCTCATGCATATGCCGGTGGCAAAATCGGTCCGGAAATATACATCGGCTGAAAAAACAGCAGCATTTGCCAGAACTGAACCGATGAAAATACCCACGAGGTGAGGTGTAGGGATGTTATGGCGATAGATGCGCATGTAACGCGCGAGCAGATAGAGACCAATGAAAGAGAATGTGGAGTAACCGGCTTGTATAAACTCCGCCGCACCGCGAAAAGAGAAGATAGTCTGAAAGATGAAGAATGCGATGAGCACTGTTTCCATCTGCTTGCGCGATGCGCGGTCAACAAATGCATTGAGCACGGGAGCGAGAATCATCAAAGCGAGGTAAGCCTTGACAAACCATTCTCCTTTGTCAAGATAGAAAATGCCAAAAATACCTCCTGGGGACAAAGACACCATGCCACAAAGCAACATCACTGCATATATTCCAGCCAAGAAGTAAAGACATTGCCAAAGATAGTTGCAAAGGCCACGCACCGAAAGGCGAATGGAGAACCATCCTGAGATGACAACGAATATATCAACGCAAAGCACAGACAGAAACTCCACAAGCACACGAAACGTAAACTGACCGGGGGAAACAAGCATCAAATCGCGAGAGGGAGTGCCGATGGATGTGAAATCGGCATGCACCATGAGCACAAGCAACATGGAGATGATTCGCAACAACTCAATATTGGACTGACGGAGTTTTTTCATGAGTGACGACGCAAGCCGTGAACTAATTTGATGAAACGAGAAGAGAACCACTCAGTGAAATCAAGCACAAGAAGCAGCCGAGAGAGAAAAAACATTTCAGTGGCCGAGAAATCATGGCAATGAATGCTACGAAGCTTATGAAAACTACTTCGTTGGCCAGTGCTGCAAAAATCCACAAGACAGCAACGAGCCAAGAGTGCAATCTCCTTTTTTAAAACCTGAGGCTGATGAGCGAACCGAGGCGAGGATAGAATGTTTATTCCCATTTCATAACGCGAAATGGATTCATGAGCAGGAAGGGCATATTTACCTACCCAATCAGGCACAAAATAGTAATATCCAATGGAAGAAACAGAAACGGCTTTGTTACAGAACGAAAGGTACTGATAAACAAAAAGATTATCTTCCTGCAAACGAACGAAGGGGATAAAACGGATGTTATGCTCCCGGATCAACTTGGCACGAAATGCTTTGAGCACGACATAGCCCATGAGACTATGCATAAACAAGGAATCAAGAAAATCGGCGTTATCACCCTCAAAATCGAAACAACGCTCAAGAGAAGGGTTGTCGTAATCGGTAGGCTTGTCAGTGCGAATGCCTTGACAAATCAGGTCAAAACCAGCATCAATACGTGAGTGGAAAGTTTCAAGCCAATCGGGATATACAAAATCGTCGGCATCGCAAAAGGTAATCCAAGGTGCGGAGGCATGCTCCATTCCTGCGTTGCGAGCTACAGATGCACCCGAATTGGGCTGACTTATAAACCGGACGCGAGAATCCTTGGCAAGATACTCTTTGCAAACTGATGCGGAAGAATCGGTGCTGCCATCATCAACAAGAATCAACTCAAAATTACGGAACGACTGACCGAGTATTGAGTCTATGCTACGATGCAGGAATGGAGCAGCGTTGCAAACCGGCATTATGACGGAAAAGAGCGGTGTCATCGGCCTAATAGCTTCTTGACTTGTTTCTTGAAACGAAGAAAACGACGGTTGAGATTTGTATAGGGCAACTTGCGATACTCCTCAAGTTCACGGATAGCCTGACTAAAAATCAACGGAGTGCATGAATCATAGATTTGAAACTGCTCATTCAAGGCCGCATCGCGATTGGAACTGATGCCATCGAGCACAAAAAACGATACAGGAACGGGGAGCTTGCAATAGGAAGCATTTTCAAATACAATTTTCCTGTAGAAGAATTCCCAATCACTGGCTATTTTGTACTGCTCGGAATAGAGATAGGAGTTGAAAGCGGATCGGTGAATGAAAGTTGCGGGATGCGGCAATGCCCCATTTTTCATATACACGGCATCCAGAGTTTCGGGATAAACCCATGGAGAGAGTTCGCTGCCTTCGGGAGAAAGCACTCTGAGGTCAGAATAGCAGAATGTAGCTCCATTAAGATAGGGCAAAGAGTGCTCTATGACAGTGTCGGAACAAAGATAGTCGCCACTGTTAAGAAAAAGGAGATATTCACCGGAACTTTTGAGAATGCCTTTGTTCATGGCATTATAGATACCGGAGTCTTTTTCCGAAACCCAATAATCAAGGATAGAGTTATAAGACCGAAGTAACTGAGGCGTGTCATCGGAAGAGGCACCATCAATGACAATGTGCTCAATGAGATGGCGCACAGTCTGCGCCTTAACGCTGTCGATGGTCTTTTTAAGGCCAGCAGCATTGTTGAGCGACACGGTTATGACTGATATTTTCTTGGATTCTGAGGACATAACGTATATCAGGCGAGGGCTTTGCTGATGAATTCTAATGAATCGACACGTTTGGCATCTAATGCAGAAGCGCTGAAATCCAGAGCGGAACTGCTGAATAGGTCATCGGAGAGCGAAGCACAATGTTTGATTGAAAGATCAGAAAGAAGCGGAGCAATGCGACCATCGGCCATACCGTCAAGAACATAGAACGGTTTGCCAAAAAGTATGGCGAATGCCACGGCATGGAAAGAGCCACAAACCACGAATCGCGAAAATTTGATGAGATTGAGGAACTCAATAGGGCCAACAGCTGTGTAAAACCGGAAATGGGGACGGCGATGCCACTGATGATAAAAATGATATGAGCTACAGATCACTGTCATGCCAGTACGTTGGGCAATGGATTCGGCTTTCGCATATAGCTGCTGATGAAGCCAGGGAGTATATACAAAAATGTAGTCACCCGAAATAATGGGGGTGTCGCCGGCCAAATGACTCCAGTGGGATGTGGGGAGGAGCAGAGTGGGGTCAAGGACCGTGGGGGGCGTGGTACCATCGGCCAAAATACGCGATACGATGGAAGCCGTGCGCTGCTCACGAACTGCGATGGCATCATAGCGACGCAGATGCGCGGCAAGCATAGGATAAAGACGGGGCTCAACTTGATTTTCAGGGTCGGGGCCCATGCTGGGGGCGTATGCTACCCGCTTGGCATCGTTGCAGAAATCAAGAAAATAAGCCGGCTCGTGGTCAAAACAGCAAGTGTTCCAAATCTGATCGCTACCGGAGATTATGATGTCAAAATCAAGTGAAGCATGGCGCAACTGCTCGGATGAGGAGTATTCGGTGGGGGTAAGGAGGAGATGGGTACGCAAGAATTTCTCAAACAGACGGGATTTGCGCCAATCGTTGACGGCAACTGCAGGATAGGCAATCGCCTTGATTTTAGAGCGAAGGCCGCCCTTGAGATAGAAAGGAGAGTAGAATTTTTTTTGCCGAGGGGTGCGAAGGTTGATTATGCGGCAATCGTGGCCGAGGGATGTCACCACCTGCTGCAATGCGTAAGCCTGTAGCATTGAGCCGTAGTTGTGGGAAGCGTGGAAAGTGATAATGCCAACTTTCATGAACGTGATGGGATGAGGCGCACGATGCGCGGCTTGATGAGTGAGAAGACGAAGGTACGCTCGGAAGCGGTGAGGCCGACGGTGAAGACGGCAGCGGTTACCGCGATGACCGACATGAGTGTGCAGGCCACGACACGGAGCCACCCGGAGGGGAGCATGAGATGGACGCCGAAGGTGAGGAGAACGGAAATGGCAACAACCATGAGGATGGGGAGAATGACCTGACTAAGATAGGCGGAGAGGGAGAGACCAATCATGCTGCGGCAGAAGAGGAGACGGGCGGCGTTGCCCAATATCATGAAGAGGACGGAGAGCAGGAGCGGGGTGACAATGGGGAGTCCGAGCTTGAGAAGAATATAGGCGACGGGGATGTTGAGGATGAGTACGGAGCTGACCACAATCTGATACCACTTGATGCGGCCGGTGGCCATGAGGGATGTGATCATGGGACCTGCGAGGGTGTCAACAAGTGATTCACAAATGATGATGCATGTGAAGAGAGGTGCGAATGGCGGAACTTCAACGAGCCAAACATTGAGTATGAAATCGGCCTCAAAGATGACAGGGAGGGCGACGACAAACATGAGGTAGAAAGAGATTTTGGAGCTTTTGCAGAGGAGGCTGCAAGTGGCCTGCCGGTCGTTGGCGGCGTAGGTTTTGGTGAGCTGGGGATTGACAGCAGACTGGAAGCCGCCGAAAAGGTTGCGGACAGCGGCGGAGACCTGAAAGGCTATGCCCTGAGCGGCATTGACTACGGGGCCGCCGAAGATGTTGAGCAGCACATTGGTGCCTTGTCCCTTGAGGGTCCATGCGACGGTGCCGAACATGTTCCACCCGGTGAACCCGAGCATGGAACGGAAGAGGGAAGGATTCCAACCATGGCGGACGAGACGGCAATGGGAGAAGTGGCGGATGCAGTAGAGGCGGTAGATTATGGCCACCACGAGCTGCAATGCGAAGAACGCGAAGCCCCAGAGGGCAAGGCGGTCGTAGGGGTAAAACAGGAGGGCGAGGACGATGGCAAGACGCACAAATGTTTCTCCCAGACCGACATAGGCGTAGATGTGCATTTGCTCGTGGGAGATGATAGAGGCGTTGTAGGGGGTTTGCAATATGCCGAGAAGACAGCTGAGGATGGATGCCTGATAGATCCAGTTGGCGGCAACCATGCGCGACTCAGGGATGGTAAGGTGGGTGTTGACGAACCAAAGGCCGACTGTTTCAGCGGCGACAAGGACAATGAGGGCGAGGAGGATATGGATATGGACGGCCATGTTGAATACCTTGCTGTAGTCGCCTTGGTCGCCTTTGCCAAGCTCATAGGTGAGGTAGCGCTGGGTGGCGACGGACATGGAGCCGTTGATTATGGCCATAAGGGATATTACGCCTCCGACTACGTTCATGATACCAAAGTCCTCAACGCCAAGGGCTTCAAGGATTTTGCGGGAGGTGTATAGGCCTATTAACATCGACACGAAAGTGCGGATGTAGAGGTAGATGGTGTTGCGGGCTATGCGCTTGCTATCGGTGTTGGCCATTAAGAATTTTTTTGAGGGGGGAGAGGGCACGGCGGACGCGCTTGTCAAGGTAAACCAGATTGACGGCGAGGCCAAACGGGAGTGCGGGGTAAAGGGCACGGAAAAGTTGGCCCCGGCGGGTGAAGGGCATGGGGTGACGCAACTGCGTGTTGCCATTTACGGCCTCTTTTACAGGGGCTTGCGCGAGATGCATGGATTGGGAGAGATGAGCGACTATCTGTTGGCCTTTGGGGGTTACGGGCATTATGAGTGAGATGCCGTCGCGGTGGGTTTCGGAGAACTCTTTGGCGGACTGGAGACCCCAAAAATCGCCGACGGTGATGTCGCTGACGCGCTCGGGACGAGCGTAGGCGCAATTGTAGCAGCTCGGACGATAGGAGGTGCCATCAAAGAATGCGCGATAGTAGGGGTCGCGGAACGGTTGGGCGAACACGTCGGAGCTAAAGATTTCGCGGCCACGGGAGCTGAGAGTGAGGATAAAGGAGTTGCCTTGACGGAAAGAGATTTTATCAACAGGCTGACCGTGGGCGACGGAGCGGACATCGGCCTCAAGCATCTGCGGCGAGGGGGTGCCGTGGCAGATTATATCAACGAGGAGGAGATTGGTGCGGGAGGGTTTGGGGATGAATTTTCGCACTGCGGCGACCTGACAGGGGGTGCTGAAGAAGGCAACCTTAAGGCCGGCGGCGAGGTCGGAGCGGATGCTTCGGCAACAGCCCTGAATGGTGCTCTGCACGTATTTGGAGCCTTGCAAGAGGGGCAGTTGCGCGAGGTCGTTGACGCGTATGTGCTTTATTTCCAAGCCGGAGGCCGCGCAGCCATAGACTGCCCCACCCTGCTCAATGATTTGGCGGGCAATTTCGTAGGCGGCTCCTCCGGAAGAGCTTGTGCGGTAGATGCGGGGGTCGGAGGCGCAGGCGGCATAGGCGCCGAGTGGCTCGGAAAGATTGTCGGAGGGGGATATGAAGGGACAGACTCTCTCACATGCCCCGCACTCGGTGCAGAGGGAGGCATCGACCGAGGGGTAAAGGAAGCCGTATTTGTCACGCTTCATGGTGATGCAATGGCGAGGGCATATTTCGGCACAGGCATTGCAACCGCAGCAATCTTTTGGGGCGTTTTTGGCTATGGACATTAGAAGATTTTTTGCCACCAGTGCTTTTGAGGCTCCGGCTCGGGGCGGCGGGTGGTTTCGGCGATGAGGCGGCGCATGGACCAGCCTCGGGTGACCATGACATAGATGGAGCTCCAATCGGGGAGGCCGCCGAGGTTGCGGTCGTCGATGTAGATGTCGGCGGTGACCTTGCGGCCGGTGGTTACGCCTCCGAGGGGGGATTCGTCGGTGTAGTTGGTGTTGACGGTATAGAACTCAAGGCCGCGTTCGCGACACCAATTCACGGCCTGATTTAGGAGGTCGCCTTCGCGCACGGTCCAAAGGATGAGCTTTAGGTCGGGGATTTCGTCCTGAAGGCGCTTGAGTGTGCGGACGGCGTTGGGGATTTCGCGTCCGATTTCGGGGTAGCGATGTTCAACGATTGTGCCGTCAAAATCTACAGCTATGGTCATGCTTTTTTTGTATATTTTTCGTTGGCAGGGATGTGAAGAGAGAGGCTTGTGAACAGTCGCGGTAACCGTCGTGCTCAAAAAATATGGAATTTTGGGGGTCAGGAGCAGGCGCAGTTCGGCCAAGGACCAGCAAAAGTTCCTAGTCCTGCCTTATTAGCTAAACGCGTGTTTATAAGGCAGTTACACACAATAGATTAGAAAGATACCCTGCGAAAATTGCTATTGCTTCACCATCTCTTACCAAGAGTTAATTTACAAAAACTGGCAGGAGGGCTTGATGGGGAATAAAGTCAGAATACGTATAAATACAGAATATTCATACACGGAAATTGCAAGCTAATCGAATTGGGCTGGACTAATTGCAAAAAAGTAGGCTGAAAGGTGGTGT